>Ga0307423_1000261_pt1 | contig 35684 bp, 29 predicted proteins | sample SalMarWE160310MG_FD_202154 | JGI IMG/M metagenome (GOLD analysis project Ga0307423, IMG submission 202154) | Salt marsh sediment microbial communities from the Plum Island Ecosystem LTER, Massachusetts, United States - WE1603-10 | ecosystem: Environmental > Aquatic > Marine > Intertidal zone >... | reverse complement strand
ACGTTGAGTTCGTCGCCATAGCCGAGCCTGACGCCGGGCTTGGGGGCGCGGACGTCTTTTTTCTCGGGCAGGACCGGGACGGGCGGATGCTTATCGCCGCAAGCCGCCAGGGCCAGACAGGCCGCCACGGCCAGGGTCAGGCACAGGGCCAGGATGCGATGTTTTACCTTCATAGAATGTCCGTTCGATCATTGGACCGCCGTTCGTGCGGCCGAGAGACGTGGCGCAGGCGGTTCTTCCCGCTTTGGGCGAGTTTTCATGTATAGGGGCTTTCCGGGCGGCGCGCAAGAGAGGGAAGCGGGAAGGTCAGGTTTTGCGGGCGGTTGTGACCACGGGGCAGCGGGCGCACATGAGATTCTGGGGGCTGGGCGCGTTTTGGGGATCGGCTATAAGCGCCCGCGCGGCTTGATATTTTTCGTTGTTCCAGATGCCTTTCAGGCCGTCTGTGAAGACGTTGCCGAAGTCGTTGGCCATGGCCCGGAAGTCGCGGCAGCAGGGGAGCAGGCCGCCGTCGTAGTTGACGTAGGCCGAGCGATAGACCCAGGTGCAGCCCGGAGAGGGCTCGGCCTCGTGGGTCATGGTCTGGCGGGGGAACATGGTGGAGAACCATTCGTCCGGGGCGTTCTCCGGGAAGAAGGGCTTGATGAAGCGGATCTGGTCCACGCCGAGTTCCTTGGCCTTGGCGGCGGCTTGCCCGATCTCGGCCTCGTTGAAGCCGGTGACGCAATATTGCCAGTCGATGAGCGGGGTTTTGGAGCGCAGGCGGCGGCGTTCCTCGATGACCATGGCCAGGTTGGCGAGGGCCAGATCCGGGTCGCCCTTGCCCATGAAGCGCGTGTAGGCGTCGCGGCTGACGCCGTGGCAGGAGAAGATGAGGACTTCCAGGCCCGAGGCCACGATGCGGCGGGGCAGCGAGGCGTCCTTGAAGTTCATGTTGGAGGAGACGCCCACGCCGATGTTGCGGTGGGCGGCGTACTCGATCATCTCCAGGGTTTCGGGGAAGAGCCAGGGTTCGCCGAAGCCGTACAGGTTGATTTTAAAGAGATATTCGCCGACCTCGTCGATGAGCTTCTGAAAGTTCTCGAAGGACATGCGGCCGTAGGGGCGTTCGCCGGGCAGGGGCTGGCGGCGGTCGTCGTAGCAGAAGGCGCAGTGGAGGTTGCAGATGTTGGAGGGCTCGACCTTGAGGATGTAGGGCAAGGAGGAGACGACCGTCTTCTTGCCCATGCGGTCGCGTTCGGCCTTAATAAAATTATTCAATTTTTTCAAGGTCATATGCCGCATAAATGCATACAGATGGCGGCGCAGGATCTTGAGTTTGACGGCGGCGTTCATGCCTTTTGTGGCCAGTGCGGAGTCGAGAAGTCCCATGCGGGCGGGTGTAGCACGGGGGGGAGGGAAATGCACGGGGAAAGGCGGGGGTGATTTAGCGCTCCTTGAGGGCTTCTGCGATGACGGCGTCGGCCTGGGCTTCAGGGGTGGGGTGGGACATGTCGCGAAGGAGTGAAATGTATTTACTGTGATATTTTAGAGTGTTGGGATGTTCGGGGCCGAGGGAACGGGCGAGGGTACCCAGTGCGCAGCGGTTCAGGGACTCGGCTTGGTCTAGCTTACCCTGGGCGTGGTAGAGTCCGGCCAGATTACCCATGGTTTTGGCGGTATGGAAGTGCTCTAGTCCGAGGAGTTTTTCCCGAATATCCAGGGCGCGAAGGAACAGGGGCTCGGCGTCGTCAAACTTGCCTTGGGATTTGAGGAGTGCGGCCAGATTGTTCAGGCTGGCGGCGATGTGGGGGTGATCCGGGCCGAGGACGGCTTCCCGAACGTCCAGGGCGCGGCGGTACAGGGGCTCGGCGTCGTCTAACTTGCCTTGGGATTTGAGGAGTGCGGCCAGATTGTTCAGGCTGGTGGCAACTTCGGGGTGCTCCGAGCCATAGGCCTTTTCGTCGATGTCCAGGGCGCGGCGGAAAAGGGGCTCGGCGTCGTCATATTTGCCTTGGGATTCGAGGAGTGCGGCCAGGTTGTTCAGGCTGGTGGCGGTGTCAGGGTGATCCGGGCCGAGGACGGCTTCCCCAATGCCCAGGGCGCGGCGGAAAAGGGGCTCGGCCTCCTCAAATTTGCCTTGGGATTCGAGGAGTACGGCCAGATTGTTCAGGCTTTGGGCTGTGTGGGGGTGATTCGGGCCGAGGACGGCTTCCCGGATGTCCAGAGCGCGGCGGTACCGGGGCTCGGCCTCCTCAAGCTTGCCTTGGGCTCTGAGGGGTGCGGCCAGATTGTTCAGGCTGGCGGCGGTGTGGGGGTGCTTCGAGCCATAGGCTTTTTCGTCGATGTCCAGAGCGCGGCGGCACAGGGGCTCGGCCATAGCGAAGCGAGCGCGTTCATTGAGATAATAGCCAGCATGGTTCAGGAGGCGGGCGGTTTCCTCGGAGGCGAGGCCGAAGGCCTCGATGTGGTCGAAGCAGGCCAGGGCGTGGGGGAGGAGGCGGTCGCAGAGGGGCCAGGTTTCCAGCTTTACATATGGGAAGGCGCTGTTGAGGGCCTGGACGGCTTTTTCGGCCTGGGTTTTTTGGTCGTTTCCAAGGCGCTGGCGGGCGACGGATTGGACGAGGCGGTGCATGGAAAAGGATTCGGGCTCGCTTTGGAGCAGGGAGTATTCGGCAGCGACGGCAAGGAGTTCGTGGCCCTCATCGCAGAGCATTTCATCGTCTTTCCCTTCAGCTTTGGGAAGCAAAATTTTGATAGCCGCAATCAACAACTCGTCCGGAATGGCCTCGGGAGCGAAGAAGGCGCAGAGATCGAGGAGGTTAGCGGATTTCGGCGAGACCTTCATGACTTGGTCAAAGCTTATTTTCCAGGTGGTGGCCACGGTCTTGGAATAGTCGCTGTCCCCGGTTTGGCCGCGTCCCAGAATCTCCAGGCCAAGGGCGCGGTATCGGTCCAGGTATGCCTCGAAGGTTCTCCTTGTCTTTTTTATGTAGGCGGCGGCCTGGGACAGGGCCAAGGGCAGACAGCCGAGTTCGCGGGCCAGGGCCAGGACCGCCTCTGAATTCGCTTCAGGCTGACCGCTCCGCTTGAGAAGGAGTTGTACGGCATCCTCCTCGGGGAGCGTTTCCATTTCCATCGGGCTGCCGATGCCGATCGGCGCGAAATCGTGCAGGCGCGAGGTGATGAGGGTGTGGCCGCCAAGGGCGGTGGGGAGAAGGTTCTTGACCTCGCCGAGCATGGCTTCCGTGTCCACGTTGTCCAGGACCAGGAGCCAATTATGGTTTGTTTCCAGCCAGGTCTTGAAGGCGGCGAAGACAATTTCCTGTTCCTTTGCGTCCGCTCCGGGCAATTCGAGGAGTTTTGCGGCCTGGGTCACGTCCGGGGCCAGGGTTTCCGGGGTTTCGGCGCGCAGCCAGAGGACGGCGGCGTAGTCGTCTTTATGGCGGTGGCAGTATTCCAGGGCGGTCTGGGTTTTGCCGACGCCGCCGAGGCCGGAGAGGGCGGCTTTGCCGTGCGCGGATTTCGCGGACTGGGAAATGGCGGCGGCGCCTTCGGCCGCAAGGCTTTCTTCAAGGGTCCGCAGGTCGTCATCGCGGCCGGTGAAGTAGGGGTTTTGGGGGTAGGGGACTTGCCAGACACAGCCATTCGTCTCGGACTCACCCTCTTCATCCGGAACGCTCCCTCGGATGGTGAGAAGTTCCGGGATGTCGTGGCCGGGTAGCCCGTTCATGTGAATCGCGTTCTTTCCCAAGGCAAAGGCCTGCGGGATGGGAGTTCCGCCGACGAGGCCGTCGTAGAAGCCGACGGAAAAAGCGATGGCCGAGCCGTCATTGATGGAATCGTTCATGCCGACGACATGGGGAATGTGCCGGGCGATGGCCTCAGCCTGGGCCTTGGAATAGCAGGCGTTCAGCACGACGCATGCAACGCCGTCCGAGAGAATACGAAAGAGTTCCGCCACGGCCTCGGGCGGGGCCGGGCAAGCGGCGCCGCCTGCATTCTCGAAGACAAGGCTGCCGTCTTCGCAGCCGTGGCCGGAGAAATGCACGATGTGGGGCTTTTCATCCAGGATGCGGCGGCGCAGGTCCTCCGGGCGAACTGCAAAGGCCGTCCTGATTTCGAAACCATCCCTGTTGCGCCCCCGGCGCAGGGCTTCCTCGATTTCCCGCGCCTCCCTGTCCGTGCGAATGCGGCATTCGTCGCTGGGGTTGGCGTTGAGCATGAGGATTTTCATTTTCGGCATGGGAAACCCCGCAAGAAGGAAGAGGAAATTTATATTCAGTCTTTTGTATGAGTTTAGCGGTCATTATTTGAGTCGTAAAGCGTTTGAGGCGGCAAAACGCGATATTGTTTTGGGAATGCGCCCAGGGATGCGGATGTTTGTAGATATGGAAGGGCGTATGCGGGATGTGGACGGCGGAGGGGGGCTTTGGAGGGTTGGAAATTTGGGCGACGGGGACGCGGGGAGGTTGGGGGGAATGTCCGGTTTTCGGGTGGGGGAAGGGGATATTTTTGGGGCGGGGAGTGGATAAAGAGGGATGGGAGGTAGATGCGGGGTGGATGGGGGCGAACGCGCCGTTTCAGGGGGCGTCCGCCGTTACGAGCATGGGGTGGTCGGCGTCGAAGAGAAGCTGGGCCGGGCCTTGGAGGATGACCTTCAGGCGGACGCGCTTGGAAGCCTGGGCGGCGCGGACGGCGACCCGCCTGTCCCACATGGGACTCCAGCCTTCCTCGCCCCGGCCGCCTTCCCAAGACCACAGGCGCTCATAGGGGCCGCCGTCAAGCGAGGCCAGGATTTCCATGCGCGCGGTCGGGTCGGAGCGATTGAGGCGCGGCGAGAGGATCAGACCGGGCAAAGCTGGCGACCCGCCGCTCTCGACCTCGAAAACGATCTCACCCGGTCTGTCCAGCCCGTCCGAAGTGATCATGTCCGCCTCGCGCTTGAGATTCTCCACGTTGGCGATGCGCGCCGAAACTCCGGACGCCTCGCGCTCAGACGCGTCCGCATTCGGAAAGCTCAAAATCGCTCGCTCGCTTCGGGGCTTAAACAGGGACAACCCCCGGATTTCACCCTCTGGGCGGTAGTAATCGCGCAAAAGCGAGGTCACGGTCCGCGGCTGGAAGGTGGGACTGATCACGGCCAGAGAAAAGCGCCTGTCCCTGATGCCCTTGGCCAGATCCGAATCCGCAAGCGTCCAGAGGCCGACCTGCTCGTAGATGTCGGCTTCAAAGGCGTCGAAAATTCTGAAGGCCCTGAAAAAGGGGCGCCCGAGGCCGAGATAGGCGGCTTCGGCGTTGATGAGGATTTCGCCCTTGCCGTCCGAAGCGTTCGCGGCGTCCGTGAACAGGGCGTCGAGAGCGTTCCGATCCGAGAGGGCGGCGGCTTGGTTTTTGGCGTTGTTTTGAAGGTTGGCCAGGAAGTCGGTTTTGATCGGGACGAGGAGGAGCATGGCCGCAAGCGCCGCGCCGAAACCGGCGGCGCCCAGGCCGAGGAATCTTCCGAGCAGGCAACCGGCGGCCAGACGCATGATGATGTCCAGACTCAGGAAGTGGTTGTATTCGGCTCCTGTCCAGCGAAGGACCACGTAGAGAAAAGGCAGGAACGTGAAGAACATGACGTCCAAAAGCCAGAGCTTCCGCTTGCGGACGTTGCAAATGAGGTTGCACGCATAGAGGGCGAGAAGGACCCCATTCGCGGAAAAATAGACCTTCAGGCGCGCCAGGGCGAACTCGTCCTTGTTCATGCCGGTCAACCCGGCCATGAGCTTGGGGAACCAGACGTTTTGCAGGAAAAAGCGGCCGTCGGTGAGCGCCAGGAGCAAGGCCAGGGCGGCCAGGCCGAACAGACACAGGGCGGCGCTGAACCGGAAGAAGACGCGGAATCGCCGGGCCAGAAGCAGATACATCATGCTTGCCAGACAAAAAGCCCAAGTTTGCTGCTTGGTATAGACCGCCAGGACCATGAGCGCGGCGGCGGCGATGACGAGCCGCGCGCCCCCGGACTCTTTGGAGAGGGCCGCTTGCAGAAGCCAGGCGGCCGTGAATACGAACGACCAGGCCAGGATGTCCGGGCGGGCGAAAAAGCCGTACTCCATGAGCGGGGAGATGAGCAGCAAGGCGGCGGCGATGACGGCGGCGCGGCGGCCGCCTTGCAGGGACACAAGCTTGTATGCGGCGAAAAGCAGCAAGGCGGCGCCGCACATGCTCACGGCTCTGGCCGAAGCCAGGCCAGGCCCGGCGATTTTGGCGAAGAGGGCGGCCAGGACATAGTAGACCGGGCCGTACAGGGTAATCAGGTAGGGGAAGCCGTCGAGGCCGGAATAGATGTTTTCCCCGGAGGCCAGAAGCCAGGCCTTGGCCGCGTCCCGGCCCTCCATGGGGTTGCGCTGGAAGGGGGCGGACAGGGCGTAAAGATAGTCGTTGACCAGGACGTTGGCCAGATCGTTCAGAAAGCCCGCCGCCAGAATCAGGGCGGCGGCCAGCAAGGCGGCCCTGGCTGGGAGGTCCAGGAAGCCCAGAGGGCGGATCGCGCGCCGCGCGGCTAAAAGGACGAAGCCAGCGCCGAGGCACAGGAAGGCGTATTTCCCGGAGACGGCGGCCGGGCCTTGCATCCAGGTTAGAAGCGCCAGCGCCGGAACGGCCAAAGCGGCGGCCGGGAGGAGTTCTAGCAGGGCACGGGATGGGGGGACGGCGCTCGCCTCGGGGCTCACTCCCTGGACTCCGTTCCCAAAAGGCGCGAGGCCATTTTTATGCCCTGGCTCATGGCGCCGGGGGTGAGGCAGAAATAGAAGCCGCCTTGGCGGCCGACTGCGTAAAGGTTATCGATCTCGCGTACGGCGGCGTACGAAGAGCGCATGCGCTCCTCGTAGTCCAGGCCGTAGACGGGCATGCTCTCGGGAAGCTCGACGGCGCGGGTTTCGCGCAAAGCGGAGGCCGGGTACAGGCCGAGCGTTTCCACGTCCGCAATGCAGCGCGCAATGATCTCCTCGTGGGAAAGGGTTTTCAGATCGTCGGAAACGTTGAACTCCAGGCACAGGCCTTCCCGATCCGGGGGGCAAGCCTCGCGGAAGATGCTTTCGGGGTAGTAGATGCGGTTGAAGATGAGCGCCGGATCGGGGTGGTAGGTGTAGACATAGGGCCGCTTAGCGCGGCGGGTCCGGGCGTAGGTCAGGTAGATGAGCAGCATGCTGACCGAGGGGAGCTTGGGGAGATTCGCGCCGAGCGTAGCGTTCAGGGCGTTTAAGGGCGCGGTCCAAACCACGTTTTTTACGGGCAGGGTTTCACCGTCGATGGTCGCGGCCGTGATGCGGCCGCCCTGGCGCTCGAAGGCCGAGACGGACGCGCCGAGGCGAAGCTCGCCCCCGGCGGCCAGGAAGCGGTCTCTTATGGCGTCGGTGAAGGCTTGCAGGCCTTTTTCCGGGTAAAAGTATTTTTCTCGCAGCTTCCTCATGACGCGCGTGAGAATGGCGGCGCGGGAGCCGGGGCAGTAGGGCTCGAGCTCGTTGTCCACGGTGCGGTCCACCCGGGCCAGCCAGTGGTGGTGCAGGGCGTTTGTGGGCAGAAGCGTTTTTTTCAGGAAGAGGTCCTTGAAGAGCAGCTCGTAGAGCGAGGGGCCGCTTTTTTCGGATAGCTCGAACTCCGCCGAGATGGGGCCGGGCGGCAGCGGCGGGCGCTTTTTCAAGAGGGAGGCCAGAACCTCCTTTTTATATTTCCAGGGGTAGCGCAGGAAGTCGAAGTGGTTGGGGAACTTCCACAGGCGCCCGCCCGCCTGGATGGCGAAGGCGAAGGGGCGCCGGATGGTGGGCAGCGTAGCCAGGACGCTTGCGGCGAAACGGCCGGGAGGGGTTTCCGGGTCGATGAAGAAGACATGGGGGCCAAGATCGAAGACGATGCCGTCCAGGGTGAAGGAGCGGCACAGGCCGCCGGGTTCGGCTTCGCGTTCGACCATGAGGCAGGGCTTGCCCGCCTCGGCCAGGAGGGTTCCGGCGGTCAGACCGGTCAGGCCGGCGCCGATGATCAGGGTCGTTTTTTTATTATTGACTTTCATTGCGGTCATGAGAGGCTTTTCGTTATATGATCTTGAACGGGTGCGCGCACTTGAACCCATTGCGCATACAGCTACGTCGTTTCCCGGATGAATTCAATGCGGCGCGTACGCCGCCGGACGCGTTATCACTGGGAGCGGAAAAGACTTAACAGCCCGCTCCCGCGGCATTCGCCGCAGGCCCCGCTACGCGTGGCCATTCATATAACTTCGAGCAACAAAATGTTAACCATTTTGTGCTCTCGGTAATACAAGGCCAACCGACCATGAAGATCCTGGTTCTCAACCCGCCCTTTCTGAAGAAATTCTCACGCCCGCAACGTTCGCCCGCCGTGACCAAGAGCGGCACGCTCTATTATCCCATTTGGCTGGCGTATTTAACGGCCGTCCTTGAGGCCGATGGGTTTGAGGTGGTCTTTTGGGACGCCCCGGCGGCGGGGAAGGAAGCCGGGGACGTGCTGGAGCTGGTCCGGCGGGAAGGCTTCGCCTTGGCGATCCTGGACGCCTCCACCCCGAGCGTGGCCTCGGACGCGGCCCTGGCCGGACGGATCAAGGCGGCTTCGCCAGGAACGTTCACCGTGCTGGTTGGTTCGCACGTTTCCGCCCTGCCCGAGGAAACCTTGGCCCTGGACGCGGGCGTGGACGCCGTGGCCCGGCGGGAATACGAGTATACCGTGCGGGAATTGGCCAGGCTTTTGCGGGACAAGGGAAAGGCGGACGCGGCGGGGTTGGCGGGAATCGCGGGGGTGAGCTTTCGGGATGGGGAAAGGATCTCGCACAACCCGGACCGGCCGTTCATCGAAAACCTGGACGAGCTGCCCTGGGTGGCGCCGATCTACAAGAAACACCTGGATTTTCGGCATTATTTCAACGCCAACGCCCCGCCGCCCATGGTCACCTTGATCAGCAGCCGGGGCTGCCCGTTTCGCTGCGGCTTCTGCGTCTACCCCCAGACCCTCACCGGCCGGGCCTTTCGCTTCAGAAGCGTCAGCGACGTCCTGGACGAGGCGGCCTGGGCCCTGGAGGCCTTCCCCGGCCTGCGCTCGATTTTTTTCGAGGACGATACGCTCACGGCCAACAAGGCGCGCTGCCTGGAGTTTTGCAACCAGATTCTGGCGCGGGGGCTGTCTTTTTCCTGGATCGCCAATTCGCGGGCGGACCTGGACGAGGAGACCTTGCGGGTCATGCGGGCGGCCGGGTGCCGCATGCTCTGCGTGGGTTTTGAATCCAGCGACCAGAAATCGCTCAAGGCCATGAAAAAGGGCGTGTCCGTGGACTCCATGCGGGCCTTTGTCCGCCACGCCAAAAAGGCCGGGATTCTGGTGCACGGCTGCTTCATCTTCGGCTTTCCCGGCGAGACCGAGGCGAGCATTTTGCGGACCATTGATTTCGCTCTGTCGCTTTCCATCGACACGGCCCAGTTCTATCCGGTCATGGTCTATCCGGGCACCGAGGCCTACCAGGATTACCTTGCGCGCGGCTGGATCACGGCGGACGATTTTTCCAAATGGCTCACGGCCGAGGGCTTACACAACTGCGTGGTCAGAAACGAGGAGCTTTCCCCCGAGAAACTGGTGCGGCTGTGCGATCTGGCCCGGCGCAAATTCTACCTGCGACCAGGGTATGTGGCGGGCAAGGTCCTGCGCTCCCTGACCAGCCCGGCCGAGATGGCCAGAACGGCGCGGGCGGGCGGGGTCTTTCTCAAGCACCTTATCCGGGGATCGAGGGTTTAGGCGCCATGAGCCATGCGCCCCTTCGGGCCTCGGTGATCGTGCCCGCCTACAACGCGGCCGAAACCCTGCCCGCAACGCTGGCGGCTCTGGCCCGGCAAACCTTGCCGGGAGAGTTCGAGGTGATCGTGGTGGACGACGGCTCCCGCGACGCCACGGCCAAAATCGCGGAGAACGCCGGGGCGCTCGTCGCGCGCCAGGAAAACCGGGGACCGGGCGCGGCCAGGAATGCCGGGGCCAGACTGGCTCGCGGGGAAATTCTTCTTTTTACGGATGCGGATTGCGAACCTGAGCCGGACTGGCTTGAACGCATGCTGGCGCCCTTTGCAGATCCCTTGCTTGTGGGCGCGCAAGGGACGTATCGCACCCGGCAGCGCTCGCTGGCGGCCCGCTTTACCCAGTTGGAATTCGAGGACCGCTACCGCATTCAAAAAAAAGCCGGATGCATCAGTCTGGCCGCCACCTATGCGGCGGCCTACCGGCGGGACGTCTTCCTGGCCCACGGCGGCTTTGACGAGCGCTTCATCGCCGCCAACAACGAGGATACGGAATTTTCCTACCGGCTGGCCGAGCGGGGCTGCGACATGGTCCTGGCGGTGGACGCCACGGTGTATCACCGGCACCCCGAGACCTTCGGCCGCTATCTGCGGATCAAATTCTGGCGGGCCTACTGGCGCATGTTCGTCTACCGGGAGTATCCGGGCAAATGCGCCTGCGACGGCTACACTCCGCACATCGTCAAATTCCAGGCCATGGCCGGGGCGGCCCTTTTGGGGCTTGCGCCCCTGGCCGTCTTTTTTCCGCTCTGGCGCGACGCCTTCTGGCTGGTTCTGGCGGGCGTCACGACCTCGTCCCTGCCCTTTGCGTTGCGCTCCCTGGCCAGGGACCGGAGGGCGGCCCTTTGTGCGCCGGGATTTGTGGTTTTGCGCTCGCTGGCCTTTGGCGCGGGCAGCCTGTTGGGGGTGTGGCGGGCCAGAACCTGGTAGACGGTTTGCCTCGAGCTGGAATGCGGTTTGCAAAGAAGAACGAGACTATCTCGGGAGAATTCAACCGGGTCCCGTCCGGACGCCGGAAAAGGCGCTTCGGACAGAGGCAAACGAGGAAACCATGAGCTTCACTCTCTGGTTCACAGGACTTTCCGGCGCCGGAAAATCGACGCTTTCAAGGAAAGTCTATTACGAATTAAGGCGGCGAGGCCTGGCGGCGGAGCTGCTCGACGGCGACCTCATCCGTAACAATTTCGGCCAGGAGCTGGGCTTCTCAAAAAAAGACCGGGATATCAACGTCCGGCGTATCGGCTTTGTCTCCCACCTGCTCAGCAAGCATGACGTCATAAGCGTGGTCGCCGCCATCGCGCCGTATCGCGAGGCGCGCGAGGCCAACAGGGCGCTCATTGGGGATTATGTGGAGGTCTTCGTCAACTGTCCGCTGGAGGTGACGGAAAAACGCGACCCCAAGGGCCTTTACGCCAGGGCCAGAACGGGCGAAATTTCGAATTTCACCGGCGTATCGGACCCCTACGAAGCGCCTTCATCTCCTGAAATCGAGGTTTTCACAGACCGGGAATCTGTTGAGGATTGTTATTGCCGGATCCTCGAAGTCCTGGAACGGTCGGGGCGCATTCCCGCTGTGACGGAGCGTCCTCTTTACCTGGACGCCGAACGGGAAGAGGCGGTCTGGCGCAACCGTCTGGCCGACCTGGGCTTTGCCAAAGGCTGCCTGAAATCCTGACCCTCTACATGTACCCAAGATCCTTCAAACCTTCGGCCATCTCCAGTTCGTCTTCCTCGGAATAGGCTTCGCCCGCGCCGTTCGAAGCCATATCGGCGGCGCTTGCTTTGGGCGGACGCTCGCGCAGGGTTTCCGGTTCCACGCCCTCGACCGCGACATGGCCGTCCATATAGTCTGGAATGTCCTCGTCCAGGAAATAGAGGAGCGTCGGCGTCACGTCGGCCATTGCCATGTTCGTGAGCTTCGCCCCGGCCTTGGCGCCCGGACCGGCCAGGAGAAAGATGCCGTATTTCTCATGGCGGCCGGACCATTTGTGCTTGACGAAGACCGAGTCCAGATACTCCTGGCTGTAGAGCAGGAATTCATGGGGCACGATCACCCCGTAGCCGGGCGAGCAGACCGTGATCAGATCCGGGGCGTCGGAAACCGCCTCGCCGAAATAGATTTCCTCGCGTTCGTACACGGCCTCGAACGGCTTCTGTCCGGTGGCCGGATCGGTCAGGGCCAGGAGCTTTTCCTTGAGCTCGGCTACGAGCTTCGCCCGTCCCGCAGCATCCAATCCGTCGGTATTGAGAAAAATACCGCCGCTCACCCCGTCCGACATGGCTGTGGAGCGCTCCCAGTCCACCACCTGGCAGAAAAGATCATTCATGCGGTTGATATGCTCAATCTTCTTTTTCACCCTGGCCTTGCGCAGTGAGTCCGGCAGGACGGCGCGGGCGACCTTGCCTGCAAGCTGGCGCAGGGCCGAAGATTTGCGCGGGGTGAAAAGCTCTTGCAGGTCGGCCTTGACCGTGAGGTAGCCCTCGTCGATGAGCCACTTGTTGAGAAAAACTGCGGTCTTAAGCGGCCCGGCGCCGTGGTCAGAGAGCATGGCCACGGCCGCGTTTTCGCCCGCATGGACAAGGATGCGGCCGAGCGCTGCGTCCAGGCGGACGTAGACCTGTTCGATGGCGTCGTGAAGCTTGGCGTACAAGGGATGCGCAGGGTCGCGGAATTCCCAGAAAAAATGCTGCACCCGGTCGGATTCCATGAAGACCGAGCAGAAAAACTCCCATGGCGCCCGCTCCATGAGATGAATGGTCAGGTCGGCCCGCCAGTCGACGCCGGACAGGAGCGATTCCAGATAGCGTTCGGGATCGGGGTACATGGCCGGGGAGTCCAGGTAGCGGCCGAAGCGGGAGGTCAGTTCCTCCTGAAGTCCGGGCGGGTGCATGAAGTCTTCGGCCGCCGGAGGGGTGAACATGCCGGAGATGCACACGCCGCTGACCTTGTCCGGGGGGTAGGTCACGGGAACGTTGACGGCGCTGGCCGCCCGGCCCCGGTCGCTCAGGATGCTCCAGACGGGCTTAACCCGGCGGCGGGAAGCGCTGACGAAGCGCATGGCGCTGGCTTTGCGATCCAGGACAAAGGCGTCGAAAATGCCATGCTTTCCGGGGTTGACCCCGGTCATGTAGGTGGTCCAGGCCACCGGGGTCACGGCCGGGATGGTCGAGGCCAGGGGGCCGGACATGCCGCGCTCCATGAGCTTGGCGATATTGGGCATGCGCCCGGCCTTGATGAGGGGATCGATCAGGTCGAAGGTGGCGCCGTCCCAGCCAATGACGAGGATTTTTTCCGCTTTCATGCCGTGGGGGGTCTCCGGTTTGGGGTTCGCGAACGCAAGGCGGCCTTGAATTCCAGCATATCCTTTTTCGGGAAGGCGCTAAGGGCGATCAATACGCCGAAGTAGACGGGGCCAAGCGCGATCACAGCGGCGGGAAGGGAGCGCGGCGCCAACGCATAGGCCGCGCCGCAGGCGGCCGTCGAGGCCAGGGCGGCCCGGAGGATATCCTTGCCCGCCTTGGGTCGGATGCCGTGTTTGGCCGCGAAATACATGGAAAAGCCCAGCAGGCAGGCGTAGGCGGCCAGGGCGGCGACGGCCGCGCCTTCGGGGCCGAACCGGGGGATGAGCGCCAGATTGAGCAAAACGGCCAGGCCCAGGGCCAGGGCGGCGTACCAGGCGGCGTAGCGTTGGCGGTTCATGGCGATGAGAACCTTGTTGAGCAGCATGTCCAGGGCCAGGGGGACCATGGCCAGGCCGGTGATGCGCAGGACTCCCGCCGCCGGAAGGTACTTTTCCCCGAAAAGCAGACGCGTCGCCTGCTCCGGGAAGACGGCCAGGTACAAGGAGACCGGCAGGCCCAAAAGCAGGATGTAGCGGAAGATGGCCCGGTAGAGCTTTTCCGCCTCGGCCGGATCGGACAAAAGCAGCCTTGACAGAACGGGAAATACGGCCAGCATGAGGGCCTGGGGAAAAATCTGGACCTTCATGATCAGCTCGTGGGCCGCCTGAAAATAGGCCACCTCCTCCACGCTTCCCAGCCATTTGAGCATGAGCGCTCCGGCGCGCATGAGGTTCATCTGGATGATGATGCCGACGCCGATGACCGCCGCCGTGGTGAAAAGCCCCCACAATTCCTGGCGGCTGAAATCCAGGGAGGGCCGGACGAATTTCTTGGCCGCCACCAGGGCCGTGACCAGAAAATGCAGGGCCAGGGCGGCCAGGAGGGCGGTCAAAACGCCGAGCAGGCCGAGGTCGAAAAGAATCGCGCCGCCCACGAAGGCGAGGGTGAGAAGGGCCTGGAGGCCCGAAAGCAGCGGCTCGTAGCCCATGCGTTCGAAGGCCTGGAAGGAGGCGTAGGCGAGCATGCCGAGCGACCGGAAAAGCTCCACGCCGAAAGCCAGAAAAAGGGCCGTCCGCAACAGGGGCGTAAGATCGGAATACGCGGCCACGACGTACAGGGCGATTCCGGCGGCCAGGGAGAGGCAGAGGCGCAGAATCAGGCCCGCGCCGAGATGCCCGGCCGCCCGGCTCTTGTCCTTGGCGATTTCCCGGATGACCACGTCCTGGATGCCGAAATAGGACAGGGTCATCAGGGCCTGAGCTAGGGCGGAGACGTAGGAATATTCGCCGAAGGCCGCCACCGAAAGATGGCGGGCCAGGGCGATCAGGATAAAAAAGCCGGTCAGGATCTGCAGACCGCGCGAGACGGCCAGAAAGAGGGAATTGCGCAGCAGGCCGCCCCGACGAGGCGGACGGCCCGCCCAAGCTCCCGGCGGGCTCGAAGAGTCTGGACGCTCCGAAGAAAAGGATGCCTTCATGCGTTTTATCTCTCGACGGGGACGGCGTGGCGTGGTGGACAACCTTTTCCCGGGCATGTATTTTTAAAAGCTGTGGCGCGCATTGTCTCATAAAGGCTACGCCATCCCCTGAAAAAAGTCGAGATTAGCCGGGCGCCCTGGCGGACTACGCCAGAGGGGCGGTTTCAGCGCTCGCCGCGTCCCTTTTGTGGTTCATGAATCGCCGTGGCAATGGTCTCATCCTCTTTGCAATCGGGCGAAAACAAAACGTATGGCGCGGTCATCCGTTGGGCAAAATTCAATGCCTCATTTACGAACGCGAGTCCGCCAAGTAGGGAATAGGACGCGATTTGGGCTTCCTGTGAGCTTGTATTCAGCCGGTGTTGCGTTCCGCACAGTAATACGTAACACCATGGGGCAGGCGTCGGATTATTCGTTGAACCATGAGACGCCCCAGCCCGGAGCGATATGAAAATAGCCCTCATTTCCCCCTATCCTGACATCACCGCCTTTGGCGTGCGGACCATCTCGGCCTTTTTGCGCGCCCATGGCCATGAGACGCGGCTCTTTTTCCTGCCCGATCCCTTGGGCGACGAGCTTTTGGCGGACGTGGAGCGTTACCCCGATACGGCGCTTGATCGGCTGGCCGAACTGTGCGCCGATTGCGATCTCATCGGCGTCAGCCTCATGACCAACTATTTCGACAACGCCGAGCAGATCACCCGCAGGCTCAAGCGCACGCTCAAGGCGCCGGTGGTATGGGGCGGCGTTCACCCCACCATCCGCCCGGCCGAGTGCATCGAGCGGGCGGACTTCGTGTGCGTGGGCGACGGCGAAGAGGCGTTTCTTGAATTGGCCGAGCGCCTGCAAAACGGCGGCGACGTCACGAACATTAAAAATATCTGGGCCAGGGAGGGGGGCAAGCTCTTCAAGAACCAGGTCAGGCCCCTGTCGCAGAACCTGGACGCCTATCCCGCGCCGGACTACTCCCACAAGGATCATTTCGTCTTATGGGAAGGCCGCATCGTCCCCCTGAAGCCCGCACTGACGGAAAAGCTGCTCACCTCGGGCAGCGTCTCGCGCCTGCTTGGCAAGACCGGCTACCAGACCATGACCGGCCGGGGCTGTCCGCACAAATGCACCTACTGCATCAACGACGCGATCAAACGTCTCTACGGCCCCAAGGGCTACCTGCGTTGGCGAAGCACGGAGCACGTCATGCGCGAGCTTGAGCAGGCGAAGCGGGACATGCCCTTTATTGGTTTCGTCTGGATTTCCGACGACGCCTTTTTCGGCAGAAAGCTTGAGAGCATCAAGGCGTTCTGCGCGGCCTACAAGGCCAGGGTCGGCCTGCCCTTCACCTGTCTGGCCAGCCCCCTGACCATGAGCGAAGAGAAGATGGAGGCGCTCATTGACGCCGGGCTTATTTATCTTCAAATGGGGGTGCAGAGCGGCAGCCCGCGCATTCAGGAGCTTTTCAACCGCAAGGCCATGGGCAACGAGAAGATGCTCGCCGCCATGCGGGTCATCAACGCTTTCCGGGACAGGATGTTCCCCCCAAACTACGACTTCATCCTGGATACGCCGTATGAGACCCGGGAGGACAAGCGCCAAAGCGTTCGATTCATCGCGGACATCCCCAAGCCCTTTAGGCTCCAGCCCTTTTCCCTGGTGCTCTACCCAGGTACCAGACTGCATGAAATGGCTGTGGCCGACGGCTTCATCGGCGACGAGCGCCGCGAGGTCTACACCAAGAGTTATACCATGCGGCGGCCGGATTATTTTAACCTGCTCATCCTCCTGTCCAAGGGAGGCCATTTCCCGAGCGCGCTTCTAAGGTTCCTGTCCAGCCGCCCGGCGGCGGCTTTATTTGGGAGCAAGATCGCCGCGCCGCTCGTCCGGCTGGTCTTCGACGGTCTGCGCCTGGCCAAGCGGAGCGTGAAGAGGCTCGTGGGTCGGCCATGAGGGTGTTGCTCGTCCAGTCCTATCTGGGCGGCGCCGAGCCGCCGGTGTACCCGGTCGCCCTGGCCTGCCTGAAGTCGGCGCTTCTCGGGCACGATGTCGAGGCCTTCGACCCCAACATCGCGGCCGATCCGTACGGGAAGCTGGCCGCCGCCATCCGGGAATTCAAGCCCCAGGCCGTGGGCGTCTCCCTGCGCAACATCGACTCCACCAACAAACGGGTGGTTGTCTTTTATTACCAGTATTTCAAGGACATGCTCGCCGCAATCCGACAAGAGACGGCCGCCCCCCTGATCGTGGGCGGGTCCGGTTTTTCCATGTTCGCCGAAAGGGTCATGGAGGACGCGGCGCTTGTGGATTTCGGGGTCTACCTGGAAGGAGAGCGCACGTTCCCCGCGCTATTGGACAATCTGGACGCGCCCGAGCGGGTTCCCTCGGTCTTTTATCGGAAGGGCGGGGAGGTTCGCTATTCGGGCGAGGGAATCAAGGTCGCGGGCGGCGCGCTGTCCAAACCTGATTTCGGCGTCCTGCCCCTGGCGCCGTACCTGGGCTTGCCCTGGGGCGTGGGGCTTGAGACCAAGCGAGGCTGCGCCCTGTCCTGTGTCTACTGCCCGTACGGCTTCCTGAACGGGAAAACGTATCGCCTGAAAGACCCGAAACTGGTGGCGGACGAGGCCGAAGCGTTGGCCGCGCGCGGGGTGAGACGCTTCACGTTCCTCGACTCGGTCTTCAACCTCCCCAAGGAACATGCGGCGGCCGTGTGCCGGGAACTGGTCGCCCGGAACACGGACCTTCGCTGGTCGGCTTGGTTCAACGAGCGCGAGCTTGACGCTGAGTTGCTGGACTTGGCCGTGGCGGCCGGATGCGAGAACGTGATTCTCTCGCCAGACGCGTTTTCAGACGCGGCGCTTGTAAAGCTCGGCAAGTCCATCCGCAAGGCCGACATCCTGCGGGCCTATCATCTCCTGAAAGACCGGCGCGAGGTGGAGGTCAGCTACAATTTCTTCAAAAACCCGCCCGGCCAGACGTTTGGGGCCTTCCTGTCCATGGCCGCCTTCGTGGTCCGGGCGCGGCGCCGCATGGGCCGCCGGGCGCATTTCGAATTCAGCTCCCTGCGGGTGGAGCCGCATACGGCCTTGCACAAGATCGCGCTTGCGGAGGGGGTGGCCGGGGAAGGGGACGATCTGTTGCAGCCGCTCTATTACACCCAAAAGCGCACGGCCTGGATCGAGCGGCTTTTCAATGCGGCGCTGAGGCTGGCGGGCAAGTAGATGCGGGTCGCCGAAAGTCCCTTGCGGGACATGCTCCGCCTTGTGGTCTGGTATCCCCTGCGCTGGTCCGTCCTGGCCTTGCCGCCCCGCGCCGGGCTCTGGCTTTTGCGGCGGCTGGGGGATGTGCATTGGCTGGCCTCGCGCGGCAAGAAACGCCACCTTGGGCGCTGCCTGGACAACCTGGGCCTGGGCCTTTCAGAGACGGACAAGCGCCGGGAAGTCCGGACCTTTTTCCAGACCCATTACGTCAATCAGTTGAGCATCTTTATCTTCCCCAAGCTGACGGCCGAACGGCTGCCGGAGTTCCTGGAATTCGAGGGGCTCGAACGCCTTGTCGCGGCGCGGGAGGCGGGTAGGGGGGGGGTGGTTGTCCTTGGGCATTTTGGTCCCACCCAGGCGCCCCTGACCGGCCTTGGCAGGCTGGGCTTCGCGGTCAAGCAGATCGGCTTCCCCACGGACGAGGGGCTTTCATGGATCGGCCGCCGTGTGGCCTTCCGGCTGCGGCTCGTTTACGAGAGCAAAATTCCGGCCGAGATCGTGCGGCCGGGCGCGGACCTGCGCGGGGTGATGCGGCACCTTGCGGCGAGCGGGCTGGTCATGGCCACGGGCGACGGAGAGGGCGCGGGCAGACGTTTCGGCAAATACGACTCCTTTGCCTTTTTCGGCCGCCAGGTCGATTTCCCCCTCGGCCCAGCCCGGCTGGCTCAAAAGTCCGGGGCGCTTCTTTTCCCCCTGCGCCTTGAGCCCGGAAAGGCCGCGCCTTTCCGGGCGGTCATCGGCCCGGCCTTGAACGCCGACGGCGAGGGCGATCCACATATCCTGACAGGCCGCTTTCTGGAAGAATTCACCGCAAGCGTGGCTGCCCGGCCGGGGTGGTGGCATTTTTTGGAACGCTTTCTCCAGGGCGGCTTTCTCTCCGTACCCTGATTTTTCTGAGCTTTTTTCTCGAATCCAACCTATGGCCCGCCGCCTAGCGTCACGTTCCGCAGATAACTAGGCATTACGCCTGGAGCGGTTTCCCCTCATATGTACATCTAAAGGGATGCGTGCGCTCCTCATTATATTGTCTGATATACTTGATGATTTGTTTGACTAACGCTTGCTGGGTGGAGCGCCAGACGCCGCCCTTGACCACGTCTCGGGTGAATATGTTGAACCAAATCTCCACCTGGTTCAACCAGGAAGCGTATGTGGGGGTGAAATGAAGCGTTAGTCGCCGCCGTTTATCCACCCACTCAAGGATGGGGCTATTCTCGAAAACGGAGGTTTTTAAGAAGCCTCGACGCGACGTTGGCGCGGCGCCCAATTTCAAGGCTTTTGCATTCTCAAAAATAGTTCTTGAAACGTTATTCTCAATTTAGTAGTAGATAATGAGTTTTGAGAAAGAACAGGACGCGCGGCAATGCAGTCGCATCCGCCAGCGTCGAACAAGATGGGCTTTATGGAGAAGACCAAGCAATGCTGATAGGGTATGCCCGGGTTTCAACCCAGGACCAAAATCTTGATCTTCAAATCGAAGCCCTGACCAAAGCGGGCTGCACGAAAATCTTCGACGACAAAATCAGCGGCAGCCGCGCGGAACGTCCGGGGCTTTCCGCTCTGCTGGAAATGCTGCGCGAGGGCGACGCCCTTGTTGTTTGGAAACTGGATCGGCTTGGCCGCAGCGTCAAGAACCTGATCGATCTGGTCGGCGAACTTCATAAGCAAGGCGTTCAATTCAAAAGTCTCACTGACGCCATCGATACCGGAACCACCTCGGGCCGCTTCTTTTTTCACGTTATGGCCAGCCTTGCCGAAATGGAGCGGGAACTGTCTGTGGAGCGCACCCGCGCAGGGTTGGAAATTGCGCGTCAGCTTGGCCGCAAGGGCGGCCGCAAGCGCCTCATGACCGACAGCAAGGTTGAATCGGCAAAAAAACTGCTGGCCAACGGCGTGCCGCCTCGGGATGTGGCGAATAATCTTGGTGTTTCCGTGCCAACGCTATACCGATGGATTCCGGCGTCCACGCGCGCCTAACGTCCCGTACGTTGCGTTTCCAAGGGGCGCCGCCCGGGGTTTCGACGGCGGTTCTTGGCGCGCTCTGCCTTTCGTTAAACCTCGTTGTCCCCGATAAAGAAAGGATCATGCCCGCCCCTGGCCATGAGTTCGCGAAAGGACAGGAAGTAGAGATACAAATCCGGGCGGCGGCGAACGCACTCTTCCAGGCGCGAGACCATGGCCTGGAGGTTGCGCGCCTGGACCAACTCCCGATCCTCTTTCGCGACGGCCGGTTCCATCGTCAGAGCCTTTTCCAGAACAAGCCGGTTGCGCCCGCTCTTTTCTCTGACCATGAAGGCCGGGATGACCGCGCAACCCGTGCGCATGGCCATGGAGGCCGCGCCCGTGGAAAAGAGCGCCCGACGTCCCAAAAACATCACCTCCGCCCGCTTTTCCCCACCCCCGCCGTCCATGGCGATGCCAAGGACGTGGTTGTTTTTTAAGCACTGAAACGCGGGTTTCATGGAACCGAAGATGTTGATGTGGGTCACGGGCAGAGATTTTTCGTGCTCCCAGCGCATCTCCCTGGTGCGCAGCACGTGCGCGCTTCTGGCCTCGGGCAGCTTTTCATTGAGGACGCTTGCCGGGGCGCTCAATTGATGCATGTCGTACCCCGCATAGCCGATGGCGGGCATGATCATCTGGTTGGCCCCGAAATGGCCGAAGACGAGCATGGCGCCCTTGCCTCCGGCCAGGGCCGCGTCCAAATGCTCCCGGCCCTCGATGCGCATGATCCCGGCCATGATTTTGGGGTTGAGCTTGGGGAAGAGCAACACTTCGAGATCGTTCAGGCAGAAATTGACCAGGGCCTGCCGGGCGAGGCGCAGACATTCAGCTTCTTGGGCGTCAGGTCCGAGGATCAGCCGGGCCGCATGGGACATGCCCATAAGGCGGGCGTTGGGGACGAAGCCCAGAAGCCGCCCCAGGGCCTTGCCCAGGGCATAGGCCGCCGGGACGGGCAGATGCTGGACGAGGAAGCGGAAAGGTCCCCAGTAGATGCGGACCAAGGCGTCTCGTATGTGGACCATGTTTTTCAAGGGGTTGAAGGTGAATGGAATCACGGTTCTAAACGCGATGTCGGGAAATGACAAACGGGAGGGAAGGCGTCGTCGGGCATGGGGGGGTGAATCCGCCTTGTTGCGTAGAGAAGGAAGACGCCGGGAGGCTTGTGACGGGCTGTTCTGTGGGGTTGATAACCAGCAGCCTCGAAATCAAACCTTAAAACAAAAAATAGCGCCCACCGGGCGCAGGCCTCGACATCACTGCACGCGGGAGAGTATAAAATCCAATCGGTAAGGCCCTTTAGCAAGAATGATTTTCAGTAACATGGGTATGCGCATCCGTGGCAATGCTTGCCTCTTGCCAGGAGAAACATTTTCTTGAGTGCTAGCATTATTTGCTTGCATTGACCGCAAAAAGTGCTATCATTATGTTCATGAACAGCGGACAGAAAGAAACTCTCCGGGCCATCCTGGGGAAGCCAACGCCCAACAGCTTGAATTTCAAGGCCATAGAAAACTTGCTCAAAGCCCTTGGCTGCAAGGTTATAGAAGGCGACGGGTCCAGAGTGCGTTTTGTGAAGGAGCAAGCCGTTCTGACGCTGCACCGCCCGCACCCGGGCAAAGAGGCTAAACCGTATCAAGTGCGCGACGTGCGCACTTATCTCGTCATGCTTGGCATTTCACAGGAGGACAGCATATGAACCCGATGACTTACAAGGGATACGCAGCCCGCGTTGAATACAGCGACGATGATGCTTGTTTTGTCGGGCATATCGCCGGAATAGCCGATATCATCGGTTTTCATGCGGAATCGGTTGAAGAACTGCGGGCAGCTTTTCATCAAGCGGTTGATGATTACATTGCAACATGCAAGAAGGCGGAAATAAATCCGAAAAAGCCTTACTCAGGAAAAATTATGCTTCGCGTATCTCCAGAATTACACGCAAAGATAGCAATGCTTGCTTCCGCAAAAAATATGAGTCTTAACGCTTTTGCAACTGAAACATTGGAACACTCCTTGTAACAATTTGGGAAATTTGGAAGAGGCCCCATATCGGCGCGGCAGGGCTTGGTCCTGGACGAGCAACGGAGCCTCGTATAAAAGACGCGCACGGGAAGCACGGAGAAAGATAAGCCTTGGGCAGTCTTGCGGCCCACGCGCAAGGAATACGCAGCCGCCCGGCCCTGGAAGAAGGCGGGCATGTCCCGTCAGGAGCTTTAACGCCTGATCCTCGATCTTCCCGACGAGAGTCGGAAATGGACCATGCCGATCCGGGACTGGAAGGCTGCTCTGAATGGATGTAGCATCCAGTTCGAGGACAGGATGATCGGACTTTAACAAATGCCGTTTACACAAAATTTCGGACACCCTCTCTGAATAAGGAAAAACACCATGCGGATTCTTGTTACCGGCGGCTGCGGCTATATCGGCAGCGTCCTGACCCCCATGCTTCTGGACCAGGGGCATGAGGTCACGATTTTCGACATCATGTGGTTCGGCAAGCATCTGCCCGAGCGCAAGGGGCTGACCGTGATCGAAGGCGACGTTCGCGACGCGGACTCCATTCCTCTCAGCGGAATGGATGCGGTTATCAATCTGGCCAACGTGGCCAACGACCCTTGCGGCGAACTCTCGGCCAAGCTGGTCTGGGAAGTCAACGCCCTTGCCACTATGACGCTGGCGGCAAAGGCTGCGGCTTCGGGCGTGAAGCAGTTCCTGCACGCCAGTTCGGGCTCGGTCTACGGGGTCAAGGACGAGCCCAAGGTGACCGAGGATCTGCCCTGCGTGCCCCTCTCCGACTACAATAAGACCAAGATGGTGGCCGAGCGCGTGCTCTTAAGCTATGCGAACGACATGGCCGTGCAGATCCTGCGCCCGGCAACTGTTTGCGGCGTCTCCCCGCGCATGCGTCTGGACGTGGCCGTGAACTTGCTGACCATGCAGGCCCTGGCCAAAAAGAAGATCACCGTGCTCGGCGGCGACCAGACCCGGCCCAACATCCATATGAAGGATATCTGCCGGGTCTTCCTGCATTTTCTTGAGACCGGCGACAAGTTCACCGGAGTCTACAACGCCGGGTTCGAGAACATCTCCATCATGGACATCGCCCGCATGGCGGCCGAGCGCGCGGGAGCGGAGATCGAAGTCAAGCCTTCCAACGACCCGCGTTCCTATCGGCAATGTTCGGACAAGCTTCTGGCCACCGGCTTCACCCCAGAATACGGGGTCAAGGACGGCATCGAAGACGTCGCCGCCGCCTTTGAGTCCGGAGCGCTCAGCGACGACGACGGCTGGTACAACATCCGCACCATGAAGGCGCTGGACATTACCGGCAAATAGCGCGCCTTTCGCACACAAACGCCGCTTTCTCCAGGGAAAAAGCGGCGTTTTCACGGAAGCGCCGCCGGGCTGAGCCTGACGGCGCTTTTAATTTCGATTCCAATCCCAGGGTGATCATGGCCTGTTCTTTGCCGTCTGGATTAGCCATGACCGAGACGGTGAGCTGGTTTGCGTCTTGGACTACGAAGCCCGTCCAGGCCTCCGGCGGTCATTCCTTGCTCCACATTCCAGCCGTTCCCGGGCAGTGCGGATTTATAGTGCGCAATGATCTTGTCCGGCGCGTCCGTTGATGTCAAAACCGCTTGCACGCCATCGGCGTCCTTTTGCATGGCCAGAACCTGCGCGCCGGGGCAGAGGTTGACTGCGGCGGCTATTTCCTCGGGGTATTTCGCTCCGGCCAGAGCGGTCGCGGACAGGGCCAGAAGGGCAAGAAGCAGCGCCGGAACCCCCATGCAAATACGCCTGCCGACCATTTTTCCCGCCCATAAGAACATTTCATTGTTTCATCTTGGAAACCGGACCCGCGGTTTTTTACGCGATCTACAAGAATCATATGCTGTTGCAGGGCGAGATGTCTGCGGCCCCGACCGCAGTGTGCGTCGTCTTTTGCATATGTGCGGCAAGTTTAACGAAGTAGGGAGAAGATTTTTCTTGACGCATAATAGAATATTTGTATCAATAATGCTAGATTTGTGAAAAACAGGTATTTCCAAGGCGTTTATTATGCGCGAAGCCACGGAAGCAAAGGCCTGGGCGCGCATACCCGAAAACCGCAACGTTCGGAGGTGGAACATGGTTTTGAACGTTGAGGATGCAAGGGACGGAGTTGCCTCTCGGCGGGCGAAGCTGCGGTATTTCCCTTGGCTTTCGGTCAGGGCGATTGTTCTCATGGGGTTGTGTGGTCTTCTTTGCGCCTGTGGCGCCAAGGTAAAACCCTTCCAGGAACTCAGCCAGGCCGGGACGGCCTACGGCGAGGCCATGAACGCGTTCACCAGTGAAAGTGCCCAGATCACGATTGAGGCCAATTCACTGAAATTAGCGTCAAACCGAAGTAAAATGATACAGTTGGCGCTCGAGGAAGCCAAAGCAAAAACCTTGAAGCCCGATCAACTTGGGCCTCTTTCCGATAAGCTGAACGTTCAATTAAATGGCTCTAACGCGAAGCTCGAAAAACGGATTGCCTTGTTGGTCAAACTGAACAGGCAGACCGCCTTGCTGGCCGGGTACTTCAAGGGCCTTGCCAAACTGGCGGGCGACGATGTTTCCGAGGATATCGAAGCGTCCGTGAATGTGATCTGGAATATCCTGGGAACGACCTCGTTAGGCATTAAAGACTTACTGAAAGGGCAGGATATCCAGGAGGGCGCCAAGGTTATAGTCGGTCTCATTCACGCCAAGCTTCTGGAGAAAGAGCTGAAAGAGCACGCCCAAATTCTCGTCTTTTATATGAACATCCAGGAAGCGGCGCTGAAACATTGTATTAGTGGGGCGCAACTAGATTTCGGAATTGTCCGTGACGAAGAAATGGCCAGCATGGTTACAACTCCCTATGTGCTGGCGGGCAAGGACCTCCCCAAGGAGTGGTTTGAAAACAGGTCGCAACTGGTGCGGATGTATGTCGATTTGGAGCTTCTGGAAAAGGCCGCTCTGGCTGCGAAGGGCCTCAAACAGGCGTTTATCGACTTAAGTGAGGGAAAATACAAGGACTTCGACATCGCTCCGGTGACGGCTGAAATCCAGGCCCTTTCGAATCTCGTGAAAATCTTGCAAGCCACACATGCGAAAAGCGGAGGTAAAGGGTGAACACTCCAAAAGAAATCCAAGATGTCTACGCGATGACCCTGGAGGAATTGCGCAAGACGGATGGCTACATGAGTTCCCCCGCGTACAAAGACGCGCTAAAAGGTAAGCCTTTAGACGTTCGAAAGAAAGCCAACGACCTCGAAATGCAGACGCATCTTCGGCGACTGGATTTGGAAAACGTCGTGCTTGAGAATATTGTCGCGTCGTTGACTGAGCATGATAACGACCTCAAAGAGGCCATAGCCGACCTGTCGGCAGCGCGAAAAAAGATTAGAAGGGTGAAAGAGTTCCTGGAGACGCTGGGAAAAGTGTTGGAGATAATCGCGAAGGTTCTGGTCGTCTTGTAGCGCGCTACGCCCAACCTCCCGGCCGTCTTGGGTTTGTATGACGGCCGGGAACATCCTCTCCTTGATCTTCCCTCCTGTTTCCTTTACCTGGGAATACTGATACTTCCGGCTTCAGGTTTCTCCAACCAGGAACGTTCATGCCGCAACTGACCCTGCTCGCCCCCACGCCGCACGACCTTTCCGCCTTTGGCGTGCGCTCCATTTCGGCGTATCTGCGCCGTGAAGGCGTTTCCACGCGCATTGTCTTTTTTCCCGGCAGCCTGGGGCTGCTTACGGAGGGGGGCGAATTCTCCTACAGTTTTTCCGAACATATCGTCGAACAGGCCGTTTCCCTGTGCCAGGGCTCGGACCTGGTGGGCGTTTCCTTTTTCACCAACTATTTCGACCGGGCCGCCCAGCTCACGGCCGCTGTGAAAAAGGCCGGACTGCCCGTGGTCTGGGGCGGCATTCATGCCGTGTGCAAGCCGCGCGAGGCTCTGGAATACGCTGATTTCGTGTGCGTGGGCGAAGGGGAGTCGGCGCTCTTTGAGCTGCTTGGAGCGCTGCGCGCCGGGCAGGGGGAGAACGACATCGAGGGGGTCTGGACTAAGACAAGGGAAAATGGCCTGCGTCCCCTCATAAAAGACCTTGATTCCTTGCCTTATTTCGATTTCTCCTGCGAGGAACACTACCTCTACGCCCCGGAGAAAAACGCCGTGGTTCCTTTGGACGACGCGGCGCTTATGCGCTGCCTGCCGCGGGTTCCCTATTTCAGCCACTCCCTGCTCACGGTCTACCGGACCATGACTGATCGGGGCTGCCCGCACCGCTGCGAATACTGCAACGTGCCCACGGTCAAGGCTCTTTTCGCGGGCTCCGGGACGCCGTATTTCCGCAACCGGGGCGTGAAGCATGTCATGGGCGAGCTGGAATGGACCATGAAGCGCTTCCCGGAGATTCAGGGCGTGCAGTTTTTCGACGACACCTTTTTTTCCCGCCCGGTTTCCTGGATGCGCGAGTTCGGGGCGGCCTACAAGAAACGCATCGCCAAGCCCTTCTACTGCCAGGCCTCGCCCACCACGCTCACCCGCGAGAAGCTGGACATCCTTCTGGAGGCGGGCCTGGTTTACGTGGAGATGGGCGTGCAGACAGGAAGCCCGAAAATCCGCAAGATATTCAACCGCCCCGAGAACGATGAGCAGATTCTGGAAGGCGCCCGACTCGTCCGGGAATACGTTCCGAAAAAGCTCCTGCCCCCGGACTATCACGTCATCATCGACAGCCCCTGGGAGACGCCTGAAGACCTCCTTTACACGGTGCGGCTTGTGGCCAAAATTCCCAAACCGTTCGGCCTAGCCATCGCCAGCCTGATTTTTTTCCCGGAAACCGGCCTGTACCGGCGGGCCAAGGCCGAGGGGCTCATTCACGACGAAACCACGGAGATATACCGAAAGCCCTTCTATATCCCGCCTCAAAAGACCTACCCGGCCTTTCTGCTCTACTTGCTGACCTTCCAGCATTTCCCCCGGCCGCTTTTCAATCTGCTCATTTCGGACGCGGCGGTGCGCTTTTTCCGCAAGACCGAGCCGCGCCTGCTCTACAAGCTGGGCTACGTCCTGGGCGAGGCCTCGCGTCTTTTCGCCAAAGGGCTCTTCGCCCTGGCGCGCGGCGATTTTTCGCGCATCGCCGGGTTCTTCAAGCGACTGCTTTTGCGCGACCCGGTGGTGGCTGGACGCAAAGGCGCGTAGCGCTTTTCATAATAGTCGATTTCTTTTCGAGCGGCGTCTTTGGGAGGTAATCTAGTAGCCAGGCTAACCGAATTTTGGCATGATCTCCACAAGCGACGCTCCGTTCCGAACTGATCTGCTCGGCTCTTTTCGGATCAGTCGATTCTTGAGCGCGGCTCCCTGGTTTTCGCTGTCGCCGATCAACCGTGCGAACGCGTCCGGCGTCATCTTCCTCAAACTGGAGCGCGGGCGCGCCTCGTTGTAGAGCTTGCGCCATTTATCGATGAGGACCTTCCCCGCCACGCGAGACCGAGAATGGCCGAAAGGTTGCACGGCATGCCCGGTTGGCGCGCGCAAAAGATGGCTTTGGTCCTTGGGGTAATGACCTGATCGAGTTGGGAGGGGCCATGTTTCAGGGGAGGACTCAACGTCCACGAAGGAATGGCTGACCGTGACCACTCGGCCAGTAACAAATTGGGGTTGACCTGTTTGCGGGGCGGGTTCGCATTTTCAAATGGTTACTCAAAGTTCGGCATGGATCACGGTTGCAATGACCGCGTCCTGGTCCTCCTCGTCGAGGTCGTTGAAAAAAGGCAGACGTACGAGCCGGTCCGATACATCCTCGCAAACAGGGCATTGCCCCTGTTCACCGCCAAAGGATCGGCCCATGGGCGAGAGGTGCAAGGGGAGATAATGGAAAACGGCCAGAATGCTCTTGGCCTTGAGCGTGTCGATGAGGCGGGCGCGGCTTTCCGGGGTGGGCATCAGCAGATGGAACATGTGGTAGGATTGGTCGCAGTGGCCCGGAATCACGGGAAGGCGCACACCGCATTTGGCCGCCCAATCCACCAGGCCTGCGGCATAGCGTTCCCAGATGCGCCGACGCTTGGCCTGAATTTGCTCCCGCCGTTCGAGCTGCGCGTACAGGAAGGCGGCCAGCACCTCCGAGGGCAGATAGCTTGAACCGATGTCCACCCAGGTATACTTGTCCACCTCGCCCCGAAAAAAGCTCGCCCGGTCCGTGCCCTTTTCCCGCAGGATCTCGGCTCGCTTGATCAGGCCGGGATCTGAAATGCACAGGGCGCCGCCTTCGCCGCAGGTGAAATTCTTGGTCTCGTGAAAACTCAAGGTGCTCATCGCCCCCAAAGAACCCAAGGGTCGCCCCTTGTAGGCGCCGAACAGGCCATGGGCATTGTCCTCCACAACGGCCACCCCGCGTTCCCGGCAAAGATCGAGGATGGAGTCCATTTCGCAGCCGACTCCGGCATAGTGCACCACCGTTACGGCCTTGGTGTTGGGAGTCAACAAACCGCTCAGACGCGTTTCGTCCAGATTGAGGGTGTCCGGCCGAATATCCGCGAACACGGGTTTGGCTCCGCGCAACAAAAAGGCATTCACTGTGGAAACAAAGGTGAAGGAGGGAATGACCACCTCGTCGCCCGGCGCAAGGTTGAGGAGCAAGGCGGCCATTTCCAGCGCGTGGGTGCAGGAGGTGGTGAGCAAAACCCTCGGCAGGCCGAGGGCTTTCTCCAACAGGGCGTGGCAGTGTTTGGTGAACTCGCCGTCTCCGGATATCTTACCGCTGGCGATGGCTTCCTGGATGTAACGCTGCTCGTTGCCGGCGAAGCAGGGTCGATTAAAGGGGACGCGGTATTTCATATGTGTTCGAGGTCCTGGTTGTTGGGAAAAGGAGGCGGCCACGCACGATTTGGTTCTATGAACCGGAGTCCTGGCCATCAAGGTTGAGACGCTCGGCCGCAGTGTAGACGGGCTTGTCCATCAGGCGCAGGTGCATGCGGGCGAAGTATTCGCCCAATATCCCCAGGGCGAAAAGCTGGGCTCCGGAAAACAGACAAATGATGGAGGCCAGGAAGGGGAATCCCTGGATGGGGGAACCCTCGCTCATGTAGCGGGCGAGGATGAACGCCAACAGCCCCAAGCCCCCAAGGGTGATCAAAAAACCCATAAGACTGGCCAACTGTAGGGGGAGCACTGTGAAGCCCGTGATCATGTTCAAGGCGTGGACGGCGAGCTTGCGCAGGGTGTAGCCCGAAGTCCCGGTCAGCCGAGGCTCGTGACGCACGGCGACGGCCGTAAACCGGGTGGTCCCCCAGGAAAGCATGACGTCGATGTTGGGCATGGGACCCTGGTAGCTGGCGAAGGCGTCGCGCAGACCGGTGCGAAAGACCCGCAACGCCGAGACGTTTTCGACCTCGGGCGCGCCCATGGCTTGGCGCAACGCTTTTTTCGTGATTCGGGAAGCCAGGGTGCGGGCCCAGCCGTGGCGTTCTTCCGGGAAGACGCCATAGACCACGTCGTGCTCCCCGTCCAGAGCCGAAAGAAGTTTCGGTATCTCCTCGGGCGGGTGCTGCAGATCGTCGTCCAGGGTCAGGGTCACCGGGAAGGAGGCGGCTCTGATCCCGCAGAGCAGGGCGTTGTGCTGGCCGTGGTTGCGCATGAGCCGGATGGCTTTGATGCGCGCATCAGCCGCAGCGAACTCCCGCAGAAGGCTCCAGCCGCCGTCCCGGCTGCCGTCGTCCACGAAGATGATCTCGAAGGGCTCGCCCTGGGCCGATAAGACCTCCCCGAGGCGCCGTCGGAGTTCAGGCAGGCATTCCCGTCCGTTATAAACCGGGATGACGGCGGAGAGACCGTTACGCGCCATGCCTCCCCCCGTGGTTCCGCTTGCGCAGGACAAACAGTTTTTGCACCCCGTAGTCCCCCCACGCCGGCAGCATGGCCGCCAGACGGTTCACCTCGCTGGCGGGGTCCACGGCCTTTACCAGGGCGCCCGGCAATTTTTCCAGAATAGGCTTGAGCGCGCGGGTCATCAAATAATAGGTGCTGGAAAAATCCACGATTTCCACCTCGTCCACGTCTTCCCACGGCTCGGCGGCCACCTGTTCAATGTCCAGGTACAGGTTGAAATCCGGCGTCTTAAGCGGAGGCAGCCCCAACTCCGCGCGTAACCGGTTGAGGTTTTCATGGCCTTGCCGGGTGGCTTCGCTCAGAAGGGCCACGCCGCCGGGCCTGAGCGCCCGCAGGCATTCCCGGATACCCTGGCGCTGCGCTTCCCAGTTCTGAAGATTGATGATCACCCGAGTGGTGATGACCGTGTCGAAAACGGCGTCCGCCAGGGACAGGGAACGGACGTCGCCGACCTCGAACGCCGCCTTGCCGCGCAGGCTCCGGGCCATGGCCCGGTGATTCTCCCGGGCCGCCTCGATCATCTCGGGGACGTAGTCCATGCCGAGGATGTCGATGTCCTTGAGGGCGGCATACGTGAGCGTGGCGTGGCCGTTGGAGCAACCGATGTCCAGCACTCGGGCGCCGTCCTGAAGATAGGGCAAAAGTGCGCGTTTTTCCAGATCGATGGCCCTGGCGTCCGCCCAGGAGGCGCTGGCGGCGGGGCCGTGGCGCACCGCCTGGCTGGTCCAGTAGTTCTTGATGCCGGAATCGTCGTAAGCGGCTTTCACAAGCCCTCCTTGTGCGTTACGGAGCCTTGCGGCCGAGGATGAAAAAGCCCGAGGCGATGCGCTCGGCGCAGGGATGGCGTTCAAGCAGGCGGTCCAGGTGCTTGAGAGGAAAAAGCGCCAGCATGAGGGTAAGGGCCAGGATGTCCCTGGCCGCCGGGCTGCCGAAGGAAAAAACCAGAGACAGCCACTCCACGGTGACCCACAGCCATCCCGAGGTCGGCCCCGCGCCCACCCCTATGCGCTCCACATCCAGACCGGCAAATAGCTGGACGGCGCCGGAGCGCGTCCAGCGGCGGTAATCCGAAGGGGCGGCGTGCTGGGGTTGGCAAAATGGAACGAAACAAAAAAAACTTCCCCCCGGCCGTAACGTCCTGCGCATCTCGGCAGTGACCATCTCCGGGCTGGCCACATGTTCCAACATGGCCAGATTGATGATGCAGTCCACGGAATCCGCGTCAAAGGGCAGATCCGTGGCGTCGGCGCAGATGTCCACCTTCTCGAAAGGGGAAATGTCCACATTGATGATGTCCGGCCTGTCGGGAATGCCCAAAGGGCCGCTGCCCAGATTGACCACGATTGAATCCGGCCCGTGTTCGCTGAGCGTCCCGGCCAGGGCGGCGCGCATGGCCTTGGAAACCAGCACGGGAGAGAATGTTTCCACCGCGAACCGATACAGCGGAGGCCAGCCTTTGAGAAATCCCTGCAACCGGGCCATGGGCCCGCTGCCCGCGCTTTTGGCCGGGGGGATGGTCTGGATGACATGGCGCCTACCGTCGACCAGGGCGTAGGGCTTGGTCAGGAGAGACCGGATTTTATCGTGCTTGGACATCGGTTTTCAAGTCCGGTTATGGGGCCTTGATCCAGCGAAGAAAGCCTGGGATGGCAAATATTCAGGCGGGAATACCTCAAAGCCGTCCGCCCATCAAGGCGTCTCGGGAAATCCGGATTTAACGTTTGAAGGTCAGGGCCACGAAATGGCTTCCGGCGGGAACCGGGACGGCGGTTACCCCGGCCGGTCCGGGTTCCGGTTGCGCCGCCTGGCCGTCCACCTCCGCCGTCCAATGTTCGTGCCAGGGCAAGGCGAACAAGACCCGCCCCGGCGCCGGGGCGTCCACGGCGGCGAACGCCTGGCCGGGGTCCGTGCTTACCCGGGAGACGCGGGGAGCGGTCTCCAGAAGCATGGGTCGGGCCGAGGCCTCCAAGAGCCGCGCCTGGTCGCCGGCCTTGACCGGATTGATTTCGTATTCCACCTCGGCCTCGCTCTGGTAGGGTGCGAGCAGGACACTGCGGCCTTCTCCCAGAACAAAGGAGCTGCGGACCGGGCCGCCCTTGAGGATGACGTCCACCGGACCGTCGGAGGCGACCACAAGGCGGACTTCCGCCGCTCCGGCGCCACAGCGGGCAAGCAGTCGGCCGGCGCCGGGGAGAGGATGCGCGCGCCACAGGCGGCGGGTGGCCGTCTGCGTTTGCCAGGGCTCGTCCGCGACGAAAAAGGCCTGCCCCCGATAGCCCCGGTAACGGTAAGCGGTCAAGCCCGGATGGCTTGAGGGGCCGAGGCCGGGAAGCTCCACCGGTTCCAAGGGGTAGCCGCCTTCAAGGACATTCTCCGTGAAGGACCCGTCCACCTTGACCCACAGGTATTTCACCCCCCACAGGGACAGGGCCGTTCGGCCGATGTGGTGCACATAGGCCACAGGGGAGCTTTCATGCCGCAGGCTGCCGGTGAAAAGCGAGGTCGGGAAGGGCGCGAGGGATCTTCCCAGTTTGCGGAAAAGGTTCACGGTGATGGGGAAGAAGCGCAGGGCCTGGTAGGAAAGCAGGGTAAAACCGGCGTCAGGGTCCTGGCGGACCAGGCGGCCCAGGGCCTCCTCCCACAGGGCCGGACCGACGGCCGGCTCGGCGCGGGATTTGCGTTCGAAAACCTGATAGATTTCGTCCTGGAAAAGGCCGATCTGGTCTCTGGGCAGTCCGCCTCCGGCGCCAAAGCGGGCCAGCGGATTGTAGCCCGCCACAACCGGGGAATCTTGCAGGGTTTTTGATTCCCGCAGGAGGTAGCGAGGTTTGCGCTCCTCAAGGAGATTCAGGCGTTCCCCCACGGCCTGGACCTGATAGAAGAAGGGGTCCAGGCGCAGAAACTGGTTCACGGGCTGCCCGTCCTCGGGGAGGGCCACGCCGACCTGGGCGCCCTCGGGCAGATGCGCATCGACCCAGGAATGGACGCGCTGGCGATTGGTGGGGGAAATGACGAAATTGAGGACGAAAAGATTGTCCGCCAGCAGGGGCAGGACCGCCAGCGCTATCAGCAGCGCCCCGCCGACCGGACGCCAGCCCGCGCCCCGGCCCCGCAGGGCCTCTTGGAACCGGTCCAGGCAACAGGCCAGAAGAAGGAATCCCAGGACCGCCGCCGTGTAGAAATAATAGGTGACGCTCCAAAAGCCGCTCCCCGTCACAACCAGCAGGTAGCTTATCTGAAGCAGGCAGGAGATCAGGAGAACGGACCAGGTTTCAGCCGGGCAACGCCGCCAGATGAAACGCAAGGCCATGCCCGTCAGCATGAGCGGAAACGCGAATTGGAGGACAGGCCCGAAGAACACCCGGAGATCGAACAGTCGGAGAAACGCGGCGCCGGGATCGGATCCCCCTCTGGACGGGGCGTGCATGACGCGCACATAATTGGTGAGCAAGGAAACGATGTCGCCGAAACCGTAAAGCGGCAAAGGATTGGACGACGCAAATACGAGCAGTGAAACACCCACAGCCTGAACCAGGGTTTTTAGCCAGGGCTCCCCGGCGCGTCCGGACCGGACGAGAACGAGCCAGATGAACACCAGTCCCAGCGGCGCGCAGGTGAACTTTATGGCCATTGACAGTCCGAACAGGGCGAATGCGCCGAACAAGCGGAGGCGGCCGCCGCTCTTCAGGTAATCCAGACACAGGGACAGGGCGAGCAATCCAAACAGTAAGGCCGGAGTGTCGGGCTTTATGCGCGTTTCAAAGCCGGTCAAAAAAGGGGTGAGGGCCAAGAGCCAGGCTCCCCAAAGACCGGCCCTGCGGGAGACGTGGCGGGAAAGCAGAATATAGGCCGCCGCCGGCAGCCAGAGGGTAAAGGCCAGGAGTTGATAGAGGGCATAGGCCTTGTAGGCGCGGGTCAGTTCGCCGGGATAGAGGAGATAGAGGCTGGGATCCTTGAATTTGGCGATGAGTCCGAGGGCGTCGAGTCCGGTCATGACGGGTTTGGCCAGATGCAAAACGGGGCCGCCGATGCCAAGCAAGTAGGAGAAGCGATCCGAGTGAAGCCGATTATAGCCAAGCGCCGTATGGAGGCTCAGGATGCCGTCATCCTCAAAAACGCCGAGATCGAATTTTTTGGAGGTATTGAGGAGATAGCCTTCGAGATCGGGCACGCCTCGCAACCCGGCGATGGCCGTTACCTGAAAGGCCAAAAGGAAAAACATCGCGGCCCACACCGGCCAGGGCAGGATGGATGGCTCGGTGGAGTTCGGCTGTGTTTTCATTCGGACGTCATCGTAGGCCGACCATTTCCACAATTTCGAGCGGCGCACGGTTCAGGCGGAGACAGGCCTCATCCGAGTGACTCGCCGCTTTTCGAAATAGCCTCATTGCAGCAAATCAAGTTTTATAAGGTTATCCGTATCCGAGCTCCTCGCCTCTGTCTGAACGGTCTCAAGTTCAACGTCCGGCCCATTCGCTGACGGCTTGGAAGATGGTCTGAAGACATCCCTTTTACCTCCTTCCTTTTTTTACGGAGAGGAAATCGCTCACAATTGAATCAAATTTCTTTAAATGCTGACAGGATCTTCGTCAAGCGTCTGCGGTCAGCCATGACGGCGAGAGGCGCGTCATTGAAGACTTAAAATAATTACAACAGTTAAACCACCGCCTCTGGCGGTGTGACCCGAAAAGGTTCAACCCGGGGTTGCCGAAACTCGAAAAAACAGGCTCTCCAACCCAAGCCCGCCGGGGCATGGAAGAGGAGAGCCTATGCGAGAATGGGAAAGCCAAGCTCACGTCCGTTGGTACTGCCGGTACCATGTCGTGTTCATCCCCAAGTATCGAAAGAAGGCGATTTTTGGAAGACTGCGGAAAGAGATCGGCGGAGTATTTCGAGAGTTGTGTGAGCAGTTCGGGCTTGAATTGGTCGAGGGTCATGCACTCGCCGATCATGTGCACATGTGCTTGAGCATCCCGCCCAAGTTCAGTGTTGCCAACGCAGTCGGAAAGCTGAAGGGGAAGTCTGCGATTCTTATCCACCGAAGATATCTTGGAAGGACAAAGAATTTGACAGGGTTCCACTTTTGGGCGCGAGGCTACTGCGTGAGTACAATTGGCCTGGATGAGGCTCAAGTTCGGGAATATATTCGCAATCAGAGTGCACATGAGCTTTATCAAGAACAGTTAACGTTACAGGATGTGGGCGTAAGACCTGCCAAGTAACAAAAATCCGGCGGGTTAAAGCCCCCTTCGAGGGGGCATCATCATACCACCGGCATAGCCGGTGGTATGATGATTGTTAGCAACAGAGCCACGCTTGGATGCTTCAAGCCTTCAGGGACGCCTGGTGGAAGCGCTACACGGGCTTTTTAGCGTGTACCAATATCAATGCGGCATGGAGGGGGTCGAGCTTGGCAATCTTGTTGCCTAGCGAACCGGGAAATGGGAAGTACCCAGCTCCTACTGCGCGTTCAATGGTGAAACCATATACGGTGAACATGTCTTTGAGTCCAGGTAATGTGAATATTCGGCAATGAGGAGATTCGTCGCGTTTTATTTTTGTTAACCGCCCTCCCTGGAATCTGTTACCGAGACGATAATGAGAACTCAACCCAATTGTTGATGTGAATGGTTGCTCACCAAGAATCAATGCTCCTACGTTGTGCCAGGAAGCAAGGTTTTCAGTTCCTATAATTGCAGAACCTCCTGGTTTTAGCGTTCTGAATACTTCTTTGACAAATATATCTACATCAATAAGATGCTCAATGATGAAACTTCCAATCACAAGATCAAACGTGCAATTTTCATATGGTAGACCGTCACATATGTCATGTCTAACGACATTAATTCCTGTACTACATGCACTTATACACTTTTCTTCATGCGACTCAATACCAT
>Ga0307423_1000260_pt1 | contig 35745 bp, 34 predicted proteins | sample SalMarWE160310MG_FD_202154 | JGI IMG/M metagenome (GOLD analysis project Ga0307423, IMG submission 202154) | Salt marsh sediment microbial communities from the Plum Island Ecosystem LTER, Massachusetts, United States - WE1603-10 | ecosystem: Environmental > Aquatic > Marine > Intertidal zone >... | reverse complement strand
GAAATTCTGAAAAACCTTGCAAACATAGAACCTTCATCAAAGACAAATACTGCCGCATCACTTAACGAGGCTGCCGAAAAGATAAAACGACGTGGGATAGTAGTTATTATTTCGGACTTTTTTGATGATATAAATTCAGTTCTTAAAGCTTTGAAACATTTCAGTTATAAGAAAAATGAAGTAATTGTCTTCCAGGTTTTGGATCCTTTAGAAAAAACATTTTCTTTTGGAAAGGATGCAATCTTCAAAGATCTGGAAACAGGAGATGAGATAACCACTCAACCTTACCAAATTCAAAAAGCTTATCGTGAGGCAATGAAAGAATTTACAAACAAGATTAAAGCAGAATGTCTTAATTCAAATATTGATTACAACCTGATTGAAACTTCGGACCAATATGATAAGGCACTACTTAGATATATTCAGAAGAGAGAGAAGCTATATTAGTCAATTACAATAACTTACGACTATTTCTCTAAACCGTTTATTATCCCCAAATATTTTTCTGATAAACTCTCCGCTTCAATCTTTGTCTTAGCCTCAGTAATAATTCTTATAATCGGTTCAGTGTTAGATTTTCTAAAATGAACCCAGTGCTCTTCGAAATCAACTCTTAAACCGTCATCTGTGTTTATACTCTGGTCAGATAATTTCTCAGTCAATTTCTGAATTACTTTATCAGGATTTGATGTCAACTCAATTTTCTTTTTTGAAATGAAATATTGAGGTAGATCTTCTTTTAATTGGTATAGAGATTTTCCATAATCTGTAAGGTGCTGAAGTGTTAATGCAATACCAACTAATGCATCTCTGCCATAGTGCAATTCAGGGAAAATAACTCCACCACTTCCTTCACCGCCGATTACAGATTTAACTTCTTTCATTTTCTTTACTACATTTGCTTCACCAACTGGTGAACGAAAGACTGTACACCCGAATTTTTTCGCTACGTCTTCAACTGCACGTGTGGTAGATAGATTAACTACAACATTTCCTTTTTTTCTGGAAAGAACAAACTGAACAACCTGAACAATTGTATTTTCTTCGCTGAACGATTCACCTTTATCTGTAATCAGAACCAAACGATCTACATCAGGGTCAACTACAATTCCTAAATCTGCTTTAGTTTCTTTTACTTTTTGCATCGTCCCGATCAGGTTTTCAGGCAGTGGTTCAGGGAGACGTGGGAAAATTCCTGTTTTTTCGCAATTCATTTCAGTTACTTCGCAACCAAATTCTTTCAGGAATTCAGGAAGGACGTAAGCACCTGCACCATTAACGCAATCTACCACAACCTTGAATTTTTTTTTTCTAATTTCATCTAAATAGATCATTCCCAAGTCTAAAATTGCGTCAACATGATTTTGAATTCCTTGTTTGTATTCAGCTCTTTTACCAATCTTATCCCATGACTTATAATTTAACTCACTTTTCTCTAAGTATTTTTGCATTTGAGCAAACTCTTCAGGTGAAAGAAACTGTCCAGTTTTATTTAGCAACTTTAATGCATTCCATTCATTCGGATTGTGGCTTGCTGAGATCGCAATACCACCTGAAGCATTTAGTTTCTTCACATTGAATTGAACCGTAGGCGTAGGACAAATACCAATATCAATAACATCAATACCCTTTGCGAGTAAGGTTCCTGTGACAATCAGGTTTACCATTTCTCCTGTTATTCTAGCATCTCTTCCTATTACTACTTTACCAGATCCAATAAATTCTGCGTACGCATCAATATGTTTAATAATTATTTCCGGTTCCAAACCATCACCGACTATTCCGCGGATTCCGGAAATGCTAGTCATTAAAGTACCCATTAATTTTCCTTTTAATTGATAAATATCTGCTTAAGCTAATGCAAAGATAATTATTTGGTAATTGAATATTAGAGTTTAATTTTAAGTAATATATTCATAAAAGTTGTAATAATGTGAAAGATAAAATAAAAAGAATTAACGGGTTGTTATTCAAACATTTTGGAATTCCAAAGAGACCTAAAAAATTACCGAATCCCATTGATACATTAATTGCAACAATTCTTTCGCAAAATACTAATGATAAAAATTCTTACCAGGCTTATATAAATCTTAAAAATAAGTTTAAATCCTGGGAAGAACTTGCAGATGCTCCCAGAAATAAAATTGAGCAAACCATTCGTGTAGCTGGATTGGGTAAGCAAAAATCCACTTCTATTAAAAAATTTCTAACTACACTAAAGAAAAAAAATAATAAGCTTAATTTGAGTTATATAAAGAAAATGAGTGACAGTGATATATTGAATGAATTAACATCAATAAATGGAATAGGAGTAAAAACGGCTAGTTGTGTGTTATTATTTTCTCTTGATAGAAATGTTTGCCCGGTTGACACTCATGTTCATCGGACACTAAACAGAATTGGCCTTGTTAAAACCAAAACTCCTGATAAAACCTTTGAGAAAATTAATGGAAAACTACCAGATGAAATAGCACATCAATTTCATACAAACTTAATCAAGTTGGGAAGAGAAATATGCAAACCGGCAAAACCGTTCTGTTCTGTTTGTCCACTATTAAAATTGTGTAAATTCAAAGGTAAAAATCTTGATAAGGTAAATAATGTTGGCAGCCAAGGTTTTTTGCTACTTGATTCGATATAGACATATAATTATAATCGAATTTTGAAAAAGACTATTTATTTATATCTTTACAATACTTTTAAGCTATTTCACTTAAAATTGAATTAGATTTTCCTCATTATATTAAACCAAGGAGACTATAAATGGCAGAACAATTAGGTTTACTAGGATACGATTACGTTGAATTTTACGTCGGCTCAGCTAAAATGTGGGCTTATTGGCACGCTAAAGCTATGGGGATGAAGATTGTCGGATATTCAGGTCCTGAAACTGGCGTTAAAGGAAAAGTATCTTATTATCTCGAACAAAATAATCTTCGCATTGTAGTTACATCAGCAATAAATCCTAAGCAATATGAAATATATTCTTTTGTTGATAGACATGGCGATGGAGTTAAGAGATGGTCACTAAAAGTTAAGGACGTAAAAAAAGCATTTGATGCAGCAATGAAGAATGGAGCAATACCTGCCTGGGAGCCTAAGAAAACTGAAAATGAGCAAGGCTTTATTGAAGAAGCAGCACTAAAACTTTATGATGATGCGGAAATTGTTTTTGTGAACCGTGATAATTATAAAGGGATTTTCAAACCGGGATATGGAGAACCCATTCAAAAGATTGATATTGTTACTGAAGATACAGGACTGCATGCAATTGATCATATCGTTGGAAATGTACGAACTAATGAAATGGATATATGGGTAAACTATTTAAATAAAAGTCTGAACTTTGAAACATTTATAGATTTTGGACCGGGTGATATTTCAACTCAATATTCTGCACTGCTTTCAAAAGTTGTTCGCTCGACAGAAGGACCAGCTATTAAAAATCCTATTAACGAACCTTACGAAGGCTTAAAGAAATCGCAAATCGAAGAATATATTGATGAGTATCTTGGATCAGGTATTCAACACGTTGCAATTATTACAAACGATATTATTAAAACTATTGCAGCGATGAGAAAAAACGGAATGGAATTTCTTTCCGTTCCTGATTCCTATTATGACACTTTAAAAGAAAGGGGTTTTGAAGTTACTGAAGACATCGGTGAACTTAAGAAATATGGAATTCTTTGTGACATAGAAGGAAAAGGATATTTACTCCAGCTCTTCACAAAACCGATTGGTGACAGACCTACATTTTTTTATGAAATAATCCAGAGAAGAAAAGGTGCACAAGGATTCGGACAAGGAAATTTCCAGGCATTGTTCGAATCAATCGAAAGAGACCAGGCTCAACGCGGTAGTCTTGATAGAGTAAAATAATATTAGAATATTTTTTATCGGAGGTTTTGAATGCCATTTTATGTTAAAGTAGGTAAAGTTCCACCAAAGCGACATACAACTTTTTATAAAGAAGATGGAAAATCACTGTACAGGGAAGAGTTATTCAGTACAAAAGGATTTTCTGGGATTTATTCAAACAAATATCATCTGTACATGCCGCCGCAGGTTGAGCAGATTGGTGAGGTAAATCAGGGTAAATCATCCGATTGGCCTAACGCCCCTTTACAGTATTATCACTTCTTTACTGATAATAAAAAAAGTGATGGAAATTTTCTTACTGCACGCAATGAGTTTCTGAAAAATGATAATTGTGTTATTTCAACAGCTCATCCAACTAAGGACACCGAAATGTTTTTCCGTAACAGTTATGCACACGAACTAATATTTATTCATCAAGGTACCGGTGACTTTCTTTCAGAATATGGCCGTCTGTCTTTCAAAGAGTGGGATTACATAATGGTACCTAAGGGTACTACTTATCAAATTAAATTCAGAAATTATAAAAAGGCGAAGTTATTTATTGTTGAATCATCAACTCCGTTTGACATTCCGAAGCATTTCAGAAACGAATATGGACAGCTTACTGAAGAAGCCCCGTATTATGAGCGTGATTTCGGTGTACCGGAATTTATGGACCCAATAGATCAAAAAGGAAAATTTGAACTATTATTGAAGGTTAGAAACAGAATTTTTAAATATGTTCTCCCGCATCATCCTTTCGATGTTGTAGGCTGGGATGGTTTCCTCTATCCTTACACTTTTAATATTAAAGAATACGCACCTAAGGTTGGAAAGATTCATCTTCCTCCTCCGGTTCATCTAGTTTTTACAACTCAGCATTTTGTTGTTTGTAACTTTGTTCCGCGATTGTATGATTTTCATCCGGATGCAATTCCAGCTCCGTATTATCATTCGAATGTAGATAGTGATGAAGTTCTTTATTATGTGCACGGAAATTTTATGTCTAGAAAAGGTATTAAAAAGGGCTCAATAACTTTGCATCCTATGGGTATACCGCACGGACCTCAACCAGGAAAGACGGAGGCTTCGATAGGTAAAAAAGAAACAGATGAATATGCAATTATGATTGATACGTTTGAACCCCTGCGCGTAACAAAAAATGTAAAGGATACAATGGTGAAGGATTATAGCCAATCGTGGTTGGAGAAGAAGAAGTAAAATTAATATTAATATTATAAGAAATAAATGAAACTAGTATCATACACTACAAAGAAAAAAGACAGACTTGGATTATTTGTTGACGGAAAGATTTATAATATTCAAGAATGTGCAGCCGGAATGGGAATTGAACTGCCAAATAGAATGAGAAGATTTCTTAGAGGTGGTGACGAATTTATGAATCTGGTAAGAAAAGTGGAGCAGGCTATTAAAGAAGGTAAAATTTCTTCCTTTATAACTGATGATAATCTAAAACTTTTGGCACCAATTCCGAATCCACCATCCTGCAGAGACGGTTATGCATTCAGGCAGCACGTTGCTACTGCGCGACGAAATCGTGGAGTGGAAATGATTCCAGAGTTTGATCAATATCCTGTTTTTTATTTTACGAATCACAATGCAATATTTGGTGAAGGAGAAATCAGAGTTGAAGATGATCATCTGCAAAAACTTGATTTTGAACTGGAAGTTGCGATAGTAATTGGCAAAGAAGGAAAAAACATTTCAGTAGAAGAAGCTGATAGTTACATCGCTGGTTATTTGATAATGAATGATCTCTCAGCACGTGTTTTACAAATGGAAGAAATGAAGTTAAATCTTGGTCCCGCAAAAGGAAAAGATTTTGCAACATCTATCGGTCCCTGGCTTGTTACTCCTGATGAGTTGGATCAATATAAAATATCGACGGAATTTGGAAATAAATACGATCTTCGGATGACAGCGAAGCATAATGGCAAATTAATTTCTGATGGCAATATGAAAGATATGAACTGGACTTTTGCTGAGATTATTGAAAGAGCTTCTTATGGTGTAAGATTACTTGCAGGAGATGTAATCGGCTCAGGTACGGTTGGGACAGGATGTTATCTTGAGTTGAATGGAACCTGGGCATTAGAGGCAAAAGAAAAAGGAAAAGATTTTACACCTATCTGGTTGAAAGACGGAGATGAGATTGAACTTGAGATTACCGGACTTGGTACTCTTAAAAATACTATTAGAAAGTCGAAGAAAAACAGATCAATCCTAGCGAAGAAAAAGAAAACTTCTTAATGTTTCATTACGAACCTAAAGATCTATCAATTTCTGAAGTACACAGGCTATTACTTGGTGGTGTTGCACCAAGACCAATTGCGCTTGTATCAACTATTTCAAAAGATGGGATAAATAATCTATCGCCGTATTCATTCTTTAATGCTTTTGGTGCAAATCCTCCTGTCGTTGCGTTCTCTCCGTCTCGGCGTGGTAGAGATGCAACTTTAAAAGACACTTACAACAATCTGACTGAAACTAAAGAATGTGTGATTCAAGCAGTGACTCATTCAATGGTCGAACAAATAAGTCTGGCTTCAGTCGAATATTCACCAGATGTTGATGAATTTATAAAATCAGGATTAACCCCTATAGATTCAGATCTTGTGAAACCTAAACGGGTAAAAGAATCACCTTTCCAGATGGAGTGTAAATTACTTGAGATGAGGAGTTTTGGTGAGGGAGGAGCCGCAGCAAATTTAGCGGTATGCGAGGTTATAAAATTTCACGTTGCTGAAGACTTATTTACGAATGGAATTATAGATCCCATAAAAATTGACCTTGTAGCAAGAATGTCTGGTGATTTTTATTCCCGTGCTGGTTCAGGAGTTTTTGTTGTTGAAAAACCAATTGGCAAAAAATGTATTGGCTATGATCAGATTCCCAAACACATTAGAGAATCCGAAATTTATTCTGCCAACGATTTGGGAAAGTTTGGAAATTCAGAATCAGTACCGGGAGAAATTGATGTTAAGGAGTTTGTTAAAAATTTGAGAGACGAAAAAATAGAAGATTATGAATCAAGTGAAGAAGCTTTTTTGAGATATCAGAGATTGAATGAATATAAACGAATGCTGAAAGTTGCTTTGGAAATGAAAGACGATCAGAAAAGATATATTGAGCTTTCTGTAAAATGTGCTTTGAATGATAATGCTATGGACTTTGCCTGGAAGGCAGCATTGTTTGTTAAAGATGTCAAATAAATCTCTTTACTATGAAACAATTAAACTAAACTCACTCTATATGTGAGTTTTTTAATAATATGAGCAAAACAAAACCACTTTGGATTCCTTCAGAAGGTAGAATTAAGAATTCCAACTTCTCAAAGTACTATGATTTCTTGCGGAAGGAGTATAATCTTTCATTCTCTAACTATTCAGAATTACATTCGTGGTCAGTCAGTGAAATCGAAACTTTCTGGGAATCCATTTGGAAATTCAGCGAGATTACTCATTCGAAACCCTACAAGAGAGTTCTTAGTAAACGAATAATGCCCGGAGCTAGATGGTTTGAAAGTGCCGAATTAAATTTTGCAGAAAACCTATTGAAATTCAGAGATGATCATATTGCAATTGTTAGCAGTAGGGAAGATAAGCCAAATGTAGTTTTGACATACAAGCAACTTTATGAACTGGTATCAGCTTGTAGTGAGGGACTGAGGAAACTTGGTGTTAAAAAAGGAGATAGGATTGCTGGATTTGTAACAAATGTTCCTGAAACGGTAATAGCAATGCTTGCAACAACCAGTCTTGGAGCTGTTTGGACTTCGTGCTCCCCTGATTTTGGATTACAAGGGGTTATTGATCGGTTTGGACAGGTTAAACCCAAGATACTCTTTGCAATAGAAGAATACCAGTATTATGGTAAATTAATTGACTGTAGAGAAAAGGTAGAAGAAGTTGTCAGCCTTATTCCTGATATTGAGCGTTTAATATGGATTCCACAATTCCAGCAATTGGATTCTGTTCAAAAGATCAATCAAAAGAGTAAGGTAGATTCAAGTAAGTACATTGTTTTTAATGATTTATTAGATATTACATCAAATTTAATATCGTTTGAGCAATTACCATTCAACCAACCTGTTTACATTATGTATTCTTCCGGTACTACTGGCTTACCGAAATGTATGGTCCATGGTGCGGGGGGTACCTTACTACAGCATTACAAGGAACATGTTTTGCATACAGACTTAAAGAGGGTAGATGTGATAACTTACTATACAACTTGCGGATGGATGATGTGGAATTGGTTGGTGAGCTCGCTTCAAGTGGGAGCAACCCTGTATTTATACGATGGTAATCCTGTTTATCCCGATTCAGAAATTTTATGGAATAAGATTGATGAGAACAAAATTACAGTATTTGGTACATCACCGAAGTATCTGTCAATATTCGGAAAGCAGGGAATTATTCCAAAAGAAAAGTATAACCTTGATTCATTGAGGGCGATTCTTTCAACAGGATCTACACTTCCTGAAGAGACATTTAAATGGGTATATCAAAATGTAAAATCAGATTTGCAATTATCTTCAATTTCAGGTGGAACTGATATTGTTTCTTGTTTTATGCTTGGTAACCCTACTCTACCGGTTCATCCGGGTGAAATTCAATGTAAGGGATTAGGAATGAAAGTCGAAGCATTCAACGAAAAAGGTGAATCGGTCGTTGGAGAAAAAGGGGAGTTGGTCTGTACTGCACCATTTCCTTCGATGCCTGTTTATTTCTGGTATGATGAAAGTGGAGAGAAATATAGCAAAGCATATTTTGATAAATATCCGGGAATATGGACACACGGTGATTATATAAAAATAACAGATAATGGTGGTATTATTGTTTATGGTAGATCTGATGCAACTTTGAATCCAGGTGGAGTTCGAATCGGGACTGCAGAGATTTACAGAATTGTCGAAGGAATGGAAGAGATTGCTGACAGCATTGTTGTTAGTAAACGGTTTAATGGTGATGAAAAGATTATTCTTTTTGTTGTGCTAAAAGAGAATGTAAAAATAACTCCAAAGATTAAAGATCAAATAAAACTGGAATTAAGACAAAAGGCTACTCCGAGACATGTCCCGGCAGAAATAATTGAAGTAAAAGATATTCCCAGAACAATCAGCGGGAAAAAGGTTGAGATTGCTGTTTCTAAAATTATAAACGGGGAAGAGGTTGAGAACAAAGATGCCCTTGCAAATCCTGATTCTCTCAAACAATTCTTAAAATACACAAAGAAAAAAATCTAAACATAAAGCGCACTACCGAAATCCCGCCTATGTCTTACTGTAATTTCGTCATCCTCTCCTAAGAATTTAAATATTGCAATGCAGGCTTTCCTTGCACCATCATCATCGTAGTTTCTGTCTGTTCTGATAATCTCGATAAATTTAGTTAATGCTGAATCAAAATCTTTTTTTCTAATGTCACCAATGGCAGCTAAATACTTTTCATTTACTTCAGAATCAGCAAATGAGTTTTGATCGCGTTGGAGCAATTCAGCAAGTGTGCCTATTGCATCTGCAAGTTCAATATTGTTTAAGTTGCCGTCCACATTTTGTATCAATCGCTTCGCTTCTTTTATGTCATCGAAGAGTAAAATTTTGGCAAGAAGCACCTTTACTTCACTATTGTTGATATCTCCTTTCTGGATTTCCTCGAGCATTGCCTTAGCTGTTAAAATATCTCCATTCTTTAAATAGATTTTTGCGTGTTCAATCTGGTCCGCAAATTTGCTGGGAATGGATTTTTTCAACCAATCTTTTATTGCTGGTTCGGGAAGGGCACCGGTGAATTCATTTATCACTTCACCATTCCTGAAAAGCTTTACATTTGGTATCCCCCGAACTCCATACTTTGTGGCAATATCCTGATTTTTATCAGTATCTACTTTCGCTAACTCCCAGCTATCTTTATTCTCTTCGGCGAGTTTTTCGAGTATAGGACCGATCATTCTGCAAGGGGCACACCATTCAGCCCAGAAATCAACCAGGACGGGTTTGTCAAAACTTTTTTCGACTACATCATTTTGGAAATTTGTTACTTCGTGGTTCATAATAAACTAAGATTTTTTTACACGATTTGATGATAAAATCTTTCTAAAGATTCAGAGAATTAAAATCAAAAAAATATAATTCTATATATTTCTCAATGAAAAATTAAAAATTGCATTGAAGAATAAAAGAACTGAAATAACTGCATTCATCTTATCAGGTGGAAAAAGCAGTAGGATTGGGACCGATAAAGCCCTTTTAAGTATTGAGGGTAAGCCTTTGGTTCAAAGGTTGGTTGAATTATTAGATTCAATATTTTCCAAAGTGGTGATTAGTTCTAATGAACTTGATTTGTACAATTTTACAGGGAAGAAAATTGTGCAAGATATTTATACAGGAAGGGGACCGTTAGCAGGAATTCATTCAGCGCTTAAGTATACTGATACTAAAAGAAACTTCATTGTCTCCTGTGATTTACCGCTCATCAGCACCGAGTTGATTAATTATATTATCAATTATAAGTCAGAGAAAGATGTCATTCTACCAATGGCAGATGGAAGAACACAGCAGTTGTGTGGAATTTATTCTGAACATATTTTAAATGAAGTTGAAGAACTTTTAATTGAAAGCAGCAAGAATAATAGTAAACTGAAAGGAAGTGTATATGAATTGATGGACAAGGTACCGACTGAGATTGTTGAAGTGGATAAACTTGATTTTTATCATTCCAACCTTTTCTTAAATATTAACACACCAGAAGATTACGACCATCTAAAAAGAATATTCGAAAATCAGTGAAGCAAGTAATTCGAAATACATCTCTGATTATCTTATCACTCATTGTTGTTTATCTTCTTGCTCAAATTATTGCCGATAAGATATTAATAAAAAAAGCTTACAATGGATGTATTGATTGTCATGGTGAAATGGAAGGCTTTACATCTACACATTCTCCCGAAATAATTGGATGTGAAGCTTGCCACCTTGGAAATTCATTTACCTCGAATAAAGAATTTGCACACAAAGGGATGATAATTATTCCCGGAAATTTATCCGATGCTGAACGAACCTGTGGTGCAACCAACTGTCATCCTGGAATTCCACAAAGAATTCAAAAATCTTTAATGAATACGATGAGCGGAGTAATTTCTGTCGATCGTTTTGCTTTTGACGAAATTGATAGACCTATTGGATTATATAAGATAAAAGACCTAAAACAATCTAATGCGGATAATCATTTAAGAAATTTATGTGCATCGTGTCATCTCGGAAATGAAAAAACTGAAATTGGACCAATAACCGAATTGTCTCGTGGTGGGGGATGCAATGCCTGTCACTTAAACTACAGCAATAAAGCAACTGAGCAGTTGAACAATTATATAAGATCAAAAGAGAAAAAAGAATCTCTCCCTAAAATTCATCCCCAGCTAAGCTTAAATATTTCAAACGAACATTGTTTTGGGTGTCATGCTCGCTCGGGAAGAATTTCTACAAATTATGAAGGTTGGTTTGAAACACTATTTACTGAAGAAGAAATAAAGACCAACAGTCATTCCGTCCCGACTTTGTCGGGATCGGAATCTAACGATGAGAAGCTGAAACAAGTTCAGCTTGACAACGAGAAAATAATCTTTAGAATATTGATGGATGGACGTGTTTTTCAAAAAACTAAGGATGATGTTCATCATCAGGCTGGAATGGAATGCATTGATTGTCATGTTTCAGCAGAAATTATGGGTGATGGAAATTTGTATGAACATTTGGAAGAACAGGTACGAATTCAGTGCATTGATTGTCACTCTAATGAAATTCGTTCAGTAAGTTATGATCAATTGGATTTTGAATCTAAGAAAATTTTTAACCTAAGAAATTTGAATCAAGCTACCGGCAAATATCTAACTACTGAAAAATCTAATATTCCTTTTATAAATGCTATTGTCAGTTCATCAAACGAAAAATATTTAATCACAAAAAGCGCTAATAAAAAACTTCAATTAAAACCACCTGCCGCAATTTGCGTCGAAGGAAAATCACACGAAAGACTATCTTGTAATTCCTGTCACACCGAATGGGTTTACCATTGCGTTGGATGTCATACTGAGTACGATCCGAATCTTGAAGGATATGATTTACTTGAAAATAAAAATATAACCGGAAGCTGGGTCGAAATTCCGTCAGATTTTTATATTGATTATCCGGTTCTAGGTGTAAGAAAAGAAAAATCAGGTAAAGAAATCATGGATACTTTTATTCCTGGAATGGTGGTAACATTAGATAAGCTAAAGAATAATCCGAATAAAAAAATATTTAAAAGATTATTTGCCCCAACGTTTTCTCACACAATTAATAAGCAGGGCAGAGTCTGTAAATCTTGTCATAATAATCCTCTGGCAATTGGGTACGGAAAAGGAGAGTTAAGTTATTCGATTAATGGTAAATGGAAATTCATACCACAATTTTCTAATCATAAAGAAGATAACTTGCCCAAAGACGCGTGGATTGGTTTTCTTAAATCCAGAGATGAAACATCAACAACAAGAATAAACACAAGACCCTTTACTGTTGAAGAACAAAAAAGAATTCTTTTAGTTGGAGCTTGTCTGACTTGCCATGAAGAGCAATCTGAAGTAATGAAAAAAAGTCTAGTTGATTTTGAAGACATTGTAAAAAATATCTCATCTAAATGCATCTTACCCACCTGGAATTAATGATCCGTCTGCCGAAATTTTTTACTCGGAATAATAGTTTACAGCAGTCAAGCATTCTATTTTCTTAGAAACAATTAATCAATTTTCTTTAGAATGAAAAATCCTAATGCATCATTCACGTTTAACTTCAACTATTCTTATTCTCGCTTTTGGCAGAAAAGTTGGTATTTATAAATATCAACTTTAAATAAGTTGCTGAGATTATAAAGAATGACGAATTACGAGCCAATTTACCCGATTAGAACCGCTGCAAAGCTGCTAAACATTTCTGTCCATACACTAAGGATGTATGAAAAAGAAAGTCTCATCATTCCTTTTAAAAAATCAACTAACCACCGTTTATACTCTAATTCCGATATAGAACGAATCAAGTGCATACGGTCTGCAATAAACGAATTAAAGATCAGCATAAACGGAATTAAAACAATATACTCAATGATGCCTTGCTGGGAAGTAATTAATTGCAGTAAAGAAGACAGAAGTAAATGCGGTGCATTTCTTTTACATAGCGGACCCTGTTGGGCAGTGAAAGGTGAGGATACGGTTTGTGCTTCCAAAGATTGTAGAAATTGCTCGGTTTATCAGGACTTTGGTGATTGTGGAAGCATTAAAAAATTTATACGAAATAAATTAGCAGGAAAAGAATGAATTCCCTATCAAGAAGAAGATTTTTAAAGATATCCGGTGCAACGATAGCAACAGCTGCAGTGCTTGCAGGTTCAGCTAAAACATTTATAAATAGTGCTGATAAGATTAATGGAAAAAGTGTTAAAGGGATTAAGAAGATTCCTACTTATTGTGATTTATGTTTCTGGAAATGTGGAATAATGGCTTATGTAAAAGATGGAAAATTGTGGAAGGTTGAAGGTCATCCGGATGATCCGTTAAGTAATGGAAGATTATGTCCAAGAGGAACCGGAGGAGTTGGTGCTCATTATGATGAAGATAGACTAAGATCTCCATTGATTCGAAAGAGTCTCCGAGGCGAAGAAAAATGGGTTGAAGTTACCTGGGGTGAAGCATTCGATTACATCACAAAAAAGATGAATAAAATAAAAACTGAATATGGACCTGAATCAATGGCTTTGTTCAGTCACGGAGTTGGCGGAACTTTCTTTAAACATTTGATGAGAGCTTACGGCTGCCCGAATGAAACTGCACCTTCATTTGCTCAATGCCGCGGTCCAAGAGAAACTGCTTTCGAGTTAACTTTTGGTGATATCATTGGTTCTCCGGAAAGAACCGATATTCAAAATTCAAAATGTCTTGTACTAATTGGTTCTCATCTCGGTGAAAATATGCACAACACTCAGGTTCAGGAATTTTCAAGAGCGGTTGAAAAAGGTGCATCAATCATTGTTGTTGATCCGAGGTTTTCAGTAGCAGCAAGTAAAGCAAAATATTACTTACCAATTAAACCTGGAACTGATTTGGCGTTACTCCTTGCCTGGATGAGTGTGATCGTAAATGAAAAACTTTATGATGTTGACTACGTACAAAAGTATGGATTCGGTTTCGAAAACTTTGCTGCTGAAGTGTCGCAATACACACCGGAATGGGCTTATGTCGAGACTGGAATTGACCCTGACGTAATTCGTCAAACGGCAAGAGAAATGGCTCGATACAAACCTGCGACTCTTGTTCATCCAGGAAGACATACAACCTGGTACGGCGATGACGCACAAAGAGTAAGAGCAGTAGCATTATTGAATGCTTTACTTGGAAGTTGGGGGAGGAAAGGCGGATTTTACTTGCCTTACAGCTACAGCATTCCAAAATATCTTTATCCTCCTTATCCTGAAAAGAAAAAAGAACCGGTTGATAATCCTGATAAAAAATATCCTTTTGCAACTGCCGAACAAATATCTACTGGAATCAGGGATGCTACAATAACTGGAAACCCATATCCGATTAAAGGCTGGTTTATTTATGGAACAAATTTATTGCAAGCCTTGCCGAACAGAGATGAAACAAAAAAAGCAATTCAGAATCTTGATTTGATGGTCGTTGTTGATGTTGTCCCTAGTGAAATCGCCGGATGGGCTGATGTTGTTCTTCCTGAAAGTGTTTACCTGGAAAGATATGACGATTTAAATATTTCTCCTTTCAGAGAAGGATTTGTTGGAATCAGACAGCCTGTTATTGAAGAACCAAACGATCAGAAACCGAACTGGTGGATGGCTAAAAAGCTTGGTGAAAAACTCGGACTTGGTGCATATTTCCCGTGGAATGATATCGAAGAATATCTTGATACAAGATTGAAATCTACCGGTCATTCGTTGGATGAACTCAAAGAAAAAGGAATCATCAAAGGACCAAAGCAGCCAATTTATTTTGAAGATGGAGTTGAACCGGAATTCTGGACACCATCAGGTAAAATAGAATTTTATTCTACTCAACTTGCTGCTGCAGGATTTGACCCTGTTCCAAAGTACACAAAACATTCCGAACCACCTGCAGGTTATTTCAGATTACTGTATGGAAGAGCTCCTGTTCATACTTTCAGTAAAACGCAATCGAATCCTTTATTAAGAGATATGATGAGTGAAAATGAAATTTGGGTGAATGCTGATATTGCAGATCGATACGGCTTGAAACAAGGTGATAAAATCAAATTAAAAAATACAGATGGAGTAGTTTCGGATGAGATAAAAGTGAAACCAACAGAAAGAATTCGTCCTGATTGTGTTTACATGGTTCACGGGTTCGGACAAAAATCCCGGCAGCTGAGAAGCACGTATAAAAAAGGCGCAAGTGATGCAGAGTTGATCACTCAATACAAAACTGATCCGTTGATGGGCGGGACAGCGATGAATGTGAACTTTGTAACATTTGAGATGGGGGTGTAAAATGCCGAGATACGGAATGGTAATAGATACAAAAAAATGTGTTGGATGCAACGATTGTGTTGTTGCCTGTAAAACTGAAAACAATGTGCCGATAGGTTACAACAGGGATTGGATCGTTACGGAATCATTCGGAAAATTTCCTGATATAAATATGGAAATTAGAACAGAGCGTTGCAATCATTGTTCCGAAACACCTTGCGTTTCATGTTGCCCGACAGGTGCTAGTCACATTCACGATGTTGGGGGAGTTGTTTTAGTAGATCACAATAAATGTATTGGATGCAAAGCCTGTGTTGAGGCCTGTCCCTATGATGCACGTTTCATTCATCCGGATGGATATGCAGATAAATGTACATTCTGCATACACAGAGTTGAGAAAGGAGAGAATCCTGCCTGCGTTGATGTCTGTCCAACATACTGTATGCACTTTGGTGATCTCGATGATCCGAACAGCGAAGTGAGCAAGCTTTTAAATTCAAGAAAATATCATGTTTTGATTCCGGATGCCGGAACTCAGCCGAACATTTTTTATTTAGTTTAAGGATTTTACAATGCACGAAATATTCACAACAAGACACAATCCACATGTTGATCCATTTTTAACTATGTGGGAATGGCAAATTCCTGTCTATCTATTTCTTGGTGGAATGGTAGCAGGGATGATGATAATTGCTGGATATTTTATTTTCAGTGGAAGGAATAAAGAAAGTAACTGCACATGTTACGCAATTCCGTTTACAAGCTTCATTCTTTTAAGTGCCGGTATGTTTGCTTTGTTTCTGGATCTTGCACATAAGCCTTTTGTGTGGAGACTTTACACAACATTCCAGTTTACATCTCCGATGTCGTGGGGTGCATGGATTTTATTACTCGTTTATCCTGCATTGATTGCAAACATTTTAATTCGTCCGCCTCTCTGGATGTTACAAAGAATTCCAAAGCTTCGAGAGATCTCAGTAAAAATTCAATCTCATCCTTTCTTGATAAAAAATATTGGAATAACCAATATGATTCTGGGGATGATGCTGGGTGCTTACACGGGCGTTCTGTTAAGCACGATGGGCTCACGTCCGTTGTGGAATACTTCACTGCTCTGGGTTCTGTTTTTAGTCTCCGGTTTGTCGACGGCTGCAGCCTATGTTCATCTTGTTGCAAAGAATAAAGAAGAAAGCGAACTGCTTGCAAAAGCTGACAATGGATTTCTGGTTGTTGAATTATTTGTGATGGTTATGTTGTTTCTCGGACTTATGTCTTCTGCACGTCCTCATATCGAAGCTGCACAATTATTATTGAATGGAGCTTATGCACCTGTATTCTGGGTTTTTGTAATTGCATTAGGAATAGTAATTCCACTTGGAATACAACTACTTGCAGTCAATCATAAAATTAAACACACACCAATCGCACCGATAATGGTAATAGTTGGCGGATTGATTTTAAGATTTGTAATTGTTTCGGCTGGACAATACAGCCACTGGTTTAACGCACATTTTAAATAACGGAGAAAAATTTTAATGACAACTATAGCTAAAAAAATTACTCACGTCTTCGAGAAAGATCATGAAAAGGTAGTGGTTAAGTCTCAGCCTTATTCAAATCCTTATCTCGTTGGTGTCGGGCTCGGACTAGTTCTGCTTGCAGCTTTCGTGATAATGGGCAGGGGATTAGGAGCTTCCGGTGCTTTCTCAACTCTAATTGCAGTTGGAGTCGATAAAGTTGCTCCGGAACACGCGGGCAACAACTCTTTTTATAGCGATTACTTAGGAGATGGAACATCAAACCCGCTCAAAGATTGGCTTGTATTTGAAGTGGTTGGAGTTTTAGCCGGTGGTTTCATTTCAGGCTCACTTGCCGGAAGAGTTAGGAAAGGAATTGAGAAAGGTCCCCGCATTTCTTCTGGGAAAAGATTAATGTTTGCATTTATCGGTGGAGGATTGATGGGCATCGGTGCTAAGCTTGCAAGAGGGTGCACAAGCGGCCAGGCTTTATCAGGAGGAGCAATTCTAAACCTGGGAAGCTGGTCATTTATGATGATGATTTTTGTCGGTGGATACGCCGCTGCATATTTCTTAAGGAGGCAATGGTTATGAACGCACCACTTTTCAAATTCGGTTTATTCAATTTTGATGTAAGCTTAATCATTGCATTCATAATCGGCATTGTGTTTGGTTTTGCACTCGAACGCGGAGGTTTTGGTAATGCAAGAATTCTTGCTGCACAATTTTATTTTTCAAATATGAGAGTGCTTAAAGTGATGTTCACAGCAATTGTAACTGCAATGCTAGGTATCTATTATTTATCTGTTATAGGATTTATGGATTTATCTCTTGTTTATATTAGCGAAACTTATATCGTTCCGCAGGTTGTTGGCGGATTGATTCTCGGCTTCGGATTTATAATTGGCGGTTACTGCCCCGGAACTTCTGTTGTTTCTTTTGCAACAGGAAGATTGGATGGTTTAATGTTTTTACTCGGAGTGATGGCAGGGATTTTTGTTTTTGGTGAAATGTTTCCTCTTATAGAAAATTTTTATTACTCGACTAATATGGGCAGCCTTACGCTTCCTAAATTTTTTGATATGTCTTATGGTCTGGTTGTTTTCTTTGTTGTGATTATGGCACTTGGTGCCTTTGCCGCTGCTGAATGGGCTGAGAAAAAGTTTGCAGATAGAAATCCGGAGAACAGCTTATGAAAAAGTTTTTTAGCGAACTAAGCACTCCAAAAAAACTGGCACTTGTTGCATTCATACTCGGCTTAATTGCTGTATTTGCAGGAAGCCCCTACGTTGGTTCAACTATAACTGTAAATGCTAAAGATCTTGCATTGACAACAGTAAAAAACTCAGATAAAGTGAATGTGCTTGAACTAGCTGATTGGATAATAAAGGAAAAATCCGATTATACTTTAGTTGATTTAAGAGATGAAAAAGAATTCTCCGAATACTTCCTTCCGACTGCTGTTAATATACCTCTCGAAACATTACCTGTATCCGATTTACTGAGAAACCAGAAAATTATTCTTTACGCAGATGATGATTTGAAAGCTGCACAGGGATGGTTTATTCTAAAATCAAAGGATTACAAAGGTGTTTACATACTTGATGGCGGATTAGAAAAATGGAAAGACGAAGTCCTGTTTCCAAGGCTTGCAGCAGATGCAACTCCGGAACAAATTGCGTTATTCGAAAAGAGAAAAGAGATTTGCAAATTTTTTGGTGGTGTTCCTCAAACAGGTGGTACCGAAACTGTTGACAGAAAAATTCAATTACCGACTCCGCAGGTAACAACACAACCCAACGTCACCAAAACTAAGAAAAAGAAAAGGGAAGGGTGCTGAGTGCTAGTGTCATACTGAGCAAGCCTGCCCCGAACTTGATTCGGGGTCGAAGTATGACGTCACACTTCGATAAACTCAGTGTGACAAAATGTTACGTGTCATTCCGGTCGATCGAAGTGAGAACCGGAACCTACTTTAGTGCTTGTGGATTCCGTGTCAAGCACGGAATGACATCGAAATTAAACGTTCTTATTCATCAACATATTCTAAAATAAAAAAGGTAAATAAATGAAAAAACCAATTCTTGTTCTCTTATTACTGTTTGGGTTTTTAATACAAACATCATATGCAACCGACGGATATTTCCGCAACGGTTACGGAATTAAATACTCTGCACTTGCCGGCTCTGGTATTGCAGTATCTTTAAGCTCATTGGGTGCTATTAACAATCCTGCATCAATAATAAATTTAAATAATCAACTGGAATTCAATCTCTCCTTGTTTAGTCCAATGAGAGATTATACTATCACAGGCAACCCGAGTGGGTTAGAGGGAACATTCGGACTGACTCCGGGAAAAATTGAAAGCGATAAAACTTCATTCTTCTTTCCAACTCTGGGTGGAAATATGAAAGTTGCTGATAATATGGCAGTTGCACTTTCTATTTACGGAAACGGCGGAATGAATACAGACTATCCCACATCAACTTTTTACGATCAAACTTCTCCGGGAACAGGTGTAAACCTGGAACAAATGTTTGTAAGCGGGACTTATGCAATTGAGTTCGTAAAAAATCATTCACTCGGTATATCAGCTGTATTTGGATGGCAGAGATTTGCTGCAAAAGGATTGATTGCGTTTAGTATGTTTTCTTCGGATCCGGCAGACCTAACAGGAAATTCTTTTTCAACTTCAACAGGATTTGGATTTAAAATAGGTTACCAGGGAAAGTTAACCGATTGGCTTAAGGTTGGAGCAGCTTATCAATCAAAAATGATGATGAGCGAGTTTAAGAGGTATGCAGGTTTGTTTGCTCAGCAGGGTGATTTTGATATTCCTTCAAGCTGGACTGCCGGTGTTGCTGTTATGCCGCATAAAGACTGGACACTTTTACTGGATGTAAAACAAATTCTTTACAGCGAAATAAAAGCAATCAACAATCCAATGATTCCAAATCTTCAGACCAGTCTATTGGGTTATGATGATGGTGCAGGTTTTGGCTGGAAAGATGTTCTCGCTGTTAAATTCGGTGCTATGTTTACCGGTGTTGAAAGTTGGGATTTTATGGCTGGTTATTCATACAACCAAAATCCAATTCCTGAATCTGAAGTTATGTTCAACATTTTAGCTCCGGCTGTTGTACAGAATCACGTTACAGCAGGATTTACAAAGCACATTGGTACGCAGAACGAAGTTAGTTTAGCATTTATGTATGCACTTGATAACAGTGTAACAGGTGAAAATCCTTTGGAATATCCAGGACAACAGACAATTAAAATTGCTATGAGACAGTGGCAGGTTGAAATTGGTTACGCTTTCAGCTTCGTTCAATGATATGTCATCCTGAACCTTGTTTCAGGATCTTAAAATATGAATTATAAACAGGGCATCACCACGATGCCCTTTTGTTTTTAAATAAACTTTTCTTGATTCTCTCCCCGAACAGGCATAAGTTTATTGTGTAATTATGGGAGGACTTGCCTAAAATAGTTTTTCGTTTATGGATCCAACTTAAGTCGAGACCTCGTTAACGACAGTGAAATGACGAATAAGCAAACAAAGTAAAAATGGAAAAAACTAAAAATAGTATTACACTTTACGATTCTAAGGCTATCCAGAAAAAAATATATACTATTCGTAATGTTCAGGTTATGCTCGATAGCGATTTAGCTAAATTTTATGGAGTTGAAACTAAACAATTAAACAGGGCTGTTAAACGTAATATTGACCGTTTTCCTGAAGAATTTATGTTCCAATTGGATGATAATGAGTGGGAATCTCTAAGGTACCAAATTGGCACCTCAAACAAGGATTCATTGAGGTACCAAAATGGCACCTCAATCAAAAAAGGAGGGAGAAGGTACCTTCCTTATGTCTTCACAGAACAGGGTGTTGCAATGCTCTCCGGTGTTTTGAAAAGTGATACCGCTGTTAAAATGAGCGTACAAATTATTAGTGCCTTTGTTGCAATGAGGAAGTTTATAATTAATAACGCACAGATTTTCCAGAGAATTGATATCGTAGAAAGAAAGCAGCTAAAACACGAAATGGAAACTGACGAAAAATTTGAAAAGGTTTTTAATGCACTGCAAAGTAAAGAACTTGAGCCGAAACAGGGAATATTCTTTGACGGACAAATTTTCGATGCTTATAAATTCGTATCCGACCTTATACGCAAAGCGGAAAAATCTATCCTTTTAATTGATAACTTTATTGACGATACGGTACTTAGTTTGTTTACGAAGAGAAAGAAGAACGTATCGGTTACAATATATACAGCTAATTTATCTAAAACATTGATGACAGATTTGAAGAAGTTCAACGCCCAATATCATCCGGTTGAAGTAAAAGAATTTAAGAACTCTCACGACAGATTTATGATAATTGACGAGGAAGACGTTTATCATTTCGGTGCCTCTTTAAAAGATCTTGGCAAGAAGTGGTTTGCTTTTTCAAAATTTGAGAAGAAAGCCCTGCAAATTTTAGATAAGCTCAATGAGAAAAAAATATGATTCCTTATCCTGAATTTATTTCAGGATCTTAAACTATGAATTATAAACAGGGCATCTCCAAGATGCCCTGTTTGTTTTAACTTTCCTTTCCTTGATTCTCTCCCCGAACAGGCATAAATTTCTTGTGCAAATATGTGATTGATATTCGAAATCAACCTATTTATATAATGAATCTATTAAATTGGAATGAATCAGCTATTAATTTTCTATATATTCTTATGTATCTCGAAATAATCCTAAAAGCTAATAGTAGTATTGTAATAATCTTAAAGAATTATTAAAGGTCTAAAATGAAAAAGGAAATCCGACCTCAATTTCTAAAATTTTTCGTTCCTATTGTCGAATCATTAAAAGATTTAGGCGGTTCTGGTACAGCTTCTGAAGTTATTGATTTAGCAATAGATAAACTTGGTATAAGTGAAAAAGAACAACAAGAGACAATTAAAAACGGTGAATCGCGGGTACGTAATCAAGCTCAATGGGCCAGACTTTATTTAGCAAAAGGAGGTTATATATCAGCAACGGGAAGAGGAATATGGACACTTACGAAGAAGAGTCTTGAAGAGCCACTCACTGAAGACAAGGCAATGGCCATAATTAGAGAGCAAAGAAAAATATATCGTCTTTCTAAACAAACTTCCAAAAAAGTTAAATTGCCAAAAGAAGACGTGGAAGATCAGCCGAATCTTTTTCATGAAGAAGGATTATTATCAGTATTGTTGGGTCTTCCACCAGATGGTTTTGAAAGAATTTGTCAAAGATTATTAAGGGAAGCCGGATTTCAGGAAGTGAAGGTAACAGGTAAAAGTAGTGATGGTGGTATAGACGGTTACGGTATTTTAGAAGTAAATCCATTTGTTAGTTTTAATGTACTTTTTCAGAGCAAACGATACAAAGGTGCTGTATCTGCTTCTCAAGTAAGAGACTTTAGAGGAGCAATGCAAGGACGAGCTGATAAAGGAATAATTATAACGACGGGTTCTTTTACAAGTGACGCTAAAAAAGAAGCGAGGAGAGATGGTGCTCCACCGATTGAACTTGTTGATGGTGAGAAACTTGTGGAAATGTTCGAAAGACTGAATCTTGGTGTCACCCCAAAAACTGTTTATCAAGTCAATGATGAATTTTTTGAAGAATTTATGTGATAATTAGTATTTACTTCTAATAAAACTCGGATCCGGATGAAAGCAATCATCTACACAAAATACGGCCCACCAGAAGTTCTTCAACTCAAAGAAGTTGAAAAACCAACACCCAAAGAGAATGAAGTGTTGGTAAAAGTTTTTGCTGCATCAGCAAACCCGGCAGACTGGCATATGATAAGAGGAGAACCCAAATTTGCCCGCCTGACTTTCGGATTAACCAAACCAAAAAACATTATTCCCGGGATAGACATTGCTGGAAAGGTAGAAGCTATTGGCAAAAATGTAAAAGGGTTTCAACCGGGAGATGAAGTGTTCGGAGATAGTGGTTGGGGCGGTGCTTTTGCAGAATACGTATGCGTTTCGGAAAATAGAGTAGTAATCAAACCTTCAAATATTTCTTTTGAAGAAGGTGCAAGTATATCAGTTGCAGCAATCAGTGCTTTGCAGGGTCTTCGCGATAAAGGAAAAGTTCAAGCCGGACAAAAAGTTTTAATTAATGGTGCATCGGGCGGTGTGGGAACATTTGCAGTTCAGCTTGCAAAATTCTTTGGTGCTGAAGTTACCGGCGTTTGCAGTACAAGAAATCTCGACCTGGTGCGTTCGATAGGTGCAGACAAAGTTATTGACTATACAAAAGAAGATTTCACAAGTACTTCGCAGAAGTATGATCTGATCATTGACAATGTTGCAAACCGTTCGGTAACTGATCTTAAGCGAGCATTAAGTCCTAATGGACTTTGTGTTATCATTGGATTTTCATCCTTGTCTCGAATGTTTCAGCATATGTTCGTCGGTCCATTAGTTTCAATGATAGGGAACAAGAAAATTGGTGGGTTAGGGACGGCGAAACTAAACCAAAAAGATCTGAATTTTCTGAAAGAACTTCTTGAAACGAGTAAGATCAAACCTGTTATTATCAAGCGATATCCGCTTAGCGAAGTCCCAGATGCTATCCGCTATATCGAAGAAGGACACGCGCGAGGGAAGGTTATAATAAATATCGGAAAAAGCAGTAACGTATAAGAGTGAGGAGCGAACTTTTGAATGTATTCATTTGGTCAAAAACGACCAACAGGAAGTACCTTAACTCAAAGAATTTGAAAAACCTTAATACCTGCTTTCTTAAAAGAAATTTTTTAAAAAAACAGTTTGACTGAACTGTAATTTATTTCGTTATTTATTAACGAAAGGATAAAAAGATGGAATTGAAAAGCCTGGTTAAAAAATGGTTTGATAGTTGGGAGAAGGGAGATTTCCTTAATTTACCAATCTCCGAAAATTTCAGACATACAAGTCCCTTTGGTACAATAAACGGAAGAAAACAATACATTAGTCTTGTCGAAGAGAACAAAGACAAATTCTTAGGTTACCGCTTTGAAATACACGATGAGATTTATAATAAGGACAAAGCCTGTGTTCGCTATACAGCGATTCAGGGTGATTTTACTTTAGATGTGAGTGAATGGTATTATATAAGAAATGAATTAATTGAAGAGATTGTAGCCTACTACCATATCGGCGAAATACGTGACGAACGAAAACTTTCCGAACCGCAAGGTGATGAGTAAAAAACAATTGGGAATATCCGGAAAGAAAAAGCATGCTATCGTTAATCATAGGGATATTTATAGCTTAAAAAAAATCGATAACATTTTTATTTCAATTGCGGCCAAATATGGTGATCCTCCCAATTGGAAACTGGAACCAGGATTTGTTTCGTTGGCAAAAATTATTCTCGGTCAGCAGCTTAGCCTAGCATCAGCAGAAGCACATTTTAAAAAGCTCAGTTCATATTTGTCAGAATTTACTCCCCGCACAATTTTAAAACTTAACGACAATGAAATGAGGGAATGCCAGATAAGTCGACAAAAGGCAACCTACCTTCGTATATTATCTTCGGCTCTGATTGAAAAACGTATTGTGCTGGATAATTTTGGTAATCAGGAAACTGATGAAATTAGAAAAAAGCTCATAAATATTAAAGGTATCGGCCAATGGACGGCAGATATTTACCTGATGTTTTGTTTACAAGAAAAAGATATTTTCCCATCTGGAGATATAGCTGTCATAAACACAGTTAAAGAATTATTTTCCGTTAAAACTTATGAAGAAATAATATCATTGAGTGAAAAATGGAAACCTTTTCGTTCACTTGCAGCGTATTATTTCTGGCATTATTATCTTAGGAAAAGGAATCGTCCATCGATTTTATAAATGATGAAACGGAATTATTTATATTCAAGGAATTGTAAAAACCGTACTCATAATTATGGATTATGTATTTATAAAATTTCAGTAAAATTATTAATATAATGGAATCATCCTTAGAACATAAATTATTGAACTCATATAAAAGTGAAATGATTTCTTATATGGCTCGTCATCCAGAAGCTTATGAAGAAGCAATTGAACTAACCGTTTCAGATAACCAACCGTATTCGTGGCGTGCAGCTTACGTATTGTGGAGTGTAATTCAAAAAAATGATAAAAGAATTCAAAAGCATATTAAGAAAATTGTTAACGCTATAAAGAACAAAAGCGACGGCCATCAACGGGAGTTACTTAAAATTCTTTTAATGATGGAATTAGATGAAAAATATGAAAGTGTGTTATTCGATATTTGTATGGGTGTCTGGGAACAAATAAGTAAAACTCCATCGGTGAGAGTTAATGCATTAAAAATGATTATTAAGATTGCAGATAAACATCCTGAATTAAGACAGGAAATTTCATTTCTTACACAAGATCATTATCTGGCTTCTTTATCACCGGGTGCAAAACATTCAATTAAGAAACTGATGAAAGAATTTAATCATTAAAGAAAAAATCAAAATTGCTTTAACTATTTTAGAGCGAAATAGACCAAACAATATCAGCATAATTAAATTCATTAAGAACAACCCAATATTTAGTGTTGATACAATTGGTAATTCAATTCTTGTAAAAGGTGAAAGTGACCGCAAGTGGGTTTATATCAGTAGTAAAGATGAAGATGAGTTATCTATCATTAATAGTAAACTTAGCAGCGAAGATGAAAACTTTGCATCAATAGATGATTGGATGTTTCCAATTTTAACAAAGGGGAAAGAAGTAATCTGGGATTTATTTATGATTCAGTTTTATTTACTGGATAATGTAAAAACACCATTAACTGAATTAAGTACTGTATCGCTAACTGAAAAAGATGCTGAGATTGTCTTCAATAATTCTGAGTATAAGGAATATATTTCTATCGAATATGTGCAAGATTGTATCCGGAAGGGAATTAGTGCCAGCTTGTGCGAGAATAATAAATTAGTCTCCTGGGCAATAACACAGGATGATGGAGCGATTGGTTTTTTACACACTCTTGATGAATATAGAAGAAAAGGATATGGATACAAAGTAACTCTCTCGATGATTAATCAAATTAGGAAGTCGAGTGGTCTTCCTTTTGCGAACGTAAAAGCATCTAATGAAAAATCAATTAATCTTCTGCAAAAACTTGGATTCAAAGAAAGTAAAAAGATTCATTGGTTTCAAATAAATTAATCAGATTAATTTTATAGTAGAAAGTAATCGGAACTTTTCAATCAAATAAATCAATTGTCATGGAAGTAGTAAATCTTTACAAAGCAAATGCTGCGGAAATAACTGACGTTTTATGCGAAGCCTTCTACGATTATCCGGTAATGAAGTATGTACTAGGAGAGAAAGATGATTACGATAACAGGCTTCATAATCTCGTTGGTTTTTTTGTTGCAAACAGAGCCTTGAGAAAGGAACCAATGTTTGGAATTTACAATTCAGAGAAAAAACTTGTTGCAGCTGCAATAGTTACATTACCTGAAGTGATTCCTCAACCTGAGGAACTTATAAAAATACGTGAGAATCTGTGGACAAAGCTTGGTTCAGACGAGCAAAAACGCTATGAAGCCTACGGAAAAGCTGCATCCGGTTTGCTGCCGAAAGATCCTCATCATCATCTGAATATGATTGGAGTTCGTCCAGCATACAAAGGTCAGGGATTCGCACGTAAACTAAACACTGCAGTTGAACAATTGATGTTTTCGCACCAAACCAGCTCAGGATTAAGTCTGAACACCGAAGTTGAGTCGAATGTAAATTTCTATCTTCATCTCGGTTATAAATTAGTAGGTCAAACAAATGTTGACAATAATTTTGAGACCTGGGGATTTTTTAAATTGAAATGATTAATTTTAATATTAAAAGAATTAAATAATTTTGTTATTTAACTCGATGAAAGAATTTTTCCACACAAAATAAGGTCCAGCGGAATTTCTTCAACTCAAATTTCTTTAAAATCCTAATAAACTTGAAGGTAGATAAATGAAAAACCGTACGAACGATTTAACGCAACGTAATGCTGCACTAGTTGCAGGAATCGGTTACTTGATCATATTTATACTCGCTATCTTCTCTAATTTTTTTGTACTTAATAATCTAATTATAAGCGAAGATGCAGCAGCAACTGTAAACGGTATTTTAGCCTCAGAGGGAATATTCCGTATCGGTATAATCAGCTTTGTGATCGTGGCTATTTTGGATGTCGTAGTAGCAATGGCACTTTATATATTGTTCAAACCAATATACAGGAGCCTATCCTTACTTGCAGCGTGGTTCCGGTTGATGCATGCTATAATTTTTGGAGTTGCGATTGCCAATCTTATTCTTGTGGTAAATATTTTAAATGGCGATCCCAACCTGACAACTTCTGTAACAAATGAAATGCAAATCCGTGTAATGATATTTCTTGATTCATTTAATATTGGATGGCTTATTGGGTTAGTGTTCTTTGGCATTCACTTATCTATACTTGGTTATTTAATTATTAAGTCAGATTTCATACCTAAAATTCTTGGATACTTATTAATAGCGGCGGCATTAGGTTATCTAGTTGACAGTTTTGCACATTTTCTTCTGGCCGATTACAGTAACTACAAAGCAATCTTTCTAATCATTGTAGCGTTACCAGGAATTGTTGGGGAGATGTCGTTTTGTTTGTGGCTCTTGTTTAAAGGAACAAAAATATCTGAAATAAATTTGGAGAATTAAATTAAAGCAGTAGTTTACACAAAATACGGTCCACCGGAAGTACTTCAACTAAAAGAATTAGAAAAACCTACACCCAAAGAAAATGAAGTGCAAATAAAAGTTCATGCAACAACTGTTACTGCAACGGATTGCATATTCAGGAGGGGAGAACCAAAATTTTCAAAATTATTTACCGGACTTACAAAACCAAAGAACCAAATACTCGGTAGTGAATTTGCCGGAGTGATCGAGGCTGTTGGTAAAGAAGTAAAATTATTTAAAGTAGGTGACAAAGTAATTGGCACTACACCTGGTTATGGTTCTTACTCAGAGTATATCTGCTTACCGGAAGAAAAATCGACACTTGCAAAAATGTCCTCCAATAAAAGTTATGAGGAAGCTATTGCTTGTTGCGATGGCTTTATAACAGCATTGCCATTTCTTAGGGATAGAGGAAGAATTCAGAAAGGAAATAATGTTCTCATCATTGGAGCTTCAGGTAGTGTTGGCTCAGCTGCAGTTCAGCTTGCAAAATACTTCGGTGCTGAAGTAACTGGCGTGTGCAGCACTTCAAGTGTAGACTTGGTGAAGTCTATCGGTGCCAAAAAAGTAATTGATTACACTAAAGAAGATTTTACAGAATCAGGAGAAACCTACGATATTATTTTTGATTTAGTGGGGAAGACAACTTTTACGCAATGCAAAAACTCGCTGAAAGAAAACGGAAAATTTCTAGAAGCAAGTATTACTCTCGGAGTTTTTCCTTCAGTTTTTTGGTCCTCAATTTTCAGCAAAAGGAAAGCAATGGTTATGGCAACGGGTCTGAGATCTCCCGCAGAACGAACAAAAGATCTGATTTTTATAAGTAAACTTCTGGAAACCGGAAAAATAAAACCCGTCATTGATAGAAAATATCCGTTTGAGCAGATTGCTGAGGCTCACAAGTATGTTGATATAGGGCATAAAAAAGGAAATGTAGTAATAAATGTATCTAAATAATTAATTTATTTTTTCTCAATTATATCTTCTACCCAGCTCATAACAGCCATCGTTGCAGGGAAGCCTATAGTTGGCAGAGCAAGCATAACAGTTTGCTTTATTTCTTTTTTTGTGCATCCGGTTTCTATTGCTTTCCTCGTATGTGAGTGAACCGCACCTTCCAATCCCGCTCCGGTTGAGATTGCAAGTTTAATTAATGCACGTGTTTTCTCGTTTAATGGTCCGGATTTATGCACTGCTGTTCCAAGCTTTTCGTAAGCTTTTGAAACTTCAGGAAAATCCTTTTGGAATTTTTCAAATCGTTTTGGAAGTTTAGACACTTTCACTCTCCTTAATAATATTTTTAAATTTTATTTACTCAATAATAAATAATAAAAAGATGTTGATAGAAAAGAACGAATTCTTTTAATCCCTTTTTTATCACCGGAAAGCTTCCAGCAATTGTTTACAATTATTCTGAATTTAGGAAACATTGACATTATTTCCTCAAGATCTTTGGAATATTCTGATTTTCTTTTTGCAACAAATTTCTGAAAATACTTTTTTACAATTGGTGCAAGTAAAGCATACCACACAAAAGTAATGGCAAGAGCCCGAATAAGCATTATGATTACTGACATTGCGACATTCTTTTCCAGTTCTGATGACAGATATGTAAGAATTATCACTCCAAATGAGATAACAAGAACAAAAATTCCTGTCGGTCGTAAAATCCAGCTTTTCTTTTTTCTTTTTTCTTTGCGAGGGATTTCTTCACCGGTTTTACTTTCAATTGATGAAGGAATATTGTTTTTGTAATAATTTATTTTTTGCGGAAGTTTTCCTGCATAAAGTCCGATAAACAAACCAGCAGCTAAATGGAGCAGAACATAAAAAGCAATTAGTATGTAACCGTAGTTAATTCCCGGATGAACAATATTAAACAATTCCTTTGTAACCTGCTTAATAAAAATATCAATCGAATTCCAGAACGTATTCCCAAAAAGAATTGTGAGTATTATAATTTTCTGAATGCCTGAAAAAAATAAAACAACTAAACCAAGAATAAGTGCAGATATTTTGTAAAACTTTTTCGTTGAGAATAGAAGAAATCCTATAACACCTTGCAAAGAAACTGCAAGGTAAGCAGTAAGCGGTGTGTAAGGACTAACTACTGCCTTAATTAAAATTACGATTATAGTTGATTTAAGAATTTCCTTGTTACTCTTGGCGAAAAGTGCTATTAATGAAATAAATAATACGGCAGCAGAGCTTATGAACAATCCTCTTAATGGAACTGTAAGAGCATGTAAAATCCCACCGAATGCAGATTCACTGAAAGCCCAGAGTGCAGTTACTTTTAACACACCTAGTCGATCATCAATCTGTTCGCTTGAATATGAATTTATGTTCTTAGCAGGAACCATTGATCAGAAAATTATTCCTTGAAATATCATAAAATGGCTAAACTGAAAAAGTTTTATCAATTAACTCCGGTAATATTGGAACAAATTGTGAAATTTCTACTTCATTTGTTAAAGAGTATTCAATTAAAAAACATTCAATGAAATTTGAAATATCTATTCAAGCTCTTTAAGTAAAAAATAAAGTATATGTTTGTATGAACTGATTATCAATCTTGTCAAGTGTTGACGCTACGTAAAAAATATTATCCAAATTTACCAAAATTCCTTGCACAATATGTCTTAAGATGAGAATCATTTGGCATTAAAATTATACCTAAATCTTGTCTTTGTTAGAACAAAAAAAATTATTAACATTAGTTACCTCATTTGGGGAAAGATGCTGCTTCGACTATTCAATTAATAAAGAAAACTAAATAGGAGACATATATGCGAAGCATAATAAAAACAACTTTCTTTTTTCTTTTTCTTGCGAGTTCATTTTCATTCGCACAAACAGGCTATGGACTAAGTCCTAAATTTTATGGTGGTTTAAACTTTGGTTATAATGGTGGTTTCGGAGGTCAGTTAAATTTTACCATGACCAGCTTTCAAAGCGGATTTCCGTTAAGCATTCGTTTTGGTTTTGGTTATACAAATGTCGATCCAGGAATACCAGCGGATGCGAGGAAAATATTTATTAACGATGCAACAAACGGCACACCCGAAGAAAACGGATATATTTGGGATTTAAGACTAGATCTGATGGTTCCTGTAAATGTTCTTTATAAATCTAATATTTATCTGGGTCCCAGGTATTCTATGTTTACAGGCAATTTCAATTTTGTTGATGGAAATGAAAATTTTGATATTACAAGCAATCAGTTTGGATTAGGTGGAGGAATAGAAACTCAATTTCTACTGGTTCCAAATCTTTATTTAGTTTTAGGAGGGGGAGCTGATTACTTTTTCCAGAGCACTCTTAAAGGACACGATACAGCCTACAGCCCTGATGGCGATGACGTTAATCCTCGACAGGACTATACGTATGATGATGCGGATAATGCTGTAAACCAGCCGAAAATTCTGGGAAGATTTATGCTTGGTATAGACTATGGCTTTTAATCGTGTGAGTTAGTTACTTTCTAACTTATGGTTAGCCTTCACATTGTGAAGGCTTTTTTTTGTTGCTCATATCACTTTTTATCGACTCATTAGTCAAGTTTTCCAATAAAAGGTTTTCTTTTCAAATAAGGCTTGATTATATTTGCGCAATTCTTAATTATTATAATTCCTATAACTTATGCAAAAACAATATGATATAGCAATTTTGGGTGGAGGCCCGGGAGGATATGTTGCTGCAATCCGGGCTGCTCAACTTGGTTTTAAAACAGTAGTTATTGATAAGGATAACCTGGGTGGAATATGTCTTAATTGGGGTTGTATTCCAACTAAATCATTGCTGAAAAATGCTGAGTTATTTGACCAGATTAAAAACCATAGCGAAGATTTTGGAATCAAAACGACTGGGCTTGATTATGATTTCAAGAAAATTATTAAGAGAAGCCGTGATATTGCGGACCGTATTTCCAAAAATGTAGAGATGTTGATTAAGAAAAATAAAGTTGATCGTATAAGAGGTTTCGGAAAACTTATCTCACAAAATAAAATAGAAGTTTATGACGAGAAAAAGAAACTAATTGAAACAGTGAATGCGGAAAAAATTATTCTAGCTACCGGTGCTCGTCCAAGGTCAATTCCTTCAATAACTGTTGACAAAAAAAATATTATCACTAGCTCGGAAGCTATGACTCTTGAAAATTCACTAAAAGACCTTGTTGTAATAGGAGCAGGTGCAATCGGAGTCGAGTTCGCTTACTTTTATTCCACATTAGGTACCAAGGTTACAATTATAGAAATGCTGAAACACGTTTTGCCAATTGAGGATGAGGAAATATCGGTAGCTTTGGAAAAAAGTTTTAAGAAAAGAGGAATTGAAATTTTAACAAACGCGACTGTTGAAAAAGCTGATGTAAATGGTAATAAAGTTAATGTAACTTTAAATGTAAACGGAGAAAAGAAAATAATAAGTGCTGAGAAAGTTCTTAATTCAATCGGAGTAATTGGAAACGTTGAGGGAATAGGTTTAGAGGAGCTTGGTGTTCAAGTAGAAAAAAATCAAATTAAAGTAAATAAAGAAACTTATGAAACTAATATTCCAGGAATCTTTGCAATAGGCGATGTAATTGGTCCACCATGGTTAGCACACGTTGCTTCAGCTGAAGGAATACATTGCGTAGAAAGAATAAAAGGGATTGCAAATCCTCCAATAAATTATGATAATATTCCAGGGTGTACTTATTGTCAGCCTCAGGTAGCCAGCGTTGGCTTGACTGAAGCGAAAGCAAAAGAAAAAGGCTATGAAATAAAAGTTGGTAAGTTTCCCTTTATGGCGAGTGGAAAGGCATTTGCTATAGGAGAGAGGGAAGGATTTGTAAAAATTATTTTTGATGCTAAGTACGGTGAAATTTTAGGAGGGCATATTATTGGAAGCGAAGCAACAGAAATGATTGCAGAAATTGCTTTGGCAAGGTCACTTGAAGCAACAGCTGAATCAATTATAAAAACTGTTCACGCTCATCCGACTCTGTCTGAGTCAATAATGGAAGCTGCAGCTAATGCGTACGGCGAAGCTATTCATATTTAATGGATGATGTTTGATGTAAGGTGAATAATAAGATTCTAAAATATTGTGATTTAGGTTTTATTGATTACAAGGAAGCCTGGGATCTACAAAAGGAAATTTTTTCAAAAAGAATTTCTAGTGAAATTGAAGATACTCTTTTACTCCTAGAGCATCCCAATACTTATACTTTAGGTAAAACAGCAGACAGAATTAACTTAAAGAGTTCTGAAGACTATTTAAAAGAAAATCATATTTCTGTTTACGATATTGACCGGGGAGGAGATATAACATATCACGGACCTGGCCAGATTGTTGGCTATCCGATAATTGATTTGAATAATTGGCATAAAGATTCTCATAAATATCTGAGAGCGCTTGAGGAAGTAATCATTAAAACTTGTGCGGAGTACGATTTAGATTGTGAGAGGAATCAAAAGTATACAGGTGTCTGGATTAATGATAAAAAAATTGCTGCTATTGGAATTAAAATAAGTCGCTGGATAACAATGCACGGTTTTGCTTTTAACGTAAATACTGATTTAAATCTTTTTAATGGAATTGTACCGTGCGGTATTCAGGATAAAGCAGTAACCTCTCTAAAAAATGAATTGAAAATGGAAATTGGAATAAGTAAAGTCAAACAAAAATTATTGAATAACTTTGTTGAAATATTTGGATATACCAATATGGTAGTTGAAACAAGGGAAAATCTAATTCAATCAAAACTTGTAAACATATAACCGGAAGGCGTTGTAATGTCAAAGAAGAACTCTAATAAAATTTCTGAATCCGGGAAAGCATCGAAGGCAAAAATAAAACCGACAAATGGCAAAGGAAATAAAGATGAGCAGAATAAGAGTTTGATGGGCTTTGATAAAAAGCAGCTGCTTGAGATTTTAAGAATGATGGTTTGTGCACGTACGATTGATAATAAGGCAATGCGTCTTTTAAAACAGGGGAAAACTTTTTTTCATATTTCAGCAGATGGACACGAAGCAGTACAAATGGCAATTGGATTGCATATTGATCCAAAGAAAGATTGGTTGTTTCCTTACTATCGTGATTTGGGTACTGTTTTGATGACTGGTTTAACACCTGAAGAAGTTTTTTTAGGAACTTTTGCAAAGGCTACTGATCCAGCAAGTGGTGGACGACAGCTACCTGTTCATTGGGGAATGATAAATGCGCAGCTTCCATCACAGTCAAGTCCGACTGGTACACAATTTCTTCAAGCAGTCGGAACTGCTCTCGCATCAAAAAGAAGAGGCATTAAAAATGTTTCCTATGTTAGCAGTGGAGAAGGGACAACCAGCCAGGGTGAATTCCACGAAGCTGTAAATTGGGCAAGTAGGGAAAAACTTCCTGTTCTTTTTGTTATCCAAAATAACCGCTATGCTATATCGGTACCTGTTGAACATCAGACAGCTGGTAAAGATGGTTCTGTTGCCGAAATGATGTCTGGATTTCATACGCTCTTAAGAATGAGGATTGACGGAACCGATTTCTTTGAATCATATCAGAAAATAAAAGAAGCGATTGATTATATAAAAAGTGGTAAAGGTCCGGCATTAATCGAAGCGAATGTTGTTAGACTTCAATCTCATTCTTCATCGGATGATCAGAGAAAATACAGACCAACGGAAGATCTTGAAAGAGACAAAAAAAATGATCCGATTGAAAAATTCTTCACTGCTTTGAAAGAGAAAGAGATAATTAGTGAAGAAGAATTCAAAAAAATTCAAAAAGAAATTAGTGATGAAATTGATCAGGCAGCTGGCAAAGCTTTTAAAGCTCCCGATCCTTTAACTAAAGATGCTGCAAGATTTGTATTTGATGAGAGCGGATTGAAAGAATCTTTAAACTATGAACGAAATGAACCTGCCGGTGATAAAATTGTAATGGTAGATGCAATAAATCATGGTCTTCACGAAGAGATGAAAAGAAATTCCGGTATGTACATTTTCGGAGAAGATATAGCTGATAAAAAAGGTGGAGTATTTACTGCCACAAAAGGATTATCAACTAATTTCGGTGATGACAGAGTTTTTAATTCACCTCTTGCAGAGGCAAGCATTTTAGGAGTAGCAAACGGTATGGCTTTAGCAGGATTGAAACCTGTTGTTGAAGTCCAATTTGGAGATTATATCTGGCCTGCATTTCAGCAGATGAAAAACGAAACAGCAGCTATGCGATATCGTTCGAATAATGCATGGTCAACACCAGTAGTTGTACGCGTTGCAGTTGGTGGTTACATTCATGGTGGTTTATGTCACAGCCAAAATATTGAATCGATATACGCACATGTTCCTGGACTTTATATTGCTTATCCAAGTAACTCATCTGATGCAAAGGGACTTCTTAAAACTGCCTGTCGCATAAACGATCCGGTTTTATTTTGTGAGCATAAAGGACTTTACAGACAAAGTTATGCTATTACTCCTGAACCTGACGATGAGTATTTAGTTCCATTTGGTAAAGCAAAAATTGTTAAAGAAGGAAATGATGTTACAGTAGTATCTTATGGACTCTCTATGTGGGATTCATTTTTTGCTGCGAAAAAATTAGAGGAGGAGTTTGATTACTCAGTCGAAGTGATTGACATAAGAACAATTATTCCACTTGATGAAGAAACTATTTTCAGATCTGTTAAGAAAACAAATAAAGTAATTGTAATTCACGAAGACACTTTTACAGGTGGATTTGGTGCTGAAATAGCGGCAAGAATTTCAGATAACTGCTTCCAATATCTTGATGGTCCGGTGAAAAGAATAGCAGCAAAGGATACTCATATTCCATATTCTCCGATTTTGGAAAATGCGGTGTTGCCGTCAAGAGTACAAATTTATGAAGCGATTAAAAAATTAATTGAGTTTTAAGAAAAGCTGAGACTAAGGCGAAGGCAACGTTAATACATGCTTGGCTGAATGAATGAATGATTGAATGGTTTTAATACAGGCATCATTATAATCATGCAACCATGCAATCGGTTTTTATTTATTAGTAAAAATAATCTTTATTCTGAATTGATAAAGACTAAAAAACTGGAGTTCTAAATGGACA
>Ga0307423_1000259_pt1 | contig 35765 bp, 28 predicted proteins | sample SalMarWE160310MG_FD_202154 | JGI IMG/M metagenome (GOLD analysis project Ga0307423, IMG submission 202154) | Salt marsh sediment microbial communities from the Plum Island Ecosystem LTER, Massachusetts, United States - WE1603-10 | ecosystem: Environmental > Aquatic > Marine > Intertidal zone >... | reverse complement strand
ACCGTGCCCACCAAGTGGGCCACCATGGAAGAGGTGGATTTGCCGGACAGCTTTGACGGCATTTTCAGCCAAGGCCGCATGCCGGTGGTTGACGAAGCATTGAAGCTCTGCCTAAACCATGACGGCGGTAAGCTCGGCGTGGGCGGTTGGGTGCTGGGACCTTTCACGATGGCGGGCCAGGTGATGGAGCTGGATGTATTGCTTAAAGGCGCGGCCAAGGACAAGGAGCGAGTCTCCGCCTTTTTAAGCCGCATGACTGATCTTATTATCGCGGTCGCCAAACACTATCAAGACCTGGGCGTGGATTTCATTAACATCCGTGAGATGGGTAGCGGCACCGACCTCTTATCGCCGCGCATGTGGAAGAACCTCATCAAACCCAATCTTGAAAAAGTCTTCGCAGCGGTGGACATTCCGGTTATCAACCACATCTGCGGCAGCACCGACCTAATTATTGAGATGATGAACGACTGCGGTGCCGACGGTGTGAGCGTGGACCAAAAGAACAACGTGGCCCAATCGCGCGAGAAGCTGGGGCCCGATGCGCTTATCCTGGGCAACTTCGACCCCTATGGCACCTTGGTACAAATGGAGGCCTCCCAGGTGGAAGGCGTGATCAAGCAATGTATCGATAATGGCGTGGACGCGGTATGGCCGGGCTGCGACATCTGGCCTGATGTTAAGAAAGAAAACGTGGAGGCTTATGTGGCGGCCGTTCGCAAACACGGCGGCAAGCCCTCCCCGGCTATAGGCAGACTATAGAAACCTAGGCAAACCGGGCGCCCCCCGAAACCATTTGCAACGTAATACGGAGGATAAAGCCATGGCCGATGATCAACGCAGAGAAGAACTTCTCAAGGAACTTCATGAAGGCGTGGTGGAGTACGAAGAGGACAGGGTCAAAGCCGCCGCCCAGCAGGTTCTGGACGAAGGCTTAAACGCCTACGACGCCATCATGAACGGTTTGGCCGCGGGCATGGAGGAGGTCGGTGATCTGTACGACCAGCAAGAGTACTTTGTGCCTGAGTTGCTCATGTGCGCAGACGCCCTCTACGCCGGCCTGGATATCTTAAAGCCCCACATCAAACCCGAGGACCTCGGCGCCTCAGCCAAGGGGCAGGTGGTTATAGGCACAGTGCAAGGAGACGTGCATGACATCGGCAAAAACATCATCAAAATGATGTTCGAAGTGGCCGGCTTTACCGTGCATGATTTGGGCCGCGACGTTCCCTTGGAGAAATTCGTGGAGGAGCAACTTAAGACCGACTCCGAGATCGTGGCCTTAAGCGCCATGATGACCACCACCATGATGGGCATGCAAAAGGTCATCGAGATGATCAAGGAGAAAAACCCCAATGTCCAAATCATGCTGGGCGGAGCGCCGGTGACCAGCGACGTAGCCGACCTGTTCGGAGCCGACGGCTATGCCGAAAGCGCGGGAAATGCGGTACAAGAAGCGGTGAAGATGATCGCCAACTTGCGCAAGCTGCAGAACCAATAAGTATGCATGCCGGCTAACCGGCCTGCATACTTGCCATGGACCAAGATAAATCGCGGGCCGGCCTCAGGCCAGTAGCGCCTGGGCCGGACTCGAAGTCTCCTTGGAGAGCTGACTAATGTCTACAGCGGATAAGGTTAAGGTTATCTTCCAGCCATCGGGCCGCCGGGGCGAAGTTGAACGTGGCATTAACATCATCGAAGCTTCCCGTCAAATCGGCGTGGATATCGAGGCGCTGTGCGGCGAGAAGAAAGTTTGTGGCAAGTGCAAGGTTCGCATTGAGCAGGGCAGCTTCGAGAAATTCGGCATCGTGTCCAGCCTGGACAATTTGAGCGCTTGGCAAAAGGAAGAGGGCAAATTCATCACCGAAGCCGAGCGTGAGCAAGGCTATCGCCTGGGATGCATGGCCAAACTAAACGGCGATGCCCTGGTTTTCGTGCCCGAGGAGTCGCGCGCCGGAAAGCAGGTGGTCTCCAAGGCCGCGCGCGACATACCTATCAACTGGGATCCCACGGTACGCCTCTACACGGTCAGCCTGATTAAGCCCACCTTTGAAGACCCTCTGGGCGATTTCGAGCGCTTCTGCCAGGCGCTGGAGGAAACACACGGGATAAAAGATCTCAACGTGGACCTCTTCGCTTTGCGCGAGCTTCCCGGCGCGCTACGCCAGGGAGAATGGACCGCCACCGCGGCCATTTGGAACCAAAAAGAGATCATCAAGTTCTGGCCCGGCGAAGTGACCGATTACTACGGCCTGGGTATCGATATGGGCACCACCACCGTGGCGGCCTATTTCTGCAACATGAGAACCATGGAGGTGATCGACACGGTCTCCATGATGAACCCGCAGTGCAAGTACGGCGAGGACGTCATGGCCCGCATCACCTACCACATGCAGAATCCCGGCGGCCTGGAACGCATGTCCAATGATATCGTTGAGGGACTGAACACCTTAATCAAAAAAGCCTGCGAGGCCACCTGGCCGCCCAAAAAAAAGAAGCGGGATGAAAACGGTAAGGCTCTAAAAGACGATAACGGGGTGTTTGTCTTGGAGGAAGCCCCTGAAAAGGGGAAAAAATACCTCCAGCTAAATCCGTCCGACGTCATGGACATCGCCATCGGCGGCAACACCGCCATGCATCACATTCTTTTACAGCTTGATCCCCAGTATGTGGGCCTGGCGCCTTTTCCTCCGGTCATCCATCGCAGCCTGGACATCAAAGCCCGCGACATGGGGATAGATATAAACAGAGGCTCCTATATATATGTCCTGCCCAACGAAGCCGGCTTCGTGGGCGCGGACAATGTCTGCGTGCTCATCGCGGAAGAGCCTTATAAAAGCGATGATCTGCAGCTCATCATCGATATCGGCACCAACGGGGAGTTGGTACTGGGCAACAAGGAAAAACTGATTTCATCCTCCTGCGCCACTGGACCGGCGCTGGAAGGGGCGCAACTCTCCTACGGCATGCGCGCCGCGCCGGGGGCCATCGAACGCATTAAGATCGATCCCGAAACTCACGAGGTGGATTACAAGGTTATCGGGCGCGACGCCTGGAAGAGCTTCTCCAAGCCGGAGGAGATGAAAACCAAGGGTATCTGCGGGTCCGGCATATTGGATGTGCTAGCCGAGCTTTACACCGCAGGCGTGATCGTCAAAAGCGGTCGCTTTGCCAAAAACCAGAAATCCGATCGTTTCCGGGTTAATTCCGACAACAAGCAAAAAGAGTTCGTCATAGCCTGGGCTAACGAAACCTCCATCGGCAAAGATGTAGTCATCAGCCAAAAGGACATCCGCCAAATCCAGCTTGGCAAAGGCGCGCTTTATACCGGTTGCAAATTGATGATGCGCCGCATGGGCATGGAAAAGGTTGACCGCATCAAAATCGCCGGCGCCTTCGGCACGCATGTTGACCGCAGCAAAGCGCTCATCATGGGCCTGTTCCCGGACTGCGATCTGGAAAAGGTATCCAGCGTGGGCAATGCGGCCGGCGATGGTGCCCGCGCCGCCCTTTTGGACCAGCAAAAGCGCAAGGATGCCAACTGGGTTGCGCGTAACGTGGAGTACATCGAACTCACGGTTGAGCCTGATTTTGAAAAGCAGTTCATGCAATCCATGCAAATCCCCCACATGGCCGATGAGTTCCCCCACCTGAAGGGAATCGTGCCGGAGGAGGTGCTCAACCAAAAATAACCTTGCCCGATGTTTTGGCAGGGGCACAAGCAAGACAACCACCCTTAGTGGGAGGAGTATTTGTCATGACCATGAAGGAAAGAGTATTAAACCAACTCCTGGGCAAGAAGGTTGACGTTACCCCGGTGGGCAGCACCACCACCTATGCCGTGACCGCCTTTGGCGACGCCTGCGGTTATCACAGGCCCGAGGCCGACACCGACGCCAAGGCCATGACCGAGTTCGCTCTCATGGGCCCCAAGCTGTGCGGCTGGGAATGGGTCAAGGCCATGGGCTGGGACATCATCCCCTTGAGCCAAGCCATGGGCGTGGAGCTGGGCGATCCTACTCCCAACAGCCAATATTATGTTAAGGGCCACCCCTTTGCCGAAAGCTTGGACGGCCTGGAGTATCCCTCCGACTTTTTGAGCCGGGGCCGCTTCCCGGTGTATAAGGAGCAATTCCAGTTGCTCAAACAGGCGGTGGGCGACGAGATGTGCATATTCGGCGAAAGCGAAGGCGCCTTCACCTGCGCCGCCAATCTGGTGGGCACGGAGCAGTTCATGAAGTGGCTTTTCAAGGAGCCCGACAAGGTGCAGCAGGTGCTGGAGGTGACCAAACAAGCCGCCATCGCCGCCGCCAACTTCGCTTTTGATAATGGGGCTGACTGGTACGTCTTCGCCGAGCCTACTTCGGGGCCGGCGCTCTTGTCGCCACGCCTCTATAAGAAAATCGTGTTGCCCTTGGAGCAGGAAATCATCAGCAAGACTAAGGGACCCGTGGTTCTGCACATCTGCGCCAACACCGACTCCGTGATAGACATGATGTGCGACACAGGCGCCGTGGGCATAAGCATCGAGGAAAAGGCCAACATGAAAGCCGCCGTGGAAAAGGCCGAACCCAAAGGCGTTCGCGTATTCGGCAACGTGGCCACTGCCACCACCCTGTTTAACGGAACTGCCGATCAATGCCTGCAGGAGTCCTTGGCCGCCTTGGAAAATGGGACTCATTTCCTCTGCCCCGGCTGCGGAGTAGCTCCCATGTCTCCCTTGGAGAACCTTAAACAGCTCCGCAAAGCCCGCGATCAAAAGTTCGGGCTCACCAGCGAGTGGACCAGCTAAACGCTTCATAATCCGTGGTCAACAGTCCCGCCTTGAGCCCAGCCTGGGTTCAGGGTGGGGTGTTTTTTTGCCAACCAGCTTGTTGCCTACAGCATTATGCACATGGGATAGTGTAAGGGCCTATCGGAAATTATTTTGAGGATGCCCCATGGATCAAAAGCGGCTCTTGGCCTTCTTGGGTTGCCCGCTGGACAGCGACGAGCGTCAAGCTTCGGTTGAGGAGAAAAGGGCTTGCCTGGGCTCTACTGGCCCGGACGATCCCTACGACGCGGTAATGGCCCTGATACGACAGGAAGTGAACTCTTCGCTCTGGCGCGAGGCCGGTCGCTTGGAGGTGCCCTCCTGGCTACGTCCTGTTCCGGCTCTAAGCGACGGCGGCGCCATGGCGGTGGATAACTTTGTCGATTTCATGGATAGGTGGGGTTGCGCCGACTTCGCGGATACTGCCAAAAAAATGGCCGAACAGGCGGCTTTCCCCGATACTCCCTGCCTGATCACGGTTGATCACTGTGTGGCCGGTGGGGTCATTCGTGCCGTTTCCCAGCGGCATGGCCTGGACAGCCTGACCCTGGTGGTGCTCGACAGCCATATGGACGCGCTGACCACCCCGGTGCTGGCTGGGGCCATCTCCTATGATATGGAGCACAACCCAAACTCCCGATACGATGCACACGACCCATTCCTGCAAGAAAGACCCGACAGCTATAACGCTAGTTCCTTTCTGCAGCACTTGCTGGACTCCGAAGCGGTGAAGCCTGAAAATCTTTTTTTAGTAGGCATTTCCGACTACCCGCCCAAGCACGCCTTCCGTAATAAAGACCCCCGCATTCAGGCCTACACCCAGGCCTTCAGCGGGCTAAAGAAAAACGGCGCGCATCTGATCACCAAAAGCGATCTTGCCGCAGGCAGCGGGAAAGCGAGCGCGCTTTTTAAAAAAATCAAAACGCCATGGCTGTATATTTCGATCGACATGGACGTGGGCTCCAAAAACGCTGTGGGCGCGGTGCGCTTTGACGATTGGACCGGCCTCAGCGAGGTACAGCTATATCGCCTGGCTATTGAACTCCGCCAGGTCTTAAAGCGCGGCGTAGGCTTGGCCGGCCTGGACCTATGCGAGTTCAATCCGAGGCACGCGGACGCGGGCGACCGTACCTACCGAGTGGCAGCCAACCTGATCAAGATCCTGGCTTTTGGTCAAAAGCCCACCCCATAGAGCCTCCGCTTCCACCCATCACACCTCCTTGAGCATGCCCTCCAGCTTGGCCAGGCCCTGATCGGGGTCGCTGTTCTGGGTGGCCACCAGCCCGCGCAACCGCTCCAAGGCGGCGCCACTGGCCAAGGCCTCACGCGCCTGCGTTACACCGCTGGGCAAGTCCTTCACCTTATCCGCTAATTTCAAAGCCACCGCCGTATTGGCGGCCAGGAAGTCGGCCAAGGGCCCATCGTCGCGGCCGGCCAACACCTTGAGCGCGGCCATGGCATTGCCACGGGCGTCTGACTTGCTGGCTATTTCCTCATAGCGCCCTTGCTTGAGACCGAAATCGGACGGGGTTAAGGCATATTCCTTTAACTGGCCGTCGCTGAACTCAACGCAATAAGTGGGACCGCAAAGGCTCACCTCGTCAATGCCTTGGCTTTGCTCGTGAGCCTGGCTGGTGCCGTAAAGGCATAGAGCCTTTTTAATTCCGATCTCGCCCGCGATAGCCGCCATGGTGCGGGCCAACTCACGCTTATATACGCCCAACACCAGATACCCGGCCGCCGGGCAAGGCATGGTCAAGGGACCCACGATGTTGAAAATGCTGGTGAAGCGCATGTGCTGCACCAAACGGGCCCAACCGGCCTTAAGAAAGCTTTCGCCGGGCAAATAGGCCAAACCGTGGGCCTCCAAGGAGCGCTGGGCCAGGCTCAAAGGACTGGCCAGATCCATTCCCCAGGCGCCAAACACCTCCGAGGCACCGGAGACACCGGTCACCCGCTGGGCTCCTTTTTTGGCAACATAAGCTCCGCAAGCCGCCGCAATGACCGCGCTGGGCGATGATACGTTCACGGTCTTAAGCACATCAGACCCGGTGCCCACGATGTCCAAGGCCGGCTCAGGCAGGTCCGGGGTGATGGTGCTGGTGTCCCACCGGTGCACCGCATCCCAGCATCCTGCGATCTCCTCAATGGTGGGGCCCTTGGCTATATGGGCAGCCAGGAAAGCTCCCTGCTGCAATTCGGGCTGCTCTGATAATAGCACTTGGCGATAGCATTCCGCTGACTCCATGCGGCTCAGGCTCTCGCCGGCGGCCAAGCGTCCAATGACTTGGCCCATCTCGCGCATCTTGGTTTCATTAAACATATTGCTCACTCCTCTTGGGGATTAATCACAACCTTCAAAGCCTCCCGGCGCTCCATGAGTTCCAATCCCTGCAAAACTCCGGCAAGGGGCAACCGGTGGCTGATAACCAAATCAAGGGGCACGGACCCCGAGGTTAGAAATTCCAAGGCCCGCCGGTTTTGTTCTGCGGTGCAGCCATAGGCTCCAACTAGGGTCAGTTCCCGATAATGAACCTGATTAAGATCAAGGGAGGCCATCTCCTTGAGTCCGGCAAACAAGACCAATCGCCCGCCGGGACTCAATAGCTCCAAGCCCCTACCTAGGGCCCGCGGGTCTGAGCAGGCGGGCAGGATCACATCTGCCCCGCCATGCAAAACACTGCGCGCCGATTGCAGAGCGCCAGCCGTTAACGCTGTTATACCCGCATTTTTCAGGCCGCGCAGACGCTCTGCTGCCTTGTCCATCACCACCACTGCCCGAGCTCCCAGGACCTTGGCCGACCATGCCGCCAGCCTTCCCACTGGCCCGGCTCCGATAATAACCACCGCCTCGCCGGGCGCCAGCGCGGCCTGCTGCCAGGCGTTGATAGCGCAGGCCAAGGGCTCGGCCAACGTTGCTTCAGAGGCATCCAAGCCGGGGGGCAAGGGAATTACCGCCCCCTGTTCCAGGCCCTGGGCCGGCACGGCCATGAACTCCGCCAGGCCCCCGTCCAGGGAAAACCCCAGCACCTTTACCTGCGGGCAACGATTGTGAGCGCCGCGCCGGCAAGCAGGGCAAAAACCGCAGGGCATGCCCGGCGCCACCTGTACCGCAGACCCCACTGGCATTAGAGCGGAATCAGATTCCTCCACCACCCCGGCCACTTCATGACCCAGAATCCTCGGCAACTGCAATTCCTTGTGGCCCCAGCGCCACATCTTTAAATCCGAAGAACACAAACCACAGGCCTCCACCCGGAGCAGCGCCCCACCGGGCGGACAGGCCGGGCGCGGCACGTTTTTAGCGCCCAATATCCCCGGTGCGGTCAGCACTGCGGCGCGCATGGACTTCGCCTCCCCAACAAAAAACCCCCACCTTCCGCTTGAAGCGGAAAGTGGGGGCGCTGTTGCCATTAGCTATCCCCCGCGAAAAGCGAACGTCCGTCTTCTGGCTTCCGGGTCGTCCTCCGCCCGCCCTTCCCACCCCGTTTGCTTACGGAGCAGTGGTTTCATGCGGGCATCGTTACCGGTTACAGCGGCGGGACCGCCACGGATTTCCACCGTGTTCCGAGGGCCGGCTCATCTCCGGCCAACGTGCGCTTTCAGCGGATTCGATTGTTGCTCTGTCCTATTAGCATCGGCCGGAGGGCATGTCAAGCATCACTCCAACAGCTCGCGCACGGTCAGGAGAAAGCGGGCCACGGGCCGGGCGTTGCCCAGTTGATGGCTGAAACAAAGGGTGAGCGGCAGGCTGCCTTCTTGGGGCCAACCGGGATATAGCGCCATGGACGTGGTGGGGGCGAAGGTTACTTCCTCTATCCCCGCAAGCCCCAGCATGGAAATGAAAAGCGGCGCGCTGTGGCGGACAATCCGGCGGTCCAGGATCCCGGTCCAGCGTTCAAGGCTGAAACAGGTCGCCGGGAATAATTGGCGCAAACGGTTCCAGGGCGGCTGAGGCCGCTTGCCGGCCCGCGCCAAAAGCGCCCGGCCCAACTCCAACCGATCCGTCTCATGGGCCCGGTGCACCACCACCAAATCGCAGGTCAGATCGGCGTTTTCCATAACCACCGCCACCCGCGGCTCCGGCCCGGCCCACACCATGCGGCCGTCGCAGTTAAAAAAATTCACCCGGGGATGGAGCTTTAGTGCAGCGGAGGCGGCCTGGGTGAGGCTAATTAGAAGCTCACGAGGTTGATCGGCCCTTTGCGCCAGCCAGGGGCGCAGCCGCACTGTGGTTTTCAGGCTGACCGCCGGCACCATGGCCGAACCACGCCAAACCCCGCGGCGAGGGTAACGATCTCCACCCGGCCAGAGGGGCAAGGGCTGGGGTGCTGATGTTTTCAGGTTCATGTACTATTACTCCTGGTTTCCGGCGCGTCCCCATGATTACCCTTTTCCTGCTGGCATGGCAAGAGCGCTTGACCCCAGCCGCCCCAAGCGGGAAACTAAAGCCTTACCACCTGCACGGAGGCGTGAATTGAAGACCTCGCAAATCATTCAGGAAGCTGAAAAGATGGCTGAAACCTTTCGCGCGCAAGGCTTGGACTCGGTGCGTCTGCCCGTGTTCGACTTCTTGGATTGGTGCGCCATTTATAAACGTCCCTCCGAGGGCGCTTCCATTGCCGCCTTCCGCGATCAAGTGCGCCGCACCTGGTATTTGCTGCATTTTCTTCGCCAAAAGGGAATCGAGGTGCACACGGTTCCGGTACGCGAAAATGAATTTCTGGCCTGGGCCCAGGGAGGCGAGCACGACCTCAGTGACGGCCACGAAACCGCCCATGCGGTGGGTGAATACGTCAACGACCCTGCCGTGCCCATCAGCGGCTGCAACCACCAGGGCGTGCCCCAGGAAGTGCTTGATCAACTGGGGCCCAACTTGGCCACCATCGCCGTGTTCGGCGAGGATCCCGAAGAGCCCGAAGCCATCGTCACCGTAGTGCACCGCGCCGACGGCTCGGTCTTGAACCGCATCCAGGTGCTTGCCATTGATCACACGCCTGAGGAGGCCTGGGGGCAGGTGAAAAAATTTTTGGACAACCACAAACTGGAGCGGGTTTTCCACGACCAAAATGTGCACCGCCCGGAGTTCTGCCCGGACTGCAATTCGCTGATGGGCAATGTGGCTTCGCCCCAGGATATCAAGGCGGCTGGTTTGAACTAGCCTCACCTCTGACGCAAGCCAAAAAACCAGGCGGACCCCATCCGGAGTCCGCCTGGTTTAAAGGTGTCTTACTATTTACCGCAGTGCCAGTGCTGATCTTGGCAAGCTCTCACAGATTGTTTACTAGCGCCGCTAGTTGACCTTGAGCACGATGGCGGCACCGGTGTCGCCGGCCGCGCAGCCCGCGAACAGGCCGTAGCCGCCGCCCTTCTTGACCAGCTCCTCGATAAGCTCTACCACGCAGCGCGTACCGGTAGGGCCCTGAGGATGGCCGAAGACCAGAGAGGATCCGTAGTTGTTCAGGATCTCCTGTGGAATCTTCATTATGCGGCACATCACGATGTCGTTGATGGAAAACGGGTTGTGGGTCTTGACCGCGGCCAGGTCCTTGACTCCGATGCCGGCTTTTTCCAGGGCCATGGTGGCTGAAGGCGAAACCGCGGCGGCCATACGGGCCTTTTGGGCGCGGGCGTAGCCATAGGAAAGCAACTGGATGGCGACGTTCTGGTCCTTGCTAAGCTCCTTGGCCTTTTCCTGGGTGGTCACAATCATGCCCGCGTTGCCGTCAGCCGGGTGGGTCTGGGCGCCAAAGGTGAGCGCGCCATCGGGCAGGATAGTCTTGAGTTTGGCCAGGCCGTCTGCGGTGATGGGCATAATGCCCTCGTCCTCTTCCAGGCTGATGGTCTTTTTCTTGGAGATTTGCACATCCACGGGGATCATGTAGCCCTTTTGGAACTCGCGGTCATTGGCCGTTGATTGCAAGTATTTCTCGTAAAGCTTTACCGCCCAGCCGTCGGACTCTTCTTTGCTCACCCCGCCGTTATCCTTGGCCACCAGCTCGGCGGTCATGAACATGGCTTCGCCGCCATAGGGGTCTTTGTTGAAGTTATCCATCAGCCAGTTCTCGCTGATCACCTCGCCGCCGGGGCCGTTGGGATTGGGCCAGACGGAGTGGGGGCCGTTGGAGCAGCGGTCGGCCGTGGCCACCAGCACGTTGGAGTAAGCCCCCACTTCCACGTCGCAGGCTGCTTTGTAAACTGCGGTGGCGCCGGTGGCGCAGGCCTGGCTCACGGTGGGCCCGGAGATTCTGTCGTTGCCCATGAGCGCGCAGAACCAGGGGTTGGAATAGAACCAGGCTGGCATGCCGATAGTCTGACCGTAGACGCAGCCGTCCAGCATTTTGGGGTCATAGCCCCGGAGCTCCATGAATTTTTTGGCAGTGGCGGCGGCCAGGACCAGAGGGTGCTGGTTTTGCAGGGTGCCCTGCCAACGCGAAAACGGCGACGACCAATAGCCCTTGTAGGGTATGAAGGCTTTCTTGAACATAACTTGCTTCCTCACTTGGCTGTTTGAAATTGCCTGGCCGGGGGGTTCTGTCCGGTCAGCTGCGCCCCCGAGTTGGTTTGCATACTGTATACTATTTTTTACCTATGCTGAACCTATATTTGCCATCCATTATGTGGATGGCCGGAGGAGCCATAGAGTTACCAACCAGCCCTCCAGCCATCAGCCTGTTGACCTATTTCTTGTTCTGATCAGCCCAATGGCCGTAACGATCGCGCAGTACCCGGTGCAGGATCTTGCCGGTGCCGGTGCGGGGCATTTCATCCTCAGCGATGAAGTGCAGTGCCTTGGGCCGCTTGAAGCCGGCTATTTTGCCCTTGGTTGAATCGCTGATTTCCTTGGACAAGGCGTCTGAAGCCTCAAAGCCCGCATGTAGGATAACCACCGCGGTTACTTTCTCGCCCCATTTTTCATCGGGCACGCCGATTACGGCCACGTCTTTGACCGCCGCATGGGCACCGATCACGTCCTCCACCTCGGAGGGATAGACGTTCTCGCCACCGGTAATGATCATGTTCTTCTTGCGGTCTACCAGGAAGTAATAGCCCTGGTCGTCTTTATAGGCCATGTCGCCGGCCGAGAAGTGATCCCCGTTAAAGGCATCTTTGGTCGCATCGGGCATCTTCCAATACTCGCTAAACAAGGCCGGACCCCGTGAATAAAGTTCGCCAACCTCGCCCACGGGCACCTCGTTGCCGTCTTCGTCCAGAAGCTTGATGATGTCGGTGCCGGGGATCTCGCGGCCGATGGAGCCCAGCTTGTCGAACTGCTCGCTGGGCAAAAGAAGCGTGACCAAGCCGGCTTCGGTGGAGCCGTAGGCCTCGTAGAGCTGGCTGTTCTTGAAATAATCCATGATGGCCAGCTTGAGGTCGCGCCGAGCCGGGGCCGAGGAGATGAGCAGCTTTTTAACGCAATCCACGTCGTACTTGCTCTTCACGTCCTCGGGCAGCGCCAGCATCATTATGTAGTGGGTCGGCACCAGGGAGGTAAAGGTGATCCTGAACTCAGACAGGGTCTTGATCATGTGCTCGGGATCGAATGACACCGAGTTATAGACCACGCAGGTAGCTCCCAGGCAGGTGAAGACAAATGAATAGAAGATGCTGTTGATATGGCTCATGGGCATAACCAGAAGGCCCCGGTCGTCGCGGTCGTAGCCCATGGCCGCAATGTTGGTCCAGTACTTGCCGGACAAGGATTCGTGGGTGCGCACCACACCCTTGGGGCGGCCGGTGGTGCCGGAGGTGTACATGATGACCCAGGTGTCCTCGTCGATCACGGTGACGTCAGGTTCGGCAGTGGAACCGGAATTGAAGAGGTCCTCCACGTGGGTGTAGCCGGACGGTGCCGCACCTTCGCCAAAATAGAAATAGCGGTCATCTCCCAAGGTCTCGAAATCCTCTTTGGCCGCCATAACGTCGGCCGCGAACGGTTTCTCCACGATAAAGGCGCTCACCTCGGCGTTATTCAGTATGTAGGAGTATTCCTTGGGGGTGAGCCGGAACATGATGGGCACCGCCACGAAACCGCCTTTGGCGCATGCTCCGTAAAACTCCATCCATTCTAGGCAGTTGTAAGCGATCATCGCTATACGGTCGCCCTTTTTAAGCCCCCGCGCCATGAAAGCGTTGGCCAAAGCGCAGCAGCGCTCGTTCCATTGCTTAAAGGTGAGCGAGCGATAAAGGTCCGCCGCTCCCTCTTTGTCAGGAAAGAGCTGCGCGTTAACCCGGAGAATGTCTGCAACGGTGAGCCAGCGGTTCATTCCTCAATACCTCCCTAGTTCGTTTATGGCCGGTCTGTGCCGGCGCTGCTGCGCGTCCCCGAGCTTGGGCCGGGGCTCATTGCGATGCTGGTTAGCTATTGCGCATGGCCAATAGCGCGGCGCCCTCGGCACCAGTCAGTTGAGGCCGCGGCGGGGAAAGCACCTCCCTGCCCAACTTGTCGGCCAACATATGCTTCAGGTAGGGGTTGTGGGCCACCACGCCCCCGGTCATCACCACCGTGTTGTCCAGGGTGTCCATTTCGCTCACCCTTTTCAAAACAGATGCAAAAAGGCCCCTTATCAACGCCTCCACCGGCACTCCCTGCCGGATCTTGCCCAAGACTTCGGTGGCGGTGAACACCGTGCAAAATGCGCCCAAAGTGGCTTCTTCCTTGGCGTCTTGGGCCATCTGGTTGAAACGGGCCAAGTCCAGGTCCAGGCGCAAGGCCATTTCCTCCAAAAACGCGCCGGTTCCGGCGGCGCATTTGCGGTTCATTTTGAAGGAAACCCGGGCCCCCTTTTCGTCAAGCTTGATGACCTTGTTGTCTTGTCCCCCGATATCCACCACCGTGAGCGCGCGGGGGAAATGATGATAGGCCCCTGCCGCGTGACAGGCTATTTCAGTGCGGCTGTCGGTGGCGAACGCCACGTTCTTGCGGCCATAGCCGCAGGAAAAAACCTGCCCCACCTGGGAGGCCTCCAGGCCTGCCTGTTTAAGCGCCTCCCCAAAGCCGATCTCGGCACTACCCGCGAAATCCACGCCCGAGCGCCGGATGCAGGATCCCAAAAGAGAGCCCTCCCGGTCCAAAATGGCGACCTTGGTGGCCGAGGCGCCAATGTCTATACCAGCGGTTATACTAGCCAACGCGGCCAGGCTCCTTGCTGCTTGCCCATTAGGCGTTCTCCAAGATCTGTTCCACAAAGGCTTCGATGTTGGTCTTGGCCTGCTCGTCGCTAAAGCAGCGCAGATCGTTGAGGTCGCCGTTGATGATAATGGTGGGGATGCCCAGTTCCTTGGACATGCGGTTGGGCAAGGCAAATCGGCTGTTGCTGTTATAGGGGCAGGTCTTGGCGTCATGGAACACCAGCCCCTGCACGCCACACAGCTTGACCCATTCCTTTATATAGCTTTCTTTGAAATTCTCGTCGCGCACGTTGAAAATCTCCAGCGCGGCCGAGGCCATGGACCCAAAGGGGTCTTTGGGGTCCAAGGGGTCGAAAATCCAGGAATTGCAATAAGTGGAGGCCACAATGGGGGCCTTGAGTTCAAAAAACAGATCGCCCAGCATGCGCAACCGTCCCCAAACCGGCATGCCGTCCCAATAGAGGCGCACTTTCTCGCCCGGCACTGCGGCCACCCCGTCTTTTATGCGCTCGTCTATCTCGGTCAAAAGCTCATCATAGTACTCCACGGCCGCTTTGGTGCCGCGCAGCACCACAGCCGGAGCCATGTGAATGCAATGGTCAAAGAAGGTCAGGGGAGTAGGCAGATTGGCGGCAGATTCCAACACCTTACGCCAGCGCGCCGTGCACTCTTTGGATAGCCCCACCACTTCACGGAAGCGGTCAATATCGAACTTGTTGCCGCTGACATGTTCCAGTACCGGCACCATGTCTTCCATCTGGCTACGTACATCCTTGAGATGGCTTTCCTTAACTTCGCCAATCATTCTGGGATTTTGTATGCCCACGATCGGCACGTCCCACTCGCGGGCGTAAAAGCTGAACCAATCCTGCACCTCGCGGCACTGGTTATTGTTGTAAACCAGCACATCCGCCTTGGGGATTGACTCCATGCCGTAGGCCTTGGTGAGGGGAGTCTTGCCCGTCAGATAGGAACCCACGTCAGAGGTGAGATAGGAACAGACTTCAGGAGAGTATCCGGCCGCGTTGGCCACGGGGATCAAATCGGTGGCCATGCGGGTGGCTCCCAGCATAGCTCCATGATTCTCGGGGTAGTAGACCTCGAAACCCATGGCTAAAAGCAACTCTCCCGGACCCACGCTGGTGCACCATGCCACTTTGGGGCTGCCTTCCTTCTTGGCCCGATCCAGGCGCTGGAAGTAGTCAGCCATGATTTTTCTCATTTGTTTTGTGGCCTTGATCGGTGGGACTTCCTGGGTCATGGCGGGTCCTTCCCTAACGTGCTCGACCAGACCGCCGCAACGGTTCGCTAAGACCAAAAAAGCGGCGTCTGGGGCGAAAAACGGTGGACAAAATGATTACATGTTAGCTACAATCTAGCTAACTCGCACTATAGACAGGGCGAAATATGCTTGTCAAGCCCAAAACAGTGCGCGCTAAAGGCCGGAGACGGGCCTCTAACTATGTTGAAGGCTAGCAGCAGGAAGGAAGCCGCGTGACAGCAATCAACACACCCGTTTTAATCTTGGGCGGCGGGGTGGCCGGCCTGTCCGCCTCATTGGAACTTGCCCGTCGAGGAGTCCCTTCGCTTTTGGCGGAAAAAGGTTCGCGCCTGGGAGGGCGGGTGCGCGACTTTTGCTGCAAGGCCACCCAGGCCTGCGTGCATTGCGGAGCCTGCCGCTTGGGGGACCTTCTTGCCGAGGCCGCCACCAGGCCCCAAGCGGCTTATCACACCAGATCCTTGGCTGGGAGCGCCAGCTATGACGACGGCGTTTGGCAGGTGGAGCTTTTGCCCCAGCCCGAAGACGCCGAGGATGACGCCCTGGCCACGCCTCTAACGGCTAAAACCACGGTAAAAGCCAGAGCCGTGATCCTGGCCGTGGGCTACGAGCCCTTTGACCCCAGCCGCAAGACCCGTTTCGGTTATGGTCGGGTGCCGGGAGTGATGACCGCCCTGGAATTGGAAGCCATGCTGGGCCAGGGTGTTTTACTGGGCGATGACGGCCAGGCTCCTCAAAGTGTGGCCTTTATCCAATGCGTGGGCTCACGCGACCAAAGCCTAGGTAACCTCTATTGCTCACGGGTGTGCTGCGGCTTCGCCCTGGACATGGCCGGGCTGATCATGGCCGGGTGGCCGGAGACTGAGGTGACCTTCTTTCATATGGACGTGCAGGGCTATGGGCCCAGCTGGGAAGAGGCCCTGCCCCACATGAGGGAGGAGATCAACTTCGTACGGGTCATGCCCGGCGAGGTGTCAGTAGGTTCAAGCGGACCCAAGGTGTGTTTCGCCGGGCCTGACGGCCAGCCCCAGAGCCAAGAGTTCGGCCTGGTGGTGCTCTCCCAGGGTCTCACCCCGCCGCTGAGCGCCGGAGCGTTAACTGAAATTTTCGGGCTCGAGCGCAACCAGGATGGCTTTCTGGGACAAAACAAGAGACTGTGCCATACCGGCGCCCCGGGGGTGTTCGTGGCCGGCGCGGCCCAGGGACCGCGGGGCATCGTAGAATCCATTGACCACGCGGCCTGCGCGGCAGCGGCGGCCATGGAGCTTGTCCTGAGAGGCGGGAAGGCGGCGGCCCATGGCTAGGGTGTGCCTCATCTGGGTTGACCGGCACGGCCTTGAGGGCCTGGACCCCGCCATGGTGGCCACGGCGGCCGGCTTGCCCCTGGATCCCGGCGGCGCCATTCCGTCGGCGGTGGTTACCGCGCCCGAGTGGGCCGCACCGCCGTCGGTGCGCTCGCGTCTGACGGGCAAGCCTGTGCAATGGCTGGATCTGGCCGGCGAGATCGGCGGCGGTTCCGAAGCCAAGCGCCTGGCCAGGGCCGCAATGGCGGTGGCCAGGGCCGCCGGCAGGGCGGCTAAAGGCACCCTGCCCCAAGTCTACACTCCCCAGCCGGCGCAGACCGTGCTGGTGGCGGGCGCGGGCCTGGCGGCTTTAAGCGCCGCGCGCGAGGCGGGCCTGCTGGGCCATCCAGTGATCCTGGTCACGCCATATAAAGACGCAGCCCAAGCAGGCGCGGACGAAGACGCCGAGACGGTGTCGCTTCTGGCCGCCCAGCTGCCGGCCCAGGTGGAGGTACTGCCTCAAACCGAGGTTGCTTTTCTTTCCGGCGCGGCCGGCGAATTCACGGTTGAACTGCGCGGCCCCCAAGGCAGCCAGACCAAACGCTTCGGAGCGGTGGTGCTGGCCCCGGATGGTGTCTACGCGCAACCGGAATCGGGCTTGGACCTAAATTGGGCCGAGCCTCTGGAAGCTCTGCAACCGGACGGCATGGCTGGCAAAGATGGTCAATGGCTGCAAGCGGCGGTCATCGCCGGGGCTGACGCCCCGGCCACGGCCGATACCTTCGCCCGCGCGGTGCAAACCGCCCTGGCCCTGCAAGCACGCGATTTCGTGCAAACCACCCTTATCTTCAGCGAAGCCCGGGTGGCGACTCCGGGCGGCGAGCGCCTCTACCGGGAAGCTCGCCAGGCCGGGGTGATCGCCGCGCGGGTTAATCCCGGCGGATTGGAAGTCGCCCAAGGCGGCAAGCTGCTCAAGTGGCGCGAGCCTCTCCTGGGCGACGACCTTGAGCTGAAACCCGACATCCTGGCGGTGGCTGGACCGGTGTCCGCTGCTATGCCGGAATTTCTGAGCAACCAGGTTCTCTGGCCGGGATGGCAATGGCTGGTTCCCGAAAGCCCCCGTTTCTCCGGCGGCCGCACCGCGCGCAGCGGACTTTACATCATCGGCGCGCTGCGGGGAACCGCACCCGGCGCAGACCGCCGGGTCCAAGCGGCCGCGGCGGCCACCGACCTGCACGACCGTCTGACCCAAGGTCGAGCGGTGCCGGTGCCCAGCGTGCGCCACACCCTGTGCGCCTCCTGCCTGACCTGCGTGCGGGTATGCGCCCACGGGGTGCCCCACTACGGCACCGAGAGCATCGAATGCGCCCCGGCGGCCTGCGTAGCCTGCGGCATGTGCGCGGCTGAATGCCCGGCCGAGGCCATCGCCCCGCCGGGCTGGTCCAATCCTGAACTAACAGCCGGTCTGGAAGCCGGCCTGGCCAAGGCCGGCTCGCCCAAGCTGGTGCTGTTTGCCTGCGCCCAATCCGGGGCCCAGGCCTTTGCCGAACTCTGCCGCCAGGGTTATGAGTGGCCCGAGGGCCTACTACTCTATCCCCTGCCCTGTGCCGGCCGGGTTGGCATGCAGCTCATCATGAAGGCCCTCAGTGCCGGCGCCGACGGGGTGATGGTGGCCGGTTGCCACGATGGCAACTGCCGCTCGGTGAGCGGCAACCTGCGCGCCCGTTTGCGTGTGGGCGAAGTGGCTCAAACTCTTGCGCAGCTGGGCCTGGGGCCGGAGAGGGTGAGCTTCCTGCACCTGGCCTCCAACCAACCGCGCCGCTTGGCCCAAGCCGTGGACCAGTTCGTTTCATCGCTGGGATGATTATTTATGATTTCGCTAAACAAATGCGATCCAAGCTTTAAATACGAAGTGGCCGCCGAACCAGGCGGGGCCGGTATAAAAGCTTGCTTTTCCTGCGCAGCCTGCAGCGCTCGTTGCCCGGTGGCGGGCCACCGGGAGCAGTACGATCCTCGCCGTATTATCCGCATGACGCTTTTGGGCCAACGCGAGGAGGTTCTCTCCTCCCCCTTGATCTGGCTGTGCTCGGCCTGCTATTCCTGCCAAGAGGTATGCCCCCAACAGGTGCGCTTCACCGAGGTGCTCAATGCCATCAAAAACCTGGCATCAAAGGCCGGCTACGCTCCGCCTTCGGCCAAGCAGATCTCCGGGCTTTTGGCAAATCACGGGCGCCTGTTGGCAGTCACTGAGTTTGAAAACGATAAACGGGCTGCACTGGGGCTGCCCCCGGTGCAGGAGCGCGGCTCGGATTACACCGCCATATTGGGCATCACGCCCGAGGCCAAACCGGCCGGGGAGGATGCGTGATGCGCGCGCTGATTTTTTTGGGCTGCACTGTGCCGGTGCGCAACTTGAATTACGAGCTCTCAGCCCGCAAAGTGGCCGAAGCCCTGGGCGTGGAAATACAGGACATGCCCGATCTGGGCTGCTGCGGCTATCCCCTGAAAAGCTCGGACCAGGACAAGGCTCTGGTTATCGCGGCCCGGGCCCTGGCTCAGGCCCATAAGACCGGTCTGCCCCTGGTGGCCCTGTGCTCGGCCTGCGCCGGCACCCTGGCCGAGGCCGAGCACCAATTGGCCCATAACCCGGAACTTCGGGATAAGATCAACCGGGAGCTCGAACCCTTGGGCCTGGAATACCAGCCCGGCGTCAAGGTCCGCCATTTCGTACGCTTTTTACTTGAGGAGGTGGGGCTGGAAGCGATCCGGGCCAAGATCGTGCGCAAACTGGAGGGTTTCCGTTTCGCGCCCCATTATGGCTGCCACTATCTCAAGCCCAGCGAGATCACCGGCGGCTTCGACGATCCCGAGGATCCACAAACCCTGACCAGACTTATTGAAGTCACTGGCGCTGAATCCCTGAACTATGCCAGCATAAAAGAGTGCTGTGGAGGAGGCGTATTGGGGGCGGACGAGGATCTAGCCTCGCTCATGGCCGGGAAAAAGCTGGCTGAATTGAACGAGGCCGGGGTGGACGGGCTGGCGCTGATCTGCCCTTTCTGCAACGTCATGTACGAGGGGCAGCAAAAAGCCATCGGCAAGAAGCTGGACATCAAGCTCAAGGTGCCGGTGGTATATGTTACCCAGCTTTTGGGTTTGGCTCTGGGAATGAGCCCGGACGAGGTGGGGCTCAAGCTGAACCGGGTCAAGCCCAAGAAACTTTTGGCGGCTTTTAAGGATTAGCTCAGAGGGCTTGAATGAAGTTTCTTTTAATTACACCAGCCGTCGGTCAGGCATCCGGCGGCGCCAATCACAACCCATCCAATTGTATTGGGGAGGTCAAGGTCCATGAAGGTTAAAGATTACAATTTCCCTGATGAACTTTATTACGACAACAACCACTTCTGGGCCCGGGTGGAAGGCGAGGTGGTGGTCATGGGCACCACTGATTTGACCCAGAAAATGGCCGGCGAAATTACTTTTGTGGATGTGCCCGAAGCAGACGACGAGGTGACCCATGGCAAACCATTCGGCTCCATCGAAAGCGGCAAGTGGGTGGGCCGGGTCTACGCCCCGGTTTCCGGCACCATCGCCGAAGGCAACGAGGATTTGGAGGACGAGCCGGAATTGATCAACCAAGACTGCTACGGCAAGGGCTGGATCTGCAAGATCACCCCCAACGACCTGGATGCCGACCTGAAACAACTGATGCAGGGCAAGACCTATGCAGAGTGGGTTGAAAAGGAAATCGTCAAGACCGCGGCCGAATCATAATAGAGAGACCATGGCTGCTAGTTTTTTAAGCCAGAGGACCAGTTTTTACGCGGGAGGCTATTGCGGGCTTCGGCCCCAAAGCTATTTTCGTAGTTCGTCATAATTGTCATCATCAAGGGGAGCGGCCTTATCCGGCGCTCCCCGGTCTTTTCGAGCGCCCGGCGGCGGCCCTAAACCAAGCCGGGTGAGGAGGTGCGAGTCATGGACCTTGAAACCCAATTAAAACAAATCGTAGGGCCCGATAACGTGGTCACCGGCAAGGCGGACTGCTTGGGCTATTCACGCGATATGTCGGTGCACATGGGAATTCCGGACATGGTTGTGTTCGCCAACACCACCGAGCAGGTCTCCCAGATTATGAAAGCCTGTTCCAAGGCCAAGGTGCCGGTGATTCCCCGCGGCGGCGGCACCAGCGTCACCGGCGCGGCGCTGCCCATGGAGGGCGGGGTGCTGCTCAATCTCATCAGGATGAATGAGATTATCGAGGTCAACCTACCCGACCGCTATGTCAGGGTGCAGCCCGGACTGGTCTGCGGCGCGCTCAACGCGATCCTAAGCAAGGACCGCTATTTTTTCCCGCCCGACCCGGGCTCGGCGGCCATCGCCACCTTGGGCGGCATGATCAACACCAACGCCTCGGGCATTCGAGCCGTCAAGTACGGCACCACCCGCGATTTCGTGATGGGCCTCACGGTGGTTCTCGCCGACGGCAGGCTTTTAAAAACCGGCACCCTGGCGCCCAAGACCTCCAGCGGTTACGATCTCACTCACCTGTTCTGTTCTTCCGAGGGCACTCTGGGCGTCATCACCGAAGCCACTCTAAAAATCCTGCCACTGCCTGAATACAGTATTTCCTCGCGCCTGGAGTTCCCGGATATCGAAAGCGCCGGAGCGGCGGTGACCGAGATGATAACCTCGGGCATCCCCATCGCCACCTGCGAGATCCTGGACAACGTCTCCATCGACGTGCTCAAGAAAGCCATCAAGCTTGAAGTGCCCGACGGCGTGGGCTGCATGATCATGATGGAGTTGGACGGAGCCAAGAGCGCGGTGGATGGTGACGTGAAGCGGGTGGACGCCATCGGTGCCAAGCACAAGATGCTGGCCAGCCGCTGGACCGACGACATGGCCGAAAAGGCCCCCCTCTGGGAGGCGCGGCACAAGCTGGTGCCGGCCATGAGCCGCCTGAAGCCCGGCTACCGCCTGGTTCCCCTCATGGAGGATTTCGGGGTTCCCTTGACCAAGATTCCGGCCACCATCAACGCCATCCAGGCCATTGGCCATAAGCACGGCTTCCCCATCGCCACCTTCGGCCATATCGGCGACGGCAACCTGCACGCCACCTTTATCATGGACGTGAAGAACAAGGATGAATGGGAGGCGGTGAAGAAAATCGCCTTCGAGCTGGTGGACGTCACCACCGAGATGGGCGGCACCATGAGCGCCGAGCACGGCCTAGGCATGGCCAAGGCGCCCTACATTGGAACCGAAGTTGGCGAAATCGGCCTAGAGATCATGGGCAAGATCAAAAAGGCCCTGGACCCCAAAAACATCCTCAACCCCCACAAGCTGGGCCTGGAAGGCTCCATCAAGGACATCTTCGACCACAGCGCCTTCGAGCCGCTGCGCAAGGGGCTTAAGAAAGTTAAAACCTTCGGCGGCCTGGTGGACAATGAGATCGTGGCCTGCATCCAGTGCGGCTTCTGCCGCCTGGGCTGCCCCACCTACGCCCAAAGCGGCCTGGAGGCCATGAATGCCCGCGGCCGGGTCAGTCTGGCCTTCCACATGCTGACCGGCAATCTGAGCCCCAGCAAGGAGGTGGCCGAGCGCCTCTATCAATGCATGCTCTGTCTTAACTGCAAGTTCACCTGCCCGGCCCAGGTCAATGTGGCCGCTATCGTGCAGGCCGCTCGCCGCCGGCTGGTGGAAAAGGGCTATCTGCCCAAGATCTTCAAGCAGCTCATGGCCGACATGATAGATATGGGCAACCCCTTCAGCCAGCCCAAGGCCAAGCGCACCGACTCCTACCCCGAGGGCGCGCCGGTGGGTAAGCCGGCCCCCAATCTGTTGCACCTGGGCTGCTCGGCCTCCTACCAGGACGTGAAAATCATCCCCAGCGTGATGAAAATCCTGGAGGCCGCCGGCATCGACTTCACCACTCTGGGCGAGGAAGAGGTCTGCTGCGGATACCTGGCCTATCTGGTGGGCGACATGGACACCTTCCACAAGGTCGCTAAGGCCAACCAAGGGCTCTTCAAGAAGGCCGGCATCGATACGGTGCTCACCACCTGCGCCGGCTGCCACAAAACCTTTGCCGATATTTACGACCACGAGGGCCACAAAGACGGCTACCGGGCCGAGCACATCGTGGAGACCATGGAGCGCTTGATCAACGAAGGCAAGTTGAAGCTAAAGGAAAAGAAGGAACTGAAGGTCATCTATCACGATCCCTGCGACCTGGGACGTCATTTGGGCGTGTATGAGCCTCCGCGCAATGTCATCAGCGCCATCCCCGGCGTGGAGTTATTGGAGTTCGCCCAGAACCGCGCCCTGGCCAAGTGCTGCGGCGGCGGCGGCGGCGTCAAGGCCTTTGACAACGAGTTGGGCGGCGACATCGCCTTTGAACGGGTCAAGCAGGCAATCGGCTCCGGCGCCGACGCCCTTGTGTCGGCCTGCCCCTCATGCAAGAACTCGCTTAACCAGGCCGCGGCCCGCGCTCGCAAGGAGGGCCTAGGCAAGATCAAGGTGATGGACATCACCGAGTTGGTGGCGGCTCACCTGGCTTAGCAGCATGCTGGTATGACGGGAGAATCCCCTGGACCAACTTCCAGGGGCTTCTTCCTTAAGACCCTTGATTAAAGCGGCCGCTTGTTTTTAAGCAAGCGGCCGCCGCTTTCTTGTTAAGCTGACCGGTCTGTCTTCAAGGTCCCGCCTTGGTTATCACATAATAGTCACCTTTACGGCTGAGGCGCACCGCTGTGCGGTTCAGGAATATGCTGAAGCGCATCTCGGTGGGACAGCCGCTCTCGAACTTGTCATGCATTAGTGCGCATTCGCCAGCTGCCGGGCTCTGGCGGTCCCCGCGCTGGCCGGCCTTTTAAATTGAATGAACAGAAAGTACTTCTTTTCATCCCTACGCAGTAATATGCCAACGATCACGCCATTACCACCGCGACAACTTCAGAGGTCACCACTTTTCCCGGCCCTAGCGGTCTGGGCCGACATGAGCCATCCAAAAGCCAGGCAATGAAAACCCGACATTCAAATGAACCAGAAATTAGAAAGGATCTGGGATTCGGCTATTTCAAGGGGCTAGTAAACGTATCGGTCCAGGAAAAAACCGGCGGGCTGTGCGGTGGAATTACCTTTGGGGCCGGGGCCGTAGCCAGGCTGGGCTTTGGGCTCCAGGGCGCAGGAGTCCTCCTCCATGGGCCCCAGCGGGCCCAGCGGCTCGGGGGAAGCTGCATAGGTCATGGGCTCATCCACCGGCTCCAGGCTGTAGAGCTGATCGGAATGAACCAGGAAATAACGGCCCGGCCTTAGATTGCCGTTGCGATGGACCGAGCGGGCGGCTCTTTTGTCTGCTCTTTGGGCCATGCTCGCGCTCCCTATTCAGCCGAAACCGGGTTGAGTTGCACCCTGATCTCATTATCTGGACTACAGGCCGGCACGCTGATGCACTGGCCTGGCCGCCAGTTGCCGGGCAATTCCACTCTGACGCGGTCGGCCCTGGTAATGCGCCCCCTGCCGCCGCAGGCCGGACAACGGTGCAAGCGGCCCGCCGCGTCGCAGTAGCGGCCGGCACCTTGGCATTGCGAACAAGTACGGCAGCAGCGCACCGGAAGATTTATAGCGCCCGGCCGGCCGGTCAACTCAACTCTATATAGCAAAACACCCTCTTGCTTATCCAAGCCCAACAAGCGCCAGCCATGGGGCGCTTGCCGGTCAAGGCCCACCGGCCCTGCCGCAGGCTCCTCGGCCTGGACGGAATAAGGCGCCACTCGAGGATCGCTGGGGCTAAGCACCTGTACCTCGTCGGCCATGCAGTGTTTTTGGTCGGCCGGAGGGGTGAAGGAACTTGCGGAGACTTGCGGAGACTTTGCCTCAGACCGGGCCGCACTGTTTTTTTCAGCCGCCCGAGCCGCGGCTTGGGCCGCTTTTTGGGCCTGCTCGTAAAAACGGCGCTTCAGGTCCTGCCAAGCCGCCTTACGCCTGGCGTGCTCTCCGTGGGCGCCGCGCTTGGCGTCGAATTCTTCGTATTGATAGGAGCTGAAATCTCCATGGCGGGCACGGCTGTGGTTCTGTGTGGGGCTTTTTGGCTGAGCGCTTTGGGCCGTGCGGGCCGGACCGGCTTGGTGAGGGTGTTGGCCTTCCAAGTGGCGCACCAGCTTTTCATACGCCTGATTGACCCGCCCCATGAGCGCGCCAATTGCGCCAGGATTAAGGTCCGGGTGCAAGGCTCTGGCCAAGCGGCGGTAGGCGAGCTTGACGTCAGCCAAAGATGCGCCGGGGCTGAGATCCAGTTCTTGATAGGCCTTTTGGATATTTATTGCCAGGTCCATGGTCAACTCCCTTCCCGCTGAATCAGGTTGGTCGCGACCATCCAGGGTGCAAGGCCGGTGCCAGTATCGGACCCACTTGATAACTGTCCGTTGTTACTGGCTTATGAGACTTTTGGTCCTGATTGCTCTGCTGTTTGGCGTGAAGACCGCTTCACATGCCATGAGCCGCTTTCAGCACCATCTCCCTTGGCCCCGGGCCTTCCCTGGCCCTGGCTTGCGATCCACATGAGCTTATCTATCAGATAGTTAGCTCTAGTGTGAATTCGATTGCACACGCTGCTGCCTCTAGCTTCACACCCAGGGATGCTTGCTTCAAAAGCTGTTGTGACCTAGCTAAAGTCCTAGCTCCCTTATTTTGGTAATCAAAGCGCGCCTTGAAATGCCCAGGCGCTCGGCAGCTTGGGTCCGGTTACCGTCCACGCGGTCTAGAACCCGGCGTATGACTTGCTCTTCGGCCAATCGAGAAATCGACTTTAGCACTTTTTTCAAATCTTCTTCTTCAGGGGGCACCGCCACCTTTATGCCGGCCCGGTTGATTGGCGCGCCCAGGGGCAGGGGCAGGTCCTCCGGTTCGATGGCGACGCCCTCTCCCATGATCGTGGCCTGCTCCAGAAGATTTTCCAGTTCGCGCACATTTCCTTTCAAGGGCGCCTGGCGGATCATCTCCAGGGCTTCAGGCGAAAGCCGCTTGGGCTTCACTTCCAACCGCTTGGCCGCCTCCACCAGGAAGTGAGCGCAAAGCAAGGGAATGTCCTCGGACCTCTCCCTTAGGGGCGGGAGGGGGATGTGGACCACGTTGAGGCGGTAGAATAGATCTTCGCGGAACTTGCCGGCCTCCACCTCCTTGGCCAGTTCCCGGTTGGTAGCGGCCACAAATCGTACATCCACCTTGCGTGGCAGGTTTTCGCCTACCCTTTTTATCTCGCCTTCCTGCAAGGACCGCAGAAGTTTGGCCTGCATGTCCAGGGGCAGCTCACCCACCTCGTCCAAAAACAAGGTTGAGCCGTCGGCTTCCTCCAAAAGCCCCTTGCGCAACCGGTCAGAGCCGGTGTAGGCGCCCTTGGCCGCGCCGAACAGCTCGGCCTCGATCAGGGTGGGCGGAATGGCGGCGCAGTTCACCGCCACCATGGGCCTATCCCCCCGGCGGGAGTTGTAGTGCAGGGCCCGGGCCACCAACTCCTTGCCGGTGCCGCTTTCGCCGGTAATCAGCACCGTGGCCTTGGTGTCGGCCACTTTACGCATCATGCTGAACAGCCGCTGCATGGCCGGCGACGAGCCTATAATGTTGCCGAAGTTATAGCGGCTGGCCACCTCGCTGCGCAGCAACCGGTTGTCGGCCACCAGGCGGGCGTGTTCCAAGGCCTTATCCACCACGGCCAGGATTTCTTCTTCCTTGAATGGCTTGCCGATGTAATCGAAAGCTCCCTGCTTCATGGCGGTTAGCGCGGTGTCCACCGAGGCGTAAGCCGTTACCATAACCACGGTCTGGTCGGGCTCGGTCTCGCGGAGGCGGCCGAGCACGGTGAGCCCGTCTAGATCGGGCATGCGCAGGTCCAGAAACACCATGTCAAAGCTATCGGCTGCGAACTTGTTAAGCGCCTCCTGCCCGCCGGAGGCGGCGGCCACATCATAGCCCTGGCGCCGGAGCATCAGCTCCAGCACTCGCCGGATGTGGTCCTCGTCATCCACCACCAGGATGCGGCCCTTGGCCTGGCTCTTTTCAGCGCTCATGGCATTTTCCAATCAATATTCAAGCAGGTGCGCCTTTTATATCTGCCGCCAATATCCCCAGACCTTAGCCAAAAAAACCGCTGGATATCACTTTCTGCTAATGCAGCAGGCTTGTATTAACTATCTCCCCCCCGGCAGCCATATCTTGAAGGTGGCGCCCTTGCCCAACTTGGTTCTAACTTCGATGCGCCCGCCCGCCTGACTGATGATCCTATCACAGATGGAAAGCCCCAAGCCGGTTCCTTGGCCCGGCGGCTTGGTGGTAAAAAAGGGATCGAACAAACTGCGCATGTTTTCAGGGGCGATGCCCGGCCCGGTGTCAGCAAAACTAAGGGTTACCCAGCCACCCTTTTCCCGGTTGGTGTTAATGGTGAGCACCCCGCCCTTTTCCATGGCCTGGGCGGCGTTCATCACCATGTTAAGCACCACCTGCTGAAGCTGGTCGCGGTCCATGCGCACCGGCGGCAAGTCCCGGACCAGATCGCGGTTGATGGTGAGGTTATAGGACGCTAGACGCTTGCTGGTGAAGAACATGTTGAGCACTGCCTCGATGGCCTGGTTCATCTCCACCATCTGCCCCTGGAAAGGGCTGGGCCGGGAGTATTCCAAGAGATCGCGGATGATCTTGTCTATACGCTGGGCCAAATCAAAGATGGCCTCGCCGAACTCTTGGCGCTCCTCTTCGCTCACATCGTCTTTTGATAATAGCTGGGCATAGCCACTAACGGCCGAGAGCGGATTGCCGATCTCGTGCGCCACCCCGGCAGCCAGGATGCCCACCGATGCCAACTTTTCGGCGTGCATGAGCTGGCGCTCCAGGGCGCGGCGGTGGGTGATGTCGCGCAGGATCGCCAGAACTTCCCCGGAATCGGGTAGCGGCGTCACGCTAACCAGCATGAGCCGGGTGCCGCCACCGGGCAGCCTCAGCTCCAATTCCTGTTCGTTGCGCTCACCCGAGCCTAAGAGTTCCTCCGCCCTCTCAATTTCGGCGAAGAGACCGGCCATAGGGTGGTTCTCCAATTCCTCATGTTTTAGGCCGATATCCGAGGCGGCCTGGTTGACGTATTTAATTTGACCGTTCTCTTTAGCGATGAGGATTAGATCATTGGCCGTGTCCAGCACCCGCTGCAAGTATTCCTTGCTCTGATGGGCCTCCAGTTCGCTATCCAAAAGCTGCTCGTTGATCTCGCCCAGCTGCTGGATGAGACGCACGTTGGCCAGGGCCGCGGCGGCATGATCGCACAGGATGGTCAGTATGCGGGTGTGCTCTTGACCAAAGGCGCGGGCGGTCACGCTGGTCAGGATCATGGCGCCCAGCATCTGCTGGCGGGCCACCAAAGGCAGAGCCATAAAAGAGCGGGAATCCTGGGGCAGCGGGGTTGGCCACGGTTGAATGGCATGTTCGGTCAAGTCCGGAATCAGGAAAATGCGCCCAGCGCCCAGCGCCTGACCCAAGTCACCCTGGTCCAGTTCCACCACGCCATCCGGCTCAAAGTCCTCCAGGGGTCGGGGCGCCTCCCAATCCCGGCTCATATGCGCCGCTGGCGTGAGACGGGTCATCTCCGGATCCGCCAGCATCAAGCAAACGAAATCGGCGGGAAGTTCGCTTATCACCACCTCCACCAAACCCAAAGCCAGCCCGGCCAAATCCTCGGCCTGGCGAAGCACATCCGATACTCGGCGGATGAGGGAAAGCTCCTCGATCTTAGCGTCGAATTCGTGGTAAATACGGGCCAAGGTTTCTTTATAAGTTGAAAGCGTGGCTTCCTGTTCGCACACCAGGTCCAATAGTTCCTGACGGCTTAAGTCCTGGTGTTTCTGGCGGGTCAAGTTATCAGCCTCTAATCAAGGGGCGTGCGTTTGGTTAGTTTGCGAAAAAATCGGCTCACCACCAGCCCCAAGGCCAGCACCAGCATAAGCCCCAACCCGGCGGCCAATATTTTTATCAGCCATAGAGGCATGTCCTGGGGGATGGTGGGCATTGATACTTTCCTTTTCGAAATTTATGCGCTACTGTAAATTTATCTCTGCCCAATGTTATCCGAGCCGGCAATCAGGTTCAAGTTGAGAGAATGACGGGTCTTACTAACGACATATCAAACTCCTTTCTCTATGTATGGGGTCCTGATAACAAGGGCCTAGCGGAAAGCCTCGCCCAACAAGGAATTAATGCGGAAATCCTGTCGCCCGGGCTTCTGGGGCTGGAGCCAATTCGCCAGAGAGGCAGCGGTGTCGTGGTTTGCCAGCGCTTGGATGATGAAGCCAAGGCACAGCTTGGCGGGCTAGGTCCTGCCGTAGTGGTGTTGGAGCTTATCCCAGAACTCAATGCCCCCAGGAGAGTGGAAACCGCTAATGGCCCTCAACATATGCAGCTTCCCTCTAGCCTATTGGGGGGCGCGGCGGCGGCCCTGGCCTGGATTGGGGTGCTGGCCAGCGACCACAGCCGTACGGCTGAGCGGCTTTCTCAGATACTGCAAGTAATCAGCGCATTCCGTTTGGCGGGCGGAGTTGATGTGATCTACGACCAACTCACCCATGAATTGGTGGAGCATTTCGGTTTCCAACGCGGCATGCTCTTCCTGCGCAAGGGCGGCCAGATGCAGCTGCGCTCTTTGAGTTGGTCCAAAGGAAGCCCGGAACTTGTGGAGCTTTTATATGAAGCGCTAAGAGACGAGCCTCCGCGCCTCAGCCCAGATTCCCCGGAGTTCGAGGCCTTGTCATTGGGCATGGCAACACCCATGGCCCTGGTGGAGTGCGGATTCCTGCCGGCCCGCGCCAGGGAGTTGATGGCTCCCACCAGGGAATTGGCCCTGGTGCCGCTTTTCAGCGACCAAGAGCTTTTGGGCGTGCTCACAGCTGATTACGGCGATCAGCATGAGCGCTTTTTCACCCAAGGCGACCTGGCTCTTTTGGACACCCTGGCCTCCCTGGCAGGGGCCCTTATCTACAATTCCTGGCTCTATATAGAGCTTGAGCAACGTAACCGGGACTTGGAGCGCAAGGTGCGGGAACTGACCGTGGTCAGTGAAATGACCCGCATCTTAAACAGTGGCGATGACCCCCGTGAGGGGGTGGGCGAAATGCTGGCCGTGGTGGCCCAGGTGCTAAAGGCGGAGTCCGGCTTTTTGTTTTTATACGATGAGGAGCGCGAAGAACTGCGCCTGGCCGCAGACTACAATCTGCCCCCTCACGCCAGAAGCTTATGGCAGCGCTTGCCGGGCCTGCCCATGGATTTTTTAAACGAAATACCCGAGTCCTCCCTACGCCGCCTGGCCCAGGGCGACGCCGATGTCGAGTGGCCCATGCTGCCGGGGGTTAGCGGCCCGGCCCTGGTTCATGTTTTAAGAACCCAAGCCCGCGTGGTTGGTTTGTGGGGCCTGGGCCGGCACACCGACCAAAACCCGTTTGATGAAGACGACGAACAAATTTTGACCATCGCTGATCACCAGATCACCGTTGCGCTCAACTCCTTACGTCTCAGGCACCTGGCCAGCACCGACGCCCTCACCGGGCTATACAGCCTGCGTCATTTCCGAGACGCCCTGGAGCAGGAACTTAAGCTGGGCTCGCGCCTGGGTTACGCCGTGTCCCTGGCGCTGATCGATGTGGACCATTTCAAACGCGTCAATGACACCCTGGGGCACCCGGCCGGTGATGCTGTGCTGGCCACCTTGGGATCAGCCTTAAGGGCCACCACCCGTCGCAGTGACATCTGCGCCCGCATCGGGGGCGAGGAGTTCGCGGTGGTGATTCCCCGCTGCGGCGATGACTGCGCGCGAGGGTTGGCCGAAAAGATCCGCAGCCGAGTGTCCGACCGTCCCACCCGTTTCGGCGATAACGACATCCTGGTCACGGTCAGCCTGGGCCTGGCCACCCAAGAGGTGGGCCAGGAGCTGACTCGCGAGGAGATCATTCGCCGGGCTGATGCAGCGCTTTATGTCTCCAAGCGCCGCGGCCGCGACAGGGCCACCACATACGATCCCGCTGAAGACCAGGAAACTTGGGGCACCTTGTAGCCTGGCCAACTGTCAGCCAACCGCACCTGTTAGGATAGATTACAAACCGTTCCGCGCCAGCGGATGCCATCAAGATATCGGCGTACGCCGCCCCCCAACAAAAGCAGCGGGCCCTTATGGGGACCCGCCGTATCTTTTTTGTGCTTTTTGCTTCAGCGCACTTTAGCGCCGGGGGCTAACTCCTGGTCCGGGGCTACCACCCGCACCGCGCCTTGATCCACGCAGGCCAAAACCATGCCCCGGCTTTCCACGCCGCGCAAGGTAACTGGTTTCAGGTTGGCCACCACCACCACCTGACGCCCTAATAGCTCCTCGGGCGCGTAGTGCTGGGCAATACCGGCCACCACCTGACGGGGCTCGGCCTCGCCTAGGTCGATGCGAAGCTTCAGAAGCTTGTCCGCGCCTTCAATGCGCTCGGCCCCGAGCACCTTGCCCAGCTTCAAGTCAACCCGGCCGAACTCGTCAATGGTGATTTCCTCGGCCGGTCCGGCGGGCGCCTTCTTGGTGGTCTTATCTTTTTTCTGCTTGGCTTGCGCCTCGGGCTGCTTGTCTGTTTTGGCCTCTTTTTTGGCCGCCTTGGCTTGCACCTTGTCGGTCTCCACCCTGGGGAAGAGCGCCGTGGGCTTGGCGGTTTGGATGCCTGCCGCCAACAAATCCTGTGAGTCCAAAATCCGCTGGACCATGCCGCCGGTAATCTCGCCTAAGCCCAAGGTGGTTGCCATGGATTGGGCTGTGGCTGGCATGAACGGCCAAATCAGCACCGCAATATCGGCCAGACGCTGGCAAAGCAAGTAAAGAACCTGATCCAATTCGCGTGCTTTGTCCAGATCCTTGGCCAAGGTCCAGGGTTCGCGCCGCACCACGAACTTGTTTGACGCATCGATGAGGTCCCATACCCAGGCCAGCGATTGATGAAAGGCAAATCCTTCCATGGTCTCACGGTAAGCCGCAACCGTCTCCCAAGAACGCAGGTTCTTATGAGCCGCGGTGCTGAATGCCTGTCCTTTATGAGGCTCAGCCTCCTCCCCGCTGTCAACTGCATCCCAGCTATTTTCCACCTCGGAGAAGGCCTCGGGGATCACCCCATCCCGGTAGCGATACAGCATGTTCAGCACCCGGCTGAACAAATTGCCGATGTCGTTGGCCAAATCAGCGTTATAGCGCTCCACCAGGAGTTCCTCGCTAAAGGCCGAGTCCAAGCCGAAGGTCATCTCCCGCATGAGGAAATAGCGGAAGGCGTCCACACCGTATACCTCGGCCAAATCTAAGGGCTTTACCACATTGCCCCGGCTCTTGGACATCTTGCCCTCGCCCACCTGCCAATAACCGTGCACGTTGAGGTGCCGGTAGAGATAGTAGTCCTGCTCGCGGCTTTCGGCCTTGGCTAGGGCCATGAGCATGGTGGGCCAGTAAATGCCGTGGGGTTTTAAGATGTCCTTGGCAATGAGATGCTGCGGGCTGGCGTCAGAGGCCGCCCAAAATTTCTGAAAAAGCTCGCCATCCGGCCAGCCCAGGCCGGTGATGTAATTGATGAGAGCGTCGAACCAGACGTAAGTTACGAAGTTTTCATCAAAGGGCATTTCAATGCCCCAGGTGAGCCGACTCTTGGGCCGGCTGATGCAGAGATCCTCCAAATCCTGATCCAGGATGGCCAGCACCTCGTTCTTGTAGCGCTCGGGCCGGATGAAGCCAGGGTTGGCTTGGATGTGCGCCTTGAGGGTCTCGGTGTAGGAGGTCATCTTGAAAAAGTAGTTCTCTTCCTCCTGGTACACCGGCGCGGTGCCGTGGTCCGGGCACTTGCCCTCCACCAATTCATGTTCGGTGAGAAAGCGTTCGCAGCCCACGCAGTAGTGACCGCCGTATTTGGCGAAGTAGATGTCGCCTGCGTCATAAACCTTCTGCAAAATGGTCTGCACCACCTTGATATGCCCGGGATCGGTGGTACGGATGAAATTATCCGGCGTAATGTTTAGAGACGGCCAGGTGTCGCGGAACAGCCCGCTGATGCGGTCGGTATAGGCCTTGGGTTCAACCCCTTCCTTGGCCGCGGCCTGGGCTATCTTGTCGCCGTGCTCGTCGGTTCCGGTTTGCATGCGGCTGGGCAGGCCTAAAAGCCGGTGGAAGCGCGTGGCCACGTCGGCCACAATGGTGCTGTAGGCATGGCCCAGATGGGGCTCGGCATTAACATAATAAATGGGAGTTGTGATATAGAATGTGTCGCTCATTTGCCTTATCGCCTATTCAACCGCGTTGGTTATTGCCTTCTGCATGAATACCACGCTAAAGTCCTGGCCGAACTTGCTCCCGGCCGGGTCCACCAGGCCGCAGCGCTGAAAACCCCGGCGCTCGTGAAACGCCAGGCTTTCGGCGTTATGTGAAACGATGGGAGCCACCAAGTTGTCCACACCCATCTTGGCCCCCGCCTGTTCCAGAGCCACCAATAGCAGGCTACCCAAGCCCCGTCCACGCTGCTCAGGATGCAGAAAATATGAGGTCATGGCAGCTCGGCGCATCAAGGGGGAGAAATGAAAGGGCCTTAGAAGCCCGAAGCCCACAGGGCGGCCTTGCTGCTCGGCCACCAAAAAAGGATAGCCCTCGGCCTCCTGTTGCATATTACGGAAATTTTCCTCGGATATCGGCTTATCGAAAAAAGTAGCCCAGGTCTCTGCATAGGCGTTGAAAATGTCGGTCAACTCAGCGGTGTCGCTTTCGCGCGCTTGTCTTACCAGGTAGTCCATACCGTTCGTCCACCGCCGGGTACTAACCCTAGCCCTTCCGTTTGCGGCGCTTGCCTTTGCCCGTTTTAGCGCCATCCTCATCCTGGTCCTTTTCCGCTTCAGGCCCCCCACCCTGCGTTTGGTCACGCTGCTCCGGCGAGGGTGCCGTATGTCTCCCCCTACGGGGAGGCGGTGCTGGTGCCGGTTTGGCCACCGGTTCCAGTTCAAGCAACTCTTCGGGCGTGCAGGTCACCTCGCGGCCGTCATTGAGAATCACAGTAACCTTGTGCTCCAGCACGTTTTGGCGAATGACTTTCCCTTCCAGGCCCTTATGCAAGGTAATGCGTTTGCCGAGTTTGGGCATGTCGCGTTTCAAATCTTGATAAACGGGAAACTCATAGGTCAAGCAGCACATGAGCCTGCCGCAGAGGCCACTGATTTTGGTTGGATTTAGGCTTAAGTTTTGTTCTTTGGCCATCTTCACTGAAACCGGCTCAAAGTCGCGCAGGAAAGTGGCGCAGCACAACTCGCGTCCGCAAGAACCCAAACCGCCCAACAGTTTGGCTTCGTGGCGCACTCCGATCTGGCGCATCTCCACCCTGGTCCGAAAACGGGCAACCAAATCCCGCACCAACTCGCGGAAGTCCAGGCGTCCTTCGGCCGTGAAGTAGAAAATCATTTTGGAGCGGTCAAACAGGCACTCCACCTTGACCAGGTTCATGTCCAACTTGCGCTCGGCTATGCGCTCAAGGCAATGGCGGTATGCTTCTTTTTCCAAATCCTGGTTCAGCCGAACCTGCTCAAGATCCTCTTCGGTGGCCAGGCGGTATACGTTCTTCAGCTGCGGTGCTTCTGTGTCGCCGCCCTCGCCCGCCTCGGCTTGCGGGGGATCGTCACCCACCCGGGGCGGACGGGCGACTTCGCCCAGGGCCAAGCCATGCTCTGTTTCCACGATGACCACATCGCCTTTGTTGAGCACAAAATGGCCAGCGTCAAAGTCATAAACTTTGGCGCCGCGCTGAAAACATATGCCTACTACCTTGCCCATGACCTGCCTTGCATATTCGTGCCAGTTTGGTCCAACCGTCGCATCTGATATAAGCCCTTGGGGTTTGCGTTGTCTATCTTACTGGTTTCGGCGCATAAATGCACCCCTGAGCCCGCCGGAGGTATTCAAGCCCTAGCGCCGTGTAGCCTGCCCAGCAACACCGTTAGCGCCAATTCGGGTGATGCGTTGCCCAGGATCTGGGCCTGAGCCCGGCGCACCGCTGAAAATCCCTGTGAAGCGACTTCCAGGCCAAGCGCAGGACCGGTTTGGGGCAGCAGCGTTCCCTGAGCCCGGTCCGCTGCCCGCAACGCCTGATCGCGGAAATAAACCGCCAACAGGTCCAGGGCCTCCACCAAGCCCTCGCGGTCTATGGTAGCGCCGCGGAATTCCCTGACCAGTTCTTCGGCGAAGGCCCAATCCGCCACCGCGCCGTCCCCGGCCGTGAGCCTGGCGATGAACCTATCCAGATCATTTTTTAAGCGGGCTTCGTCCATTTGCAGGGCCCGCGCCAAGGAGCCGCCGCTCATAGCGGCCTTAAGCGCCGCTGCTCCCGGTTCCGCTCCCCGACGTTCAAGCTCGCGGGCCACCAGGCCAGGCTCCAGAGGCATTAGGTTCACGCGGCGGCAACGGCTCACCAGGGTGGGCAGGATGCCTTTGGTGTCCTGCACGGTGAGCACGATCAAGTTCTTTTCTGGAGGCTCTTCCAGGGTTTTAAGCAGCACATTGGCGCTGGTGGGATTCAGATGCTCGGCTTCACGGATCAAAACCAAACGAATTCCGCCGCCATAGGGGGCAAAGGAAAGGGACCGGATGACCTCGCGCACCTCTTCCACCTTGATCTGGGCCGAAGCCTGGCCTTCAGGCGGGGCCAATATCATGAGGTCCTCATGCTGACCCGCCAAGGCGCGGCGGCAGGAACCGCACTGGCCGCAGGGCTCTTGGCCCTCCCGGTTTTCGCAATTGAGCGCCTGGAACAGGGCCAGGGCCAAAGTGCCCCTGCCGCACCCTTGGGGCCCCACGAAAAGATAGGCATGGGCCAGGCGGCCGGCACCAAACTCGGCTTCAAGCTTGGCCTGAGCCCTGTCTTGGCCTAAAACGCCGCTAAGTCTCACTGCGCCTCTCTTCAAGAAGCCGCTCAACCTCGGCCCATATGAGTTCTGCCACCTGGTCCTGCGGCAGCCCGGCGTCAACCACCGCGATCCTATCCGGGTCCTCCTTGGCCTGGGCCAAAAATCCCCGCCGCACCTGGCGGTGGAACTCCATAGCTTCGGATTCCAAGCGGTCCAGGCCCAAGCCCAGACTGTCCTGCCTTTCCAAGGCGCGCTGCAGGCCGGTCTCCGGGTTCAGGTCCAAAACCAACGTTAAATCCGGCCAAACCTTTCCGCACAACCATTGATTTAGCCGGCGCAC
>Ga0307423_1000258_pt1 | contig 35772 bp, 38 predicted proteins | sample SalMarWE160310MG_FD_202154 | JGI IMG/M metagenome (GOLD analysis project Ga0307423, IMG submission 202154) | Salt marsh sediment microbial communities from the Plum Island Ecosystem LTER, Massachusetts, United States - WE1603-10 | ecosystem: Environmental > Aquatic > Marine > Intertidal zone >... | reverse complement strand
CAGTGCGCGCCCTTGGTTTCGACCTTGCCGGCAAGCTCCACCGTGACCGATGGACTGATCGTGGAATGGTCGACGACCAGCGACCCGGCATGCAGCCCTTCGATCATGCCCCCCGCACCCGCTACGACCTCACGGACGTCCGGTGAGTCGGAGACGCAAAGCATCACGATCTCACATCTGCGAGCCACATCCGCCGGTGACGTTCCGGCCGTCGCCCCGGCCTCGACGAACGGAGCCATGCGCGCCGCGGTGCGATTCCAAACCACCACATCGAACCCCCCGTCGATGAGATTGCGCGCCATTCCCGAACCCATGATTCCGAGACCGATGAACCCGACGTCCATGAAGCACCTCCTTGGCTTCCCCCTTGGACCATAGGCCGAGACGAGGGACACACCAACGCCTTCTTGCGTGAGTTGCCCGCGCCCCTTCCCTGTTCTTGCGTGAGTAAACCGTGAAATGGCCAGCGAGCTCACGCCAGAACGGGGAGGGTGCAGCGAGCTCACGCCAGAACGGGATAGAGGATCGGGTACTACCGCTCCCTGCCGGCTTTGAGCGCGTCCCGCAACTTCACTTTGGCGCCGATACGCAGGATCGACCCCTGATAAATGCGCGCTCCCAGTCGCAGCACCCAGTAGGTGGCCAGCAGGATCAGCATGACGGACAGCGCCACCTCCCAGGTCGGGACGTCCGTCACGGTCATGCGGGTCGGCATGACGAACGGCGAGAACGGCGGAATGATCGAACCGAGATGCGGCAGCAGCGCGTTTGGCTCCTCGAGCGCATAGATCGACAAGAAGAACCCGGGGACAATCGCCAGGATCGGGATGAACGCCACTCCCTGTGCGTCTTCCTGACGGGAGATCGTCGCGCCGAGTGCTGCATAGAGAACGGCGAACAGCGCGTACCCGAGGAGGTACCAGGCGAGCACCGTGAGTGCGACCCTCGCGCCGATACCGGCCAGGTCGACATTCACGACATTCGCTCTGCTCAGGGTGAACAGGGCGGCCCCACCGATCACAACCAACTGGATGACACCGAGGAGTCCGATCCCGAGCACCTTGCCGGCGAGTAGTTGTCGTGGCCGTGTCCGGGACAACACGACCTCGACCACCCTCGACTGCTTCTCCTCCATCACCCCGATCATCACGAACTGACCGAACATGAGGATCGAGATGTACAGCAGCATCGAGCCGACGTAGCTGGCCACCTGCTTTGGCGCCTCGGAGGGATCGGGCGCCGTCAGCGACCTGCTCGCGAGGGGCTCCGGAGTGAGCAACTGCGCGGCTTGCTGGTCCGACAGACCGAGCGTCGCGATGGTCTCCGATCGCTTGAGGCCCTGGACGGCCGATGTCACGATCGCCGAAAGCTGGTAGCTCGGATCCTGTTTCCACACGAGCTGGGTGCCGTCCACGAGGAGGACGTCGGCGTCGCCATTCTTCAACGCTGCCTCGCCCTCGTCCGTTGAGCCATAGCTGGTGACCGCGACCGTTCTATCGAATGCCGAGGCTGAAGCTTCGACGGCCTGCTGGAAACCGTCGGGCACCGTTCCGGTCACCCCGATCTTGTAGGGCTTCGGAGCGGCACTCTCCGCCGCGAGAAGCGGCCCAGCGACGACCACAACCCCGACCACGATCAGCATGGAGATGAGGAACGCCCTGCTCCGGATGCGCTGAAGGAAATCTCGCTGGGCGATCAGGAACACCTGCTTGAGCGGACTCATCGTCGCACCGCCTGTCTGAACAGATCCGAGAGGTTCGGAGGTTCGAAGCTGAAGCTGGTCACGGTTCCGTCCTGTTTGGCACGATGAAGGACCGCCTCTACGTCCGCCCCTGCCCGAATGAGATACCTCTGACCGTTGTCACCGACTGCTTCGATCCCCGGCAGATCCGGTGCCCACGGGTTCCCGTCCACGGTGATCTCGAGGTGGCGGTAGTCGGATCGGTCGCGGAGTTCGGCCAGGCCTCCGGCCAACACCACACGTCCGTGGTCGATGATCACGACGTCCTGGCACACGTCTTGTACGAGGTCCAGCTGGTGGCTCGAAAACATGATGCCCACACCGCCGCCGGCCAGCTCCGTCAACGTCGCCGACATGTCCTCCACGCCGATTGGGTCGAGACCTGCGAACGGTTCGTCGAGCACGGCCAACTCGGGATCGTGAACGAGTGATGCTGCGAGTTGGACGCGCTGCTGGTTCCCGTGCGACAAGTCCTCGAGTTTCGAGAGCGCCCTGTCGGCCAGACCCAGGCGACCGAGCCAGCGGTCGGCAGCGGACGACGCCGCCGACGGGTCCATCCCGGAGAGACGCCCGAAGTACACGAGCTGCTCCCTGATCTTCATCTTTGGGTAGAGACCGCGTTCCTCCGGCATGTACCCGAACCGCAGGTGATCCCGGGGTCCAACTGACGAGCCGTTCCATCTCACTTCACCGCTGTCGGGACGAACCAGCCCGAAGACACAGCGCATCGCGGTGGTCTTGCCCGCCCCGTTCGGACCGAGAAACCCGACGACACGACCTGGTCTCACCTCGAAACTCACCCCGTCGAGGGCCACGACGTCTCCATACCGTTTGTGCAGGTCGATGAGGCTCAGCATGTCTACCTCCGCGCAGCAATCACTCTGCCAGCACGCGGCCGTTCGCGCCAGACGAGCCGCGAGTTTCGACCGATGACCGGCCGTTCGGCGTCACCGCACCCGCCGTGCCGGAGAGAGCGGTCCGATGCCGAGGTCCCAGATCTTGTCGGCCAGGTGCAGCGCGGCAACGGCGCGAGCAGCCAAGGGCGGCCCTGCGGGCGTCCTTTCGGGATCCGGACGGAAGAACACGAATCCGCCGGTTGGACCCGGTCCGAACTGCAGGGATGCGTCTGCCTCCTCTCCGTCCCCAGCCAATCGGTAACTATCTCCTTCGAAAACGAGCGACCTCCCGTCGGTTTCCACTTGCGGCCGGTCAACGGTTGCCAGAGCGCCACCGCCGCGGTGCGCGTCTGCAGCATCGACCACGAGACGCTCCAAGTCGCCGGGACGATAATCCAGAGGTTCGCCCTCGATCAACGCGCGCTGGATCATGCCAAACGGAAGGTCGCGCACACCTGCGAGCAGACCCCCAATCGCCGCGCCGACGCGAGTGTTCAGCTCCGTCGGAAGAAAGCCCTCCTCCGTCATGATCCCGTCGATCGTGAACCCTCCTCGGTAGTCGACCGCCTCGCGCAGGACACCGCCTACCGAACGGGCAACAGCACGCATCGCCTCCCGGTCGGCATCCGCAGGGTCCCAGAACGTCGCACTTCCCCCGTAGTGCAGTCTGGTCCCACGGTCGGGACGGAGCATGATCATCTCGCACGGCCGAAAGGCGATGACCTCGTCGGGAAACACCATCCCGTGGATCGAGCAGGGAATCCCTTCCAAGAATGGCATCACTCGAACACGGTCGCAGTGTCCTGCAAAGAAGCTACGAGCCTGTTCTGCGTCCTCGCTCGTCCGCACCCGGCGCACGTAGACCGCTCCCCCGTTGAACCCCTCCTTCGCGTCGCCTGCCCATGCCGTCCCCAGCCCTCGATCGAACCGGTGTTGGCTCAGACTCAACTCTTCGCCGGTCGCGGCAACGACCTGCGACGGTGCCCTCGGAATCCCGGCGGCGTCCCACACTGCGTCGACACGCACCTTGTCCTCGAGCGCTTCCCACTCTGGACGTCGTCCTCCCCACACCGGTCGCCCCGCGATACTGGTTCCCGAGTAGAACGGCTGACCGAGCATCACCGCTTCCCCATCCGGATCCCATGCGTCGATCGCGGTCCGAACCTCCCCGGGGAGGTTCGCCAATGCTGCCGCCGTGATTCGGATGTTGTCGATGACATCCTTGGCCGTCAGGTCGAGGATCGCCCACTCGGCATCTTCCTCGGAAGGGATCTCGCCCGTTCCCCGTCCGGAAGCAACGAGGAAGAGCCGCTCTGCCCCGAGAGACCGCAGTTGTCTGACGGGGCCCGGGTACCCCGCCAGAACGGCGCCACCAAGAATGAACTTGCGGCCCTCGACAAGGGGTCTGACAAGGTCCCTGTAGTACCCGACATCCACCCGACAACGGTACTCCGGGAGGTCTCGCTCATCGGCGGAATCTCTTCCGAAGACGATTCGGCACCCCAACTTGGGAATCGGATGTCGTTCCCGTAGATTGCAGGCAGAAAGCAAGGTGGACAGGAGATGAAGCTAGGCGTACCCAACCAGACCGCTCCACGTGAGCGGCGAGTCGCCATCACCCCTGATGTCACAGCCCGGCTCGTGAAACAGTCACTCGAGGTGGTGGTACAAGAGGGAGCCGGCACAGCAGCCGGATTCCTCGACGAGGAATACACGAATGCAGGCGCTTCCATCGTTCCGGAAGCGTCTTCCGCGTGGGGCTGCGACGTGGTGGTATCCGTGCGACCGCCCGATTCGGAGGAAGTCGCGCTCATGAAGCGCGGGGCCGTTCTCATAGGGCTCGTGGAGCCCCTCGATCGACCTGACGTGGCGGCGACTCTGGCAACCGCCGGCGTTACCACGCTGGCGTTCGAGACGGTGCCACGCACGACGAAGGCCCAGTCGATGGACGTGTTGTCGTCGCAGGCGACCGCCGCGGGCTATCAGGCAGTGCTGGAAGCTGCGACCACCATTACGAAGTTCTTCCCGATGTTGATCACGGCGGCCGGAACGATCGCCCCCGCGAAGGTGCTCGTGCTGGGTGCCGGAGTTGCAGGACTTCAGGCCATCGCCACGGCGAGACGTCTCGGAGCGATGGTATCGGCCTACGACGTGCGAGCAGCGGTCGCAGAGCAGGTCGAGAGTCTGGGTGCCCGCTTCGTGAACCTCGAACTCGAACAGCAGAGCGACGAGGCCGCAGGCGGCTACGCACGTGAGCTCGAAGAAGATGCGCAACGGCGCCTGTTGATGCAGCTGGGTGAACATGTCGCCCGCCACGACGTCGTGATATCGACAGCGGCGATCCCGGGGAAACCGGCACCCCTGCTCGTGACGCGGGAGATGGTCGAAGCGATGCACCCCGGTTCGGTGATCGTCGACCTGGCAGTCAGCACGGGAGGCAACTGTGAGCTGTCCGTCGCCGACGAGGTCGTTGTTCACAGCGGTGTCAAGATCCTCGCTCCGACCGATCTGGTGAGTGGGGTCGCCACGCACACAAGCCAGATGTTCGCCCGTAACACGATGAACCTTCTCTCGCATCTCATGCACGAGGAGGGATTGAGGATCGATCTCGAGGACGAGATCACCGCCGGAGCGTGCATCACCCATGATGGGAAGGTCGTGAACGACCGTGTGCGGTCCATGCTGGAAGGAGGAGTGAGCTGATGGACCTCCTGATCTCCATCACCGTCTTCGTCCTCGCTGCCTACGTGGGGTTCGAAGTCATCACAAAGGTGCCGCCGACGCTGCACACACCCCTGATGTCGGGATCGAACGCGATCTCGGGCATCACGATCATCGGCGCTCTGGTCGTTGCCGGCAGGTACGGCGGCGTGGCGGGTGTGATCCTCGGGTTCCTCGCCGTGTCGTTCGCCATGATCAATGTGGTCGGCGGGTTCTGGGTCACCGACAGGATGCTGCAGATGTTCAAGCGTGAGGACCGGCCATGAACCAGGGTCTCATCAGTCCGGTACTCGCCGGCTACCTGTATCTGCTCGCTGCGGTGCTGTTCATCGTCGGTTTGAAACGACTCCAGAGCCCGGCGACGGCCAGACGCGGCAATCAGATCGGCGGAGCCGGCATGTTGCTCGCGATCATCGTGACGCTCATCCACTACGAGATCCTCAACCCGTGGGTCATCGTGGCCGGCATCGTCGTCGGCAGTGGCGTCGGGTTGTGGCTGGCAAGGACGGTCGAGATGACCGCCATGCCGCAGCTCGTCGCAGCATTCAACGGCTTCGGCGGTGGTGCTTCTGCACTTGTCGCGGCTGCGGAGTTGATCGAGAAGCACGGCACGACCGAGTTCAACCTGCAAGCTGCGATCACCGTCGCGTTGACCGTGCTCGTCGGTGCCGTCACCCTGTCGGGGAGCTTCGTTGCCTACGCCAAGCTCCAAGGCCTCGTTCCGGGTCGTCCGTTCAGCTACCCGGGCCAGAAGGTCGGCGACTCGGTGCTCGTACTACTGATCATCGCCCTGATCGTGTGGCTGGTCATCAGCCCGAACGCCCTCGTTATGTGGGTGCTGCTGGCGCTCGCGCTGATCCTCGGGATCGTAAGAGTCATCCCGATCGGCGGTGCGGACATGCCGGTCGTGATCTCGTTCCTGAACGCGTTCTCCGGCATCGCAGCTGCGCTGGCCGGCTTCGTCATCCAGGAAAACGCTCTCATCATCTCCGGTGCTCTGGTTGGAGCGTCTGGATTGATCCTCACCAACATCATGGTGAAGGCCATGAACAGGACCCTCGGCCACGTGTTGTTCGCCGCATTCGGCGGTGACGGTGGCGGTGGCCCCGTGGGCGGCGAGGCAAAGCCCGTCCGAAGCGCAAACTCCGAAGATGTCGCGATCACTCTGGGCTATGCCGAGTCTGTGATCATCGTGCCCGGCTACGGCCTGGCCGTCGCCCAGGCGCAGCACAATCTGAAGGAACTCGCCGACATGCTCGAAGAGCGCGGCGTCGAGGTTCGCTACGCGATCCACCCCGTTGCAGGCCGTATGCCCGGTCACATGAACGTGCTGCTTGCAGAGGCCGACGTGCCCTACGACAAGCTGTTCGCTCTCGACGAGATCGAAGACGACTTCCCGCACACAGACGTCGCACTCGTCGTCGGAGCCAACGACGTCGTGAATCCGTCTGCCCGCGACGATCCATCCAGCATCATCCATGGGATGCCGATCATGAACGTCGATTACGCGAAGCACGCGATCGTGATCAAACGCAGCCTGTCACCCGGGTTCGCAGGCATCGACAACCCGCTCTTCTACATGGACAACACACTGATGTTCTTCGCCGATGCGAAGAAGGGCATCAGTGACATCGTGAACGCGGTGAAGGAGTTGTAGCGCTTTGGAGTTCGGCGACGTCGTGCGGCACCGCCGCATGGTGCGCAACTACACGGACGATCCGGTCGACCCGGCGACGGTCGGCCGGATCGTTGCCTTCGGAGCCAGAGCCCCGAGTGCCGGCTTCACCCAGGGTCAGTCGTTCGTTGTCGTCACGGATGGAACGACCCGGCTCGCGATCGCCGAGCTGGCGGGCGAGCCGGCGTACGTGGCCAGTGGGTTCGACCCGTGGATCAGCAAGGCACCCGTTCATGTGGTCGTGTGCGTCTCGGAGGCTGCCTACCACCGCCGCTACAGCGAACCCGACAAGCTGCGTGACGACGGCACGGAGATCGCATGGCCCGTTCCCTACTGGTGGGTGGACGCAGGAGCGTCGCTGATGCTCCTGCTGCTCGGAGCGGTGGACGAAGGACTGGCGGCCGGGTTCCTCGGCGTACATTCGATCCCCGGGCTCCAACAGCTCCTCGATCTGCCGGACGACGTTCTCCCCATCGGTGTCGTGACCATCGGCCATGCCGCCCGCGATCACCGGTCGGCGTCGCTGCGACGGGGTCGACGTCCTCTCCAGGACGTCATTCATCGGGAGCGCTGGTGACGGCTCTCTATGAACGGCTCGGCACAAGGCTCTTTCGCGCGACCGAGCTCACCACGGGACCATGGAGCCCCGATGCACAGCATGGCGGCGCACCGGCGGCACTCATGGCCGGTGTCATGCAACAGGTCGGCACCCCGGCGATGTTCACCGCCAGATTCACAGCGGAGTTCCTCCGCCCTGTTCCGATCGCCCGTCTCGAGGCGACCGCCGAAGTCGTTCGAACCGGCAAGCGGGTGGAGATCATCTCGGCGTCGCTCACCATGGAAGGGACACCGGTCGCCGCGGCGCGGGCTCTTCGCATTCGTCGCCACGACGGGCTGGACGTACCTGAAACGCCGACGGTACCAGTCCCACCGATCCCCGAGCGGCGCGGGCCCGGATTCTCTCTTGGATACACGAGCTTCGTCACCGATGCGCTCGATGTTCGGTTCGTGGAAGGCTCCATGACCGAGCCGGGCCCCGCCACTGCCTGGATTCGCCTCGCCGTCGACGTCGTCGACGATGAACCTCCGACACCACTCCAGCGCGTGCTGGCAGCCGCGGACTGCGGAAACGGCATGTCGTCGCTGGCCGACTGGCATGAGCTCCTGTACATCAACCCCGACCTGACCGTGTACCTTCACCGAGAGCCGGTGGGGACCTGGATCTTCATGCGCTCGGCGACCGTCCTCCAACCACACGGCGTGGGCACCGCACAGTCGGAGCTGTCCGACGAAACGGGATCGCTCGGCCGGGCACTGCAAAGCTTGTACGTGGATCGACTGTGAATGCGCCTCGATCGTTGCCTGTAACACGGCGAATCGCAGAGAGACTTGCATGGTGAGATGAGAACGATTCGCGACCTGCGCGCCTACGGTGATGCCCTCACCGAAGCAGCCAGCACCACCGAGGGTGGCCGGATCGCGGCGCGCTCGCTCTCCGAGTCGCCGGCAGGCGCACCGTGGTTTCGCCGCGTAGCCGTAGTGCTCGGATCAATGGCGATCTTCGCCGGTGCGAACGTCGGCTTGGCCCTTGCAGCCAACTCATCGGCGCCGGGCGACGCCCTCTACGGGATCGATCGAGCGTACGAGAAGATCGAAACGGCCATCGGTCTCCATCCGAATCTGGCAGCGGAGCGCTTCCAAGAGGCAGCGAAACTCAGCGAACGAGGCGACCTCGCCACCGCGTTCCAGACGGCCTCCGAAGCGATGGAGGAACTCGGTCCGACGAGCCACGCGGCGCAGGTGCTGACGCAGGTCGCGCAGGACATCAAAGGGATCGAGTCGGATGAACTTCCACCGGCAGCGCAGCAGCGGCTGAACGACCAGGCGAAGGAGCTGTTCGGCATCGGCAAACAGGTGTCGGAGGCGGCGAAGGGCGATCTGAACACCGAGCTGTTCGACAAGCGCTCCGATCAAGTTCTGGCCGCGATCAGACAAGCCATGGCCGACAGGAATCAGAACACGCCCCCGGGGCTCGACGAGAACGGCCCTCCGGGCCTCGGCGGAAACGGCCCTCCGGGGCTCGACGGAAACACGCCTCCCGGTCACGGTGGTGACACGCCTCCCGGCAAGAGCGAACCAACTCCGTAGGGTTCCTGGCTTCCGTCGTATTCTGGTAACAAGTGTGTGTGAACGAACCGCGACGCTTGCCTTGGCCCCCCGACATCGAGACTGTCGAACGGGCGCGGGAACGTGAACGCGAAGCGGTTTCGACCCTGTTCTCGGCCGGCTATCCCCGTCTGATCGGGTTCTTCCGCGTCGCCGGCGTGCCAGGGCCTGACGCCGAGGACCTGGCAGCAGAAACCGTCGAGGCCATGGTCAAGAACCTCCCGAAGCTGCGAGCTCCTGTGGCGTTCGAGGCATGGTTCTGGGCGATCGCCAGAGCCCGTCTCAGGACGTGGATCCGAAAGCGGCGCCGACCACGGCCTGATCCTCCCATCTCCCCCGAAACGAGCCATCCGGACGAGCTGGCCGAGATGGGGGAGGAACACGCCACGATCGTCGCAGCGTTGAGCCTGCTCTCGACCCGAGACCGTGAACTGCTCTGGTTGCGAGAGGTCGAGGAACTCAGCTACGAGGAGATAGGAAGCAGGCTGGGAGCCGCTGTGGGTACGGTACGTGTTGCGTGCCACAGAGCTCGCAGGCGCCTCGAGTCTGCCTACGAACGATTGGAGAGCGGTGGAGATCATCACCTCGACCAGCAATCCGAGGGTGAAATACTTGGTTCGACTCAGGAACCGACGGACCAGGGACGCTGAGAGTCGGTTCCTGATTGAGGGCTATCGCGAGCTGTCGCGAGCCGTAGCCGCGGGCATCGACATCGAAGAGGTCGGCTACTGCCCGGATCTCTTTCTCGGATCGAACGAGCCGGCACTGCTCGCCATGGCGGCGGCGAACGGCGCGACCCTCGTGGAGTATGCCGAGGCGCCCTTCCGGAAAGTCAGCTACCGGGATCGACCGGAGGGATTGGTCGCATTGGCCCGCCAGTTCCCCGCCGGACTGGATGATCTCTCGCTTCCGGATGCACCTCTGATCCTCCTCGTGGAGTCCATCGAGAAACCAGGCAACCTCGGCACGATGCTTCGCACGGCGGACGCCGCAGGTGTCGACGCCGTCATCGTGGCCGACCCGACGACGGACCCGTTCAATCCCAACGTGGTGCGTGCGTCGATCGGGTGTCTCTTCGTCGTCCCGTTCGCAATCGCCGGCAGCCCGGAAACGATCGCATGGCTACGTCACCGAGATACCCACCTCATCGCGGCAACGCCTCTTGCAGAGCGCTCACACTGGGACGTCCGCTACTCCGGAGCGTGTGCGATCGCCGTCGGCTCCGAACAGTACGGCCTGTCCGATACCCTTCTCGCCGCTGCCGATGAGCTCGTTCGCATCCCCATGCACGGTGATGCGGACAGCCTCAACGCCGCGATGGCGGCCGGTGTCGTGCTCTACGAGGCGCTCAGACAGCGAACAGCTGACCCCTGACAGCGAACAGCTCCACTTGGAGACTGGAAACTCCAATGTGTCCCGCCCTTGCTCTAGTATCGAACACATGTTCGTAGGATGGTGTCGGTGACGCTGGCAGTGCAGCGCACCTTCGCGGAAATGGGTGCACCTCTCTATGACGTCCCGTTCTGCATCCTCGACCTCGAGACCACCGGAACCGCACCGGACGCCAGCGGCATCACGGAGATCGGCGCCGTCCTCTACAAGGGCGGCGAAGAGCTGGCGACGTTCCAGACGCTCGTAAATCCCGGACAAGAGATTCCACCGTTCATCACCGTGCTGACCGGCATCACCCATTCGATGGTGGTGGGCGCCCCGAAGATCGACGAAGCGCTCCCGACGTTTCTGGAGTTCATGGGCAACGCTGTCATCGTCGGCCACAACGTCCGTTTCGATCTCTCGTTCCTCAATGCGGCCGCGACGCATCTCGGGTACGGCAAGCTCCGCAACCGGTCCGTAGACACGCTGGGACTCGCACGCAGGCTCCTTCGTGGCGAGGTTCGCAACCTGAAACTCGATACGCTCGCCGCCCACTTCCGCTCCCCACACAAACCCACGCACCGGGCGCTGGCCGACGCACAGGCCACGGCGTGGGTCCTGCATCGGCTGCTGGAACGTGCAGGGACGATGGGCGTCACCGCACTCGAGGATCTCCTTCAGCTGCCGACCGCGAGAGGTTCGAAGCACTACCAGAAGATCCACCTCACGGATGAGCTGCCCCGCCGTCCCGGCGTGTATCTGTTCCGTGACCGAAACGGTGGCGTCTTCTACGTCGGCAAGGCCAAGAACCTTCGCACCAGAGTCCGCAGCTACTTCTACGGCGACGACCGGCGCAGTGTCACGACCATGCTTCAGGAACTCGATCGGATCGAGCATCGGGAGTGCGCGACGGAACTCGAAGCGGAGGTGACCGAACTCAGACTCATCCATTCACACCGCCCCCGACACAACCGCCGGTCCAAACCACCGAAATCGTCCCATTGGGTCAAACTCACCGACGAGGCGTTCCCTCGCCTGTCGCTCGTCAGGTCGCAGCGAGACGACGGAGGTACATACCTTGGCCCCTTCCGAAGCCGGCGGGGCGCCGAGCTGGTGATGACGGCCATCTGGGATGCCGTCCCCATTCGTCGCTGTTCCTCGAAACCCGGCAGCAGGGAAGCCCTCTGCGCCCCGGCGCAACTCGGCGTCGCACTGTGCCCGTGTGACGGTTCGCTTTCGAAAGAGCGATACGCCCCGATCGTTGCCAGAGTACGAGAGGGCATCAACGAGGACCCGGCCCAGCTGCTCGAACCGCTGACGGTCAAGATGTCCGAGCTCGCCGCCCTCGAACGGTACGAGGAGGCGGCCTGGATGAGGGATCGATATCGGGCACTTGCAAGGGCACTCACCCGCCGCCGTGAGTGGCAGGCGATGAACGGGGCCGGTGCTGTCTGGGCCCAGTCGCCCGAAGGAGACGGCGCGGTCATCGACCACGGGCACCTGTCGATTGCGTGGAACGGGCGCCACGGACCGATGCTCGCCCCGTCGCAGAACGACACGTGCGACTCGTGGCCGCAGACTCCGCCATCGGTCGAGATCGCAGAAGAAGCGCACCTCGTGTGGCAGTGGCTCACCGGACGGCCCGTCCGGCTCCTGGATGCGACAGGGCCACTGATGCTGCCACGTTCACCCGTGCCGGAGCCGTCGCTCACCAATGGGGCCGTGCGGCCTATTTCCAGCTAGATGATGGCCACGTAGAGTGATAGCTGGTCCCGCCGAAGCCATGCCGGACCAAGGGCTGGAATTTCCTGCTTTCAAGGGCCGACCTTTCCAACGGCATTCGGCGGGACCTACGATTGCCCCGATGCGCTTCACCGTACGACCTGGCACCGATCCTTTTGTGGCCGCCGACGCGACACTGCTCTCTGCAATGGGTCTTCCCGGAGGAGGCGTCGTTTCCCTGGGATCGACCCACGCCGTTTCGCGCCCGGTAGAGGTGGCGGAGTCGGTTGCGATCCTCGTGGGACCCGAAACGATGTCCAACGCGGGCGTCCGTGCCGGCCAGGCGATCGATGTGAAGCGCGCGCTCCTCGCGTCTGCGGAGATCGTGACGATCGCCGGGGAGCACCTCGACCCCCGATCAATGGTTCATGCACTCCAAGGCCGTCCGGTGACGGCCGGAGACACGGTGACCGTCGACGCATCGTACGCCGACGGTAACCAGGCTTCCGTCCGGTTGCAGGTGCTGGCAGTGATACCTTCGCCTGCGGGGATGGTCACATCCGCAACACGCTTCGTCCCTGATGGCACCCGCCCACCGGAGCCGACGCAAGCATCCCCGGAAGCCGCAGTGGAACAACCTGTGTCGGATACCTCGCCTGTTCTCACCGGGTTGGAACAAGAGCTCGAGACGCTCACGAGCTGGCTGGCACTCCTGACATCGCCCGCCGATCTCCCATCGGCGTGGGGCCTGCCGAGCGTGGCCGGAGTCGTTCTCGAAGGCCCCACGGGTTGTGGGAAATCCGAACTCGTGGCAGCGGCAGCCCAAGGCGCCGGGGCAACAGTCACAACCGTCAACCTCAATCTCGTGTTCAAGCCCGAGAGCCTGCTGAACACCCTCGAGCGAGCCGTGAAACAGGTGAGCGGTCCGTCCGTCCTGTATGTGGACAGGGTCGAAGCAGTCGCCGGCGATGAGGGCCTGGCCCCATACCGGACGCAGGTGGCGGCGATCATCAGGTGGTTCCTCGACGCGGTCGCAGACCGGCCCACTGTCGCCTGTGTCCTCGGTGTGACGTCGGCGACGACGCTGGACAGGGCGGTCGCCGGCTCTGGTCTCCTCCCCCGTACGCTCACCATTCCTCCACCCGATCTGACTCGGCGCCGTCTGCTGTTCGAGGCTGCGACGGCACGGGTTCCTTCCGACGAACTCGACTTCGACCTCCTCGCGACCCGAACTGCCGGCTTCTCGGGGGCGGACATCACGGCGACGGTGGTCCATGCGTCGGCACTCTCGATGCGGCGCGGAGGCAGACTCACCACCGATCTGCTGCTGGACGCGACCGAATCGACGGTCCCATCGCTGGGATCGGTTTCCCTGGGAGAGGTGCCGTCGTATGGGTTCGAGCAGGTGGCGAATCTCTCGGACGTGAAGCAGCGCCTCACGGAAGCGGTGATCTGGCCGATCACGGACCCGGACCGCTTTCGAAAGCTCGGCATCGATCCCCCGCGAGGCCTGCTGCTGTACGGGCCGCCGGGAACAGGCAAGACGTTTGTCGTGCGAGCGCTGGCACACGAGGCTGGAGCGGCCTTCTTTCCCATCAAGGGCGCCGAGCTACTCGACAAGTTCGTCGGCGAGTCCGAGCGTGGCGTTCGAGAGGTGTTCGCAAGAGCAAGGGCAGCGGCACCGTCGATCCTGTTCTTCGACGAGTTGGACGCACTGGCACCGGTACGGGGCAGGTCGACGACGTCGGTGACCGACTCGGTGGTGGCGGCACTGCTGACCGAGATGGACGGAGTGATGTCGCGAGGTGACGTGTCCGTGATCGGCGCGACGAACCGAATCGACCTGATCGACCCTGCTCTGCTCCGGTCGGGGCGGTTCGAAGTGCATCTGGAGCTGGGACTGCCGGGCGTCGAGGCGCGCCGTGCGTTGCTCGGTTTGTCCGATGTGCCGTTCGCCGACGACGTCGACCTGGACGAACTCGCCCGCCGTACCGATGGGCTGTCGTTCGCCGACCTGTCCGGGATGCTGAGGGAAGCAGCTCTCACCGTCCTGCGGGAGGAGAAGAGTGAGTTGACGGTCGACTGGCCGGAGCTGAATCAGGCGCTGGCGAGACACTAGCGCGCCGGATGGCTCAAGGAGGCTGCCGGTTCAACCGATGGGCTGAGTGTGCGGAAGTTCTGGCTCATCCTGATCGCAGCACTGCTCATCGCGAGCTGCGCCCCGCGCTACGACGCTGCGTTGCTGACGTCGATCGAAGGACGCTGGATGTGCGACGTCCAGCGCTACACCTTCGAGAGCCAGCAGGACATCCAGGCGGAGCTGGAAACCCGCCTCTCCGGCAATGGTGTCAGCGCCGACCAGTACCGAGCGTTCAAGGACGACCTGACGAAACAGCAGAACCTCAGGGACGAGGTCCGGGCGGTCTATGACCAGCAGTGCGGCGCCTGAACTCAACTTTCGGCTCCAATTCGCCGATACCTCCTCTATGAGAGCAAGGACGCTGATGACACTGATCGCGATCCTCGTCGTCACGACCGCGCAACCTGCCCTCGCGAAGAGCGACACCCCCAACGGTGGCCCGGCGAATGTCGACGCACTCACGATCCAAACCGGAACGGTGCTCGCAGGCGACTCCGCATGGATCGAGATCGTGTGGGAAGCGTCCGGCGGCGATGCCGAGAACTTCGAAGTGACGGTCAAGAGCCCTGATCCGGGGTGGGAAGTGCGCTACCCCAGCAACACCGGATCATTCGCCTCAACGTGGGCCGACTCGACGCTCTCGGACGGAGAGATCGACTTCACAGCTATCCATGTGACCGTCCCCTACGGAGCGAGCAAGGACGTCAAGCTGCATCTCGAAGCCTCCTTTACGACAGAAGGCAAGTCCCACAGCCAGAGCTTCCAGGTGAAGGTGCCGGTGGCCGACTACACGGGCAACGATCTGAGCCAAGCCGGTGGCGACACCACGATCAACGGATCGGGGTGGGTGCAGGTGCCATTCATGGGCAATGCCCCGCGCCTGGACGGGTTCCAGATGACGGTGATCCCACCCGACGGGCTCACCGTCACGTATCCGGGCGACGGCTCGTCCACGAGCCTCGCACACGACGCACGACTCGAAGACGGGGAGTCCGACTACGCGGCCTTCTTTGTCGACGCGACGGGCGCTGCGCCCGCCACCTACACGATTCCTGTCCACGTCACCTACTCCAAGGACTCAACGACAGGAACCTGGGATGGATCGGTAGCGATCACCATTCCGTAGCGAGGTCCGCTCGCCCGCTCCGGACACCCTATACCCAAGCGGCTTCACCGCTGCGGTACCTTCCCCTGAACGCTTTCCCTACTCGCCCCGGGGGAACCACCACAGAACGTGGTACCTACATGGACATGGAACCCTTGCGAAACTCCGTTCCACCAATGCGCGCGTTGACCAGCACCGGCCGTCCCTCTGCGGCGATTCGTTTCGCCTCGGTGAGGATCTCGTCGATGCGATTCGGATCGTCCAGCAGAAGTCCCGCTGCGCCCAGCCCCTCGGCGACGCGGTGATAGTCGGTGGCGGCCAGCACGGTGCCGATGTCGTCACCGAGGATCGTCACTTGGTCACGGGCGATCTGAGTCCATCCTGCGTCGTTGCCGACCACCGCGATCACCGGAATGCCGTGGCGGGCAAACGTATCGAACTCGACGATGCTGAATCCTGCCGCCCCGTCCCCATACAGCAGCCACACCTCGGCACCGGGGCGTGTCAGCGACGCGGCCATCGCAAACCCGGCGCCCACACCGAGCGTGCCGAACACGCCAGGGTCCAGCCACCGCAACGGGCCCTTCGGGTGCAGCACGTACGAGGCGGAGGCTACGAAGTCGCCACCGTCGGCGACGATCACACTGTCGTCGGCCATCGCCGCGTCGATCCGCTGCAGCAGCCGTAGCGGGTTGACCGGGGCCGCCGGTTCGTCAGCCTGGCGTTCGATCTGTGCGTCACGTTCCGAGTCCCTCGCCCGAAGCCGCTCGAGCCACTCCTGCCACTCACCATCCCCGGACTCCTCTGAGAGAACTTGCAGGAGACGGCCCGCATCGCCGGGAGCGGCAACCGTTGGACGACGGTTCTTCGACAAGGCCTCCTCGTCCCGGCCCGCCGTCACCAGCTTCGCTTTGCGAGGTATCACCCGCCCGTAGTCGAGACGGAAATCCATCGGCATACCGGCCAGGATCACCAGATCTGCTTCCTCGAGCGCTTCCCGCCTGCGATGACGGAGATGGAGTGGGTGACCCGGTCCCAACAAGCCCCGGGCCATGCCGGCCAGCCACGTGGGCATACCCAACCGCTCCACCGCGGTGGCGATCGCCCCAGCCTCGCCGGGGATCGACATCGCGCCGCTTCCCACGATCAGGATCGGGCGGTTCGCCTCCCGAAGCAGCTTCTCGACCCGTTCCATGGCCGCACGAGGAGGCGAAGGCACCTGTGCAGTTCCCCCACGTTCCGTCTCCTCGTCGACACCCGAGAACAAACGTCTGACATGCCAGCGCAGGTACGCACGGGTCGTCTTGCCGGCGGGGCTCCCGCCCGACAGGTACAGATCCCGAACCACCTGCTCGGCGTACAACAGGTCGACCGGCACCTCCACGAACACCGGACCGGGGACACCAGAGAGAGAAACATGAAACGCCTCGTCGACCATGACGGCGAGGTCGCGGACACGCCGGGCACGGAACACAGCCTTGACGTGCGGGCGCACCGCCGCGGCTTGGTCGATGTCCTGCAACGCCCCACGTCCCCGCAACGCCGTCGCAGCGGCACCACCGATCAGCAGCAACGGCGACTGGGCAAGAAGCGCGTTCTGGAGAGCCGTCAACGTGTTTGTGACGCCCGGACCGGCTGTCACGACCGCCACACCAGGGGTGCCTGTGAGTCTCGATATAGCGTCCGCTGCGAACACTGCGTTCGCTTCGTCTCGCACGTCGACTACTCGCAGACCGCGTGCAGCAGCGCCGCTCAGGATCGGTGCGATGTGACCGCCCGTCAGGGTGAAGATGGTGTGCACGCCCCGTCTGACCAGCACCTTCACGATGCGATCGCCGCCGTGCATCTAGCGATCCAGCACGTGTTGTTCGAGCACGAAGCACGAGAATGTGCCGTGCATCACCGGCTCTTCACCTCGTCGCACCGTCACCTCGATGACTCTGCGTCGACCGCTCTCTGTGAGGACACGGGCTGTTGCGATGAGCGCCTCGCCGACCTGGACGGGTGCGGTGAAGCGAACCTCGGCGCCGCCCAGCACCACGTTCGGGTCGTTGATGGCGAGCATCGCTGCGTAATCTGCCAGGCCGAACACGAACCCGCCGTGGACCAGACCGCGATCGTCCACTGCCATGTCCGGGGTGGGTGTCAGATGCACTTCTGCCTCACCGTTCTCAACGCGTGTCGGGGTGCCACAGAGGGCCCGATCGATCGCGAGGTGTGTTGTGGGGTCAGTCATCTGGTCGCTCAGGGTAGACCTGTCGAGGAGCTGAAGACTGAAGACCGAGGCTGCGGGTGCAACGAGCCTGCAGCTACCCTGCGTTCGTCGTGAATCTGCAGCACTTCCTCACCACCGGTACTGGGACACGCCTCACGATCCGCCTGAGCCGGCTTCTCCCCCGCCGGCTCGGCCACAGTGTGATCAGGATCGTCACCCGCATCGTCGCACGTCGAGACTCTCAGATGACGAGGACCGTTCGCTCCAATCTGAGCGTGGTTCTCGACACGACACCGGACGACCACCGCCTCGACACCATGGTGCCTGAGGTCCTCTACCAGTCGGCGAGTGGCACGTTCGACTTCTTCCGGGCGCTCGGAGCTTCACAGGAGGAGAATCGTCGCCTCGTCGACATGTCGCAGGGGATCTGGGATGTTCTCGATCCGGCATGGAGGCAGGGTCGCGGACTCCTCGTCGTCGCCCCCCATCTGGGTACTCAGGACCTCGGAGGAATCGGATTCGCCGCCGGTTCGACATCCTACGAGGTGCAGGTGCTCTCCTATGCACTGCCGCCTTCCGGCTACGAACTCGTCAACGATCTCCGCTCCACGGAGGGGCTCATCCTGACGCCATCCTCTGGCGACGCGCTCCGCCAGGCAGCCGAACGATTGCGGTCCGGCGGCATCGTCTTCACCTCGCTCGATCGTCCTCCTCCACGAGGAAAGCGCTCGCAAACCACGGACTTCTTCGGCAAGCCCGCCCGTCTCTGGGACGGTTTCGCCCGCCTCGCGGCCTCAACCGACTCGCTCCTACAAATCATCTGGGTGGAACGGCTACCCGACAAGCGGTACCGTCTGAACCTCGTGCAACAGCTCGACCCGAGAACGATGGACGGCGCCAACCCTGCTGCGTCTCTCTGGAAGGCGACACTGAAGGAGGCGGAAACGATCATCCGCGAGCATCCCGACCAGTGGTTGATGTTCTTCTCCGTGTGGCCGGAGAACCCCCAGTGACATCCTCACACGAACGAGTGAACGACATCTTCCTGGGGCGCTTGGAGCGCCCAGCTCTTCAGTGGTTTGCCCGTCATCTCCCCGATCGAGCAACCCCCGATGTGCTCACGTACATCGGCATAGCCGGATCGGTCCTGACGTTCGCCGGCTATTGGGCGAGCAACCTGTCGGCCTGGTTTCTTTGGCTCGCGAGTTTGGGTCTGGTGATCAACTGGTTCGGAGACTCGCTGGACGGCACGGTCGCGAGGTACAGACACATCGAGCGGCCTCGCTACGGGTACTTCGTCGATCACGCCGCCGACGGAGTCAGCGAGACATTCGTCGCTCTCGGCTTGGGACTGTCACCGTACGTTTCGTTCGATGTGGCCGCAGTGGCCCTCGTCGGCTACCTGCTCATGTCGGTCTACGTGTATCTGACCACCTACGTGCGCGGCGTCTTCCAACTTTCGTATGGCCGAATCGGCCCCACGGAAGTGCGAGCCATCATCATCGTGTTCAACGCGATCTTGTTCTTTGCCGGAATCCACTCGATCTCGACGCCGATTGGTACTGTCGTGGTGTACGACCTGGCAATTGGGGCACTTGCCGCCGCCTTGATCATTGTCTTTCTGGTGTCGGTGATCAGAGAGGCTCGTGGGTTGGCGGTCGAAGACAGAGGAGGCGACTGAGCATGCTCACCATCGAGAGGGTGGACGTCGCTGACAGAGCACAGGTCAAACGCTTCATCGACATCCCCTACCGCCTTTATGAGAACGACCCGCGATGGGTGCCACCTCTGCGGATGGACATTGCCACGATGCTCAATCCAAAGAAGCATCCGTTCTACGAGCATTCCTACGCCGAGTTCTTCATCGCCGTGCGTGACGGACGTGACGTCGGTCGCATAGGCGCACTGGAGAACACCCGTTTCAACGATGTGCACGACACGAAGGAAGGCGAGTTCTACTTCTTCGACATCGAAGACGACCCGGAGGCGGCAGCAGCGCTGTTCGAAGCAGTGTTCGAGTGGGCGTCCGGGCGTGGGCTGAACGCCGTCATCGGGCCGAAAGGACTGAGCCCGTTCGATCCGTATGGGTTCCTGCAGCGTGGCTACGAGCACCGCCAGACGATGACCATGCTTGCGTACAACTTCCCCTACTACAACCGGCTCGCCGAAGAGAACGGCTTCATCAAGGAAGTGGACTTCATCTCACACGTGATCGACTCATCATCGTTCGTACTCGATCCGCGCATCCCCAGAATCGCCGAACGGGCAGCAACCCGATCGGGCCTTCGAGTTCACCAGTTCAGCTCCCGTTGGGGGATCTACCGATGGGCCGAGCGAATTGCCCGAACCTACAACAGCTCATTTGTCGACAACTGGGAGTACGTTCCCCTCACCGAGGCGGAGATCAAGTTCGTCGTCAAGCAGATCCTCCCGGTCGCGAGGCCCGATCTCCTGAAGCTGATCGTCACGAAGGAAGACAAGCCCGTGGGGTTCGTCCTCACATTCCCCGATGTCTCTGGTTCACTGCAACGTATGGGCGGGCATCTGCTCTCCCGGGGAACGTTCGCGTTGCTTCGGGAGCTTCACAGCAGCCCATGGGTCGTGGGGAACGGCATCGGCATCCTGCCCGAGTATCAGCGACGAGGAGGCAACGCCCTCCTGTACCGGGAACTCGCCGAGGTGTTCCGACGCGCAGGCTTCGATCGCTACGAACTCATCCAGGTCGCCGAGACCGCCGTGCAGATGCGCAGTGACCTGATCAGCTTCGGCGGTACTCCCCACAAGAACCACCGGGTGTACAGAAAGACGCTGTGAGGTAGCTCCACAGCGTCTTTGGTTCTGAGTTTTCGGTTCTCGGTTGTCGGTGAGAGTCTCACCCTGAGGTCCCGCGTCGTCTCCGGTCGCGTTCCTACCGAGAACTCACAACCGACAACTGCGCGAGCGCAGCTCGTCTAGAGCTCATCCCCCTTGCCGATGACGACCACTCCGTTCGTCGACATGGTGAACCGGGCAGCATCAGCCTCCCGATCCACGCCGATGCGGAAACCCTCCGGGATCTGGACGTTCTTGTCGACGATCGCGTTCCGCACGATCGCCCCACGCCCCACGTTCACCCCGTCGAAGAGCACCGACGAGTCGATCGACGCGTAGGAGTGCACCCGAACCCTCGGCGACACAACCGACTGTCGCACAGACGCGCCAGAGATGATCGTGCCGTTGGCGACCAGCGAGTTGAGGGCGTAACCCCGGCGATCATGGACGTCGTGCACGAACTTGGCAGGTGGCAGCGGGAAGTCCAACGTGAGAATCGGCCATTCCTCGTTGTACAGGTCGAAGATGGGGTTGACCGCGACCAGATCCATGCTCGCGTCGTAGTACGAGTCGAGGGTTCCAACGTCGCGCCAGTAGCCTCGCTCGCGTTGCGTCTGACCGGGAACCAGGTTCTTCGCGAAGTCATAGACGAAGGCCACACCGAGTTCCGTGAGCCTAGGGATGATGTTGCCGCCGACGTCATGCCGCGATTCCCCATCCTCGGAGTCCTCGCGGACGATGTCCGTGAGCACGCTGGTGTCGAAGATGTAGTTGCCCATGGATGCGAACGCCCTCGTCGGATCGTCCGGCATTGGTGGCGGGACCTCGGGCTTCTCGTGGAACCGGCGGATCTTCATGTCCGATCCCGCGTCGATGATGCCATATGAGCTGGCCTCCTCGATCGCTATCGGAATACCGGCGATCGTGACGCCTGCCCCCGTCTCGAGATGTTGATCGAGCATCTGACGGGGATCCATCCGGTAGATGTGATCGGCTCCGAACACGAGCACATGGTCGGGGCGTTCGTCGTCGATCAGGTTGAGGTTCTGGTAGATCGCATCCGCAGACCCCGCGAACCACTGTGGTCCACGCCGCATCTGCGCCGGAACCGAGGCGACGTAGTTGCCCAGGAGCGGAGAGAGCCGCCACGTCTGCGCGAGGTGCCGGTCGAGACTGTGGCTCTTGTACTGAGTCAACACAACCACTCTTCTATATCCCGCGTTGACGAGGTTGGAGAGCACGAAGTCGATGAGCCGGTACTGGCCCCCGAAAGGAACGGCGGGTTTCGCACGGTCGCGGGTCAATGGGAACAGACGGCTTCCCTGGCCGCCGGCCAGAACCATGGCAAGCACCCGATCGCTCATGATCCCCACGCTAGCGGGTCGAAACACAAGGCCTCTGGCGAACAGCCGACTCGATCTACCATGACCGCTCCGATGTCGCGTTCCCCTCGCCCACTCACCATCCTCGCGGTCTTCTCACTGCTGATCGCCGGGTGCGCAGGAACTGCTACGCCTGCTACACCGGCCGATCCCCTACCGACGATCAGGCCGGACGACTTCATGACCCTCCTCAACACGTCCGACGTTCCAGTAGTCGTCAACATCTGGGCATCGTGGTGCGGCCCGTGTCGATCCGAGGCTCCGCTGCTGCGCCAAGCCGTTGGAACCTACGGGTCGCAGATCCGCTTCATCGGTGTCGATATCAACGACACCCAGGACGGTGCGGCTGCGTTCATCGCACGGTACGGGCTCCATCTCGAGCAGTACTTCGACCCACGTTCGTCCATCTCCACTGCGCTGCGTTCCACCGGAGTACCCCATACCTTCTTCTTCGCTCCAGGTGGCAAGTTGCGCTTCGCTCAACACGGCATCATCGATGAGCGAACTCTCGCCGTCCAGATCGACGACCTCCTGAGGTAATGGAGTTCTCCCTCCTCGCAGCCGCGCTCCTCGGCGTCGCCATGGCGCTCGCAGTGCTGCGGCTCGAACGCGTGCGTGGCGTCACGGACCGCAGGGACCTCGTGGACCTGGTGATCGGCGCCGCCGTGGTTGGACTAGCCGTCGGCCGAGTGGCAGCGATGATCCTGCAAGGCACCAACCCACTGACGCACCCACTGGATCTGTTCTTCATACGTGGAGGAGTCGATACGGGATTCGCATCACTCGGCTCCCTCGTCTTCCTCTCGTGGACGACCCGACACGATTTCTGGCCAACACTCGACATGGTCGCCCCCGCCGCGCTGTCCGGTCTCGCCGGGTGGCACGCCGGGTGCATGTTCAGGAGTTCCTGCGCCGGCACGGTGTCCACATTGCCGTGGGCGCTCCATGACGGTGCCTTCGCACGACATCCGGTCGAGTTGTACGCCGCCCTCCTGCTCCTCGGCGGGGCGGCCGTTCTCGTGGTTTGGAGACGCAGACTGCCTCTGGGAGTGACGGCCTCCCTGGCACTCACGATCGCTGCAGTAGTCCGCCTGGCGACCGAACCGCTGCGGCTGGGTCTCGGTTCGAGTCCTGTGCCCTGGTACGCGGCGGGGGTTGCGATCGGAGTGGCGGGTGTGGTGATTCGCGTCATCTCGGCTCGTTCCCGTAACATCACGGACTCGTGATCACTCCACTCGTCGATTTGGCCGATGTAGGTGTGCGGTTCGGTCGGCTGACCGTGCTGCACGGCATCAACCTGCACGTTGATCCCGGCGAGGGCGTCGGCATCGTCGGACCGAACGGCTCTGGCAAGTCGACGCTCCTTCGGGTGCTTGCCACGCTTCTCAAGCCAACGTATGGCACCGGCTCCGTCCTCGGTGTCTCCTTTTCGGCGGAGCCCGCGGCGACGACCCGACGGAGGATCGCGTTGATCGGACACCACCCAGCCCTCTACGGAGAACTCACCTTGCAGGAGAACCTCGAGTTCGTGGCGCGCCTCGCCGACAGCCCCAGCGGCGCCGTCCGTTCATCGCTCGAGATGGTCGGGTTGGGTGGCGCCATGGACCGCAGGGCCGACCATTCATCTCACGGCATGCAACGACGAGTGGAGTTCGCCAGGATCCTCATGACCGAACCCGATCTTCTCCTCCTGGACGAGGCCCATGCCGGCCTCGACAAGATGGCGGCGGCGCTCGTCGAAGCAACGGTGCACGACGTCAAGCGGCGAGGTGGCGCCGTCGTGCTCGTGTCCCACGAGCCCGACCGGATGCTGCCACTGGTCGAACGCACCTACGAGTTGGTGGGGGGCACGGCGATCGAGGGCGTCGCATGAGTGCCCGAGAGTTCTGGCGACAAGCGTTCGAGATCATGCGCAAGGACCTGAAGGTCGAAGGCCGGGCCGGAGAGGTGCTTTCCATCACGGTGCCGTTCGGGGCCGCCGCCCTGCTCTTGCTGCCACTGGCGATCGGCACCGACAAGGCGATGCTGAGCCGGATCGGCCCCGGTATGTTCTTTGCCGTCACGCTGCTGTTCGGAATGCTCGTCGCGTTTCGGCAGTCGGCCACGGAGGGCCCGGCCCATCGCGAGTTGCTGACACTGCTCGGGATCGACCCCGCGGCGACGTTCGTGGGTCGCACGATCGCAAGCGCTCTCCTGCTTCTCGGATTCGAACTCGTTCTCGTTCCCCTCGACATCGTTCTCTACAACCCGGAGCCTGTTCGCCAGTGGGTCTGGCTGATCCTGATCCTGCTGCTCGTCGCGTTCGGCCTGTCACTCGTTGGAACCCTCGCCGGTGCAGTCACTGCAGGCCTTGGGACACGATCGACCCTCGCGTCCTTGATCGTCGCTCCCCTGTCGGTCCCGCTCCTCATTGCGTCGACCCAGGTGATTGATGCTCTTCGATTAGACCGCAGTATCCTGAACTGGATCGTATTGCTTATGGCCATGAACCTCGGACTGACCGTGGTAGGAGTACTCACCGCCCGTCCATTGGAGGAGACATCCCGTTGAAACGTTCCCTACTCATCCTCTCGCTGCTCGCAGTCGTGGGTGTTGCAACCGGCCTGACATTCGGAATCAACGCCCCACTCGACGAGTTCCAGGGGATCTTTCAGAAGATCATGTACGTGCACGTCCCATCAGCATGGCTGGCATATCTGTCGTTTGCCGTGGTACTGGTGGCAGGCATCGGGTACCTCGTCACCAAGCGGCATTCGTGGGACCGTGTCGCAGCGAGCTCGGCCGAGATGGGTGTGTTCTTCACCGGTGTCGCGTTGATCACCGGCATGCTCTGGGGACGACCCGTGTGGGGCACGTTCTGGGATTGGGGTGACGCCCGGTTGGTTCTCACCGCCCTCATGTTCATCGTGTACCTCGGGTACCTCGCTCTACGTCGCAGCATCTCGGATCCCGATATGAGGGCTCGACGAGCGGCGGTCCTCGGTATCGTCGCGTTCGTCCAGATTCCGCTCGTGCACTTCTCGGTGACATGGTTCCGAACACTCCACCAGGCTCCGACGATCCTCCGGCCGGAGACGTTCGAAGGGATGGGGACGTCGACGATCGACCCGGCCATGTTGCGAGCGCTCATGATCAACCTCGGCGCGTTCACCCTCGTCTACCTGGCGTTCATGGTCGCTCGTGTCTGGATCGCAGAGATGAGTGATGCAGTCGAACAGCGTGAAGCGCAGGAGAATCTGGAGATAGCGGGAGCCGGCATCACCGCACCGAACCTGGAGGGACGAGCCCATGCATGAATTCACAGGGGGCTGGGTAGTCTTCGCATACTCACTGGTGTACGGGTTCCTGATCCTCTACGCGACGAGCCTGCTGATCAGATTCCGATCGATCTCGAAGCGGTACAAGAGGGAGACCTGACCATGGCGCACCGTTGGTTCATCATCCCGGCGATCGTCATCATCCTGATCGCCGTCGGCTTCTTCGCGTTCGGGAATCTCAACGAGAACCTCGTCTACTACCTCACTCCGACCGAAGCGGTCCAGCAACGAGCCGACTTCCCCGACGGGCGGCGGTTCAGGCTTGGCGGCCTCGTCGTGGCCGGCAGCATCCACACGACGGACTCAGGTGTCACGTTCGGGGTGACCGACGGGGAAACGACCATTGCTGTCGACAATGAGGGCACCCCTCCGCAGCTCTTCAAGGACGGTGCCGGGGCAGTCGTCGAGGGTGCATGGGAAGGTGACCACTTCGTCTCCGATGTGTTGATCGTCAAACACGACGAGAACTACAACGCCCAGGAACCCCACGATTCCTTCGTCCCCGGAGACGAAGGATCATGACGGCTGCACTCGGATTCCTCGCCATCGTCACGGCGTTCGTCTCTTCGGTCGTGCTCGCCGTCCAGGGGTTCCGGCGACAGGCAGGCAACGACGTCTCCCTCGCGGGCCCCGTCTACGGTCTGCTCGGCGGCGGGATCGTTGCGATGCTCGCTCTCCAGTTCGGCCTCCTCACCAATGACTACTCCATCGCGTACATCGCCAACAACTCGACGACCTCCACCCCGCTGCTGTACAAGATCGCGAGCGCGTGGGCGGCTCTCGAAGGCAGCATCGTCCTCTGGGGTCTGATCCTGGCGATCTTCACGGGAACCGTGTACTTCGCTTCGAGGCGCCTCGGGACGCGTGATCCGCTCGGATCGGGCGCCCTGGGACTGATGGGGATCATCTCGGCCTTCTTCTTCGGACTGATGCTCACGGTGTCCGACCCGTTCGCCGTGTGCACCGTCGCAGGCCAGGTCGGGTGTGCCGCGTCCAGTGTGCTCCCGTGGGCGCACGCCCAGGCCGCTCTCGAGGGCTTCGGGCCGAACCCACTGCTCCAAAACCATCCCCTGATGGCCATCCATCCGCCAATGCTGTACGTCGGCTACGTCGGTTTGAGCGTTCCATACGCGTTCGCCATGTCGGCGCTGATCACCGGCCCCGGCGGCACCGACTGGCTCCGGAGAACTCGGTCGTGGACACTCGTGGCCTGGGTCTTCCTCACCGTCGGCATCGTGCTCGGCGGACTCTGGTCCTACGACGTGCTCGGCTGGGGCGGCTACTGGGCGTGGGACGCCGTCGAGAACGCATCGTTCATGCCGTGGCTTCTCGCTACGGCGTTTCTGCACTCTGCCGCCGTGCAGCTTCGGCGCGGCATGCTCCAGAGCTGGAACTTCGTACTGGTGATCTCGACGTTCGCCTTGACGATCCTCGGAACGTTCATCACGAGATCGGGGATCGTCAACTCAGTTCACGCGTTCACGCAGTCGGCGATCGGGCCGATCCTCCTCTGGTTCTTGGCGGTCGTCCTCGTGTTCTCGCTCGGGCTCTTCGTGATCCGTGCCAAGTCTGTCGGCTCCGCACCACGATTGGACTCGCTGGCGAGCAGGGAGGGCGCCATCCTCGCCAACAACCTGATCCTCGGCGTGTTCGCATTCGTGGTCCTGACCGGCACGATGTACCCGTTCATCCTCGATGCACTCACCGGCTCGCAGGTAGGTGTCGGACCTCCGTTCTTCAACAAGCTCGCGACCCCGATCGGGCTCATCCTGTTGCTGACGATGGCGGTCGGCTCGATCACACCGTGGAGGAAGGCCAAGGGTTCGGTCGTATGGACACGGATCCGCAACCCCATCCGGGTTGCCCTCGCCGTCGCGGCTATCGCCGTGCTACTTGGCCGGCGGAGCCTGACAGTGGTAGCCGCGATCCTGCTGGGCTCGTTCATCGTCGCCGTCGTCGCCAGAGCCCTCTGGGACACGGTTCGTCGACGACACGTGAAGACCAATGAGAGCTATGCGGGGGCGGCACTCCACACCATGCGGTCGGATCCCGGCTACTGGGGAGGCCAGATCGCCCACATCGGCGTGGCCATCCTCGCCGTCGGTCTCGCGTTCAGTGGCAGCCTGGTCGCGAAAACACACATTGAGCTCTCACCCGGTGACACCGTGCAGTTCGCGGGCTTCGACATCACCTACGTGAACCAGTTCAGTCGAGTCGAGGCGAACCGCTTCGTCTCTGGCGCATTGATGGAGGTATCCAAGGACGGCAACGTAGTCGTGGATCTCCAGCCTCGTTTGAACTCCTACTCCAACGGACGCGACTCGGTCGGAACACCGGATGTGTACTCCACGCTCAAAGGTGACCTCTACCTGTCGCTACGTAGCTCGGTCGACACGCCTCCGATCGCCATGGACGTGTTCTGGTTCCCGGACATCTGGATGGTGTGGCTCGGCGGGCTCCTCGCTGGTGTCGGTGGGCTGTGGGCGTGGCTCGCGCGCAAACCCGTGAGGGCCACGGCCGGGGTTTCAGCATGACAGAAACCCGAACGGCGCCGAGATTCGGCACCTGGCTCGGGGTCGCGGCGATCGTTCTCATTGCCATCGCCATGGTTGTGGTGTTCAGTCGTGGATTCGGCAAGGACCCGAGCCTCATCAAGTCCCCACTGATCGGCAAACCGATCCCAAACGACACCCTGGCCTATCTCGATGGTTCCGGGACCCTCGACCTGGGAGCCAACGACGGCAACGTCATGGTGGTGAACTTCTTCGCGTCGTGGTGCTTCCCATGCCGGCAGGAACACTCGGTGATCAGTGCTGCGGCGGCGGAGTACGCCGGAGCACCAGTGGAGTTCGTGGGCGTCGTCTATCAGGACGAGCCCGACGCGGCAATAGGTTTCCTCGACGCGTACGGCCGGGCGGAAGGCATGCAGTACGTCGTTGACCCCGAATCTCGCGTCGCCATCGATTTCGGCGTCTTCGGCGTTCCGGAAACGTACTTCGTCGCTCCCGACGGGACGATCATGGCGAAGAAGGTCGGGCCGATCTCCTCGATCGAGATGAGCAACACGATCAACACGATCCTCGCAGGCGGAACTCCCGGCGATCTCAACGAAGGAGAGACCCAGTCCGGCTGATCAGAGCCTGTTGTCTGTGAGCAGCGAACGGTCGGAGAGTACGTGCTCCGTGAGTCCGTCGGCGACAATCCGCCCGCGGTTCATGATCATCGCCCTTTCGCATAGGGCTTGTGCATACGCAAGATCATGGGTGACGAGTAGCGTCGTGATGTCGAGCGTGTCGAGCATCGTCGCCAGCTCCCTGCGCCCGGCAGGGTCGAGGTTCGATGACGGCTCGTCGAGAACCAGAATCTCGGGCTTCATCGCCAATACGGTGGCAACGGCGACCCGCCTTCGCTCTCCGAGACTCAAGTGGTGCGGTGCCCTGTCGATGGCATCCCCCATCCCGACCGCATCGAGGGCCTCCCGGACCCTCTGATCGAGTTCCTCTCCCTGCACACCGAAGTTCGCGGGACCGAACGCTACATCTCTGCGCACGGTCGGCATGAACAGCTGATCGTCGGGATCCTGGAACACGAGACCGACCCTCCTTCGAATCTCCCGGAGGTTGTCGTCGTTCACCTCGAGCCCGGCGACGCGGACCGTACCGGCCGACGGTCGAAGGATGCCGTTGAGGTGCAGCACGAGCGTTGTCTTGCCGGCTCCGTTCGCTCCAAGGAGAGCGACGCGCTCACCCGGGTGAATGTGAAAGTCGGCACCGTCGAGTGCTCTCCGACCGTCAGGGTAGGAGTAGGTGAGCTCCCGGACTTCGAGTGCGGGGGCGCTCACCGTATCACCCACGCCACGATCGATGACAGCCATGCAAGCACCGGAATTCCCATGCCGACGATCCACTGCTGCTTCGAGATCGTCATTCGCTCGAAGACAGGCATGGCACCCATGTACCCGCGCGAAAGCATCGCGCGGTGTACTCGCTCCCCTCGCTCGTAGGAGCGAACGAAGAGAGACCCCGCCGATGTCGCGATCGGTCCGGCCTGCCCAATCCACGAGGGGTCATACCCCCTCGCCGTCATCGCGACCCGCATGCGGCGGAGTTCCCCGGTGATCACATCGATGTAGCGGACCATGAATCCTGCGATGGCGGTGACCAGCTTGGGAAGCCGAAGCCGCTCGAGTCCTTCGAGGATGTCGGGCACCTCGGTCGTAGCTGCCATCAGCACTGAAGCACCCAGTCCGAGTGTCCCCTTGACGAGGATCGTCCATGCTCCCCACAGTCCCGCGACCGAGAGCGACACGCCGAGTACCGGAGTCCTCTCCCCCGTTCCTATGAACGGCATGAGCACTGCGAAGAGCACGAACGGGATCTCGATGACGAGCCGGCGGGCAACGAATCCAACGGGTATGCGTGCGAACACCACGGCCCCGATCAGAAGCGCTCCGTCGACACCGAACGCCCAGAACGCCTCGCGAGGGGTGGCGACGACCGCACCCACGAACAACACCAGTGCGATGATCTTCACCTGCGAGGGCAGGTCGTGAAGGACGCTGTGCTCGTGGCGATAGAGCGCGTGGGTGTGGAATCCGCTCAACGGTGAGTCTTCATACGTTTGCTGATACGAACGAGTCCATACCCGATCCCAAACGTGACAACGACACCGAGCACACCGGCGATGGCGGTCTCGATGGCGCCACCATCACCGATCCCGTAGCCGGCAAGAGGTGACTGCGCATCGATCGGACTGGCCTGTGCCGTATCAATGAACCCCTTGTCCGCGGCGACTCGCTCGAGTCCGTCGGGGTTGGAGTTTGCGAACGGACTCAGAAAGGCCGCCACGATCAGCGCAGCTCCGACCCCTGCCAGCACGAACCGGCCTACCCGGCGGGGCTCAGCATCTCTTGTGTCCAAGAGATCGCTCGCTCCGACGACGATGTCCGGCCTCGCTGCGAGCACCGTCGAGACGATGACACCCGTGATGAGCCCTTCACCGATCCCGATCAGCGCATGCACACCTCCCATCGCGATCAGCACGGTCGAGACCGGAGCACCACCCGTGCCACCGATCGCGTATTCGGCGACGAAGCCAAACGCTGCGATCTCGACCGAGAACGCCGCGGCGATCCCCGCAGCGGATGCAACCGCCTTGTGGGTCCGCGGGAGGAAGGCGCGGAGCCCCTTGTAGATCAGCCAGGCCGACCACGGAGCGATGATCGCCATGTTGATGATGTTGAGACCCAGCGCGGAAACACCCCCATCGGCGAAGATCAGCGCCTGCACACCCACCACGACGGCCATGACGACGGACGCCAACCACGGTCCGAGCAGCACCGCCGCGAGGCCTCCACCGATCAGGTGTCCTGAGGTTCCGGCGGCGACCGGGAAGTTGATCATCTGTGCGGCGAAGATGAACGCCGCTGCCAGCCCGGCGAGAGGGATGTGGCGGTCGGTGAGCTTCTTGCCTGCCTGGCGGAGTCCTGCGCCGATGCCCCCGACTGCAGCGATGCCGGCCCCCAGCGACGTCGACCCGTTGATGAAGCCATCCGGGATGTGCATCTTCCTTCCTTATTGCATATGGCTTGCAATAAGAAGTATAGAGATGGCTCACTCCGTTCGCCGTCTTCAGTCATCAGTTTTAGTCTCCAATCAGAACGCGACCTGGGTCGTTTCGCGACCGTGGGGCGGCCGCTCTTGCGACAACCGAGAACCGAGAACTGCGTTGGTGAGAACGGCCTTCTTCGTCCTCGGCCTTCGGCCGAGTCCACCTCCGCCAACACTCGCTGCGAGGGGTGGAAACAGGGCTCGCTCTGCTCGCCTAGGAGTCGATCAGCGCGTCCAGGCTCGCCTTGATCTCGTCAGCTGCCCTGGCCCCCGCCCACCGCTCGACTTCCTGACCCGACGACGAAATCAGCACGGTCCACGGCTGACCGGAGATTCCGTAGATCCCACGGACCGAGTCCTCAGCATCGAGACCCCAGCGGATCGCACCTGATGGCATCAAGCGTGCGGCGCCGACGGCGGTCTTGTCGAATGTCGAGGCGTAGGCGACGGCGATGAACTCGACCTCGCCCCGGTACTCGGAGGCCAGGTTGTCGACAACGGGCAACTCCCGTTGACAGACCGGTCACCACTCGGCCCAGAACACCATGTAGACGGGACGGGTCTCGCTGCTCAGTGTGAAGTCGGTTCCGTCGGAGAGGGTCAGAGTGAAGTCGGGCGCCGGTTTGCCTGCTGGCGTGATCGATGTCGAGGTGGTCTCGCTCGTCGACGCCGCTCCGCACGATGCCAACAGGACCGCAACGGCCACCACTGCGACGATTCGCCTCATCATTCCCACAGTGTATGGCAGCTCAGAGTTTGCTCGAACAGGCGCTGCACACGCCGACGAGCGCGAAGTGCGCGCCCTGTATTTCGGCGAACCCATGGGCTGCGGCAAGCTCACCGAACACTGCGGACACCCGCTCGAGGGGGATGTCAACGGTCCTGCCGCACTCCTCGCACACGAGGTGCTGGTGGTCCCGCCCGCCGGTGAGGTGGACGATCGCAGGCCCGTGGCCGAGGTGGACATGGTGAAGGACATCGAGACGCTCGAGCACGTCGAGTGTGCGGTACACGGTCGACTGGTTGATGGGAACACCCGCCGCGGCTTCGGCCCGTTCCCGCAGTTCGGCTGCATCGAGGTGCTCTCCGACGTTGGAGGCGAGCGCTTCGCAGATCGCGCGTCGTGCCGCGGTGACTCGAAGACCTTCGGAGCGAAGGTGGGCGATGAGCGTGTCGACGTCGATCACGGTGCTCGGAACGATGGCATGCCTGTGATCGCGTTTCCGAGAATCAGTGTCTGAATCTCGTTGGTGCCCTCATAGGTGTAGACGGACTCCAGGTTGTTCATGTGACGGATGACCGGATACTCGAGCGTGATGCCGTTGGCCCCGAGCACACTCCGAGCAGTGCGCGCCACCTCGAGCGCGTTCCGAACGTTGTCGAGTTTCCCGAGGCTCACCTGCTCGTGGGTGAGCGCCCCTTCATCCTTGAGTCTGCCAAGGTGCAGGGCGAGCAACGTCCCGCGGTTCACGGCGACCATCATCTCGACCAGCTTGCGCTGGGTGAGCTGGAACGAGGCGATCGGGGTCCCGAACTGCTTGCGCTCCACCGAGTAGTCGAGCGCTGCTTCGTAGCAGGCCCGTGCGGCACCCATCGCACCGAACAGAATCCCGAACCGAGCCTCGGTGAGACAGGACAGCGGGCCGCGCAGACCAACGACATCCGGCAGTACCGCCTCGGTCGGGAGCCGAACGTCGGTGAGCACGAGTTCGGACGTGACCGACGCGCGGAGCGACAGTTTCTTGTGGATGTCGTTCACTCGGAATCCGGGTGTGTCGGTCGGCACGATGAACCCGCGCACGCCTTCATCCGTCGTTGCCCACACGATCGCCACATCGGCAATGCCGCCGTTCGTGATCCACATCTTCGTGCCATTGAGCACCCAATCGGCACCGTCTCTTCGGGCTCGGGTGCGCATCCCCGCGGGGTCACTTCCAGCGTCTTGTTCAGTCAGCCCGAAACACCCGATCGTCTCGCCGGCTGCCATGGGAGGGAGCCACCGCTGCTTCTGCTCTTTGCTGCCGTACTTCCAGATCGGGAACATGGCCAGGGACCCCTGCACCGACACGAAGGAGCGCACGCCGGAGTCGCCTGCCTCCAACTCCAGACAGGCCAGCCCGTAGTTGACGGCCGACATGCCGGCGCAGTCGTACCCGTCGAGGTGCATGCCGAGCATCCCGAGCGCGCCCATCTCCTTCGCCAGCTCTTTTGGGAACGTCCCTGCCTCGAACCAGTCGGCCACCTCCGGCAGTACCCGGTCTTTCACGAACTGGCGAACCGTATCTCGCACCAGCCGCTCCTCGTCGGAAAGGAGCGAGTCGATCGCCAGGAAGTCACGTGGGTTTGGGCCGCTACTCATTGACATCTCCTCTAGAACCTGCCAGGAGAAAGGCTACAGCGAATCTGCGAACGCGATCACGCCGTGCGGCGCAGCAAGGACCGACGCTGCTTCTCCGTCATACCGCCCCACACGCCGAAACGCTCTCTGGTCTCAAGGGCCCAGGAGAGACACTCATCCCTCACGGGACACGCGCGGCACACGGCGATGGCCTCGAGTGCATCATCGTCGTTGACGGGAAAGAAGATGGAGGGATCCATACCCTTGCAGGCTGCGTCTGCCTCCCAGAGGCGCTCTTCATCGATGAGGTAGTGCATCTCACCCTGTACAACACTCCTTCGCTGAGCCTCATTCCAACCGGTGGCCTGGCCCGACCCTCATCGGATTCACTACACTGGCTCTCCCGCGACCGGCAAGGAGACCGAGTGGACACGACGCTGTATTTCGCCTACACCGCCCTTCTCTCACCCGAGCGGATGGTGGAGGTCGTCCCGGAGGCGAAGTTCAAGTTCGTGGCGCATCTTCCGGAAACCAGACTGATATTCCCCTATGAGAACGGTACATGGGATGGTGGGCTCCCCTCGGTTCGACCGGAGCCGGGCAACACGGTGTGGGGCGCGGTCTTCGAGATCCCAGATGCGGCGATGTCGTTGCTCGATGACGCAGAGGAGACCGAGGGAAGACATCGGACCGAGGCGTTCAAGGCGGTGGATCGTGAAGGCCACCGGCACCAGGTGATCACGCACGTTCACGGCGGTGCACCCAACGGCGAGTATGTGCCCTGTCGCGACTACATGCGCCTGGTCGTGGACGGCGGCCGTCACTGGAAACTACCGACTGGTTGGGTTGCCGGCCTCGAAGAGTACGTCGAGGCCCCTCTGTTCTAGGAGCTGACAGCGATCAACCGACCACGCCCCCATGGCACCGGTGGTTGTGTACGCTTCCTTTGTGAGTTCGCCGGACGGCCGCGGGTCTTCGACCTGAGGAAAGTCCGGACTCCACAGGGCAGGGTGCTGGATAACGTCCAGGCGGAGCGATCCGACGGAAAGTGCCACAGAGAACAGACCGCCGATGGCCTACGGGCACAGGCAAGGGTGCAACGGTGGTGTAAGAGACCACCAGCGTTCCGGGTGACCGGGACGGCTCGACAAACCCCACCCGGAGCAAGGCCAAGCAGGGATATGGGTGACCCGCCCGCTACGTCCCAGGTAGGCCGCGCGAGGCCGACGGCAACGTCGGTCCCAGAGAGATGGCCGTCCCCGGGGTGACCCGGGACAGAATCCGGCTTACGGGCGAACTCACACCTTCTGTTCTTGTCAACCTCAGCCCCGGTGAGCGGGGCCAGGATCGACAGGAAGGGCAGCAATCGTCAGGTCACCACCGAGACGAACTGCAACCCGTGATCGATCGGGCGACGGACGATCCGAGGGTGGACGCCATCGTCGTGCCCATCGGCAAGGGTGGACTGCTCTGCCGGAAGGTCTGAACGACCCTCCTCCCCCACTCGGCTCGGCGTCCGCTGGAGTAGATTCGCGAGCATGAAACGAGCACTCGTTGTGGTCACGATGGGGATCCTTGCGATGGGCTGTACGGTCACTCGCGGCTCGGGCGTGGTCGCCACCGACCGGCGGGAACTCAGCGGATTCGACCGGATCAAGGTATCGGGTTCGGCAACGGTGGATGTGACCATCGGTTCGGAGTGGTCCGTTGTCGTTGAGGCCGACGACAACATTCTCTCCCTGATCAAGACGGTCGTCACAGGTGGCACACTCGACATCGGTACCAAGAGCGGAGCGTCGTTCCTGACCTCGAATCCGATCCAGGTGTCCATCACGATGCCGGCGTTGCAGGCCGTCGATATCTCCGGAAGCGGACGGTTGTCGGCCCCCGGAATCGGGGATTCGCAGCGTCTCACGGTGGTTGTCTCTGGCTCAGGACAGGTGAGCATCAGCGGTACTGCCGATGAGGTGGACGTATCGGTGAGCGGCTCGGGCGAGTTCGACGGGCGTCGGTTCGAGACTGCTCGCGCGACCGTGTCGATCTCGGGATCAGGTGAGGTCGTGGTGTGGGCGACAGAGCGTCTCGATGCGGAGGTCTCCGGTTCGGGCACCGTGCGCTATCTGGGCGAGCCGGGCCGGGTCGCTACCGACGTGTCCGGCTCGGGCAGGATCATCAACGAGGGGTCCGGGTAGCTACTCGCCCCGTAGCGCCCGGGAGAGACAGCCCCCTACGGCGGCGGCCCCGAACCCACCGAACAGACCAAGCACCGAAGGCCGTAACTCGAACACGCCTCGTAGTCCGGCCTGGACGGCCGCAACGACCAAGGTGCCCACAACGATCGACAGCCCCACCGCGATGAGGACCTTGCCGATCCGAGGACGGGGCATAATCCGGCTGCACACTCCGACCGAAAAAACGATCACGCCCCCGACGACAAGCCCTGCACCCTGGCTGACCGGCCTGTCGTGGGCGAGATCCCAACCCATCATGGCCAACCCAAGGACCATGAAGACGACGCCGAACAACGTCACGTTTCTGATCCGCTGAACCCGGTCCGGAG
>Ga0307423_1000257_pt1 | contig 35899 bp, 30 predicted proteins | sample SalMarWE160310MG_FD_202154 | JGI IMG/M metagenome (GOLD analysis project Ga0307423, IMG submission 202154) | Salt marsh sediment microbial communities from the Plum Island Ecosystem LTER, Massachusetts, United States - WE1603-10 | ecosystem: Environmental > Aquatic > Marine > Intertidal zone >... | reverse complement strand
ATAAAAAGATGAGGACTCTCATTAAGTATTCTGGTCAAGAGGGTGGTCCCGCTTCTTGGAAGGCCCACAATAATGACGGGACACCGGGTAATGGTCTTTCCTCTCTCAGGCGAGTCCGCGTTCATAAGGTCTCATCCGACAGCATGATCCATAATTCTGAAATAGGCCTTTTCGACCAAGTCGCCAATCACATCATACGTTCTATATCTTTTGACATAGCGCCTTCCATTCTCGCCCATCTTTTTCGCCTTGTTTCTGTCTTTCAGAAGCTCCAAGATCGCTCCGGCAAAAGCCTCCTTATCATACGGCACGCAAATACCCGCTCCACTTTCTGATATGACAAGCCGTTGTTCTGGATGATGATTTGCGACCACCGCTTTGCCTCTGGCCATGTACTCTATTAGCTTTGTGGGTGAAGTGGAATTGAGCACCTGGATCGGATAATATGGAGACAAACAAACATCCGCGCGGTCGACCCAGCGCAGTGCGGCTTCTTTGGGAAGAAACCCTGTGAATACAACTGCATGTTCGACCCGCCGCTTGATGGCTTCATCCCTGAGCATTTGTTTGTCTTGCGGATCTTCTCCCTCGCCGACCATATACAGTTTCGCGTCAGGCTCGTCACGAAGAACCCTTTGTAATGTTCTGATCAGGAAATCGAGCCTGCGGCTCCTGACAAGCGTTCCCAGATACACCAGCACTTTCTCGGGAAGGTCATCTGGCGTCTTCTTCCCTTGCCCGCGGGAAAGAAGCTCTGCATCCACGCCCATTGGAATGGTGGTCATCTTCGTTTTTTCTATCCCCTTCGCTGCGATGTCTTCTTTCATTTGCTCGCTTTGGACAAAAATGTGGTCGGCTTGTGGCAAGATGACATGGTAGAGCAAGCCCTTGAACAGGAGTCCACGAATCAGATACAAAAGCGGGTATCTTGCCGTGCCCGTCTTTGCCCTGTAAATCTGTTCCTCGGCAAAGGGATAAGACAGCCAGTAAACGAAGTTGGTTTTGGTCAATCTCGACGCAACAATCGCTATAATCGCGGATGCGCATTTATCCTTGATCTGGATGAAGTCATATTTTGTTTCTCTCAATTGGCAGAAAATCATGCAATCGTGCAAGAGATCATAGATGCGCTTCCTGAAACGGTGAATGACTGTTGAACCTAAATCTGTCAGCCCCACCCATACCCGTCCCCCTGACCACCTCGTCCGATAGGATCGACTGCAGCTTTGGTCTGACTGAAGTATCCAGTCGATGATGTGACCCCGTTCTGCCAATTCTCGTCCAAAGAGAATTCGAACATCATTGCGAAAAGGAGGAAACTTGTCGGCTGAAATAAATAGAATTTTCAGCCTTCTCCCGTCAGAGTTCACGACAACAGGCGGCCTACTTTGTGCTCGCAATCTTTTTTCTTGACTCTGCAAATCCGGCAGCTATGAAGATCACATGCGGCATCATTCCGTGCATGATGCCGTTGGTCAAACAATTCACAAGTATGACCATGATGACAGATAGATTGGTCGCAGAAAAAAGATCCTTTTTAGCCAGTTCGTTATGGGTTACATATAGAGAGAAAAAAAACAACGAGTAGAACAGGTAGCCCACAAAACCGCCATATTGCAGCCATTCAACGTGGAAATTATGTATTGTGACACAAGTCTCTCCACGCTGCAACCCGTTGCCGAAGAAGGGGCTTTGCTCAAATTTCCTAATGCCGTCCTGATAAGTGAAAGCGCGGCCATACATGGCACGCTTCCAGACGTCGACATCTAAGATGCGATTGATGGTCCCTCTCTCCCGGGGGTCGTGGCCTTTTGGTTTGAAATAATGTGGGTTATACGTAATGAACAGGGTAACAAGCAGGCTGGCCACAAAAAACAATGAGAAGACGCCTAGAGCATTCAGCTTGCGGATGAAACGAAAAAGAATCGGACTGGCCAATATAGCCACCGAATAGGCCCTGCTCAGGGTGGTCAGAAACAGCATGATGGTGAGCACAAGGGCCGTGAAACCGCCTTTCTTTTTCCATAATTCAGTGAAAAGTAATGTGCAGATTGAAAATACAGCAAGGGTGGCCACTCCTATGGGAGGAATTCCCAGCATGGACTGTCTTGACATCGTCAGTCCGAGCAGAGAAAAAAAGGCAATGCCCGCGAGTAACCACTTGAGGGCTGCTTGGTACTTTTGTTCCGATATGACAAACGATTTTACGACGAAGTACGAGACGACCGGAATAAAAATGGCGTGAAAAGCCATCAGGCCAGTTTGCATAATATCCTTTGATAAAAGAGTGGAAGCAAAGTACGTGAGGCAGAGCAAGATCACAAAAACATCGATGACACTGAATCCGTATCTTCCATGGGCTGTTACATTACTCAGTATCGCTACAATGGACAAAGAAACAATTCCCATGGAATAGGGATTAACAGTGACCACAAAAATCTCGAACTGTCCTGTCACCTCCCGAAAGGGAAACAGGAAAAGCAAGAGACAAAAAGCAGAGAAAGCGACCTTCAATTCATCCCCCCCCTTGGCCTGACTGAGTTGAGGGGTATATGGCATAGCAACACCCTAATAGCAACGCCATGTTTGCTATATTTTTGTCGAAAACGGCGCCTATATCCCGGAGGTTATGCAAGGGTTCCGACCAGACTGTCTAATAGTAGCAGTAATTACTCATGTTCAGATTATATCGCTCAGCCAAAATTCTATTGTCTTGCTGAACGGATCGGAAAATACGCTTAGGAATATCGCTCATAACTCCACTCTCTGTGACATTTCTTCTGGAGGGCCACTTATCGTGAAGCACTGCCACGGGACTGGTAATTCGGACGTGTCTGCTGATTCTAACCGGTATCCCCGGCAATAACCCGGCGGGGTTGAGCGAACTACGAAAAAAATGATTCAAGAGGCGGGAGACTGCCATGCCAATCGGGCCCAGGCTGGACACGTTGGTTCTTGGAAGATCTATCGCTGGCAAATCAACTTCCATGAAAGCACCCAGCTTTCTGAGAAATTGTTTTGGGCTCGATTGGAATTCCTCAAAAAGTAGCAACAGAACCCCTTCTGGAAAAGCCTGGACAACCGTTTCAACAAAGGGACTGTATCGGAAGCGGTCTAAAGAGACCAGGGGAGGGAGTCCGCTGGTGTCAAATCCGTAAAAACGCTTCATCGGCTGAGTGCCGCCTGACCTAACATACTGCCGATAAAGAGAGCGCGCGAGCCCGTCCTGTCGCCTTAGCACGAGGATGACCTTCGCACTTGGAAATGTTGCGCGCAAGTTCGAGACGACGGGCGATCGGTGATCCAGGGCGTGTTCAATGAGGCCTGCCCACGGCGGTCCTGAAAAGGCCTCGTTCGACAGTAAGATATTTTCGTGGGCGGTGAAGTGACGGGAGAGCATGTTCCGGGCAACAGTTGGATCAAAATACACAGGATCCGTGCGGGTAATGTACCACCTGAATCGCTTCACGTCTTTTATCTTCTCTCTCAGAAACCGGATGCCCTTGCAGGCGGGGAAAAAATGTTGCTGAAGGGTTGTCGTGCCGGTTTTGTGAAATCCGATATGAAGGAATATATTGGCCATATTCTCCTGTTGGGCGTGTAGAAGTAATGCCTATGGTTACATCACTGCGGAAGGGATATTGACAAAAGGCTGGTAGTGGCCCTGCGGTAGACCGGCATGCAGATTTCCTCTACGATTTCTTTTTGCTTCCTGGAGAGTCTTGCTGATTTACCAGGACTTCTCCCGCGGATTCCTTGCTCATATTCTTTCTTATATTCCAAATCAACGAACTCATAGATGGCCGGCAACACAATGCCTTTTGCTTCGACAAGCTGATCGTACTGCACAAATAAAACATCTTTTGGGGACAAATTTTGCTGGAGCTCGAAGGCCTGTTCGGTTTTTCCTGCATACGCAAAGCAGGCTTTTCGAATTGGCCGCACCCCGTACTCTCCAAAAAACTGGCAGTACTTTTTCTGTTTTGTGCTCAGGAAGTTGAAGCCACACCCAAGAAACAACTGGTGTAGAGCGGATCTGCTCCAGTTGTGTAACATGGAGTACACAACGGCATACGGATTTCGCAGAATCCATATGATTTTGTGGCCGTTTCGATACCGGAAGTACTCATGGTAGCATTCGTTAAGGTACGTTGTTTGAAAGCAATACCTTCCTTGCGGGGAATGATCAACGAGACCTGCCAAGATCAATGCGCCGTCCAGTTCGCTGTCGCTTCCGAACCAGTATTTTACCATGCCGTGGCTTTGGGTAATAATTTTTGACAGAATCGTCGTGCCCGATCGTTGGCATCCTGTTACCAAAATGGAATTCGGAAACTCATCCAAGCGTTTGAGCAAGTGGCAGCCCCTCGATCTCACTTCGCGCACGTAATCTTTCCACGAACCAACAGAAATCTTCCTTTGGCTCACTTCGTTCCCGGCGTTCCTTTCAGGCGAGCCAGTGCCCCAGGTTTGTCCCAAGCATTTGTTCCAGTCTATCTATGTCCTCCTTATACAGAGCTTTCAGCCTCTCTCGAGTTTCCAGTCTCATAGCTTCTTTCTTAAGGTTCATGCGCCTTACCTTCCTCTGCATATAATGTCGAATCGCATCCGGAAGAAACGGTTTGATAGAAGACTTCATGGCGTTTTGCCTATTCAGAAGGGTGTGAAGCACCCTCATCTTGGGGCGACCGGAAATGTTGTGCCTTGCTGAAGTGTCCGGCGTGAAGTGCGGGTCCACACCCAATAGCCCAAAGACCACTTTGGAGAATCCAAGGGGATCGGCCACGAGGTGGTCATAAAGAAGGACGAAGACCTGGCTATGAAATACTTCCAGGTATCGTTCTATCTGCGCCGAATACAGGCCAAGCTCCGTGTACCGCCAAAAGAACTCATAGTTTGATTTCCTTCTCACTGCCTCAGCCCCCATGGCCTCTTCAAAGCTCAGATTTTCCCGCCCATCTCGAACCATGTGCATGTATGCTGAGAACGCCCTGTCTATCGGGTTGCGCAGAATGATGAAAATGACAGCCTCTGGAACGCATTTTTGAATGCGTCTGGGCACGTTGTCAAAGAAAAGGTAATCCACTGAGGCCTCGCCACGGGCAGGAGATTTTGCTCCAGGCTCAAACAATTCGAGGTACCGGTCGAAATCCTTGATGACCTTGTGATCCACCGCACCGTCTCCCGGCCCATTATGAGGGAAGATGTTATCCTGATGAGAGAAGTATTTCGGCTCCTTTAACTCCGGCATGAAGATGTCGGGATGTTGGGCTAAATACTTGACAAGAGAGGTTGTGCCGGCCTTTGCCGCACCAACGATAAAGAAATTCGGAAGGCATGGGTCAGGCATTCATACTGGTCCTCAAAGAGGGTGGTGGTGCGGGGGCCGGGACGCTGCACACGCCCTCTGAACAGCCTCTCCGAAGCGCACGGGAGGGTCGAGGAGACGCTTTCCTGAAGTCTTCGCTCCTCGTGCCAGTCTTTTGTATAAGGTTTCGTCGTCGAGGAGTGCAGAGATCTTCGCACGCAGATCGTGCACGGAATCAGGTTCGTAGAGCAGGCCGTTTTCGCTGTCCTTGATCAGGTAGGGAAAGGGGCCGAAATTAGGCGCAACCACCGGCACTCCAAAAGCCAGGCCCTCCATAGCGGCCATGCATCTTCCTTCCGGGAAGGCCTTTCGCGTCGGTGTGACGAGAAGTCTCGCATCGCGAAGAAGCTTGCCAACTTGGCGGTGTGAAATATCACCAAGAAAAATGACCCGATCCGCTATCCCGAGCTTTGCAGCCCATTTCTTTAAATCGTGCAAAGCTTTTCCTTCGCCGGCATACGCGAGACGCACTAACCGGTCTTCTCGCAGCCTTGGCCCGCAAGCCTCGAGTAAATCAAAAACACCCTTGTCTACCTCGATCCTACCCAGATAAGCTATGGTATGAGCATTGCCGCTCACGTCAGTCAGCGACTCCCTTTGTCCGGTGGCATCAGCGATCAGATCCCTGAGTCCAGAATCAAATTCGACGATGATTTCTTTTTTCACGCCAAGCCCTACAAGCTGGTCCCTGAGATAGGGCCCATGACAGATTATACCGTTTGCTTGTTTCATGACCAGGCAGTCCAGTGCCAAGGTAAGCTTTTTCTTAAGACTTGAGGCATTCTGTTCTACCCGGTTGTGCCGTGAATGGATGAACAGGGAACTGTGCCCTCTGGCGACCAAGTAGCTCATCCATAAGAGGACGCCTGTGGTACCGCATATGACCCGTCGGGGTCTGTGCCGTAACGCCTCAACCAGGGAAACAAAAAACATCTGTACCAGAGCCACAGGCCGTCCCAAAGCTCCCAACGCATGTATTTTAGAGCGAAACACCCGGGCCCGCACATTGCGTATCACAATTCGACTATTTGTTGATTTTGCCGAAAGAAGCAAAAGCGGCGCGCATCCGATCATGTCCAGGAAACTTGCCAGGAAGGCGTTTGGGCCACCGTCGGGCACTTTTCCAGATAGAGCTTCGATGGTTTTCAACTGGCGAACCACATCTCCATTCTTGACGTAGAGATAGCGGGGTATATTGTTGGTCATGGCTTTGACGCGCTGCGGTTTTCAGCTGGGCTCATAGCCAAAGTGGTCAAGCATTTCTGCAGCATTTGCCCGAATTTCTGCAATGTCATCCCGGCTTAACTGTTGCATGCTTCTTTCATTGAAGTTTTGGATCATGGAGAGACGGTGACCGGCGATGGTCCGGAATGAATAATCCTTTACAACGCCCTGTTTCAGCGGCTCAGTTTCAAGCCCCAGGAATTCAGCCAACCGTGTAACCGTTTCTTCGGGTTGATCGCAGAGTTCCTCGTAACATAAAGTAAAAAAATTGTGCACGGTCCCGGAGGTGTCCACCAGATTCTTGTTGACCCTATTCCAGTGGCGTGCGGCACGGTCAAGACTCTTGTTGCTCTTCCTGCGGATGCCCTCAGCGACGGCATAACCGTTTCGAACGACCCCAACGAAAAAGCTGTTGGGAAACACACGTTGCAGCCAACCCATCCGCGTGACATTCGCGGGGGTCTTTTCAGCGATCATGTCTTTCACGGGGTCGTCCAGATCTTTCATCCAATCGTGGAGAAGTCTGGGGGCGTCTATAAGAGGGTGGTTCACGTCGACGCCAAGCTCTCCGAGGTATTCGCTCCACACGCGTTCATGTCCCTTCCTGCTCGCCCTGGGGAACACCCGTGTGTATATCTGTCCTTCGTAAGGAAGCGTGGAGACCTTGTTGCTGTTTTCCAGGATTCTCTTCACAAGACTCGTGCCCGAGTTGTTGCACCCGACGATGAAGCACCATTTGTGGGCATTGACCAGCTCCTGGAAGTGATTAGTATAAAAGCGCCTTTGGCCCAGCACGTGCCAACTGAACTCCCGAGCGATGTCGGCAAGAAAAATAGCGGAAAGATTGTAAGCTCTCATCCCCCGCCTCAGCCACCTGTTGTCAGTCCGAAAGTGCCTAATGAGGCGCATGGTGCCGTTTCCCGCGGGTTGGTTCAATGCCCAGATACTGGATCTCCTCTACGATAGATCACGGGACGATCAAGCGGTAGGGTTTTGAACTCTTTTCCGCTGCCCAACTCTTCGGAGATCATATACCAGAGAGTAGGGTCGACGCCCCTGCCAATTCCGGGATTCAGGGACTTTACGGGCGGCATCCGGGGTGAATCGACGGCATTGGCAATCAGGAAGTCGGGTGCATTTCGGATCACGAAAAGTGACTGCCGCTCCAACGCGGCAGCGTTGCCGCCGTAACCAAATACACGAACGTGATCAGAATCCTCTATTTTTATAACGCAGCGGTTGCCTTCACTTTTGACCCCGTAGAGAGACACATGCCTCGCCGAGCGTATCTCCATATTGGTCTCGCTCAAGGCGTGTTCGGGGTTGCATTGATATATGGCAAACGGGCCATCAGTATCGTGAATCAGTAGATGGCGGTAGTCGCGCCCCTGTCCCCGGTGACTTTCCTGGAAAAAGTTGTACCAACGGCCACCGCCGTTTCCTGTCACCAAGACCAGTGGCAGATTTCTCTCTTCGGCGCCTCCAGGAGACTTGTACCCACTAAGGGGTTGGGTAATGAAATTCACATCTCGGACCAGCGAGTCGCCGCCGCTCTGCCACTTCAAGGCATAAGCGCCGGTCAGGTTTCCGGGCACCAGGAGACCACAAAAGGCGATGATCGTTTTCGCATTTGCAGTGCTGCTGGATATCACAAGAGGCTTGGGAGAAGCCGGATTCGTGAAGTCATTGTCAGTTGAACGGACCATTATGACAGACAGGTGCCTGCCCACTCCGATTACTTTTGAGATAGGTCTCAGTTTGATTGATCTGGTGACCCGATAATATCCCTTGGGGAGGAAGACAATTTCGTTTTCATCGACGGCTTGTTGAATTGTCGCACTGTCGTCCGTGTGGCTATCCCCCCTGGCCAGATAGGGCGGGGCTTTGACGTTGGCTGCCCCTCTTGACTCCCAATGAGGAAAGTCGCTCATCCAGAGGTGCCGCGCTTGAAGGTCTAAAGGGGGGAGCTTGCCGACTTCAGTTCTTATGTAATTCTCAACGCTCCTCTTTCCGTCAATATAGACCGGAGACTGAAATTGATACCCCTGCCACTTTTTCGGTTGCACCCCGTGAGCATATTCTATGATGCGAACCCACCCGTTCAAGTTGCCCGGAATCTGCGAACCGTCTGGATTGAAAACGGCTTTAGACGCTCCTTTAACGTAAACATTGTTTAAGTACAGGCTCTTGGCAGCGGATATGGCGATGCCTCCCGGGACCTCGAATACGATTTCGCTGTCTATGAGGCAGGCTTGGCCCTGGGCCGGTTTGCCGCCAGCAGCAAGAGTCTTCACGAGAGGGCCCCCCGTGGCGGAAATAATCCTGATCCCGACAGCGCATAAGGATTGGCGGCCCTCGTAAAGAATGGCCGTTTCTGTTTGCTTGATAAGGGTGATACCCGTGATGGTGGTTGCAGGCTGCGTCTCTCGCAAGTCCAGGCCGATCTTTCCCCCAATGACCGTTATCCCTGCCACGCTGCCCCCGGAGCCGATTCCGCCCTCGATGCCGGTCAACCCGTAAGTCACGTCGATGGTGCATTCTTCAATGGCAGAACCCTGGGCTGCTCTGTGCCGAAGCGCTACCGCTCCGGGGTTGTTTTCACCGATGACGATGTCCAAATTGATCAGCATTTGGTTTTTGGAGACATTGGGTTTTCTCTTCTCGGGATCTTCGAGCCCGCGCGCCCAAAAGTGGATCACATATTTTGGTTGGGTCGGGTCGCCGTATCCTGGGGAGCCCGGTGAGAGACGGATCGTGGGTCTGGGTCCACTATACGAGCCTAACAGCACACAAGGAAAGTTGGGCCCTCCGGAAATCTTCCCATTCGAGCGCAGGTATCGATTTTGAATACATGAAAGGGTGTCTGAAATACGATAAATACCACTGGGGAAGTAGCAAACCATCTGATGATCACGGGCAAAGTTGACGGCCCGCTGCAATGCAATTGTGGAATCTTTCACGCCGGTTGGGTCCGCGAGGAACGGGGCGCCAGTCACATCCACAAATCCCATCGTTGCAAGCCGCTCGTTTCTCAGCTCCTCCGGGACGACTTGAACGACTCCGTCGACAACCGGTTCCCAAACGGTCTGGTGTGTGAACGGAACGGCATCATCTTTGGTAAAAGCAGTCTGTGGTGCACATGACAAGAAAATAAGGACCACCACAGACGTTAGGATTTTTTTAGGAAGGTCCAACTTCACACCCCGGAATATCCCGTCACCCAGCCAAAGTGTTCTTGATAACGCGGCATACCGCAGGCACATTCACCACAAAGTCATCGTTAATCCAGTCACTGTCACCACAGATGTAGTGATATTTGTGCCCCATGGATTTACAGAGATAGTAGTATGAAGGCTTGATAAACTTATAGGGAAACAGTTCCAGGACATTTATCCTTTCACTAAATATCACATTTGTCAGGCCAGCCCCGTGTGTTGCCACAACTGATTCTGCGTCATAGAACAGCTGGACTTGATCCTCAACAGACATGTCTTCAAGGCAATATTTCTTGAAGCCCATTTTACACAGCTTTTTGTACAAGAGGTCTTCATTCAGCATGTGGCGGGTTTTAGCATCTTCTCGCGACACGAGTATTCGCTCAGTTTTCTTCCGTCGCCTTTTTGGCAGAACCTGGTCATGAAAAAACTTCAGGTAGGATTTTGGCAGATAACCCGCCGACTTCTGTGTTAGGAATGGGGCATAAATATATGTCTGAATGTCGTATAAATGTTTATCCTCAACGAACGTAACACGAACGTTGTCGGGGCATATCTTTGGCAGGAAATAAGATTCAGACGGGTTTAAATCGCCCACAACGAGCAGTTGAATTTCCTTCAGCTTCTTGTAAGGATCGAGAGATAGGGCATGAAGCCTAGGCAGATTCCTAATGAGTAGATTGTAGTAATTGTTGCTGACCGATCTGAGGCTAGCACAATAACCCGAAATTTGTCGTCTGGATACGCCGTAAAAGTATTTGAGATTAAAATATCTGCTTCGAACCATCGTTCCACTCGAATCCCGGACCATCTCCTTCTTCCGATTCAATATGACGTTATATGCCGAGCAATAATAAACATCTCTCAGAATAGCAGTGAAAAGAGTCGGTACAAGGTATCTGTCTTTCTTAAGGTGGATGGCGTCTTCATGATAAGGCATAGTCAGCGCTTCGGGCGTGCTGACGGATTCCGGTGCGAAACCGTAAGGACGGAGCTCTATATCTGGGAAGCACTCTTCGATTGACTTTATTCGAAGAATGTGATGGTGCATGAGGCCATATAATTTACTTCGTAATAAACGAAGTTTATATCGTCGATAGCGGCTCGTGTTGTAGATCACAAATGGGTCTCCTCTCTGTGTTCCAAAAAGTTTTCATAATCGGTCACGAACCGTCTATGCAAAGGTCTCAAGTGTAAAGCTCCGCCCGGTCAGTTACACAAGGCATGTCCTTTGTCCAACCTCGCATACAAACGATTTCCCTGAGACAGAAGGCCTCAAAGACGTCACCCGCGGATATATGTTGCGTCAGGGGCGGCTTATTTGGGACCGGGTGATTCCCACCCGATGGTCAAAGAAAATACAAAACTTGACCGGTCTGCTCTCAGCCCTTGAAGCACTCACATCAGGGAGAACCCCAATCCGGGAGGGCGGGAGGGTTCACAATGAGGGCCATTTCTTTTGTTGATTTAACGTACACTTTTTAATACTCTGGGACGGGCCCTTCACGAGATGAACCATTTTTTCACGGAACGTCCGACTCGCTGTGTCCAGCTTCCTGACAATTGATGTTTCGCATGAACCGGGTCAGATTCCCCGACCAAACGGGCGGAAGCCTCGGCATCGGGTTGTGCCTCTGTGGTTTGGGCGCCGGATCTGGTTGCGTCTAATTGTTCCTTCAGGCTATTGCATTGGACCAGAAGTTCTTCGAACCGCCTCCGCTCTTGAACCAGTTGTGTCTCCAACTTACGGATGAGAATATCCTCTTTTTCACTTTTTTTTTGATGGTTCTGCAGCAGCTCAACCATGACCGCTAGTTGGGCCACTCGTGCCTCAATATTTCCGAGGCGATCCAGAAGGTTTTCCTGACCGGAAAGCTCCTCACCGCCAGACGGCGGTTGGTGCGCACCGAGCGATGGAGTCATGACACCCAGTTCCTGCTTGTCCTGAACCAATTGATCGATCACTGCCGCGTCTATGGTTTTCAGGTCATCCGCATAGCCATAAACCAAAGCCCCGTCACAAAGTATGTTAATGGTGCGGGGGATGCCGCCTGAGTGCTCAAAAATCCGGGTCACAGCCTCGGGCGTGAATATCTGCCCGTCTGAAGCCCCTGCTTTCTCCAGGCGGTAAGCGATATATGCCCCCGTTTCTTCCAGGCTGAGAGGCGAAATGTGACAACTCACTGCGATGCGCTGGCTGAGTTGTGCCAATGACGGCTTCTGGAGCTTCACACGGAGCGCAGGCTGGCCGACCAGCAAGATTTGAAGAAGTGATTCCTTGTCGGTTTGCAAATTGGACAACATCCGGATTTCTTCGAGCCCCGCTTCAGAAAGGTTCTGGGCTTCATCCACAATCAGCAAAGCTCTTTGGCCCAAAGCGTACTTGTCGATCAGGAATTGATTCAGTGTGTCGAGGAGGCCGGGTTTTTCCGGGCCCGGCGCTTCTACACCGAATTCGTTCAGAATCAATGCCAGGAGCTGATGGGAGGCGACGTTGGTGTTGAAGACGAGCGCCACCTCGATGTCCGGCCCGACCTCTTTTAAGAACTGTTTGACAATCGTTGTCTTTCCGGTCCCGATCTCTCCCGTCAAGAGAACGAACCCGATCCGGTCCATCAATCCATATCGCAGGTGAGCGAGAGCCATCCGGTGTTTTGGGCTCAAATAGAGAAAGCTGGGATCAGGGACGAGATTGAAAGGCTTTTGTCGAAAACCGTAAAAGGCTGTATACATGGGCGTGCTTAAGCATCAGACGCCGAAAGGGAGCTACGGCCTGATTGTTGTTCGTGGTAGTATCGGTAATAGCCATATCCCCTGTCAAGATCCTTCGCTTTATTCATCACCAGGCCCAGAATATTCCGCCCCTCTAATAGCTCAACCGATTTGCGGATCTGCTCTTTCGCCGTTCTGCCGGCCTCGATCACAAGAATGACGCCGTCAACATAGGAGGAGAAGACCAATGCGTCCGGCACGGCAAGGAGTGGGGGGGAATCGAAGACGACATAGCGCTCGGGGTCGCGATGCTTCATCTCCTGGACCAGCTTTTCCATTTTGGGTGAACCCAGAACATCTGTCGAACCCGTAAGCGCTCTTCCTGCTGGAAGGACCAGCATATTGGGCACTCCCGGATTGATGACCAGCTCATTCAGGGGGATATCGTTCAGCATGTGGTCACTAAGCCCCTTCTTCGTATTGCAACCAAGATAGGCGTTAATTTTAGGATTCCGAAGATCTGTGTCGACCAGCAGGACATTGTGTTTGACGTCACGGGCTATACTGACCGCCAGGTTGATGGCTGTAACGGTTTTCCCCTCGCCATCCAGCGCGCTCGTGACCATGATGGTGTTCTGCCCTTTGGGTCGCGTTCTCCATAGGACTTGAGTTCTCAGAAGGTTGTAGTAATCCGTGACTTGCGGATTGTCTAACAGCGTCATGAGCCGATTCTTTTCAAGATGGTTGCTCTCCAGGGAGATCACCGTCGCCTCCCTGAATTCCGATTCCTGTTGTGCACCCATGCCCGCCTCTATGGACAAATGGCCACCAGCTTGCTTTTCATGGTCATCACGCATCCTTCTTGCCTTTTCGAGCGCCTTTTCTATTTTACTCATGCAACCTTTTTCCTTCCTTTTCCGATCTAAAAGCTGATGTGTATGTGGCGTTCGAGCTTGATCCAGAGAACATCAAGGGGTCCGTAAACGTAATGCAAAACGATGATGCCGACAATGACAAGACCCACGGCGCTTCCGGCAAAGGCCCACTTTCTTCGTCGTCTTCTCGAAACATCTGCGGGGGTCTCGAGGTAAGGAATCACAGCCAAAACAGGATGGCCGGAAACCCTTGTCAGCTCATTGGCCTCACGCACAGATTGGTCCATATACTCACTCAAAGAGCCAAACCCGATTCCCGCCCCCGCTGCGAGAACCAGGCCTATAAGAATGATGGCCAGCCGGTTGGGTTTGGAAGGCTTCTCGGGCACTAGCGCCGGTTCTATCAAGGTGAATTTTTCTCCCATGCGGCTTTCTTCAAGCCCTTTAGCTTCCTTTGCAGCGAGGAGGCGATTCTTGGTTTCCTGGTATTTTGCCTGTGCGTTAGCGTAGTCCCGTTGCAAGATGCGGTATTCCTGTTCCACCTGAGGCGTATTCTCCACTCTTTTCCGATAATCCTCGTATCGCTCCCTGAGACGCTTCAGGTCTTCAGTGGTGTTGTCGACCTCCATCTGGGTGGCGTAGATCTGCGTTTGAAGGTTGATATAAGACGGATTTTCAGGTTTTTCATCCTCAACCGACTTCAGCACCGTCTGCTTGTCAGACAGGGCTCTTGCCTCTTCCTGCAAGCGGGAGACCTCTTTCTTGAGCTTAATAACATCGGGATGTTTCTCAGAGAACTGCTCTGAGAGCTTGGCAAGCTGGCTTTCCTTTTCGCTGAGTTCGTGATATCGGTTTCGAAGGTCATCCCGGATGGCGAGTTCCCTTTCCATGGCCTCAAGCTTCTTCTTCATGGCGACCACGTCGGGATGTCCCTCGGCGTGCGTGGCCGCCAGGCTGAGGTACTCACTCCGCGTGACTTCCAGTTCCTCCTTGGGGGTTAAGACTCTTCTGCCGCCAACGGTCACGGCATACATCATGGGCTCAACGGCGGCCAACTGCCCCTCTAAGTAGATCTTCCGGTTCTTCAGTGTCTTGATACTCTCTTCCACGGTGCTGATTTCCCGCTGGAGTCGTTCCATCGTCTGAAGGTTTAACTGCATAAGTTCCGGCAGTTCACTAATGTGCTGTTTCTTGAACTCGGCGATCTGGCTTTCGGTATGAAGGATTTCTGAACTCAGTTCTTGCAGCTGCCCTTCAAGAAACTCAAACGTCGTGCGTGTCTTTTCTTCACGATTCCTGAGGTTTTCTTCCATGTAGAGGGAGGTCAGGACATTGGCCACCTGGGCAACCGTTTTTGGATTAGTGCCCTCATAGGAAAGCGTGAAAGCGATGGTGGCTGATCCGGGTCTGCCTGAATTCGGGTTAATGACCTCGGCCTGGATGGGTATGAGTTCTATGTCTTCGCGCATCTTTTCGATGATTTCTTCGGTGGTGTATCTCTCCTTGAGATCCGCATAAAGATCAAACCGGCTAATAATCTCCAGCAGTCGGCTTCGGCTCATCACCAACTGCGTGATGGTCTGCAGGCGCTGTTCTACATATCCGGTCACCGTCGTACGAACAAAGTCCTGAGGAATTTCCTGCGCTTCGATAAGAATCGTGGCGCTGGAGCTATAAACGGGCGGCAGTATGAAAGCAACGATGACAGCAATAAGAAGAACCAGTCCGGATGGAATCAGGATGTGAAATTTCCTGCGCTTAATGATCTGCCAGTAATGTTGAATGGTGATGTTTTCTTCCATCGATGATGCCCTTTGAACCTTGTCCCTTTAGGATTTTCTTTCAGCAGAATGAGGTGCCCGCGTGGATTCGGCCATCATGGTCAGTCTGTTGACATCAATACTGCCGGGGCCAAGCCATACTCAGCTCCAGGAACACGCGATTTCTGTCCTTTGTGTCACTGGTGACCTCATTCTCGCTCCACGTGTACCCGTACCCCAACAGGAGTGCGATGTCTTTAGTGAAGCCGTAAGCCATCGAAGGGTGCACGACAAACGTATGGCGCTTTTTGTCCTCAAGGACCCTTTGGGTTTTGCTGCGATAGTACGCTCCGCTCAGGTTTCCCCGGAGCTTTTCCGTAAACCGATACCCCAGGCCGGATCTCACCCTGTCGCGGATGATGATTTCTTCGTCAATGCTCGGTGTAAGGTCGCGACTGATGTCCGCTGACAGGCTCATGCGCTCCCCCTTCCATTCCACGGAACCATTCAGGACAAAACCCGAGTCCTCCTGATCGGACCTGCCATTCGATTCGCGAAAGTCCGATTTTGTGTGGCTTCCCCCGGCCTTGAAGGTCATGATGACGGTTTCCGTCAATCGGTGCTCGAAGCCGGCCAGACCTCGGTAGACATACTGTCTGAGATCTTCGTCCGGTCGGTCAAAATCGACCAGATACGCCCCCGCTTCAAAAATGACCCCGGTTTGCTTCTCCAGGAGGGCATGTGTCCAGGTGACATTGAAACCCTCCATCCAGTAGTCTGAATAACGGTCAGACTGGTACTGGGTCTTTTCGAACAGAGAGTCGCCTCTCAATGTGTTCCGTGGGTCCAGGACGAGGATGACGCTGGGGCCCAATGTGCCCCGCTTTCGCTTGGTCCGTTCTGCCAGGAGACCCGACTCCTCAAGGGCTGAAACAAATGTGTAATCCGCCACGTACTCCCCAGACAAGCCGATCTGGAGCAAGGGGTTCAGGAACGCCTTTGTGGAAAGACCATAGGCCTGATCGACCGTGTCAAGTTCGTTGTGCTGCGCATATTTAGAGATTTCCCACCCGCAGCTGACGTTCAACGCCGAGGTATCCTTGCGGACACCAATTTCCAGAGCTGGCGAGGCGAGGTGCTCAAAATCGTCATCGCCCTTGAAAAACACGTTGTCGTCATAAGTTTCGCGCAGTTTCAAAGAAGGGGTGACCGTGTATTCGGCAGCGCCGGCCTCCATGGCCGGGAAACCGATGACGGCCAAACAGAGCAGGACCCGATAAAGGCAGCAAAAGCGCTTCAACATACCAACTTCCCTGTCGGCAGAGGATCTCACTATGTACACATATTCTTATTCTTAACCACGATCACGTGTTGAATCTGACATTTAACGGGCGGGGATAAACCCCACCCCTACGCAAAATGCCTCAAATCCAATGTAGGGGAGGGCTTTATGCCCGCCCGGGTACCTTCCTGTAAGTGTATTTACGAAAATGTGCACTATGGGACCACAATCGTGTCGCCCGGTTGCAGGACGACATTTTGCTCCAGGTCTTTGCCGCCGGCGACCCTCTTGTAATCGAATTTGATGGTCTTTGATTTTCCGTCTTCCGTTCTGATGATGAGAATATCATCGGTGTCCGAAAAAGGCGTCATCCCTCCGGCCACGGCCAGCAGTTGCAGAACGGTGAGTTTTTGTCCCATGACATAAACCCCCGGCTTGCCCACCTTGCCGACCACGTAGACTTTGGGACTGCCGAGTTGAACGAGCAGTACGGTCACCGGCGCGTCCGGCACGTATTCCCTGATTTTGTTTTCGACGGCCTGTCGTAACGCTTCGACCGTGCGACCCTGGGCCACCATATCCCCGATCAGGGGAAACGAGATTTTGCCGTCGGGTCTGACCACCACATGCTTGGTCAGCGCCTCATCTTTCCAGACCGAGATTTCGAGCACATCTTCAGGCCCGAGAAGAAATTCGGGGCCGGGAGCAGAAGCTTCCCCGGTGTCCGCACCCCGGAGAAGGCCGGAACTTCCAAAAGACAGGATGAACAACAGCATCGTGGCGCAAAAGACTTTGTGCTTCATAGGCGGCCCCCTTCCAATTCGGCCCGTTTCTCTATCTCAGTGTCCAGGAATTACCAAATTTTGAATTCTATCAACCCGGGTCAGGATGTCAATCTCCAATTTTGAACCCAAATCGATCCCCCGGTGCCTTTTCCGGCGAAAGAGGAACCCATCGATCTTCCCGGGGACGAAGCTTTCGCTTTTGTGTGACCGGTTGATATGAATTGGATGCAAACCAGTGCCCCCTTGGATCATCGTGGATGGGCCCTGTCCAACTTTTTTTATTGACTTCCGTGGCCCTTTCAGCTACACATATACGCTAACCTTTTAAAAGCATCCATTTCTGCACACGGGGAACGAATATCAACGTCTGAAAATTCTAAAATCGGCATAAGCAAAAAGATTGAGTGAAGGAGGTGATGGAAAACTTTCAGCACGACGAATCAACATGGCGGACTAACCTGGTTGAATGTTTTTAAGGACGACGGAAGGGGGTGTTATAGAGGATGAAGAAGGGAACCCTGTTAGCTTTTTTTCTGGCCATTGTCCTGGTTTTCTCCACGGTTCAATATGCGACGTCGGCAAATTTAGAAGTCGGGCTTTCCGGACCGTACAGCACGAGCGACTTCCGGACGTGGATACTCGGATACGGAGGACCGACGCCGCCCCAGGTCCCAAAGGAGTATATCTGCTATTGGCACGATGTCGATAGCACCTGGGATAATGAGGCTACGATTGCATCCTATGAGATCACGACCCAGCTGCGGGGTGAGGGCGAAATCGGTACCGACACGCGATCGTGGATATTCCAGGCCGGCGAAGACATTTTCGACATTGAGTTTGACGCCGGTGAGTCACACACCCTGTTTGCCGGTAATCTGGAGTACTTTTCCGGACTTCAGGGAGACGGGTCAGATTTCGTGCGCTTCTACGCTGCGAACGACCTGGAGGTGCTCGGTAAAGACACGTACTATGATATTACGGTCCGATCCCTCGATCCGGGCTTTAATATCGACAACTTTGATCCGACAAGCCTCGGCATCCATGCATCGGGAGAAGTCCCGATTCCGAGTGCGTTGCTCTTGTTGGGCTCCGGATTCGTGGGGCTTGTAGGACTGCGGCGATTCGGAAGAAAATAACGATTCATTCAGATTTAAGATGACTGAGGGCAGGGTCCCACGAGGGCTCTGCCCTTTTTTTGTTCCCGGCCACTTCGTGTTTTCGCAATTTGCGGCTATACGCCTTGAGAAGAGACGTGTTTTCGCAAGAAATTCCTTTGGCCGTTTCTCCCGGGGCACGGCGCTTTTTTTCCATATTTCCATATCGTTGACACTGAGGAATGATTATTGTTAACATCATTACAAAACCATTGTAGAATATTCATAACGACACAGGTCGGCATCGGACCCTGTCAAATAACCGGATCCTGTGCCTGTGCACAAAAACCGATACGACCGACGATTACCTTATGCCCGTCTATGAATATACGGCCCTTGACCAGGGCGGGAAGAATGTCAACGGTATCATTGATGCCGACAGCCCCCAGGCAGCCCGGCAGAAGCTGAGGGGCTCCGGGATTTTTCCGGTTGATGTCAAGGAGACGACCGGCAGGCCTAAAGAACTCGGTTCGCGGACGGTCTCGGTGTCGTCTCTTTTCAAACGGGTTAAACCCGGAGAGGTGTCTGTCGCCACGCGACAACTCTCCATCCTCCTTGGCGCAGGTGTACCCCTGGTTGGCTCCCTGGAGGCACTGATTACGCAGATTACAAACCCGCTTTTTAAGAAGATCATCGCCCAGGTCAAGGAATCGGTCAACGAGGGGAACAGCCTGGCTTTTGCCTTGTCAAGGCACCCCAGGATATTCTCGAATGTCTATGTGAACATGGTGCGGGCCGGTGAGGCGTCCGGGTCCCTCGACGTGGTTCTGGATCGTCTGGCGGATCTGGGTGAGCATCAGCACGCCCTGAGGGGACGGTTCAAGGCCGCTCTGGCTTATCCGATTTTCATGTTTTTTGTGGGATCCCTGGTCCTGTTCTTTCTAATCACTTTTGTGGTCCCCAATATGACGCAGATTTTCAAGGACATGCAGCAGACGCTTCCCCTTCCAACGGTGGTTCTGATCGGGGTAAGCAATTTTCTGAAATTGTTTTGGTGGCTCGTGGCACTGGCCATAGCCGGGGCCGTCTTTGTCCTGAGACAGCTCATCAAGACGCCGAGGGGTCGATACGTTTGGGATGAGGTAAAACTGCGGGCCCCGGTCGTGGGAAGCATTGTGCAAAGAATTGCCATCGCCCGGTTTGGAATGACGCTGGGCAGCCTCCTCCGGGCGGGCGTGCCGCTCATCTCCGCGATTCAAATCGTCCGCAACATCGTCAACAACGTGATCATTGCCGATGTGTTGGACAACGCCGTTGAGGAGATTCAGGCCGGGAAAAGCCTGGCCAGCCCCCTGGCTCAGAGCAAATGGTTTCCGTCCATTGTGATTCAGATGATATCCGTGGGCGAGCAGAGCGGAGAGCTGGAGACCATGCTGGGCAAGGTCGCCGAAACCTATGAGAGGGAGGTCGAATCTCAGATCATGGCCATGACCGCTATGCTCGAACCGGTTATGATCCTGGTCATGGGTCTGGTTGTCGGATTCATTGTGGTATCCATATTGTTGCCTATTTTCGAGATGAACCAGATGATCCGGTAGTGTTGCGTCTCGGAAATAACGTACAAAAGTCAACGCGAGTTTAACCGGTTACCCAGGCTTGCGAGATACAAATCCTAAATCCCAAGCTCTAAATTATAAACAATAACAAAATCAAAATTCTTAAATGTTTTAAATTTGTTTCGGATTTCGGTCATTTGAACTTAGAATTTGTTTCGGATTTAGATATTAGGATTTTGGATTTCTAACGTCATCTTCGCCAGTGTCGCGCCCCAGTGAGATTTATATAAGATACTCCTGGGACGTGATACTATGCTTTGATGGTTCTGGAGGGACTATGAAAAGAAGCATGTGGCATAACGATCGCGGTTTTACCCTTATTGAACTCATGGTGGTCATTGTGATCCTGGGGATTCTGGCGGGGCTGATTGTCCCCAGGATCATGGGGAGGCCTGAAGAGGCCAGGCGCATGAAAGCCAGAGTACAGGTTGAAAGCATGGAGACGGCTCTCAAACTCTACAAGCTCGATAACGGAAACTACCCCACCACGGAACAGGGCCTGCAGGCCCTGGTTGAAGCCCCGGCAGTCGGGCAATTGGCCCGGGCCTGGCGCGAAGGCGGCTACCTGGAAAAGGGAAAGGTTCCGCAAGATCCGTGGGGCAATGACTACGTGTATCTCTCCCCGGGCGTGAACGGCGACTATGACCTGACATCCTATGGTGCTGACGGAGAACCGGGGGGCGAGGGCAAGGACGAAGACATAAACAGTTGGGAACTTGAATGAGCGCAGATCCGACGTTGAGACCTTTGAAAAACGTTCATTTTTGTTCAAGGTCAAGGAAGGCGAGGATTTTAACCACAGGAATACTCAGAGTATTTCGCGGATTAAAACCGGAGCCCGACGCCGAGATTGGGCAAAAGGGGGCGTTTTTCAAAGGTCTCGCGTTGGGCTGGAAATCAAAAGGATACACGCTTATCGAGCTGACCGTTGTGATCTTCCTCATCGGGCTCACGCTGGCCCTGACGGTTCCGAGGATCCGGGCGAGTCTTCTGACCGATAACCTCAAAAAGACGGTGCGACGCATGGTCGGGACCGTCAGGACGTTAAGAAATGACGCGGTCCGTGAGCACAAAGTCTACCGTCTTCACTTTGACCTTGCTTCGAACCGGGTCTGGGCCGACTCGGCAGACATGACCGAGGAGGGGGTCACAGAGGCCCGGGATCGGGGCCTCGAGTTGCCGGAAGGGGTTCGCATCATGGATGTGTGGCGCAGCAACGCCGGCAAAGAGGCCGGCGGCGAGGCCACGATTCACTTCAGTACAAGAGGCTACATCGAGCCGTCGGCGATCCATCTGGAGGCGGACGACGGGCGGCAGGTCACGCTCGTCCTGAGCCCCTTTCTTGGAAGGGTCAAAGTTTTTGAAAAATATGTAGAATTTGTGGAGACTTCATGATGTTTTCACGGCTATCCCTGCACCTTGTCTTGCCCGCGAAGGGTCTCGAAGAAAGTCTCGGTTTCACACTTCTTGAGGTGATGGTCGCCATTTCCATTATGGCTATTGCCCTGGTGGCTGTTTTTGGGTCACAATCTCAAAGTTTGTCATTGGCCAATGAAGCGAAGTTCAACACCACAGCACCGTTTCTGGCCCAGAGTAAAATGGCCGACTTCGAGGCTGAACCCCTCGAAGATCTGAGTTCTGATTCAGGTGACTTCGGGGAGGATTTTCCGAATTACCGTTGGGACTTGAAGGTGAGCGATGTGGCTCCCAGCGGACTCGAGAACGTCTCGGAACACCTGAGACAGCTTGATTTGGCCGTCCTTTGGGGGGAGGATAGCGCCTACGAGTACAGGTTAAGACTTTACCTGTTTGTGCCTGAGGCTGAATAGGTCAGGATGCATTCCAACCCGAAGAAACGGTTGAGCCGCCTTGATCGCGGTCGCCTGCCTTTGAGCATGAGGTGGTGCAGTCTCCCTGCGGTGCGTGAGAACCGTCCCGGTTTCACGCTGCTGGAGATCCTCATCGCCCTGTTTATTTTTGGACTGGTTCTTTCCACGATCTACGCCTCTTACACCGGTACACTCCGAATCGTCAATGAGACTGAGTATCAGGCGGACGTTTATGGCATGGCCAGGATCGCCCTGGAAAGAATCTACGAAGATCTGGAATCGGTTTACCTGCCCCCGCCGGAGGCACTTCCTGAGGAATCGGAACCAGAACCAGAATCAGAATTAGAATCAGTAGAAAAAACGACGCCCCTGTTTCAATTCGTCGGAGCTCGAACGGAAGTTGACGGCACACGGGCTGACACCCTTCGCTTTGCCTCCCGGGCCCATCCGGTCTTCGGTGCCGCAGAACCACCCGGCGGCATCGCAGAGATAGGCTACTATACGGAGGGAAAGGAAGGCGAGGAAGGGCTTGTCCTTTTTCGTTCCGGCGATGTGGGCTTTGGCTTCGGTCACGGTGAGGAAGATTCGACGGGGGCCCTGATCCTTTGTGAAGGGCTGCAGTCTTTGACTTTTACCTATTATGACGCGGCCGGCGACGAATACGAGGACTGGGATTCCATGGCTGAGGAGTCCGGCGGCACAATACCCCGAAAAGTGTCTATACGCATGGCGTTCGTAAACCGGTTTGATCCTGAAGCGCCTTACAAGTTTATGATCACCGTGACGCTCCCCGAGGGGGCCGGGGGCGCCGAAGAAGGGGTTTGATGGGTTTCGGCATGATAATCGCACGTTATAGCGCTTTTTATGAATATGTTTCTAAAGCCATGGTCAGGTTTCTTGGAAACAGCCGCGGGATGGCACTGCTTCTGACAATCTTGATCATCAGTCTGGTCGTTTCAATGACCCTTGAGCTCAACTCATCCATGCGGGATAATGCTTACGGTGCGGCCAATCTTCGGGACAGCATCAGACTCGACCAGGTGGCCAAATCAGGACTCAGCTATGCCCTGGCCGTGCTTCGCGCGGATGCCCTTGCGGACGCCAAAGATATGGGAAGGGGAGATTCTCTTCTGGAGGCCTGGGCTGATCACGAGGCCCTTGCGGACGGGTCGGCATCCCTGTTTACCGACAGCCGCCTTGATTTGAGGATCTTAGATCATTCGGGCCGCATTCAGATCAACAACCTGGTCAACGACAAGGGTGAGTATAGCAAGATGCAGATCGAGCTTTTGACGCGCTTCCTGGAGTCTCCCGAGTTCGATTTGGATACCGACCAGGCCAAAGCCATCGTGGCTGCGATTGTAGACTGGATCGACAAAGACGACACCGAATACACCTACGACACTCTGCTGGGGGCTGAAAAGGCGTACTATGCGACCCTTGATTCGCCGTATCCGTGCCGTGACGGTCCCATTGAATTCCTCGAAGAGCTTCTCCTGGTCAAAGGGATGACCAAGGAGCTTTATTACGGCACCGGGGATAAGCCCGGCATTTCCGGATACCTGAGTACTTACGGCGATGGAAAGATCAATATCAATACAGCCGATCGTCTCGTGTTGAAGGCCCTTTCAGCAGATATGACAGACTGGATGGTTGACAATATGATAGAATACCGCCAGGACAGTGACAACAACCTCTCGCAGATCGATTTGAATGCCCGCCTCGGCGGGGGCGTGGACAGCGTGGCGCTGGACGATGAAGCGCTGCTCACGACAAAAAGCAGCTTTTTCGAGGTCCTGGCGGTCGGTTTGCAGGAGGTCATGGCCAAGCGGGTCACGGCCATGGTTGAAAGGACCGAAGACGGGGTCAACGTCCTGTGGAAGCAAATAGAGTAGACCCGGACGTTGCAAAAGTTGGGTAGAGAGAAACAAGCATCATGCCGGAACGGATCATTGGTCTTGACATAAACGCAGACGCGGTTTCCGCCGTGCAGCTGACGTCCCGCGTGAAGGGGTATGAGGTCACGGCCTGCGGCCGCGTGGCCATTGAAGAGGCCGGGGGCATGGAGGCCGGGTTGAAGGCCCTTGCCGAGCAGATGGCGTCCGGGGCCGATACGTGGGTCACTACTTTACCCGGGGAACAGGTGTCCTACCGGAATCTGCGGATGCCCTTTAAGGACAACAAAAAGATCAGACAGACCCTTGCCTACGAACTCGAGACCATTGTGCCCTTTCCGGTTGAGGACCTCATCGTCGATTTCACGATGATTGAGGAATCGGAACAGAGCGAGATCCTTGCGGCGGCTGTGAGCCGGGCGCGGATTTCAGCGCATTTGTCCCGACTTGCGGCCAACGGCATCGATCCCGAGGTTCTGGATATCAGCGGCGTTCCCACGGTCTCCTGGCTACTGAGGCGACACGACAGCCCGGACGATGGGCTTTTTCTTGCCATGGGTCGCACGCATTGCACCATGATTCTCTATGTTAAAAGACGGATTGCTTTGATTCGAACCCTTTCCTTTGATGGACGGGTTCTCACCGCAACCGATTCAGGCGGCACGACAAGTGGCGATGGTTCCGTCGAGACCGGCACGCAAATTGAGTCCTCTCTCCGGGCATTGTGTGCGGAAGTCAGCAATACGCTCCATGCTTTTTCCTGCAGGACGCGAAGCGCAGTGCCTGAACGGGTCTTTTTGACGGGGAGCGGGGCCATGCATCCTGATGTGGAGACACGTCTCAGCGAGTTCCTTGCGCTTCCGGTTGAACGGCTCGACCTGGCAAGGGACCCCAGGATCGAGATGTCGGAAACGGTGACCGCAGGTTGGAATCCCGCTTTGATGGACAATGCCCTTGCTGTGGCCATGAGGGACGGCAAGCAGGGTCTGGGCTTCAATTTCAGACGAGATGAATTTGAGACCAAGAAGCAGTATCTCCGCCACAAGGGGGAAATCTGGAAGGCCGCTGTCTTCTTGATCGTCATTCTGTGTTTTTTGGGTGCCGATCTCGGGGTTGATTACTATGCCCTGAAGAAGCAATCGGCACAACTTGATCAGCGGATCGAAGAGGTATTCCGCCAGACATTTCCCGATGTGAAACGGATTGTAGATCCTGTCCAGCAAATGCGCGTGAAGATCGACCAGGTGAAGAAATCCGCCCTATCGCTGCCCGGTGCCGCGTCGCAGGGAACCGTCCTCGATCTGCTGAAGGATATTTCGCAGCGGGTTCCTGAATCTGCGGATGTGGACGTGGCCCGCGTAGTCGTTGACCCTGACGCGGTGCTGATCAAAGGGCAGACGGATACGTTCAACACCGTTGATGCCGTCAAGAAAGCCCTGGAGCCCTCAACGTATTTTGACGCTGTGACCATCAGTTCGGCCAATCTTGACCGGTCCAGCAACCGAGTCGAATTCGAAATGAAGCTGCAACGTCATCGGCCTTAGCCGCAGGAAGCAGATCGTGATCAAGCTGGCAAAACGCGAAAAATATCTTACATGGATAGCCGCCGGGTGTGTCGTCATCTTCGTGCTGTTTCAATTCCTGATCTTTCCCTTCTTTGACAGCAAAGAGCGTCTTGAAGGGGGCCTGAAAACCAAAGAAAAGAGCCTCAATGAGATCGTGGGACTGAGTTCTGAATATCAGGGCTACCAGACAGGGTCTCAGAGCATTGAGCAGACCCTTGCGCGACGGCGGCAGGGTTTCACCCTTTTCTCTTTTCTGGACACCGCAGCCGGTGCGGCAGAGGTCAAGAGCCAGATCAAGTACATGAAACCTTCGGTCTCACCCGGGACCGGGGATTACAAAGAATCGGAAGTGGAGATGAAGCTGGAAGGCGTCACCCTTGAGCAGCTGGTGGGATACCTTCATCGCATTGAATCTCCGGCAGATTCGGTCAACATCAAACGTATTACGATTAGCCAGAATAAAAAGGAAAAGGGGTATCTGGACGCGACACTTCAGGTTTACACATTCGAGCGGTGAGCGCACGGCGATAAGTTGATGATGTGTAGGAGCCACGTTCTTTGGACGTGGGCGGAGACAACGCCGTTGGGGGGCTGGAATAATGGAATGTTGGAATAATGGGTTTGGCAGATCTACTTTCCCCCCAGCATTCCATTGTTCCACTATTCCAGTATTCCACTTATACCGAACAAGCCCCCTCTGGGGGCTAAACCAAGCCAAGTCCTCGGAGCCTGAATTTTTTTCAATTACAAGGTTCGGTCCGTGAAAGAGATGATCCAAAAACACAAAAAGTGGCTCGGTTACAGCGTCTTTGCCGTGGTTTTGACTGCGGCGCTTCTGTATGTTCGTTTTCCTTCCGACGCCGTGGTGGACTTTCTGAAGATCAGGGCCGGGCGGGCCAATCCGCCCCTGTCGCTGTCGATCGGCCGATTGGAACCATCCATCTTGCTGGGCTTGAAATTGGAACAAGCAAAGCTCGCATTGAAGGACGCGGCCGACAGGGTCGTTTTCCAGGCAGACCGGCTTTTGATACGTCCCGGGCTGTTGTCTTACTTCGGAGGTTCATCGAGCTATTCCTTCGACGCTTCAGCTTATAAGGGTGAGATGAACGGTCACATTGAATTCAAAGGCGGGGAAGCCGTCTCGAACATGGAGGCCCAGATTGCACTGAGCAATATCCGCATCGGGGACTACAACTATCTGTCGTCCTTGATGGGGTGCCCCGTGGAAGGGACGATGGGAGGAACCATCTCGTTTACCGGTCCGTCCAAGAATTCCCGGACAGCCGGCTCAGGCGAGGCGAAGCTGAAGGTCGTCGATGGCAGGTTAAAGCTCCTGGAACCGTTTCTGACCTTTGAGTCCATTGACTTCAAGGAAATGGATATGGATCTGGTATTGCAACAGGGGAGGATCAATGTGTCCCGGCTTGACATCAAGGGGGAACAAATGCAAGGCACGCTGTCGGGAATGATTCTCTTGAAGGATGACCTCGCAAATAGTACTCTTAACCTGAAGGGCACAATCGAGCCGTTTGCGGCATTTTTTGAGAGCATTGGCGGGGCGCGGGACACGGTGGCGTTTTTTAGACAGCGTCTTAAGCAGGGGACCCTTTCCTTTGTCATTCAGGGAACGCTGGGGGAGCCTGACTTCAAATTCACGTAAGGGGCGAGGCGAATGCCGAAACGCTATCAAACCATTTTCACCCTTCTGGCTCTGTCCATAACCATCTACATGGGTGTGGGTCTTTTCTACAGTATCGTTCGTTCGAAGCTGAGACAGGTCGATATAAAGACCATTGCCCTGGAGCCGGCGCCACAAGCCTCTGCCTATCAAAAACCGGGCCTCAGCGACTATCGGCCGATCATGGAAAGAAATATTTTCGGCTCTGCAGACAAACCGCCGGAAGAGGTCAAGGTGGAAGATATCGAGGCCCTTGAACCCACATCGTTGAAGGTCACCCTGTTAGGAACCGTGATGGGCAGTCCGCGAAATGCCTTCGCGGTGATCGAGGAGACCGCCAAGAGAAAGCAGGGCCTCTACAAGATCGGAGATACCATCCAGGACGCTGTGATCAAGGTGATTCTCCGGGGCAAGGTGGTTCTGACGGTGGGAGACAAAGATGAAATTCTGAGCATGGAAGAAAGCCCTTCACAACCCGCAGGGAAAGAGCCGGTGACGTCCCGGCCGGTGCCAAGGCCGGCGGCAAGGGCCCGGAGTGTGCCGACGCGACCTGCCTCTTCTGCACCCGCAGCCACGGAAGGCACCATCAGGGTTGAGCGTTCGGATGTTGAAGAGTCTCTCACGAACATCAACAAGCTCATGTCGCAGGTGCGCATAAGACCCCACTTTCGGGACGGGAATCCGGATGGATTAGCCTTGAGCAGGATTGGGGAGGAGTCCCTGTTCTCAAAACTGGGTCTGCAAGACGGAGACATTGTGCAGGCCGTGGATGACAAGAAAATACAAAGTCCGGATGATGTTCTGGCCCTGTATAAGAAACTGAGATCAGGGTCTGAAGTTGCCATACAGATAGATCGACAGGGTCGCAGGCAGACGCTCAATTATAGATTCGAATAGGGGTGCTTTTGGAGTTCGCAAATTATGTACACATCCTTTTTTGGTTTTAAGGAAAATCCTTTTAGCTTGACCCCTGATCCAAGCTACCTCTACTTGAGCCGCCATCACCAGGCGGCGTTCGATCACCTTTTGTATGGCATCAATGAACGAAAAGGTTTCATTGTGATCACGGGAGGCATTGGGACGGGAAAAACCACCCTGTGCCGCGCCCTCTTGAGTACCCTCGACCGGTCTACAAAAACGGCTCTGGTTTTGAACGCCTACATCTCGGATGTTGAGCTTCTGAGAACCATCAACCAGGAATTCGGCATTGACGGCACCTCGCCGAGCCAGACCAAGAAAGATTACATTGACGGTCTTAACAAGTTCCTGCTTGATAACTACAGCCATGGCGGCAATGCGGTCCTGCTCATCGACGAAGCCCAGAATCTTTCGCACACGGTTCTCGAGCAGATCCGCATGCTCTCGAATCTTGAGACCGAGAAGGAGAAGCTGGTTCAGATCGTCCTCGTCGGGCAATTGGAATTGAGGGAGCTTTTGTCTTCGCCGTCCTTAAAGCAGCTCGAGGAACGCATTATGGTTCGCTACGACCTGCAACCCCTTGATCGTCAGGATGTCCAGGGATATGTGAGGCATCGATTGGTGGTTGCCGGTGGCAAGGGACATCTTCGATTTACAGATGGGGCTTTTGGGGCTATTTATACCTACTCTCAGGGGAACCCAAGGCGAATCAATGCCGTTTGTGATCGCGCCCTGCTGATTGCCTATTCCAAAGACCAGTTTTCTGTGACCAAGAAAACGGTTCAGAAGGCCGTTGAGGACATCGGCGGCGGGGTGACAGCCCAACCCGGCAGGGGAATCGGCTGGGTTTCGAGAAGAGTTGCCGCCCTATGTGCCTTGTTTCTCCTTCTGATCGGTGGGGCGGGCCTGGGCGGATGGCAGCTGCGTAAGTTTCTGGCGCCTCCGATTTCCGGCGAGCCAACGGTGACCGGCAACCGCCCTGTCTCCATGGCGGCTCCCGAACAGCCGTCAGCTCAAGAGCGTGTAGGGTTAGAGGAGGAAAAGGGCGAAGAGGAGACGGGCGACGGGGAGGAGGCAGAGATTGATGCCGCTGAACCTGAAGACGGTGGGGCGTTGTTGGCGGAAGCCAAGGCGAAGCCAGTGAGTCCGGTTTCCGGAAGCCAAGCGATCGTGGCGGTGATCCCTGGCCCTGGAGAACCGCTGCCGGAAGCGGCCGCTCCCTTGCCGGAGGCGTCGGACACCCAACCCGCAAACCTGTTTCTGGAAGACCGGGCCAGCGTGGGAGAACTGTTCAGGGCCTACTATGCTAAGGAGCGTCATCATAGTCCGACTGACAAAGAAGTTCATCTGGGGGTCTATTCTCTCCGCGCGGAGCCCGAGCATCACGTCATGTTCAAGAAGCCTTTTCGGGTTCGTGTGCTTATGCCGCCCGAGCAGTCCGGCACCGGGGCCGGTGCGTCGACGCCGGTTGATCAACATCTGCTGATCTCTGAGGTGACGCCGGATGGCGGCATCGCTGTTGATGCCGACGGCAAGGAACGCCCGGTATCCAGGGAGTTCATTTTGAGTCATTGGGGCCACGATGTCTCCTGGGTCTATCCCTACGAGGCGGATGGGGTTGATTTGGTCCAGGGAATGTACGGCCCCGATGTGATCGAGTTGCAGAGGCGGTTGAATGATGCCGGTTATCTGCTGGAAATCACAGGCATCTTTGACGAGCCGACTTTCCGGAAGGTCATGCGGCTCCAGAGCGACTTCGGATTGGAGGCCGACGGGATTGTCGGTCAGCAAACACAGGGATTGCTGTTTGAGATATCAGAGTAAGATGAGTTACATTCACGATGCCTTAAGAAAGGCGCAGAAGGAAAAGGGGACGCAGCCCCAAAAATACCAGGGGATCGTGCCGACGGGTGCCGAAAAGCCACGGTTTTCCTTTGGCAAGGCCCTGTGGGCGGCGCCGGTTCTTCTGGCGTGCGTTGGTTTTGTCGTATATCTGTGGCCGTCGTCTCAGAATCAACGCGGCCCCGGCCCGGAACCCCAACGCCCCGCGGCGACTGCCGGGCGAATTGTGGCGCCGGAAGCCCCGGCCAAGCCCAAAACAAAAGTGACGCCCATGTCTGAGCCGGGCAAAAGACGTGAGGGGAGCGTCGCCGCCGGACCAAGAACCAAGTCTCAGGGGATGCAGAAGCGGGAAATGGCACAACGGCCCACACCCGTTTCGCCGCCGCCCCCTGAAGTGAGACACGAACTGAGTGAAGCGCCGGTGGCCAAGCCCGGGCCGGCCCCGCGGCCGCCTGTGATGGCTGATGCTGCGGCTCTTTATGAGAAGGCGATGTCTTTTCAGAAGCTCGGGCGTCTGCAGGAGGCGAAGGCCTTTTATGAGGAAACCCTTGCACAGGACCCGAAACATGTGGATGCCCTGAACAATATCGGAGTCATCTATATTCGTGATAAAGATTACCCGGCCGCCCGCGAAGTCTTTTCAGAGGCGATACGTCTGAGACCGGACTATGTAGATGCTTATTACAACCTGGCGTGCGTGTATGCCATCGAGCAGAGGTTGCCCGAGAGCCTGGCCCATCTCCAGAAAGCGGTGTCACTCGATCGGTCGGTGAGGGACTGGGCACGGCAGGACACGGATCTTGCAAACCTTCGCAGTGTGCCGGAGTTTGAAGCCATCGTTGGAGGCGGGGGTGGCGTTCAGTGATCAGGTCCCGGGACGTCATAGACCATTTGACTGTATGGAAACATCAGCTTAGAATAGGGCGGAGCCGATGGTGAGCCAAAAAGAAAGAGCCGACCTGAGAGTGGGCCGTGTAAGGAGTCCAATTCTGTGAAACCAAGAGCCGCAATGATTCGATGGGCGGTCTGCTTGACGTGGATGGCCTTGGGAATGTTCATGGTCTGTTCTGTGGCCCAGGCAGCCCGGGTTGCAGGCGAAGAGGGGGCTAAGCCCGCCGCGCCGGAGGTTGTCAAGCCGCCTGCCGGACCTTCTGCGACGAGCCCGACGCCCGTGGCGCCTCCTCAGAAAGTTACGCCGCCGGCACCAGCTCAGAAAGTGGTTCAACCGGCGCCTGCTCAGAGAGTTGCGCCGCCGGGGCCGCCCCGGAAAGTTGTTCCTCCGGCGCAGGACCGGAAGGTTCTTCCTGTGTCGCCGCCTGCGCGGGCCGAGCAGAAAGCGCCGCCCAAGCAAGAGTCCACCGAGTCACGGCCGGCCGCTTCGGAAAAGCCTGAAAAACAGGAGCCCGAAAAACGGTATGTGACCATCGATTTTGACAATGTGGATATTGAGCTTTTCATTAAGTTCATTAGCGAATTGACCGGCAAGAATTTCGTGGTGGACAAGGCGGTTAAGGGAAAGGTGACCATTATCTCGCCGACGAAGATCTCGGTGGATGAGGCGTACAGGGTGTTCGAATCGGTTCTGGAGGTTCACGGCTTTGCGACCGTGCCTTCAGGAAGCGTCATCAAGATCGTGTCTGCCACGGAAGCTCGAGCCAAAAGCATCGAGACACGCCTGCTCGAAGGAGCGCTCAGTTCTGAAGACAAGCTTGTCACCCAGCTGATTCCCCTCAAGTACGCCAACCCGGATGAGCTCAAGAAGCTTTTTGCGCCCCTGATATCCAAGAGCAGCGTCATAGTGTCGTACCCGCCGACCGGCATGTTGATCGTCACTGACGTGCAGTCCAATATTAAACGCCTGATGAATATTGTGACGGCCATCGATGTCGTGGGTATTGGTGAAGAGATATCGGTGGTGCCCCTGGAACACGCCACGGCATCGATTATCGTGAAGTCGTTGACCTCAGTCTTTCAGACCCAGACCCGGGTGAGAAAGGGGGCCACCCCGGAGCCGGGGATCAAGATTGTGGCCGATGATCGCACCAACGCCCTGATCATCGCGGCCAGCGAGGCGGATGCCATGAAGGTGAGGCACCTGATCGGGTTGCTGGATAAAGCCGTTCCCCGCGGTGAGGGGGATATTCACGTCTACTATCTGCAAAATGCCGATGCTGAAGATCTCTCCAAAGTCCTCACAGCCTTGCCTTCCGGGGACTCGAAGGAACCTATGAAGGGAAAGGCGGCGGTTATTTCCAAGGAAGTGCAGATCGTGGCGGACAAGGCGACCAATGCGCTGGTCATCACATCAAACAGGGATGACTACCTGATCCTCGAAGATGTCATACAGAAGCTGGACATCCCGCGGCGAATGGTTTTTCTTGAAGCGCTCCTCATGGAAGTCAACGTGGACAAGAGCTTTACACTCGGCGTGCAATGGTTATTTGCAGACGATATCGGGTCCTATGAAGGGCGGAAGGTTGCCGGCTTTGCAGCCTCAACCCCAACGACCGGGAGCATTCTTCCGAGCCTCGACGCAACGACCGGCGCCGTGAGTCTGGCTGACGGGTTCACCTTGGGGCTCGTGGGGGAGGGGATAACCATCGGAGGCGTAACCTTTCCCTCCATCGGGGCGGTCGTCCAGGCCATGCAGACGGATTCGGATATCCAGATCATATCGACCCCGCAGATCATGACCATGGACAACGAAGAAGCCGAGGTGGTGGTTGCCACGAACATCCCCTTTCTGACCAAGCAGGACACATCGCAAACAGGCGTAGATTACAGCAACTATGAATTCAAAGACGTGGGTGTCACCCTCAAAATTACGCCGCAAATTAATCAGGAGCGGTTCGTGCGTTTACAGATTTTCGAGGAGGTGGCCCAGGTGGTCGATCAGGAACAGATCGGTCTTCCGAGCACCTTGAAGCGACAGACTCAGACCACAGTGACGATCAAGGATGGCAATACCGTGGTGATCGCCGGATTGATCGACCGGACGCTCACCCAGGGGAATTACGCCGTGCCCTGTCTCGGAAAGATTCCGGTCCTGAGCTGGTTGTTCAAAACAGCTTCAAATCGTGACCGGAAAACCAATCTCTATTTTTTCGTGACGCCCCACATCGTCGAAAACCCGGCCGAGGCTCGGGAAGTCTATGAACTGAAGAAGGAAGAAATGGACACCCTGAAAGAGGGCAGCGTCAAGATGTATGAAAAATCCGGGCAGATCAAAGAGCCGGTGGAAGTGCCCATGGAGTAAAAGGCAAGGGGAGAGGGCGTTGTGAACGAGCTCACGAAACGGATTGGGGACATACTTAAAGAGACCTGCGGGCTTTCAGAGGAGAGCCTGGAGAAGGCCCGGGCCGTGCAGGAGCAAAAAGGAGGTCGGATTGGCGAGGTCCTCGTTGAGCAGAAGGCCATCACCGAGGCCGACCTGCTCAAGGCCCTCAGCATCCAGTTCGGTCTGCCGGTCTTATCGGATCTTCCCACCGAAGGTCTCAACACCGATTTTACCCAGGTTCTTCCGATTCAGTTTCTCAAGAAGTACAAGATGGTTCCGGTGGTGACGCCGAAAGAAGCCTGGATCGCCGTCAACGATCCCCTCGTTTTTCAGGCCATGGACGATCTTCGCCTGAGCCTGGGACCCAACGGATTGCGAACCGTGCTTGCCCCCTATTCCGAGATCATTTCCGCTATCAACTATGCCTATGACGTGGGTCGAGATTCCGCCGAGCAGGTGATTGAAGGGATGCAGGAGGAAGACGACAGCGACCGGATTCTTTCTGAAATTGAAGAGACCGGAGACCTCCTGGATGAAACGAGCGATGCGCCGATCATCCGGCTCGTCAATCTCATGCTCTCACAGGCGGTAAAGGCCCGGGCCAGTGACATCCACGTTGAACCCTTTCAGAACAAGCTGAAAATTCGCTACCGCATAGACGGCATTCTGTACGACAAGCTTTCGCCCCCGAAGCGCATCTACTCGACACTGGTTTCGCGAATCAAGATTATGGCCAAGCTGAATATCGCGGAAAAGAGGCTTCCCCAGGACGGCCGCATCGAAATCAAGATCGGTAACAAAAACGTGGATATTCGTGTTTCGACGCTCCCCACCACCTTTGGGGAGCGTGTGGTTATGAGGTTGCTCGACAAGTCGAACGTCCTTCTCAGGCTCTCCGATCTTGGTCTGTCTGAAGACCGGCTCAAGATCGTGGACAGGCTCATCCGAACACCGTACGGAATCATTCTCGTGACCGGCCCCACGGGGAGCGGCAAGACAACCACGCTGTATGCGGCCCTGACAACGATCAACAATCCGGACATCAATATCATCACCATAGAGGACCCGGTTGAATATCAGATCGAGGGAATCGGACAGATCCACGTGAACCCCAAGATCGGCCTCACCTTTGCCAAGGGGTTGCGCTCCATCGTGCGCCAGGACCCGGACGTGATCCTGGTGGGGGAGATCCGGGATCTCGAAACCGTGGAAATTGCCATACAGTCGGCGCTGACCGGCCACCTGGTTTTTTCAACGATTCACACCAATGATTCTGCCGGTGCCGTGACGCGGCTCATCGACATGGGGACGGAGCCTTTTCTGGTGAGTTCTTCGGTGATTGCCATCATGGCCCAGCGCCTCATCCGCGTCATTTGCGGCGAGTGCAAAGAAGCATACACCCCGGATGAGGAGTCGCTGCAAACGATTGGACTCACGCCCGAGATGCTGGATGGAAAACCGCTATACCGCGGAGCAGGCTGCCCTGCCTGTCTTCACACGGGTTATTCAGGACGGCGGGGTATATTTGAACTCCTGGTGTTCGATGATGCGATTAAGACCCTCATTCTGAAGACTTCCGACTCCAGCGCCATCAGACGGGAGGCCGTGAGTCACGGCATGGTGACACTCCGCCGGGACGGTGCGCAGAGGGTCTTGGACGGCGTCACCACCATTGAAGAGGTGTTTCGCGTCACCCAGGAATAGCCCCCTGGTGTGCCGTATTGTGGATACTTGATAAAAACCAAACCAAGCTGCACAACGGGGCACCTTGGGTTGGCCGAATGTGAAATCCTAAGCACCAAATGCTTCTCGTTTCAAGGCGTCAGCCGCAAATTCTAAACAATATCAAAACCCAAAATTGCCAATGTTCTAAACGGGTTTTATAGTTCGATCATTTAGAATTTGGATTTGTTTGGGGTTTAGATATTGGGATTTAGGGTTTCTAATGCCGTCTTCACCGGGGCGGTTTCATGTTCAGAATTATGTAACCTATTTGTGTTGCACAATGCTACCCGCTGATTGAGAAAAAACGATGCCCGGAACAGAACAGACTGCCTGGAAGACCTTTTTAGCGGTGCTTGTGTGCGGTGTGCTTGCCCTCGTGGCGACCGGTGCGGCTTCGGCCACCGAGCTCTATATTCCCGCGATCAAGGCCACCAGCGGCCAGACCGTGGACGTTCCCATCATGATTGATGAGGTGGACAATCTGGCGGGCCTGAAAGTGGTCATGAAGTACGATGATAAGATCCTGACGTTCAAAAAAGGGGTTAAGACAAAGCACAGCGACGCCCTGATGCATATTATCAATGACAAGAATCCCGGCACACTCATTGTGGTCATGGCAGGGGCGCGGGGGATCAAAGGGAAGGACTTCCCCATTCTGAATCTCTCCTTTGAAACAAAGGGCGGGCTGAAGGAAAACCACGTGACCACCATTGAAATATCCGAAATTGAGATGATGAGTGACAAATTGAAGGACATCGCCTGTCAGGTGAAGACCAACCCGCTCGTCATTTCCCCCGAACCCCCAGCAGCAAAAAGCCAAGAGGTGAATCAGGGATCGCAACCCGCAAAATAACGGCCGGACGTGATAGGGGTCAGGTCTGAACTTTTTGACAAAGGGCACCCATTTTGTCAGAAGTGAAGACCCTTTCGATATGGAGACTGTGTCATAATTCGTCATCCCGGCCAAGTCCCGCGGAGCGGGACGCGAGCCGGGATCCAGGAAAACTTGATATCCTCACATTTTTCTGGATAGCGCTTAAAGGTTGCGCCTGACGGCTTTAAAAGAGGCACTACGTGCCCGGGTCTCGTCCTCCTTCGTCGGACTGCCCGGAATGACGTTCTTTTTCCATTACGACACAGTCTCATGTGAAGGAGGGATGGATTATTGAAGAAAGCTGTCATTCGCGTTTTGCTTGTGACCTTTTCGGTTTTCCTTGGCACGGCCGGCCTCGGTCGCGC
>Ga0307423_1000256_pt1 | contig 35934 bp, 37 predicted proteins | sample SalMarWE160310MG_FD_202154 | JGI IMG/M metagenome (GOLD analysis project Ga0307423, IMG submission 202154) | Salt marsh sediment microbial communities from the Plum Island Ecosystem LTER, Massachusetts, United States - WE1603-10 | ecosystem: Environmental > Aquatic > Marine > Intertidal zone >... | reverse complement strand
TATAGGCTTGGGCTTAACACGTATAGTAGAAAGCATAATTCGAGACGAAAACGCAATCCTCACCGTCTCCAGCCTGCTGCATGACTATTACGGCGTCAACAACGTTTGCCTCAGCACCCCTTCAATTGTCAATAAAGACGGCATAGTGCAAGCCATAAAGTTGCCACTGGAAAACGGTGAGATTAAAATGTTTCAGGAGTCAGCTGCCATAATGACAAAACTTATTCAATCTTTAGACATATGAAGTGAAGAACATGAAAGAAGAAAAGCATAGTATGCACAGCGGCATGAAACACGAAATGCCTCAACAAGGCATGCAAGGAATGAAGCATGGTGCTTCGGGGCACAGTATGCAGGGGCATATGATGCACACTGGAATGTTTAAACGAAGATTCTTCGTTTGCCTTGCCCTTACAATCCCTGTTCTGGTTCTCTCGGAAGCCATTCAGACCTGGTTTGGTTACACCCTTACAATACCCTATCAGTCATACATCCTACTGTTTTTTGCCGTTGTAATCTACGCCTACGGCGGCTGGCCGTTCCTTAAAGGGTTAACGCAAGAGTTGAGGAGAGCACAACCTGGCATGATGACGCTCATAGCCACGGCAATATCTGTGGCATTCTTCTTTTCAGCCGCCACCGTGTTCGTTCCCGTTGGAAAGGATTTCTTCTGGGAACTCGCCACCTTAATAGACGTGATGCTTCTCGGGCACTGGATAGAGGCGCGAAGTGTTCTAGGTGCTTCAAGAGCACTAGAAGAGCTTGTGAAGATAATGCCGACCACGGCGCATTTGGTGAAGAACGGCGACATCAAGGATGTACCAGTCTCCGAGTTGAAGGCGGGTGACGTGGTTTTGATTCGCCCGGGAGAAAAAATCCCTTCTGACGGCGTCGTGACTGAAGGCGAATCTTACGTTAATGAAGCGCTTTTAACAGGAGAGTCGAAGCCTGTTCACAAAGCAACAAAAGACAAAGTCATAGGCGGCGCCATAAACGGGGATGGCGTAATCAGAATCAAGATTGAAAGAACAGGCGAAGAAACCTATCTGGCGCAGGTGATTAAACTTGTGAGGCAAGCGCAGCAAAGCAGGTCCAGAACCCAAGACCTCGCCAACAGAGCCGCCGCGATCCTGTTTTATGTTGCCGTTTCCGCGGGTGCAATAACTTATGTCGCGTGGGCTTTGGTTGGAAACGCCCAGTTTGCATTGACACGCACCGTAACAGTCCTCGTCATAGCATGTCCACACGCGCTTGGATTAGCAATACCTCTAGTTGTCGCCTTGTCAACCTCAATAACAGCCAAGAGCGGGATTCTCATCAGAGACAGAAAAGCATTTGAAATGGTGAAGGACGTTGACGCCGTCGTCTTCGACAAGACTGGAACTTTGACAACGGGTCAATTCGGCGTAAGCGACGTGGTTTCATACGTCCCTGAAGATGAGCTTTTACGGCTTACGGCTTCTGTTGAGAAGAACTCCGAACATATAATTGCTAAAGCAATCGTGGACTACACCAGCAAGAAAGGCGCTAAGGCTCCAAAAACTCAAGATTTCAAAGCCATTCCCGGTAAAGGTGCACAAGGCAAAGTCGAAGGTAAAGAAGTCTATGTAGGTAGCCCGAATCTTTTGAAGGAAATGAACATTGAAGTGAAAGATGAAAAGGTAACTGCTCTGCAGGAACAAGGAAAAACCGTGGTTTTCACAGTCTTGGACGGAAAACTTGCAGGCGCTTTTGCTCTTGCTGACAAAATACGAGAAGAATCTCGCCAAGCTATTAAGAATTTGAAGGCGGCAGGTGTGAAGGTTTACATGCTTACTGGCGACGCGGAAGCTGTTGCTAAGGGCGTTTCTCAGGAACTAGGCATTGATGATTATTTTGCTCAGGTTTTGCCCGACCAGAAGGCGGAGAAAATCAAAGCGTTAAAGGAGAAAGGGTACCGCGTCGCCATGGTTGGAGACGGCATCAACGACGCTCCAGCCTTAGTCACGGCTGATGTGGGCATCGCCATTGGCGCTGGAACAGACGTTGCAGTTGAAAGCGCAGACATAATTCTCGTGAGGAATGACCCTCGGGATGTGCCGAAAGTTGCTGACCTTTCAAAAAAGACATATTCCAAAATGGTTCAGAATCTCTGGTGGGCTGCGGGCTACAACATATTTGCTATTCCGTTGGCTGCAGGCATACTTGCCAGTTTCGGGGTGGTTATCGACCCTGCGGTCGGGGCGATTCTTATGTCTTTAAGCACGGTTCTGGTGGCTATTAACAGTCAGACTCTCCGAAGATACGAGCCAGAGGGCGGAGAAGCATTTGTTGAAAGAAAACAACCTATGGAACATGAGACGAATGCTCATCACCAACACATGGAATAAGGTTTCGTTGACATCATAGTTATTCATGGCAGAGAGCAGATTTAGAGGTCAATCAAAAGGGAGATGAAATTAAGATGGGTTCGCAAGGCAGTATGAATGTTGCTTTTATTTTGTTTTTGATGGGGGAATTCTAATTGTTTTAGGCGGGTTTGTATCCTTTTTTTGGACTTCACATGAAGGCTGGTGGTATGGAATGATGGGAGGTTGGATGATGGGAGATTTCGGCTATGACTCAGGTATGATGTTCGGCTTCTCACTGGTGGCTTTAGTTTCAGTATACTTGTGATCGTTGGCGCGATAATGCTTAACGCTCGTCCACAGGAGCACACGGCTTGGGGAATAATAGTGTTAATCTTCTCTATAGTCAGCTTCATCGGAATGGGCGGCTTCTTAATCGGTGCCATACTCGGCATTGCCGGCGGTGCTTTAGCTTTAAGCTTAAAACCCCCTCAAGCCTGAGTTACAAGAATATCAAAGAGGGCGCAAAATACGGATAACAAAGCAGAATCTTGGATGAAACGGCTGATTTGAATTAGCAAAAACCTGAAAAATTAGAAAAAATGGTTAGCCGCCTGGGGCCCCGTGGAACGGAGCGTTTTCCCATAGTAGCTCCCACCAGTCTACTTCGGTTATTGTTTCTCCGTGAACGATTATCTCCAGAACCAGCTTCAGCATAGCGTGGTGCCTTTTTTCATCTGTTAATATCGATTCTAGAAGGAACTTGACCTTGGCATCATCGATTTTGGGCAGTTCATCTTCTATTTTCTTGATGAGTTCCGCTTCCAACTTGATATGCTTCTCCACCAGTTCCCTTTGAGCATCAAGATCCTCCTGCTTTAACGCCTGAGAAACCTTCGTCAATAAGGTAAGAGCCGCCGAATACAGTTCAGCGTGCTTCATGGAGTCCAAAGATATTCCTTTCAAAACACCCTTCACAGGTGGATTATTGATGTTGACTATGCCCTTGTTCAGGGAATCTACAATTTCTTTTTCGATAACTATCTGCCGTTTGATGAAATCTATTAGCTCATTCTCCGAGTTTGAACTCACTTTTCTTCGCCTCCCCTTTAAGACATGTAAAGTTTAATGCATAAGGGTTTCGGAAACGCGTTTCCCAAAGTCGCGGCACTTGTTAAGCATGCCCGCGTCAGGTACATACTTCACCAGCAACGGCGGCTCAATCGCCTGCATCTCAAACCTGTTTTTCATGATTTCCAGAAGCAGTTTCGGCGCCTCACCACTCCATCCGTAAGAACCAAAAACGGCACCCACTTTCCCTTTCAGGTTCAAGCCTTTCTCTGCGGCGTCTTCAAAAAGCTTCTTCATATCTATCGGCATGTCATGATGGTACGTCGGCACGCCAATAAGCACCGCGTCAAAACCAGACAGATCCTCAGCGTCAACATGAAAGTTCAACTCCACATCAGGCGCACCCGCGTTTTTAGCTCCCTCAGCCACAGCATTCGCCATCTTCTCCGTGTTTCCGCTTCGACTATAATAAAGAACAAGAATTCTCGACATAAAATCACTTTAACTATAAAGTCAGAAAACAAATCATATGAACCTTTTGCAAACTAACCCCTAAAAAAATGAACACGCCAAAAACCAGAAGTTCGTGGCAACACAGCAGTGTTCTATATTCGGGTACGCAATATTCTTAAATTCGAAACATAGGTTAAGTGTGCAAAAAACAAGTTTAACCAAGAAAGGAGAAGACCTTAATGGAAATACTGAAAACACAGAAAAAAAGCGCGATAATCTGCGTTCTATCATGCACAATACTGCTGCTGCAAGTGACTGCTTCGGCCTGCGTTTTAATTCCTTCAGAGCCACTCAACATTGAGGCAGACGTGGGTGCAATGCACTTCAATGGAGAAACAGCCGACTTCTATGTTCTGGTTTCTTCAGAAGGCATCCCGATGAACGCTAGTCTGACTGCCATCCTGTACTACGACGGCGCAATGTACGACAACTTGACCAGTTTAGTCCAATACGTTGACGCAGGGCTCTACAGGATACCATACACAATTCCATGCGAAGCTTCCGCGGGCACATACGCTTTAGTTGTTAACGCAAGCTACTACACAATCACGGGAACCACGCTGAAATCCTTCCTGCTAAGTGCAACCCTAACAGGATGGAACGCTTGGCTAACAGAAATCAAGAACAACGTAGCCACCATCAAAACAGACATAGGCACAATCCAAGTGTCCCTTGAAGACATAAACGCAACAATCGTCAACATCGAAGAAAACGTAGTCACAATTAACACAGAAATCGGAATCATCAAAACCGACATAAACACCATGCAAATGAACATAACCCAAATTCAAAACAACATCGCCACCATAGAAACAGACATCGGTGTCGTCAAAACAAACGTGAATAACATCATGCTGAACATCACGAACATATACGGAAACACCACCGAGATAACCACCATACTCGGCGACATAGAAGGCTCAATACTCACAATCAACGAAGGCGTAATGACAATCAACACCACCCTCGGCACAGTTCAAACAAGCATAGACTCGCTCGACGTAGCCTTAACAGAAATCCAAGGCTCCATGGCCACCATCGAAACAAACGTCGGTGAAATGCAAGTCAGCTTGGACCAGATAAGCGCCAAGCTTGTTACGCTAAACGGAGACGTAGCCACAATCAAAACAGACATAGGCACCATAGAAACAGACATCAGCAACATCCAAGCAACCGTAACATCAATCGAAGGAGCCACCGCCACCATAAGCACAACACTAGGCGAGCTAACGGGAACCATAACCGACATGCAAGGAGACATAGCAACAATCAAAACAGACATAGGCACAATCAAAACCGCACTCGACGACATGAACACAGACACCGAAGGAACTTTAGACGCCACTTCCGTTGGGATAGTCCTCGCCGTAGTCGTGGTAATCGCTGTCGTCACAGTTGGAGCGCTCGTGCTTAGAAAACGAAAAAGCGCCGCCTAAAAGGCCACAAGTAAAACCCATTGAAAAAGCGTATTTCGCTTTTCATTTTTCATTTTCTTAGCTCTACGGCTAACAGGTCACAAGTGTAAAAACGGTTATCCTTCAGCGCGATTTCGCCCCTTTTGAAACCTACCCTCTCATGGAAGACGGGACCGCCATAAACGAACGTGTGAAACTCGCCGTTTTCACCGCACGGATCCACACCAGCAGGCAGATCCATCAGGAACTTTTCATCATACTCGCGCCCCGCAAAATCTTTCCCAAGAACACGAGAATCAACCGAAGTAACCACCGCCTTAAAGCCGAGACGAACAAACGTGTGCGCAAGCTTCGCCGTGTCCTTTCTCCATAGCGGAAAAACGCCGTTCACCTCAGCCTCCGCCAACAAGCGCTCACGATATTTCCTTATGTCCTCCAGAAAGAGGTCGCCGAAAACCACCGAGAAAACGCCGTTACCGCGATGCCTCCTGAACGCTTCCACCAGCACAGCCTCGTATTCCGCGTTGGAAGCGCCCTTCGGGATGAACAGTTCCTCAAGAGGGATGCGCAGAGCTCTGGCTTGCTGCTCAAGCAAAACACGCCGCAAGTCATGAATGCCTACCCTGTCATGGTCCTTCGCAACCGTCGTCAACAGGGCAATCACTTCGTAGCTTCCAGAACGTAGAATTTCGTAGAGTGCAAGAGTGCTGTCTTTGCCTCCGCTCCACGCCACAACCGCCTTTTTCCTCATAAACCATCAACTTCGTGTGTATCCACACGTGTAAACTAGTTTAAATATTTCACGAATGCCCTTATACCTGATGGGAAACGCGATGAAAGTGCTCCTTGTCAATCCGCCGCAGACGTTTTACCCTGGTTCAGACCCACCCGCAGGCAACCTTCCCATAGGCTTGATGTACATAGCCGCGGTGCTTGACAAGGCAGGGTACAATGTGGAGATTTTAGACGCGTTCATGAAAGGCTCATTCCGTAAAAACGGAGACACCTTGACCGTCGGTATGCCCTACGAAGAGATAGAAGAGGAAATCCGCAGGCGAAAACCTGACATCTTGGGCATAGCGAACCCCTTCACGTGCCAAGTGGAGCACGCCATCAAAGTTGGCAACATTGCGAAAGAAGTAAACCCACGCATTTTGACGGTGGTTGGTGGTCCGCATGTTCCTGCAGTGCCCGTGCAGTTCATGGAAGAAGCAGAGAACATTGACATCGGGGTAGTTTGCGAAGGGGAATACGCGATGCTTGACATCGTCAAAGTCGCAGAGGGCACCAAGAAGATAGGTGACGTGCAGGGCATTGTCTACCGCAAGAACGGGAAGATAGCTCAGAATCCGCCGAGACCGTTCATAAAAAACTTGGATGAGCTGCCGTTTCCCGCCTACCATCTGGTGGACATGGAAGAGTACCTTAACCCAAGCAAGATAGAGTACCGCAGCTTCAAAGACAGGGCGATATCCATGATAACCAGCAGGGGCTGCCCCTTCAACTGCTGCTTCTGCTCGGTTCATCTGCACATGGGAAAAGCGTTCAGGGCACACTCCGTGGACTACGTTATACGCCACATAGAGTACGTGGTGAACAAGTACAAGGTCAAAACCATATTCTTTGAAGACGACAACTTGACTTTTGACGTGAAAAGGTTTGAGGCTATCTGCGACCAAATAATCGAGAAACGCATCAAGTTCAACTGGGAAACCCCGAACGGCATACGAGCCGATTATTTGACGCGGGAGCTTCTGGAGAAAATGAAGAAGTCAGGGTGCCAAAGCGTGTTCTTCGGCATCGAATCAGGCGACCAATACGTCTTAGACAAAATCATAGACAAGAGCCTTAACCTGAAGACCGTGGAGGAAGTTGCCAAAATGTGCAAGGAAATCGGAATAAACACCGCTGCGTTTTACATTATTGGTTTTCCCGGAGAAAAGAAAGAGCACATGCTTAGGACGGTGGAGCTTGCGCTCAGGCTCAAGAAGGAATACGACGTTGGAATGCTCCTTCACGTTGCGACGCCGTCGCTGGGAACCCGACTGTACAAAGAATGCCTAGAGAAAGGCTACATCGAGGGCGAGTTGACTTCCCGAGCCTTCGCCGAGGTAAGGCAAACAAGGGGGATGCCGTTGATCAGTACGGGAGATTTCACGTCGAGTGAAGTTAAGGAAATAGCTGCGATGGCTGTCCAACGATACAAGAGGCTGTCCCTGATTAACTACTTCAAGAACCCATGGAAAACACTGAAAACCGCGTTGAGCCAGCCGAAAATCGTCTTGAAATTCATCGAAAACCTGCACACAGGCTAGTTAGTCAATATTGAGTTCGCAGTTTCTTCAAGGGCGTTTTGCTTTTTCCCAGTAGTAGAGAAACAGGTCTTTAACCCAGTTTATGAAGTCAGGGTGCTTTCCGAAAAAGCCTGCGTAGTCCATTCTTCCCCCAATCTGGCGGAAGCATATACTGCCTTCTTTCTCGGTGAGGACAACTAGGGCTGGAAGGTCGGAGAGGTATCTCACCTCTAAGTTTCGTGTCATCTCGGGTGGGTTTACTTTTGATAGAGGGCTATTTTCTGGAATGAGGAACCTGAGTTTTAGCCCTTTCTTGATTTGCCCCTCCATTATTGGACCCATGTGTTTGGGGATGGTGCCTTCTGCTATTCCCCACCCGTACTGTTCGGCTTCCATGAGCGCGTGTTCACCTTTGTTCAAGCTTTCGATGGTATCCATCACCAACTCTGCCTGCGAAAGTTCACTTAACCTGTTCACGAATTGAGGAGGAAGCTGCATTACGTCATGTGTGGAAAAATAGTCCTTGTGTTTTGAGATAAACTCGAAAGGGGAGGAGAGGTGCAACACGAGTTTGCCGTACTGGGTGATGGTGAATGTGCCCTCGGGCTGTTTCTGAACAAGCCCTGCTTCACTTAGCCGTTGCAGTTGCCTGAAAGCCTCCGTTGCGGTAACATCTAAGCGTCGGGCGATGTCCTGCATTTTGAGGTTTTCTTTATGCAGTTCACTCAGTATGCTAAGTCTGCTTTCGCTTGCGAGCTCAAAAAGCAGTTTCTCCATTACTTCACGACTTCCCATTTTCTAATCACCAATGCTAAAGTCTTAGCATCACTGCTTATCTCTAAGCATACTCGTCAAATAAAACTAATCACGTATCGGCGCCTTCTCAGTAACGTGAGGCAGTTCGAATGAAAAACAAAACAAGCCCTAATGAACGTGTCTTCTCTGTTGAGCTCAAGTCAAAGAGACCTCAAAAACATCACATTAGCCAACGGTTACAGCGACACATTCCTTGTGGAGGGCACAATAGGTGAATTGGTGCAGGCTACGTTTGCAGAAGGCATAATCTTGGAAGTCGTCGGCAAGAAGGGCGTCATACGAATAGACCTCGGAGAAGGCGAGATTAAGAAAACAATTGAGCGCAAAACAAAGGCGAAAAGCCGATGAGCCCCCTGAACAAGACGAGAATTGCAGCTTCAGCCCTTGGAGTTTTCGCTGGGCTTGGCGGCGCATCCCACGGGCCTGGAGAAATGCTTCAAGGCAACATCGTCCCCAACAGTCTTGTGATAAAGGCTTGGCCTGAACTGACCGCCTTAGCGGGAGAACCTGCCATGACCGTAGTTCCCAGCTTCCTCGTTTCAGGAATATTAACGGTCATCGTTGGCGTCATAGTCGCGGTGTGGGCTGCCAAGTACGTCCAGAGAAAACACGGTGGCCTATTCCTGATTTTGCTATCTGTACTGCTGCTGCTTGTTGGGGGCGGTTTATTCCCTCCAGTGTTCGGTGTTGCAGCGGGGCTTATCGGGACACGTATCAAACGTATAAGTGAGGAGGCGAAAAATCAATGAAAACAACAGATATTCAAGCTGTTGACTCTAAATGGGCAAGCCTTTTCCGAATCAGTGGAGTAGCTGCACTAGTTGCAGGAATAGTTTTCAGACGGAACATCGCAGCAGAAATTGTACTATTCGCTGGACAAACACCGCCCAGCACAGTAGCAGACTGGTTTACCCTGCTTCAAAACAACAATTTGCTCGGGGTGTCACTGCTAAACATTTTTGATGGAGTAAACTATACGCTTGTGGGGATAATGTTTCTTGGCTTATATGTTGCCCTCAAACAAACTAACAGGGATTTCATGGCGTTATCCGTAACTCTTGGCTTGGTTGGAACAGCAGTCTATTTGGCGTCAAACACGGCGTTTTCTATGCTTTCGCTTAGTAACCAGTATGTAGCCGCTGCAACAGAAGCTGAGAAAGCAACGTTCCTAGCTGCGGGGCAAACTATACTTGCCATGGGTCAAAGTACAGGCGTGTACGCGAGTTTGCTTCTTGTTGCAGTTGCTGGATTCATAACGTCTGTTGTCATGTTGCATAGCAAGGCATTCGGCAAAGTAACCGCTTACGTGGGAATATTTGCAGGCGCACTCGATTTGACGTACTGCGTCACCACCTTCGCATCAGTGCCCGAGTTAGATGCCGCACTTTTGGCCTCTGCAGGGCTTTGCTTGATGATTTGGCACATTCTTGCTGGTCGAAAATTTTACCAACTAGGACAAATAAACCAGAACAGGAGGTGCAATTCTTGAAAAAAGCGTTGATTGTTTACGGCACAAGATATGGGGCAACAGAAATGACTGCAAATGAGATTGCTGACGTTTTCCGCAAAGAAGGATTAGACGTCAAGGTAGTAAACCTCAATGACGAAAAAGTCAAAGACATAAGCGAGGACGAGCTTGTCACAGTCGGGAGCGGCATTCAAATAAACAAGTGGACCAAAGAACCCGAAAAGTTTCTCAAAAATTTCCAGAAAGAACTAACAAAAAAGAAAGTTGCACTGTTTGTCTGCTGCGGCAGCACAGAACCATTAGATGATAAAGCAGACAAAGCGGAGTCAATCGAAAAAGCTAGAACGAAGTATCTGGAAGAAAAAGCCGCCAAATACAACCTGCAGCCTGTTGCCATGGGCTTGTTCGGGGGCGTTTACAACTACAACAGGGTGCCGTGGCTGTTTGGAAAATTCATGCAGGCAATCAAGCCACAACTAGAAGAAGCGTGCATACCGCAAACAGAACCCGGACTCTACGACACAAGAGACTTAAACGCCATACGCAATTGGGCAAAGGAAGTCGCTCAAACAGTTTAACCTTGAAGGAGGATAGCAATCCGCGTAGTGGCGGGCCCGAGGGGATTTGAACCCCTGGTCTTCGGCTTTCTTCCGCCTATGCGTCCGGAGGCCGACGCCCTAATCCGTGCTAGGCTACGGGCCCATGCTTCCAACAGAATGGGTTGCCAGATTTAAAACTAATTGCTGTTTATTCTTGGATTAGTTCTTCGTTTATCCACCAAGCTTTTTTCTTTCCAGATTTCTCTCCCGCGTAGTAGTCTATTATGGGTTTGCCGAACTGTTTCTTTGAGCTCCGCTGGATTTTCCGTAGCCTGTTCAGCACAAGCCACCTGTTCGTTTTCGTGTACTCCGCCAGTTCAGGTGTCGTCGCGCCCTTATAGTGCAAAAGATAGTCTATTATTTTGTGGTCGGTTTCGTCAATGCAGAACGTGTGCGGGTTAATCCTTCCGTGCTGGTACGTGAGCAACTCCAAGTCTGCAAGGTACTTTCGGACTTCGCTGACACTTTGCTCAATCTTGCTCATTCGGTCTTCAAGCTCAAGAAGCTTATCCGCTTTAGGCGTCTTCTGAAGCTTTTCCATTATGGCTTCCCGTATGAAATTGCTTCTGTCACCCTCGGGAATACGTAAAACCATCTCGTTGTAGACTTCTTCAGGAAGCTTCAAAGAAACTACTCGAACCTCGGTCAGCACCATCACACTCCAGCACTGACTATGCAACTCTTGTTATTTCATATTTTCTCCACGCTCGCCCCGAAACATCTGAAAAAGCTAGTGTGTTGCCAAGCCCTAGCCTCGATAGTAATGTATTACAAGATGTTTGCGCGTTATGTAGATATAGGCGAAGCGGAGCAGCGTTTAAGCTCTGAAGAAGTGACAGGCACAACTCTACAGGTAGTTAAACTTGGAAAACGCTTTAAACCCAAAAAATGGCTGTGTCACTCAGACGCCACGTGACTAGCCACGTTAGCTAACTCCATGCAGTGCCTTGTGACAATGTCTTGCAGTTTCGTGCGTAGCTCTTCGCCAGCCATCTGTTTTTCTTTTAACAACGCGACTTTTTTTGCTAGTTCCACATCACCGAGCTCGGCAAACCAAGATTCGAAATCGCCTCGGCTTACGTGAAAAGTTAGGGAGGCTGAGTTAACATTAGGAATCTTATCACAGAAATCCTTGAGACCGCATGCTTGGAGACCTAACGGTTTTCCGAAGCCCTCGTAAAAATTGAATACTTTATCTTGCGGCACATCAGCCAATATGGTTTTGGCGTTTTCGCTGGTGATTTCGGGCATGCCAAGGGCTTTTTTGCCTTTTGCGGTTAAGATGTAAAGTCCTTTTTCAGGTGAAGCGGCGTACCCCATGCGGGTAAGTCCGATTATATGCATCATTGTGGAGGGGAACTCCTTTCCAGCCTCCTTTGCTATTTGTGTTGCTTTTTCAGGCTTGTCAAGCAGCAACATGGCCGCCAGAATTTCAGATTTAGCGGGTGATAAACTCATGGAACAAGGCACCTGAGGGTTATATGTGCATACAAGCTAATCAACGTTTCTCAGCGATTCTGTTGAACTGAAATAAGCAAAGTTTTAGTACGGAGCTTTCTAATGCTACAATGGAAAACTGGTGAACACTGAGAATGAAGATTGCCGTGCTTGTTTATGAGTATCCGCCTAAAATCGTCGGTGGCCTAGGAACCTACGCTGCTGAAATAACACGCAAATTTGTCCTCATGGATAACGACGTAACTGTTTTCACCATGAATGATGACGGCGGTACTCTGCCGAGGAGAGAGATCTGGCGCGGCATAGAAATCCACCGTCCATTACACATTGACGTTTCCGATTCGCTGCCTGACGTGATAGCAGACGACATCAAAAAATGGGGCAGAGGACTGCACCTCTTCGGCAACCTTCTTGTTTACAATTACCTAACCGCGTCCAAGCTCATTAATGAACTCATAAGAAAAGAAGGCGTGAAATACGATGTTGTGGTTGCTCACGACTGGCTTTCAATAATAGGCGGAGTAACCGTCAAGAAAGAAAGCGGGTTACCTCTGGTCTTCCATGTCCACTCAACCGAGAAGGGTCGAACATTGGGAGACGGCTCAAGCGTGGTTAGCAACATCGAACTTCGGGGAGCCAACATGGCTGACATGATTATTACAGTTTCGTACGCCATGAAGGATGAGTTAATACAGCTTGGTTTCCCACGCGAAAAAATAGAAGTCAGCTACAACGGGGTTGACCCACAAAAATATGACCCGAAAAGCGTCTCTGCTGAACAAGTGCGGAAAATCCGCGAGTTCTACGGCATCAAAGATGACGATTTCATGATTCTCTTCTTGGGAAGGCTTGTAGGCGTCAAAGGCATAGACAAGTTAATCATGTCAATGACGCATGTATTGACCAAGATACCCAAGGCAAAGTTGGTCATAGTAGGCGTGGGCGAACTGAGCGAATACCTGACAAATCTGACCAGAACCATGAGGCTAGAGGATTACGTGAAATTCCGCTTCGACTTCATCCCAGAAGAAGAACGCATCTTACACTACGCCGCCTGCGACGTTGCAGTTTTTCCAAGTCACTACGAACCCTTCGGCATAGTCGCCCTCGAAGCTATGGCTATGGAAAAACCTGTGGTGGTTGGTGCTACAGGCGTAAGTGGAATGCGTGAAATAGTAATCTGCCGCGGTGAAGACCAATGCGGCTTCCACATAGACCCAAACAACCCTTCAGACATTGCTTGGGGCATAACTAACGTCCTAGAGAACTCTGAAAAACAAGAATGGCTTGGAAAGAATGGCAGAAAAAGAGTTCTAAGCGAATTCACATGGAATAAAATTACTGAAAAAACCTTAGAACTGTACAAAAAGGCGCTTAAAACCTGACTGCAGTGTCGAATGGTGAAGCCTTGAACGCAGATGCTGATTTAAGATGTAAAATAGCAAAAGAAGCGGCGACTCTACTGTATTTTGGAGCAGAAAAAGAGTACAAACAAGCTAAGTTGAAGGCGGCAAAAACGCTGGGCACCCATTTTCTTCCAACAAACCTTGAAGTTGCGTTGGAACTTGACAAAATCGCTGAAGCCTATGAAGGACCAGCCAGAAAAGAAAGGTTAATCCAGATGCGTAAAGAAGTCTTGGAAATAATGGAAATCTTCAAGGAGTACTATCCGCGTTTGGTTGGAAGCGTTTGGCGTGGAACTATCCGTCAGGGAAGCGACATTGATATAGCTGTGTACCATGATGCGCCCGATGAAATAGTGAACTTGCTCGGGGATAGCGGCGTCAGAATTGTTAGAACCGAGTGGACTGCGGTGACTAAAAAGGGAAAAAAAGAAGGCGCCTTTCACATATACGTTGAGACTTCAAGCAAACATAAAGCAGAGGTAGTTGTTCGAAGCCCAGATGAAGCAAGGTGCAGAAGAAAATGCGAGGTTTTCGGAGACGAACTTAAAGGCCTCAACATTCAAGAGTTAAAACTTGTGCTAAAGGAAAATCCAGCACAGAAATTCATCCCTACATGAACTTGTAAATCTCCGCTTCTGCTTCAGCTACAGTTGCCGTTTTATGATGGAAAAAACCACTTAAGTATGCGTTTTCATATTATAATAAGAATATTGGGTAGGTTTCAGCAGTGGAGACTGATAGAAAGTCGTTTAAGAAGATGTTTCCGAATTTATCTGAGGAACTAGAAGGTGGAGAAAGCAAGGTTTCGATAGATTCTGTGAGAACAGACACTGAAGCCGCTGAAAAGGCGTCGCCAAACAAGTTTCGCCACTATGACCCAACCGTTGTCGATTTCATACGGCGCTGCGACACAGAAGAGCAGGCAGAGGAGATAATTGCGTACGTGGAGAAAAAAGGCGAAGTGACTAAGGAACATGCTGCTAAACTCAGGAAACAGTTAAAGCGGAAAGGCGTGAGAAGCTTCGGTCCAAAGAAAGAGGAAAACTACTATTTTAAACACGGCGGACTCTGCTAAGGTTTTTCTTTCTTTTTACCCGTAACCAAGTTCACAATTAACCCGAAACCGAAAACACACGCAAGAATCGCCACAGCCGCAAGCAAAGTTGTTGGTAACGGTTTCATATCGGTTATTGGTGTAGCCGTTGGTGACGGCGTTGGTGATGGACTCGGTGAAGGCGAAGGAGACTCCTCGGGCAACTCCACAGTAACAATATCAAAAGCAGCTTTGGCTGACTGAGTTTTAAGCATGCATGAAGCCATCAGGCTGACAAGAAGCAGGATGAAAGCAGTTTTCTGGGTTGCAACCATCTTTGGAGAGCCAGCCATATACACCTACTCCTTAAGCACGTAGAATTAGAGATTTTTGTGATTAAAGCGTTTTTGTAAAGATTTCTTGACAAAAAGGCGTTTTCTTAGTCAAAGTTTCTTGACAAGCCTAGCGCTAAACAGTTAAACCTTGATTGGTGAGGAACATCAGTGCGCTACAGTCTTCTGAGGTGGTTTAGGGTTCCGAGGTATGTGCCGTCTAGAAGGTAAACCTCCGAGTTGTCGAGGTCAACTGCTTCTGAGCGGAGAACAGGTCCAATCATTGTTGGGGTTTGGCCTTTTTTTCGTGGTTTTGTTTCGTTTATGGGTCTGCCGCCTAGGAAATCGTTGAATGACGGTATGATGAAAAGCTGAGAAGTGTGCGGCTTGAAATTGTAGTGTTTTTTCACGGTTTCTTCTGGGGTGCCTTCAACTTTTACATGTTGTTTCTGCAGCAGCGTTTTGGACAGCTGGGTAGTGTCGCATTGCGCTTTAACCCAGACTTGTCGGGTTATCTTGAAGCCTGCTGGATCGCGGAAAACTACGACGGGGTGGAGGTGGCCCATGATGAGGGTTTTGCACTTCAGAAGCGTGGGGGAAGGCCATTTGTGTCCATGGAAAAGACCCACGTCGCCTATTATGGTGCCTGTTGCTGGGAGGAGGTGTATTTTTTCAGGCAGTAGGGGTTCAAGGTTTGCGTCGTGGTTGCCGCGCACTACGTCGATCTCCTTCACATGGCTTTTGAGGTTTTGAAAGAATTCAGGTATGTCGTGCCATTCGCCGGGTTTAGCTGCAACCACCGTGTATTTGACATCCCCCAAAATCAGCAGCTTGTCAGGCTGGTATTTGGAAAGCACAGCCACAATTTTGTCCAGAAGCTTTGATGATTGGCTTGGAACGTGGATGCCTTTGTCTCGGAGAGCCATCTCCCAACCTAAGTGCGGGTCAGCTATGACAAGGGTTTTAGTTTTTCCAGTTTTGATAAGAGCCGCTGGATAAGGCATCAATAGCTTCAACATTACGGTTTTACCAAGCTGAGAATTGTTTTATGAATTTGGACGTTTCCAGAGGCTACGAATTTCACTGTCTGTTTAGGGTCTAAATTAACGTCCAAGGCTTCGCCGGTAGGCGTGGTCACGGTTCCCCCTGACTCTTTTACTATTAAGTAGGCGGCTGCCAGGTCGGTTGTTCTGAGTTTTCCGCGGATGTCAACGAACGCCTCTGTTGTGCCGTCTGCCACATAGCAGAGTTCAAGGGCATTAGCCCCAAAATGGCGTATATGCGTGGTTTTCTGGATTAAGTCCGTTAGTTTGGGCGCGATTTCTTTAATTTTGTAACTGTTCAGGTCTAAGCCTACCATTGCATCCTGCAGAGACTCATGTGTAGATGACGAGATTTTTTCGCCGTTGCGGTAAGCTCCTTCGCCTTTTAGCGCAGTGTACGTGATGCTGTGAGCGAGGTCTGTTACTAAGGCTGCGAAGACTGCGGAAAGGGTGGGTCTGGTTGATATTGCTATGGAAGTGGCGTAGAAGGGGAGTCCGTGGACGAGGTTTGTTGTGCCGTCTATCGGGTCAACTGTCACGTAGTACTGCGCAGGGTTTTTGCCGAACTCTTTCACGCCAGACTCTTCGCTTATCAGCGTAAACGAGAGGCTGTGCTGTTGCAGGATTTCAACTATGGCTGTTTCCGCGGCTAAATCAACTGGCTTCATTTGGTCGCCGCCCGCGCCCTTGCCCAAGTCAGGCTGTGGCGCCCTTAAAGTTTTAAGGTGCGGCTGGATGCGGTTTTTCACGTTTTCTTTGCAATAGACTAGAATTTTTAACCAATCGTTTTGGGACTGCATTTGCAAGCCTTCTTTACCGTCTTATACGCGTGGAAGCTGATAAAGACTTTACCTGCGGGGCTATTTTTGAAGCTTTGTTGGGTTGGTGATGTTCAGTGTCGGAATTGAGTGTGGATTCAGATGGGAGAGATGAAGTGGGGTTTTTAAGAGGTAAGCTGGAAATGTAATCTTAAATCGTGTGACAGAAGATATTTATAACAAACTGCATTCTGCTACTACATCAAGGGGACAATAAAATAATGCACAAACTACTCAGAAATCGGCTTGCATTAAGCACGGTCGTAACCACACTCATCATCCTAGTAGTATCAGTACTTCTAGCAACAGTAGTTGTATATTACGCCACCAACGTAGTCAGCACAAGAGTTCAAGAAGAAAGCCTTTCACTTACAAAACAGCATATCTGGGTAGAAATGAACGGGGATTGTGTGGCAGCCATAATGATAACCAACATTGGCGGAAGAGATGTCGTCTTGAGCAAAATAGCCGTCAGAGGCCAAGCAGTAGACATGCCAACCCAAGTATGGTACGCCGTTGCAGCTTCTGGAGACAGTCTTACCACAGATTTAAACTATACAACGGGCGCTACAATCGATGCGACATCCACCTTTGGCGGACTTGCTGGAACGCCTGCGCAACCAGCTGGTAGCAGTCTAGTGTTGCCGTCAGGCGAAACAGTCGTCGTATACCTTACCAACCCAGGAACCGTTTCAGTCAACGATATAGGCGTCACTCTAGCCATCACGGTGTTCACTTCACAAGCAATATACTACAAAGAGACCAACGTAGAAGCATCACTCTAAAAGCCAAGCATCACAAGAGAACCTAAACAACACATATTTTTCTTCAATATGCGCATTTTAGTTCTTTTCTCTAAATTATGTGTAGCTCTGTTCTACACACAAATACAATTATCCAAATTTTGCGTTCCTGTGTTTTAGGAGATATAACATGAAGAATATACTGAAAAATCGTTTGGCTCTAAGCACAGTCGTAACAACGCTGATCATTCTAGTGGTTTCAGTGCTACTCGCAGGTGTCGTAACATACTTTGCCATCAACGTGACAAGCACTAGGGTTCAAGAAGAAAACCTGTCATTGTCGAAGACCCATGTTTGGGTAGCAGCAGACGGAACAGCAGTTGGCGCAATAATGGTGACAAACACTGGCGGTAGAGACGTCGTCTTGAGCAAAATAGCTGCCAGAGGTCAAACAGTAGGTGCAAGTAGCATCTTCTACGTGGTTGCCGATTCAACTGATGTTTTGACAACAGACCTCAACTGGACTGGTGCAGCGGCAATATCTGCTGGTGACTACGCTGGAGGCATTGACAGCGCTGCTCTTGCAGCATTAAGCACAGACACTCTAATTTTGACTTCAGGCTCAACAATGGCGGTATACATCAACTCCCCTGACAGCATCACCGTCAACGACATAGGCTTAACAGTCGCCATCACTGTGTTCACATCACAGGCAATTCACTACCAAGAGTCGAACGTCGAAGCAGTAGTGTAAACGTGAGTATAATAAGAGGCCACTCCCCCCACCATTTTCTTTTTCTTTTTTTAGATAACTTTCGCGTTTTGAAAAAACCGCGTTATAGAAAGGAGGTTCGGACAAAAATGGTAAGTCACCCAAAAACTGTGCACGTTTGGTTTTACAGTGCCATATGTACCTTGTTGATACACACAAACGACTTAATCCGTTTTTCAAGAGATTCTCTCTGTAGATGGGTTACAGAAGAGACAGAAAACTTGAGCATTAAACTATCTAAATGGCGCCGTTCGAGAAGGGCGATCGCTATCCCAGCCACCTTCATGATACTATTCGTATCCATGCTGGGAATAGTGTCCATCACATACTACTTCGCAGTGGAAAAAGTAAACACGCGAAGCACAGCTTTCAAAATAACAACCGCAAAACAGGACATGCTGGCTTTTGACGAAAACCTGCGGGCAACCCTATGGCAGCCAGGTTCAGCGCGCACGCTTGAATTTGCTGATTCAGGTGGAAAAGTGAACGTTCAGCCCTCCGCCAATTATTTAGTCATAAACATAAATGACAACCAGAATGTTGCTGCAACTCTTTTCAACGAAACCGTAGGGCAGGTATTTTATGAGCTTCCGTACTCGGAAACGCCTGACACAGGATTATTCTTGAAAGGAGACAGCCGCGCAATCACTAACCAAAGCGGTTCAATCATAACTCAACTTTACATCAGACGCGGGGTAGAGCATCCTGAAATCCTGTTGCGCTATCGTCCAACCACTTCGTACACGACGGCGGGCTTGGAAAACGGCAAGGCGGTAACTAACGTGCGCATTTACGTGGTTAACTTGAACTCGTCAGAAGCAATTTCACTGTTCGGGAAGCTTCCGTTGAAAATGTCATGCGTTACCACGCAAATAACCACTACAACATATGACCTTTCGTATGACCCGGAAACTTTGCTGGTAACGTCAACCTTAGACGGCGTCACTGGTCAAGTGTCCGTTCCGGTTTCAGGCACCGCCAGCGGCGCAATCATCAACGTTGAAATGGTTCTCTGCAACGTGGCAGTTGAGAGGTGTGTAATGTAAAGTGCCGTCGATAATCCCAAGCTACATTTACACTTTGTTCGCGTCAATCATTGTGGGCACCATTGTTATCTCCGCGTGCGGTCTCTCAACAGTCAACATAAAAAATGAAGCTGAAAAACAGCAGTTGTCAAACATAGCCGAGTATGTGGCAACCGAAAGCTTAGAAGTTGTCTCCCAAGCCACAGCGGAAAACCTGACCTCGACGCTGCATCTGGATGTTCCACAACTGATTGGAAAACAGAGATACTGGATTAAAATGGAAAACGACTCCGCTAAAGCCTGGGTTAAAGTCGGTTTCGGAACAACAGTCGTCTCAAGCGAGCAGCTTGCGTACATACCATCGGAGGTGGCTGCGTCAGGCACGTACATAAGCGGTTCAGGCCCCGCCATTCTAGAATGCTTCTCGGACACTTCAGGCGTTCAGCTAACTCTTTCTGGAGGAAACTAAGATGCCATTTGGAAAGAAAAAAAATGAAGAAGTAGAAGAAAAAGAAAAAATCACCGAAGAAGAACTAATCGGGTACTTGGGCATTCAGGGCTGTCGGGTTCCTGAAGGCCACACGCAGATTGAAAGTTACCCGCTTAACCCGCCTTTCTCTTACGCTTGGATATTTCAGGATGACTCCGAAGGCAGCTACTTCTACGTCGTCGATGAACTCACCATGACGCGGGAGGAGAGAGACTCATACAAGCGTTTGAAGAACATCTTGGAATACGAGTTGAAAGCTCCGCGGTCAGAAGAAACCCTTGAAGACTCGTTTAACAGGCAACTTCCTGGCATAATTGAGGGTCATCCGACGGCTTTTGAAGGAATCGACCAAATAGGTTTAAGAAAAATCCTTCACTTCCTCAAAAGAGACTTGGTTGGGTACGGAAAAATTGACTCTTTAATATGCGACCCCTACATCGAAGACATAAGCTGCTTAGGGCTTAACAAGCCAATCTATTTGTGGCATAGAAAATATGAAAACATGCGGACAAACATTGTTTTCAGCGACGAGGAAGAGTTAGACGATTTCATAACGCGCATTGTTCACAGGCAAGGCAAGCATGTCAGCATAGCTCACCCCATTGTAGATTTGACTCTGCCAGGAAAACACAGGCTTGCAGTGTCATTCGGAAAAGAAACAACCCCTGCGGGAACAAGCTTCACCATCAGGAAGTTCCGAGAAGACCCCATCACTATCGTAGACTTGATAACGAATGAAACCATTGATGAGACAATAGGCGCTTACTTGTGGATGCTGATGGAAAACAAGATGTCCGTCATGATAGTTGGCCCCACAGGCGCTGGAAAGACAACAACGCTCAACGCTATTGCATGCCTTGTAAAACCAGACTTCAAAATCATTTCAGTTGAAGAGGTTGCTGAAATCAACCTTCCTCAAGAAAACTGGGTGTCAACAATCGCCCGCGAAGGCTTCGGCGGCGACAGCGAAGGAGAAGTTTCACTTTATGACCTCATCAAATCGGCTGTGCGGCACCGTCCCGCTTTGATTATTGTGGGCGAGATTAGAGGCGAGGAAGCTTACGTGCTGTTTCAAGCCTTGGCTACAGGGCACGGCGGCATGTGCACCATGCACGCGGAAAGCGTCGGAACCGTGATAAAACGCTTGACTCAGCCGCCCATGAACATCCCTAAAGGAATCATATCGCTGATGAACTGCGTCATAGTTGTTAAGCAAGTGAAGACACCGAGTTTCACGTCGTTAGACAATAAGGGTTCAAGACGGAAAATCACGAGAGTTTCAGAAATCAACCCCAGCGAAGAAATTCATGACGTGTTCCTGTGGAACTCGGGACCGGACACTTTCCAAGCAGACCTTGAGCAGAGTTACTTGCTGGCGAAAATAGCCAAGAGCCTTGACGTTCCGCTCAGCGTGGTGCTTCAAGAGCTTGAGAGACGGAAACAGATTCTGCTGAAGATGGTTGAAAAGAACCTTCGGGACTTCAGAAGTGTACACAAAGCGTTAAGCACTTCAATCAACGAGGCAGAGTTGGCACGCAAAGAAAACGCAAAGGAGCAATAAAACAATGGCTAAAGGCGGTTTTGTCGGCAAAATTTTCGGTTTGTTGTCAAAAGCGGCTAGCGAAGAGAAAGAAAAGATTGAGCATGAGCTGCCTTTCGTGGTGATGATATTCACTCTGCTGGCGGCAAGCGGAGTGTCACCTTACGACAGCTGGAAAAAAATGCGCAAAATGTCGTTTCTGCCCACTTTAAGAAAAGAAGCCGACGAAGTAGTGAGGCAAGTAGAGGTTTTGGGGAAAGACCCCTTGACGGTCATGTATCAACGTTCTGAAAAAACCAATTCTAAACTTTACAGGAACTTCTTAGGCGGCTTCATAACGTCCGTGAGAAGCGGCGGAAAAATAGTTGACTACATGAAAAGCGAGTTGAAATCGATTTTTGAGTTGAGACACAACGCTTTGACGCGTTCCGTGGAGAAGATAGCAACTTTAGTTGAAGCGTATACCGTGATGCTGATTGTTGTTTTGTGCACTTACATTCTCTTCGTGGTTTTCGCGTCAACAAACGTGCTAGACATGATGGGAAGCGCTTCCTTGCCTTCTTCACCAATAATGTCTTACATTATAGCGTTCATTTTCCTGCCCGTCATGTCCATAATTTTCATCTTGGTGGCTCATAACATGCAAAGAAGCGCCTTCGAAGACTTAAAAGACCTGTACAAGAAAGCGGCAATCATCACTGTGGCGGTTGGAGCAGTGTTGATGGTTTTTGGTTTTGTTCCATCGCTGTTAGAGTCACTTCCGATTGGCTTGCCAGAAATTGTCACCATCGGCTTGGTGGCTGCTTCTGTGCTGCCTGCCATTCAATATTTTAGAATCGCCAAGGTCAACTACAACGCTGAGGACTCAATTCCTAGTTTCGTCAGGGACGTGACTGAATCACAGAAAATTGGGCTTTCTCCCGAGAAGAGCTTGGTGCACGCCACAAAACGCAAAGATTACGGTCCCTTCTCAACGTTCTTGGACTTGATGCGAAGCCAGATAGAATGGGGAGTTCCCCTGAGGAAAACGTTTGGCAACCTGCGGCAGAAAGTGAAAAGCTGGTTTGTTACCGTAAACTTTGCCATGATGGTTGAAACCATCGAAATCGGCGGAAACTCTACACAGTCGCTGGAGATACTTTCCGAGTACAGCGAGAAAGAACGCGAGCTGCAGATTAACAGGCGCGCCATGCTGAAACCTTACATCATTCTCGCCTTCATCTGGAGCGTCCTAATTGCCATAACAACCACAATTGTATCTATAACCACGTACATGATGACCACAGTCGTCAGCACCAGCCTTTCCGAAGCCGCGTTCATAGCCATGCAGGACCAGATGCGAGTGTTCTCAGTGGGCATAATTCTTCAATGCTGGATTTCAGGATTCTTCATCGGAAAAATAAGCGAAGGAAACTTCGGCGCGGGCTTCCAGTACTCAGCCATGCTGGCTGCAACAGCGTACGTGTCGTTGATTGTATCCCAGCAGGTTCTTGCAGGCTTGTTCGGCATAACCCCAGTTTGACAAAGGAGGAAAAAGACTGCCCGCCATATCCATCGACACGTTTTTCGCGTGCTCCCTCATAGTCTCCGTTGCCCTACTCGCAACTGCCTCGTTAGCGGGAACCATGCAAGACCGAATAAACGCCATGCAAGACCTCAACAAGGACAGTTATCTGAGAAGCATAGCGGAGCACCTCGTAACAAGCTGCGGAACACCCGTAGACTGGGGAGCATCAGCCGTGGTTCCAAGCAGCTTCGGCTTAGCCGACAGTGATCCCACATACCTCTATGCGGTTAACATTGACAAAATAAGCAGGCTAAACAGTGAAAATGGCTACGCATTGTCTTATGCTCAGGCGGCTATAGCTGGAAGACTTAACAACATCGCCTTGGGCATATCAGTTTCCCAAATGCTCACGATAACCGCCACGCTTTCAGGTAACAGCAGCGTAGGAGACGAAACAGCCTACACGTTCAAGATTTCAGTCAGCCAAGCTTCAGGACCAGTCAGCGCAACGCTGCAGTGTTACGTTGTTACAAAAGACTCGGTGAACTCCGTCTCCAATGACACATCCAGCGCAGGCGTTGGCTACATAACCGTTCAGACACCAAACGCGTCTAACGGACCTGCACTACTTGTCGTGTTCGCGCGGGCGGCGTTTGACGAAAGAGTAACTGGTTACGAAGCATACTCTTTTGCTCATTTGGCGGAGGAGTCTTCACCAAACCATACTTTTCTGGGGTTGAGCCCGCTGAACCACACGTTAAGCGTGGAAGAGAATTTCCCTGAAGTTGCCAATGAGCACGGCTACGCTTTCTCTTATGGTTACCAGTCGAACCTTACGGTGGCTTCAGCCTCCACCTATGCCATACCTGAGTTTGTGGACAAAAGCCCCACAGTCCTCGTCGTTTCAGGCGTCAACGACACCACGCCTTTTGTGGAGTGGACCGCGTATCCCTGTGTCCCGCTGGATTTTGGGGCAGACTTTGAAAACTCTGAGCAAAACGTGTTCGTCTACACCGTGCTAATCCAAGGGGCACTTTACAAGCTGACGCTTAGTTTCGGAGACGTGATCCAGTGAGGCTGCTGGAAGACAAGAAAGGGCAAATACGCATTATTGAAGCGTTCTTCGCCTCAATCCTGCTGCTTTCATCGCTTACGCTGATTCCCATGGTGCAGAAGCATCCAAACGACACAACCGAAAAACTCTCTGCTACGGCATATAACATTCTCATGAGCTTAGACAGCGACGGGCAACTAGCCAGTTTAATTGGAAACGGAAGCTGGGTAAACCTAAAAAGCTGCGTTCAATCCTCGCTTTCGCCTATGGTATGGTTTAACCTAACCGTTTTCGACGAAAATATGAACCGTGTAAATGATGTTCCAGTAACCAGCGGAAGCGCCGTTAACGACAGGATTGCAGCTGTGGATTACGTTTGCGCAGGCACAGGAGGCAATTACGCGGTGTACATCGTCAGGTTGCAGTTGGCGGAGGTAGATTAGCGTGAAAACTCGCCCTCGCCGCCGCAATTCTGGTCAAGTGCTTGTTATAGCGTCTTTGGTGGTAACGTTGCTGCTGCTTTCCACGGCGCTTTATGTTTCTGAAATAGAAAAAAACGCAAAAATAAATGAGCAGAGAGTAAACCCAGCCTTTTCAGCGTACAAGTTGGGCGTAACACACACGACCATAAGCGCGTTGGCAAACGTCTCAAACGGCGGTTCCACGGATGTTTTAGTTGAAGACTTGAACCAGTTCGAAGCCCTTGTTGAGGGCCACTCGTTTGGCGCCATGGTAAACATTGAGTGTACGCCTCTTAACACTGCGCCTTATCAGGAGGGTGTCTGGATTTCTTGGGACTCTAGCGGGCGAGGAATCTCAAGCGCCTATGTCAACCTCGTCTTGAACGCTTCTGGAACATCGGCAACCTACTATTCGGAATACGCGGTAAACGTGACCTCAGAGATTGAGGTTAACGGCTACTATGAGGCATTAACGGGATCAACGAAACAAGTTAATGTGACCTGTAAGGTTCTTAACGAAGGCGAACCTGCGTTGGCGCAAAACTTCACCGTTTACTACGAACAAGATGGGTCGCTTTCAACTGAAGAGTGGATTCAGGTCGCGTCGCCGAGCATCACTGACTACGGGAATGGCACGTACACCATGTCGTTTACGGCTGAAACCACGAACCTAGAGGACACCATGTTAGTGTCCGTGCACAGCCACGACCTACGCCACATACTCACCCAAGCAAACGTAACATGCACCCAAGTGTAACGCGGCTTCAACAGAGCGTTTTGTCGGATTTTGTGCTGTATCTGTAATCATTACGGGCAACCATTAGGGAGAATTCACAAGCCATAAATCAATTTTAGCTTGACATAGTCACGATTAAAATGGGAACCAACGCTAACATTCCATGCTCTACGTGCCTGTTGTGGAACACCAAACAGAAAAGTTTTTCCTGCAACCCCAACAACTGCAAAAAGCTCTCTGACTGGCTACTGAAACACGCCGAAAACAAAATATTCAGCCCACAAGACAAAATTGTCCAATACGTAGTCTAAAAATTCTTTCGCCCTCACTTAGCCTTGTTCAGCTTGTCTATAATGATAAATATAGCCACATCCAAAGTCTATTTCTCATAAAATACACGCTAAACCCCTTTCAGCTTCAGGAAAAAACGCGATGATACGAGGAAGAAAAGGCACGTTGCTCTTTCTGCTATTGGCAACAAATATATTGGTAGCACCGAATTTTATGGTCTTCACCGCCTCGGCTACAAGTGATTCTGGCTCTCTGAATCTTGTGGAAGCTCAGGTGGTTTGGGAGAGAACTTACGGTGGAGCAGGAGATGACAGAGCTTTTTACGCGGCAACTGTGGCAGACGGGTTTGTAGTGGTTGGTGCTTCTACCTCGTTCCAGCAAGGTGAGACTGTGGCTTGGGTTTTAAGGCTTGACGGAGAAGGGAACGCTGTTTGGAATCAAACATTTTTGCAAGGAGGTGGCAGCGAATTCAGGAGCGTTCTTGACTTGGACGACGGCTTTTTGCTTGTGGGGAACACGTTTCTGCTTGGAGGAAACATTGACGGCTACGTGGTTAGAGTAGATGGTGAAGGACAAACTATCTGGAACGTTACGTTGGGCGGTGAACAAGCTGAGGACAAGCTTTTCTCTGCGGTAGAGGTTCAGGGCGGCTTCATGCTTGTTGGCTTGACGCACTCTCCCGGCGGTGACGCGGACGTTTGGTTCGTTAAAATTGACGGAGAAGGCAGGGAAGTCTGGAGCAAAACCTATGGAGGCGCGATGGAAGATGCGGGAAGAGCAGTGGCTTCAACGGGGGATGAGCAGTACGTTGTGGCAGGCTACACGAATTCTATGGGCAACGGAGACTACGACTTTCTGTTTCTGAAGATTGATGCTTCAGGAAACATGCTGTGGAGCAAAACCTATGGCGGAACAGAAAGCGACAAAGCCTACGCCGTAACAGAAACGGCAGGCGGATGCGTGATTGCTGGGGATACGCGTTCGAAGGGAGCAGGCGATACTGACGGGTGGATAATTAAAGTTGACGCGAGCGGCGATTTGGTATGGGATAAAACGGTAGGCGGCGCAGGCTTTGACATGCCAACATGTGTTTCTGCTGTGAATGATGGGTTCTTGGTGGGTGGTTTCACATTCTCGTTTGGGAACGGCGAAAGAGATTTCTGGCTTTTCAAAGTTGACGACTCAGGCAACGTTCCATGGAGCTGCACGGTGGGCAGAAGCGAGTTTGAAGAGGCATATGCTGCGTTAGAGGTTGCTGAAAACATCTATGTGATGGCGGGTTGGACAAACTCAATCGGCGAGGGGCATTATGATTTTTATGTTGTAAAACTTGAAGCTGCGAACGGCGGGCTTTCAGCTTCCGACTTCCTTATTTCAGCGTTGATTCTAAGCGCCATTCTAGTACTGTTGCTCATAGTTGCGTTTTACCTGGTCAAGCGGTATGTTAATCGAAGGATTTCAAAAAATTTGAACGCAACTTAGAGGCGCACCGGTTACCGGGTTCAGTCTTGAACTTGCTGGCTTTGACGAGGGTTTCATGCGCTGTTTTTTCCTGTTTCCTACAGCTTGGAGAACAGCATTTGCAGGGTCCAGACGAACGCTTGGTAGTTTGTCCAAATCGCCGCGGTCTTGTCTTTCTTTTTATCGCCTGTTTGCCTGTTAGTGGTTTCGTGGAAGGCGATCAGCAGCTCTTTCTGGTCGGAAATCATGAAGCAGGGAAGGTTCTGTGTCTTCACCCTGCGGCATTTTTCTTTCGGCCACTCTATTTGCTCCATGAAGAAGGCACTTTTCGGCGAATCTTCAACGAGCAGGGTGATGTCGATTTTGCCCAGTTTGCTTTTCAGTTTGTCGGTGAAGTCAGTGTAGTAAAGTTGGGCTAGGTAGTAGTCGGGGGCGAAAATCTGGATTTCTTTCTTTGTTTTTTCGAGCAGTTCATTTGCTTTGAGGGCTACTTGTTGTTCGCCTTGCAGCATCTGGAAGAGTTCTTTCTTTTCTTTTTCAACGTGCTGCTGAGGTATGGATAACCAGAGTTCGACAAGGTTTTCTTTTTCTTTCTCCAGAAGTTTAATCCTCATTTTCTGGGCGTCTACAAGCAAATCTATGGCCTTTTCTAATGGTACAGCCGTGAATTTGAGGGGTTTTTCAAAAACTGAGAAGAGTATGCCTTTTTTCTCTAAATCTCGCAGTATCCGGTATGTTTCGGTTCTGTGAAGCGAGATTGCTTCGGCTATTTCGCTTGCTTTCTTTGCTCCTGACCTGGCAAGGTGAAGGTATACTTTGATTTCGTTTTTTAGCAGTCCGAACCTTGACAGGGTTTCCTCTATTGTTGAGAGTTGCTTGGTGAAACTTTGGTCTTTTTTGACGATTTTCCAAGCTTCGCTTTTTTCGTCGTAAACCTTCTGTATGAAGTCGTTAGGTTTTTCCATCGCAAGTTCCATGCAGCAATTTCACCTTTTGATTCCAAATCCGAATCTTGGTGACTGATTCTGACTGAATATATATTTTATAATTATGACCTCAAAATCTGAATCAGAAATTCATATTTCTAAGTAACAAACCGACAAGATTTTCCGCTTTAAGCTTCAAGCGCAGCTGCAGAGGCGTTTATGAATATGCTAGAGAAACGTTTAATCAGGTCTTTTTGAGTGTAAACTTCGGCGTTTAGCTTGAAGAAGACGCCCATTCGGTCTGTTTCTATGCCTACTCCAATAACTATTATGCCTTTCTTGAGCAAACTATTGATGCTTTCCGTTAGCTCGGCATAAATGTTCGAGTAACCGTATGGCCACCCATCAGAAAGTATAACCAGCACCCGCTGTTCATCAAATCTGTTAGACAAGATTTTCCCTGCAAGCTTGATGGCGTCAGGCATATAGGTCAAACCGCCGAATTTTAGCCCTCCGATTCTGGCGCGCACTTTCTTCGTGTAGGCTTCGGTGCTGCTTTTCAGAACGTAGAACTTGTCGCTGAAAGCAAAAAACGTCCATGACCCCGGGTCCATAAGCAACTCTTTTGTGGCTTCAGCAACACAAATAGCTAGAGCCCTTGCCTTTTCACCTTTCACTTGCATGCTGGAACTCACGTCGAATAGTATGGACCAAGCAAAGCTTTTACTGAGATACTCGTCCTTCATGAAAACGTCAGCAGCTGGACTCTTACTTGCGATAACCTGAATCACAGCCGTCATGTCAAGTTGACCCATCTCTTTTCCAGGGTCTTCATCCAAGGCGTCTTGGGCAATCCTTAAGCTGTCTAAAAGTCTTCGACTGCCCCCTTGAAGGAGAACCCTAGCCCGAAGGTACTGCGAATAGTCTTCGTCAGGGAAGCTTACCTCTTTAAATCTTGTTTCTTCAGCATATTTATTGACTCTTTCGAGGATTTTCTCTTTCTTGAGTTCTTGATTCTGTTCAGAATCAAAGGCTTGCAAAGCTTCGACTTCCTGCGCTGTTTTCCAGAACGCACCTACACCACCGCCCAAAGAAACTGAACCACCTAGTGCTTTAACTGATTTCTGGAAAACATTTTCAAATTCAAGGTTAGAGGAACTTTCCATTTCGGTGAAAATGCTGCATAACCCTGTCTGTTCAGTGTGCGGCAAGGATGGTGCCTCCAAGAAAGGCCCGAAAGGCTCCAAGGATTTGATTATGCTTTCTACGTTTTCGTCAAATATCTCTTCCACGTTGATAGAGTCGCCTGCGAGTGACGACGCAAACGCCTCTTTCAGCCTCATCAACTTCGTGACTGAGTCGTTCACTTTTTTTTCTAACTCAGGAGACAGAAGCCCTTTAACTGCGTCCATGTTGACTCTGGAAAGCAGAGCCGCCATTATTCTCGTTGACAGGGTCAAAATTCTTTCCGCGGGTTTAATTTTTGAAAAAGCTAACGCGTTTGCGTACGCTAAGTCTGTTAGTCTATCGGGGTACATGTTTTCGACATAAGAATTAACGAGAACATTGCTGGCAAGTGTTTGGGCGAAAACTTTGATATAGTCTGATGAAAGTTGTGGGGCAATTTTCTCGTTATTTAAGGGTAACAATGTTTGCGCTGTCGTGTGTAGCACTGCTGCTCTAAATAAAGTCCCAACTTTGGCTTTTCCCGTAGCATCCAAAGGAAAAGTGTAGCCTAGGAAGGAAACTCGTTCTTCATCCGAGACCTGCGGAGTGGGCAGATTCAGAGTGAAGCCGAAAGCATCAGTCTTAAGCGTGGGCTGGTTTAGAAGAGGGTCTATGATAATCTTTAATTTTAAATTGTCTTTCTGGAGAGAAACATTCCATGCGTATTCAAGAAATCCCATTAGAAAGACCTTTGAACATGTGTTATGGTCCTTGTGGTTTGAGGAAAACTGATTCTATGACTCTTCTGACGTCTGCTTGGACTTCTGTGTTATCGCTGGTTAATGCGATTATTGTTTCTTCTGCCGCGTTAAGTGGAGTGTTGCCGTCATGTATCAGGGTAGACCAGTTTATGAGGTCGCCTAAAGATGGGCCATAGGGCAAGTCTCCGGCTTTGTATTGCCTCCGCAGTTCCGCGCCTGCTTGAATCACTCTGTAAGCAGTGTCTTCGTCTAGCCTTGACCTTTTTCTGAGCATTTCTACTTCGTTAGGTGAGATTTTTTCGCCGACGCTAGTGTAATCGAAGTTTATCCACACTGCCATGCGGCGCCGCATAGCCGCGTTTAGCGGTTTGGTTCCTGAGAACTCTGCGGAGTACGGGTTCATGCTTAGTATGAGGTACCCGTATTGGTGGCGTTCTATTACTTCGTTGTCTTTTTCGTTGATAACTAGGTGTCCTCGGGTATCCAAGACAGGGTTTAGTCTTGTGGCTACGTCTTGCTTCATCATGTTGGCTTCGTCAAGGTACATTATGCCGCCTTTCCTTAGCCATTGTGTCAAAAGCCCGTCAATCCAGTTTTCCTTGCCTAAACCGATGAATCTGCCGATGAGGTCAAAGCTGCTTGTGCTTAAACCGCAGTTTACTTCCCAAATTGGCAAGCCTGTGAGTTCAGCGACGAGGTAGACGATGTGGGTTTTGCCTGTTCCTGATGGTCCGATTAGGCTGCATTGTTTGAAGTAGTATAGTGCGCGTACTATGCGTTCTACATAGTGGTTTCCGCTGTCGATGTAGTAGGGTGTGTTTTTGGGGATCATGTCTTGGAGGGGTGCGAAGCTGTAGTTTGGGTGGAGGTCGTATCTTTGGATGTCGTATCTGTCGTATAATGGTGATTTGGACATGGGGCGCTCTTTGTTTAGGGACACGGTGACTTTGAAGTTGTCTCGTTTTAGGGAGGAGACTTCTTCAATTCTGCTGACTTCGGTTTCGTCTTTTAGTCCTTGGTGTCCATAACTCATGGGAGCGGCTCCTCTGGGTATTTATTGGTTTGCGGAATGAATATAAATATTATGTATTACGACTTGTTATATAACCTACTGTTACCGCCTACACACGCAACCACCGCAAGCAACACCCGAATCTAAAACAACATGTGCGTAAATCCTGAAACATACAAGTGCTTTTCTCACTCGGAAAACATAGACATGAACTGATTAACATTGAGCCAAGAAAACACAGTCACACAAACACAACCCCCCGCACCTGTTGTGCAGACAACAGCACAACCAGTGGTCACAGAGGCAAAACCAAGCAACGTACAAGACATGTCCATCCAAGAACTTGCAGCCGCTATGAAAAGCATGGCAGAAGACGTAGGACAAATAAGCGAGTTAGCATCCGAAGAGAAACTTTTAGTCGCAGAGTTTTTAACATCACTCCTCAAACTCATGCAGCCATTAACCCCGTCAATGCCTGTTTCCACATCGGCGCTTCCAGCGGAAGCAGGAAACATCGTTAAGGCATACATCGACCCCACAGGTCACTTAGCCTTACTGCATGAAGACGGCCACATGGAACTGAAAAACCTCTCTGAAGAACGAAACCGCGACATAATGATCATGATCGTTAAGGACGTAATGCCAAAATTTAAAAGTCTAACAAGCCTGCAAAAACGCAAGATTGAGAACAGAATCCAGTTTTTATCAGCCGTAACTAACGAAATCCAAAAAATCTCTGGAGCACTTGCCGCGCTAAACACGGTAGCCCAAAAATAATCTTCAACACTGCTCAAAACTACAGTAAAGTTGAGAATGATGCTTTGGCTCATGACGTGAAAAATCAAATAGGCATAAGGTGGTAATGCTGGGAACCGAGATTCGCACGTTCATTACGTTGAAAGATTTAGGCGATTACCTAGTGGACCATCTTGACCAGTACAAGATGTTGTATGAGGATTACAGCGAGTGGCTAGGGACGCTGCTGAGAAGCTGTGAAGACGAGCATAAGAACGAGGAGTGGTACAAGAATTCAGAGGCTCTCCAGAAGAGTTTGGCTGGAGCTAAAGGGAAAACTTCTGGAAAAGCAGGCAACAAAAAAGGAGCCGCTAAAGGAAAGAAAAAAGAGTCTTCAGCTTGGATTCAGTCGGGCGACGTTATGATTTCTTCGACTGAGCAGGGTCAGGCTGAAGTGCTTTTTGAAGCGATTGAGAAAATCGGCGAAAAAATCCAGGAGATGGACAAGTTCAAGGCTACGGTTCAGCAACTTGAACGACTCGGCTTAGGAAAGAAAACCGACTACATAGTTTACATCGAAGATGACATTCCAAGAAAGATAGTGGTGCGTGTTAAAAGCGGTTCGTCGGAAGATGAAGCCTTCAAGTTCTCCACGGAACTTTCGGTTCCAGCTTTTTTCAGCGATTCCAGCGGCAAATGAGGAAACTTTGGTTTCCCTCAAGCAGATGAGTGATTTCAACTCTACAAAAGTTAAATATGAAATAGCTAAAATAAAGTAGGGGAATCAATAATCTGCCCGAAATATTCTGTTACAGGCGTCATCGTTTCCATACGCATAGACAGCTTACAAGCTGAAAGAACAACCCAGATTTCGCCTACAGAAAACCTCTTTTTCGACATAAACGCCAAAATTGAGGAGCAGAAAAGAAGCGGCAAACAAGTTGAACTTAACTTCAACCTACTCATCACCACCAAACCAAACATCGTCAAATACTCAACCACAGGCAGCGTAACCCTAGAAGGCCCCTCAGCGGACATACAGAAAAAGCTGGCAGCAAACCCCAAAACCAAAATTCCGCAAATCCTCTTCACCGTCTACCAACATGTCTTCAACTCAATCTACATCCTCGCTTCAATATTAAACACCCCTTACCCCCCACCAGACCTGCTACACCCCATGGCTGAAAAAATACAGATACTCCCCAGCACATCTAAACCTGAACCAGAACCCGAAAAACCCACAACCCCAGAAAAACCTCCAGCCACTGAACAACCACCCGCACAAACAACAACAGGCACCCAGCAGCCAGCAAGCGGACAACCGTCAGCTTCTCAAACTCCTGAACAAACACCCGCACCAGCAGCAAGCGGCGGCACCCAAACCAGCACTACTCAGCCTTGAGAAAACTTTGATGCATACTTTTCAGTCAGCAGATGCAGGATAGAAGAAAAATATTTTGGGGTTTCACAGGTTTGCAGGTTTAGTCTTGTATTATTTGTGTTAGGTTGCCTGCGCATTTTATCCATCTTTGGACGGTTCGGTAAGGAGGTATGCGTCTAACCAGATTCTTTTTCCTGTTGATTGATTTGATGCTGGCATGCAGGTTTTTCGCGTTTCGCCTTGAAAGGTCTGCCACTGTGTTGACTCCAGCTTCCTCTAACAGGGAGGAGTACTGTGTTCCGATTCCCCTTATGCGGAAAAAGTCTGCGCGGTAAACCCATTTAAGCAACGTCGCAGGAGCCACATCAACCTTGTTTGCTAAAACTCGCCTCTTGCTTCTCGTGGAGCCTGCCCTCAACAGGTCATCCACCACCTTTACTCCCGCGTTTCTGAGTTTGCTGCCGTACGCAGGTCCGATGCCCTCGATAGTCTCGACATCTTGGTCTAAAACAGTGTAAGTTCTTCGTTTCCTAACTTGAGGCGCACGCTTTTCACGCGGCTTCCCAGACATTGCCAAAACGGAAGTGGCTTCTGTAGCTATAGGCTGAGACACCGTCGGATACGTGGGCGCCCTCATCGGGTCAAACTCCCGCTTTTTAGGACCAGGACTAACCAACACGTACACCAAGTAAACTATGAGCCCCCAAATGAGACCGTTTATTATCCCGTTCAAAATAGTCGCAACAGTAATTCCCGCAACAACATCGATTACTGGAAGCGCGAATAAACTGATTATGATGCCTCCTGGAGGTATAACAGGCAACACTAAGGTTACTAAGAAGAGAATCAAGAAGACTAACACGAAAACTACCGCTTTCGACATAGCTGAATAATATGCTGAAAACATTTATAATATTTTTTAAACCAGAACCCACAAAACAGCAAGTTTCCCTTAACAAAACCGAAGTTCCTCCTTTATGCGACCCAAAATTATTCCAAAAACAACAGAAACCAGCATATTTGAAGCCTAATAGGATCCTAATAGAGGTTCATTGCAGAACACAAATAGTTATTATTTACCATAATTTTGAGACAATAAATGTCTCACAACTGTCTCACAACGATTTTGTGAAAAATTGTAAGACCGTGAGTCTCAAAATTCATGTATCAGCTTTCGGGGTGTCTCAAAATTAAGCGTCATACGCATGGACTTTTTACGGTATTACAAAACACCAATTTCTTTCAATTTCTTTTTTAAAACCTTTCACAAAACACACTTTTTTGTCTTACAATTTTATTTGTCTTACGGTAAGACCGTAAGACCATTTACCTTTTTTGATGGTAAGACCGTAAGACAAAAAGCCGTTTTTGTCATACGCATGGTAAGACAATAAACACATCTGTCATACGCATGGACTTTTAAGCCACAAATTCTTATGTGGTTGTCGGAGGGGTAAGTAAATAAATGTATGACAGTATCCAACTTGCTTCATGCATGGAGGAAAGCGCAGTAAAAGCTAAAGGAGAAAAGGTTAGGCAATGACTAATACAAGATGGTCAATTCGTCCTTCTGAATGGCTCCGAAAAACAGTTGAAGAGTATCTATCTGAACACCCAAAAGAGACCAGAACAGACGCAATTAACGCGTTAATAGCAGAGAGAGAAACCTTGAAAAACCAACTAAAAACCGCTCTGGCAGACAACAGAACTCTGACGGATTATACTACCTCATTAGAGGCTAAATTGAAGAAGTATGAGGGTAGAAATTAGAGAATAAACGTGGTTGGATTAAAATTTAATCTTTTTCCCCTTCTTTCTTCCTACTCCTACTTTCCTACTATCTTTCTCTTATCTACTTAGACATAGACACATAGAGACACAGAAACACAGAGACATATCACACACAAAACGTAACTTCTTCAAAGCTCTCATAAGAACTATGAATTATCTTTGAAAACACTCTCTTCGCATTTTTTTTCAACTATAGCTCTAAAACCCATCGCAATTAGCTCTTTCAGGTCTTTACCTGCTATTGGTATCACAAGAATTTTATCACCGCCTCTTCGCTAATCAATGTATCTAACGTTTGTTTCTTGCCGTATCTGATTCTAGGAATTTCAATTTCACTTTCAAATAGATTGTTTAATCCTTCAACTAAACTGTCAGCTTCATATTCACAGAGCTGTATTTTTTTTACCCATTCTCAAATGCATTATGAAGTCTGTCACCACAACAAAATCCTTCTTTCCTAATTTCTGGCATCTCTCAATCAGATAATCATCAATTAGATATCGGTACAATTCTTGGAAGTCACATACCAAACTCGGCTTGTTGTACTGTATAGAATGAAGAAAGCCTAAGTAGGGTTAGCGCGCGCATCTTTGATTTTAGCTAAGCCTGTCTCTGTTGGTGTGGGACTACAGCTACAAATGCTTAATAGTAATTTGCACCTCTACATTACTTAAGAGGAGTTGCGGATTTTGGGTGTCTTAGAGGATATATTTGGGTTTATTACGTCTGGAAGCATAGGGGGCATACCACCTATTGTTGTTATGATTATCCCATTCATCATCGGTTTAATCGTGGGCTTTTTCATCAAAAAAATGTTCAAAATCGCTATTATCGCTGCGATAATACTCGTCGTGGTCAGCTACCTCGGCTTCTTCGGTCTAAGTCTTGCCGCGTTGAGTGACATAGCAGACAAATACGGTCCCATTGCGATTCAATACGGGGTACTCCTTATGGGCATGTTACCGTTAGGTCTTGGACTCTTAGTCGGTCTAATCATAGGCTTCATATTCTCGTAAGCGGAGCATTTCATGGAGGTTTGGAATAATTTCCTGCTATTTTTGTTTGTGCGGTTATATCAAAAAACATACTGCCGCAAAGAAAGAATGTCAGAAAATAAGAGAAAATTAACATTCTGACATATGCCCGATTTCAGTTAAAAGATTTAACCTAATTGTCGAATTTTCTAACATGTAATATACATTGACTTCTAGTCTTTTTTTTTCTCAAGATTTGTCAGTGTATCTCAATTTAAGGCTCGCGTGCGCCAGTTACGTATTTTGCGAAAACGCAGTAAAATTTAAAAATAAATGTTACAAAAATGTTAATGGTAGTTGATTATGTCCGACGACGAAAACACGGACCTGCTGCTTGGCTTGGGTTTGACTCTTAATCAGGCAAGGGTGTACTTAGCAATACTTAAACTTGAAAAAACTACGGTAGGACGAGTAGCGAAGTTTTCAAAAGTGCGCAGGGAAGAAGTTTATAGGA
>Ga0307423_1000255_pt1 | contig 35952 bp, 25 predicted proteins | sample SalMarWE160310MG_FD_202154 | JGI IMG/M metagenome (GOLD analysis project Ga0307423, IMG submission 202154) | Salt marsh sediment microbial communities from the Plum Island Ecosystem LTER, Massachusetts, United States - WE1603-10 | ecosystem: Environmental > Aquatic > Marine > Intertidal zone >... | reverse complement strand
GTTCGAGCCGTGCTTCCCGAGGTGCGAAGATCGGAGGACCCGGGCGCCACCAGGATCGAGGGGAGGGTGGTAGGGTGGATTCACCGGCACAGGGGAATCGCTGCGACGGCGGCGGCCCTCGCGGCGATCTTCGTGGGCATCCTCCTGGTGCAACCGGAGGGCGAGGTGATCCTTCCGCACCGGGAGACGACGCCGGAGACCGCAGGCGTGCCGCAGCCGCAGGCGCCGGTGGGCGACATCGCGGCCTTGCAGGAGTTCCGCTGGAGTGCCGTCCAGTCGGCGGACCTTTATCGGGTCAGCCTCTACGACGACGCGGGCAAGGTCATCTGGCGGGCCGACACCCGTGATAGCCGAATCCTTCCCCCCGACACCCTTGAGCTCCAGCCCGGCTCCCTCTACCTGTGGCTGGTGGAAGCCCGAGTGTCCTGGAACCGGTGGATGGGCTCTCCGATCGTTCGGTTCACCGTCGCAGACCCTCGACGGGACCGGCGACCATGAGGTCCGTGTGGCTCTCCCTCCTCCTTCTGGCGTCTCTCTTGGCCATACCAGGTGCGGCGCCGGCCCAGGACGACCCCCCGTACACTCATCTCCTCACCCTCCTCGATCGGCGGGATGAGGCCGGGCTGGTGGAGGCGGTGCGGGCCCGGCCCGACGATGTTCGGGACGCCCTGGCCGAGCTCTTCCGGAACGCCGCCAGGTCCGAGGAGGCGATGGACCGGGTCGTGCTCCTCGACCGGGCCGAGACCCTGGCCCGCGCCTACGCCACGGCTTGGGCCGATTCCTTTCTGGTCCGGAGGGTGGATCAGTTCGCTCGCTGGTCCACACGGGAACGGGAGGAGAAGCTCGCGGCGGACAGCCTTCGCCAGGCGGGAACCGAAGCCTATTACGCCGAGGGACCCGGAGCCGCCCTCCGACACTGGGAGCGGGCCCTGGCGACCTTCCGGGCACTGGACGACCGGGCCGGCCAAGGCGTGGCGCTCGGGAACCTGGGGGCCGGCCACTTCGCCCTGGGTGACCTGGACCGTGCTCTGCGTTACTACGAGCAGTCCCTGGAGCTCGCGGCGGCCGTGGGAGACCACCGCACCCGGGGCAATGCGCTGGGCAACATCGCCAGCGTGCACAAGGACCGAGGCGACTACGCCCTCGCCGCGGAGTACTACGAGCGGGCCCTGGAGATCCGGGCTCGGACAGGCGACCGGCGTGGCCAGGCGGCGGACCTGAACAACCTCGGCTTGGTGAGCGAGGCCCTGGGGGATTTGAAGGGTGCGGAGGCCCACTTTCGCCGAGCACTGAACCTCAACCGGGAGGACGGTAGGGAGCGGGCCGCCGCGAACAACCTGACCAATCTGGCCAATCTGGCGACACGACGGTGTCGCTATCAAACCGCCCTGGAGCTCTATCGCGACGCGTTGGCCGCTCGTCTGGAGACCAGCGACCGGCAAGGGGAGGCGCTGGACCGCCAGAATCTGGGGCTCCTTCACCTGAGCTGGGGCGACTACCCGGCAGCCCTGCGATCCCTGGAAGCCTCTCTGGCGATCCTGCAACAGCTCGAGATGCCGCTCTGGGCGGCGGAGGTGCGCGGAGACATCGCGGCGGTGCACGCGGCCATGGGAAACCTGGAGGCGGCTCGGAGCCAACTGACCCGGGCCATGGCCGAGGCCGGGGGAGATCCCAACCTGGCTCCCTCGCTGGCCCTGCAGCGGGCCGACCTCTCGACCGACATGGGTGAGCTGGAGCAAGCTGCCGAACTCTATCGGGATGCGGAGTCCGGCTACGCGAGGCTCAACGACACCAGGGGGCGGGCGGAGGCACAGACCGGGTTGGGCTACCTCCTCCTGAGCCGGGAAGACTACGACGCCGCGGAAGAGGCCTTCAGCCGCGCTCTCCAGGTTCACGAGAGCGTCGGGGACCTGCGTCCGGCCGCTATGGCCAGGGTGCGCTTGGGAGACGCGAGATTCCTTCGCGGGGACACCGCCGCGGCGCGAAACGCCTACCTGGAGGCCATCGCCGCGTACCGGAGCGTTGAGGACCCCGTAGGCCAGGCGGTGGCGGAGGGAGCCCTGGCGGAGCTGGATCTGCACAGTGGGGCCGCCGCCCAGGCGGAACGTGGATATGCCTCGGCCCTGGCCCGCATCGAGGGGCAACCGGTGGCACCGGTGCGCTGGCACCTGCACCTGGGAAGGGGGCTGGCCCTCCGGGAACAAGGCAGGCTGGACGAGGCCGTAGCCGAGCTGCGAGCCGCCGCCGCGGACGTGGAGGCTGTGGGCTCGGGCCTGCCGGTGACAGAGCGGCGGTACGGCTACATGGAGGACAAGTGGCGACTCTACGCCGAAGCATCCCGGACCGAGCTGAAGCGGGGCCGGGTGGATGCGGCCTTCGAGATGAGTGAGCGGATGAGAGCCCGCCAGCTCGTGGACCTCCTGAGCCGGGGACGTTTGGATCCCCGCTCGCCGGATCGGGCTCTTCAGAGGGAAGAGGAGAATCTCCGGCGTCGCATCACGCTGCTCAGCGACGAGCTATACGCCTCCAATCGATCCGCGACCGGGCTCAGGGAGGCGAGAACAGCGGAGCCACCCTCCGCCCTCAGGGAGTCCCTGGTGGACGCTCGGGACCGATACCAGGAGCTGATGGCCCGCCTGGAAGCGTCGAATCCGGGATATGCCGCTCTGTTCTCGGGGTCGGTGGCGGGAACGCGGGACGTCCAGCGCCTCGTACCTCCCGATGCCCTCTTCGTGGAGTACGTGGTTTCGGACGACTGGACCCTGGCGTTCCTCGTAACCCGGGAAGCCATGACGGCCCTGGAGCTCCCCGTGGGCCGGGAGACGCTCCGACAGTTGGTCCGCTTCCTTCGGGGAACCCTCGGGCCGGAGGGCCCGGACGAGCTCTGGAGAACCCCCCTCCGCCGGCTCTATGAAGAGCTGGTTGCCCCCCTGAAAGCCTCCGGGTACCTCGAGGGGAAACGCCTCATCGTGTTCGCCCCCCACGCCGAGCTTCACTACCTCCCCTTCCAGGCGCTCCTTGTGCCCGGCCCCCGGGGCGAGGGCTACCTCATCGAGTCCTGGGACGTTGCGTACGTACCCTCGGCCTCGGTGTGGCTGGAGCTGGCGAACCGGGACCGCCGCGGCGGGGCCAGGGGCCTCCTGGCCATGGCTCCCCGGCCGGACGTCCTCGTTCACTCGGGTGAGGAGGTTCGGGGGATCACCCGGGGGGACACTCTGGCGGAGGCGGTGGTGGGGCCCCAGGCCACGGAGGGTCGCTTCGTCGCCCTGGCTCCCGAGAGGAGGATTCTCCATCTGGCCACCCTGGGTGACCTGAACAGGCGGAACCCTCTCTTCTCGAGCGTACTCCTCAACCCGGACGAGGGCTCGGACGGTCGGCTGGAAGCCCAGGAGGTGTTCGGCCTCGAGCTGAGGGCCGACCTCGTCGTCCTCAGCGCCTGCGAGACCGCCCTGGGCAGCGGTCTCCGTGAGGACATTCCGCCGGGGGACGACTGGGTAGGATTGGTTCGCAGCTTCCTCTACGCCGGAGCCCGGTCGGTACTGGCGAGCTTGTGGACCGTGGACGACCGCGCCACCGCGATTCTCATGGAGCGGTTCTACGACGAGCTCCGCAGGGGCCAACCCAGCGTTCGGGCCCTGGCGGAAGCCCAGCGGTCCGTGCTCCTGGAACCGGGGCTGGAGGACCCCTTCTACTGGGCCGCGTTCCAGATCTCCGGGAGGGTCGGTGGAGGGGCCACCCCCTTCCCTCGGCCTGGGAGGTAGACATGGCTTCGCTGAGCACCCACCGTTCGGTAGGGAAGAACGGCCGACGATGGCTGATCCCCTTGGTCCTCGTTACAGGGCTCGCGACCTGCCACGACGAGTCCACGGGACCCGGATCGGAGGAAGAGGGGGGCGAAGAGCCCCCCTCCGGCGTGACGGTCTCCGAACCCATCGCTCTGGCTGTCTCCTCCCTGCAGGTGCCCGCTACCCGGGCGGCCGGAACAGCTGGCGAGGTGGCCTACATTTCGGCCCAACCCGGGACCTTCCCGGATGCCGATCGGATCACCATCACCAATCGGACCACCGGGATCTCCGAGCTGGTCACCCCGGTGGAAGGAGGCTTCGACCCCATCGCCCTGGTTGCGCTCCCGGGCGACGAGCTGGAGATCCAAGTGCATTTCCTGGACCAGGGGACCCTCGTGTTTCGGGCCAAGGTCCCCGCTCGCCGGCGTCCCCGGGTGGTGCGGACCCTGCCACCGAACGGGGCGACGGATGTGGTTCTCTCCACCAACGTGGTGGTGGTCTTCAGCGAACCCGTGGACGAAGGCTCGGTGACCACGGGACACCTGGAGCTGCGAGGGGACGGGGGTCCCGTGGAGGGGAGCCTCCTGGTCAGCGAAGATCGCTTGAGGGCCTCGTTCATCCCCGCCGAGCCGCTGCAGGAAGCCAGGACCTACACCCTCACCGTCCGCACCGGGATATCGGACCTGCAGGGTGACGCCCTGGAGCAGGAGGTGCAGGCCACCTTCACCACCGGGAGCGGCCTCCTCGCCGTGAGTACCGGCTCGTACCACACCTGCGCCCTACGGGCCGACGGCATCGTGATCTGCTGGGGGGACAACACCGGCGGACAGTGCGGGCAGCCCGTAAGCGAGATCGAGCCGCCCCAGGCGGTGTCCACGACACTGCGGTTCCGCTCCATCAGCGCCGGCCTCCTCAACACCTGCGGCATTGCCGTGGATGGGGACGCATACTGCTGGGGGTGGAACTACTTCGGTCAGCTGGGGGACGGGACCACCACGGACCGCGATACCCCGGTTCTGGTCTCCGGCGGGCACGACTTCGTGTCCCTCCACCTGGCCTCCCACCACACCTGCGGTCTCACCACCGACGGCTCCATCTATTGCTGGGGACGGCACGACTACCTCCAGCTCGGGCCCGGCGAAGGAGACACGTGCGTCCACGGCGGAAGCGACTGGCCGTGCAGCAAGACCCCTATGTTGGTGGGAGGCGGATTCCGGTCTGTAACCGGTGGCCATCTCTTCGCCTGTGGGCTGAAGACGGACGGGACCGCGTTCTGCTGGGGGGGCGATCACGTGGGCCAGCTCGGCACAGACAGCGACTGGGGGATCGAGACCTGCAGCGGGTACCGCTGCAGCCGCTACCCCCAGGCCGTCTCCGGAGGCCACACCTTCCGGGACCTGGACGCCGGCGCGGGACACGTTTGCGGAATCACCACGGAGGGAACCGCCTATTGTTGGGGCAAGAACGACAAGGGTCAGACGGGAGCCGGGTTCTGGTCGGAGCCCATGGACCGACACGCCACGCCGCTACCGGTGGTGGGAGGGCATATCTTCGCCTCCATCTCCGGGGGTGACGCCAGCACCTGCGCCCTGACGCCAGACGGGCGCGCCTTCTGCTGGGGATCGAATGACTTCGGGGCTTTGGGGAACGGAGATCCCCTCGGTGGGATCTATGCCGAGCCCGGGCCCGTCTCCGGGCCTCAGGCTTTCCTGACCCTGGCGGCCCACGGGGCGCACGCATGTGCCCTCACGGCGCAGGGAGAGCTGTACTGCTGGGGCTGGAACAAATACGGGCAGCTCGGCCGCGATCCGTCGTCGCTGGAGGGGGAGATGAGCCTCGTCCCGGTTCTGGTGCCTCTCGGGTAAGAGAGCGGCCGGTCGGCGCCCCCCCGGCTACCCTGTTTGCGGCCCTCCGGCGGCCCTGGCTTTGAAGGGATCGGCGGATAGGCGGCAACCGTGAGGCCTCGTCTCGCTTTGCCCCTCAGCGTCGGGTTTTCCGCGTCGCCTGGCCGTTCCCCGGGGAGAAGACGCTCAGGTCACAGGACGGAGACGACGAGGCACTAGTGGTGCGCGTCCGCCACGCACCCTCCCCCAAAGAAGGAGCGCACGAATGTTCTCCTCCCTGTTCTCTTCCCCTGGTTCTGGCTCACCGATCAGCATCCCACGATCGTCCGGTTCGTCTTCCATCCGCAGGGATAGGGGCACCCCGCCCATGACCCCACGTCCGTGGTACTGGAGCATCGAGGTGCAGGCGCGGCTCAGAGAGTAGGGGCGCGCGACCGACGGTAGCGTCGTGCGACGATACGTCGTATAGTGACAGATCACTATGCGACTCATTCGGAATCCGCGCATGCCTATCTCGCCCCTGAGCGACCCGGTCCTCCACATCCTCCTGGCCCTCTCCGATCGGCCGCGTCACGGCTACGCGATCGCCGCCGAGATCGAGGAACGCACTGAAGGCGTTGTCCGCCTCGGCACGGGAACGCTCTACACGGCGCTGAAGCGCCTCCGAAGCGACGGGCTCATCGAGGAGACCCCGGACCCGGGCGAACAGGGGGACGCCCGGGCCCGGCGCACGTACGCCCTCACGCGCCGGGGGCGGAGCGTGCTCGCCGAGCAGAGCGAACGCCTCCAGGCACTGGTCGAGCACGCGGTGGCCAAGCGGGCGCTGCACGGCTTCCGGCCCGCGTAGGAGGCCGCGTGTCGAGCCTCCTCTATCGCGCGCTCCTCACCCTCCTGCCTCATCGCTTCACGTCGCGCGACCGCGCCGAGATGTGGGAGGCGCACGGCGAACGGGTGGCCGCCGCCGCGCAGTCGGGGCGTCTCGCCCTCCTGCGGGCGGGCGCCGCCGAGGTCATGGACCTCGCCACCGCAGTGGCCCGCGAGCACCTGAGCGGCTCGGTCGACAGCGTGGTCCAGGACGTCCGGATGGGCGTGCGATCGCTGAGGCGCACGCCCCTGGTCACCGCGATGGCCGCGGTATCGCTCGCCCTCGGGATCGGAGCCACAACCTCCCTCTTCAGCGTCATCGACGTCTGGCTGTGGCGTCCGCTCCCCGTGCCGAACCAGGATCGTCTCCTTCACGTGAGCCTCGCTGATCGGGACAAGGGATGGCACGGCATCTCCCTGAGTCTCCGGGACTTCGAGGATTTCCGGGAGGCCGCCCGGACGGTCGACCTCGCGGTCTATCGGCGCATCGGCGCCAGTCTCGCCACCCAGGGAACCACGGAGGGCATCACCACGATCCGGGGCAGCGCGAACCTGCTCCCGATCCTCGGGGTGGAGCCGGCCCTGGGACGCGGCTTCCGTCCGGACGAGGAGCTGGCGGGGACGCCGGGAGCGGCCCTCCTCAGCGACGCGTTTTGGAGGAGCGCGTGGGACGCCGATCTCTCGGTCCTCGGCCGTTCGGTCCTGATCGACGGCGAGTCCTACACCATCGTCGGCGTCCTCCCGCACCACTCGACCCTGCCGAACATGGAGGCCGATATCTGGGTGCCCCTCCGCCTCACCGGCGCGGAGACGCGCCACAACCACTCGTGGCAGGTTTTGGGGCTCCCGAAAGCGGGGACGGACCTGACGGTGGTGGCGCGGGACCTCGACGCCGTGGCGAGCCACATCGCCGAGCGCGATCCGGACACCGACTTCACCGACGCCGACGTCGGGCTCCTCCACGACTTCTACTACTCGGGGTCCTTCCGGCAGGGGAGCTACGTCCTGGGGCTCTCTGTCCTCTTCGTCCTTCTGATCGCCTGCGCGAATATCGCCAACCTCCTCCTCGCCCGGGGCGCGGGGCGCACGCACGAGATGGCGGTGCGCAGCGCCATCGGCGCGGGCCGCCTGCGTGTGGTGCGCCAGCTCCTCACCGAGAACGTGATCCTGGCCGTCCTGGGAGGCCTCGCCGGCGTGGGTGTGGCGCGGGTGGGCATCCACCTCCTGGTGGACGTCGTATTCCCGCCGGGAGAGGTCCCGGGGCTGGAGTACATGAGGCTCGACGGTCGCGCCCTGGCCGCAGCGGCCACGATGACGGTCTCCTCCGCGCTCGTCTTCGGGCTCGTTCCGTCGCTGCGAACGACCCGCGTGGATCTGCGTGCGCGACTGGTGGAGGGGCGGGGCACCACCGGGACCGAACGGGGCGGGCTGGGCAGGGCCCTGGTGGTCGGCGAGATCGGCATGGCGATCGCCCTCCTCGCCACCACGGCGCTGGTGATTCGCTCCGTGGCGTCCATGCACCGGGTGGACATGGGGTTCCGGACGGATGACGCGCTGACGTTCGCGGTCTCCCTCCCCCCGACCTCCTATCCCGACCCGGCTGCCGTGCGCACCTTCCACGCCGAGCTGACGTCGCGCATCCGGACGCTGCCGGGCGTCGCCGCGGTGGGATCGAACACCACCCCCCCGATCGGGGCATTCTCCTCCATCCCCTACGCGGTGCGGGATCCGGCATCCGGGGACGTGCGCGAACGGGGCGCGTGGTACAGACAAGCTTCGTCGGGCTATCTCCGCGCGATGGGGATGCGCCTGGCGGCCGGGCGTTGGTTCGACGACGATCGCGACGTGCCCGGCGGTCCGCGCGTCGCGGTCGTCAGCCACCCCGTGGCCCAGTGGGATTGGGGAGGCGACGCCGACGCGGTGGGGCGGACGCTGACCATCGCCGAGACCACCTACGAGATCGTCGGGGTCGCCGAGGTGGGGCGGATGCTGGGACCGCAGCGTCCATCACCCCCGGTCATCTTCGTGTCCGCGACCCAGGCGCCCTCCGGCAGCATGTACTACGTGGTGGACGCTGGGTCGGACCGCGCAGCGGCCGTCGCCGGGATCCGCGCCCAGCTCCGACAGCTCGATCCCCTCGTCGCCGTGGGGGAGGTGTCGACGCTCAGGCAGGAGCTGCGGGAGAGCCTGGAGCCGGAAGTCGTGGTCATCGAGATCCTGGGAACGTTGGGAGCCCTGGCGCTCGTGCTGACGCTGGTCGGAGTGTACGGCGTCGTGGCGCACTCCGTCGGGCGGCGGACCCGCGAGTTCGGGCTCCGCGCGGCGCTGGGCGCCGACGCGTCCGCGATCCTCCGGCTGGTGTTGGGTCGGAGCGGCCGACTCACGGCCATCGGGGTGACCGCGGGCCTCTTGATCGCCGTCGGGCTGGGCAAGCTCCTGTCCTCGGTCCTGGTCGGGGTGCGCCCCTTCGACGCTCTCGCGCTGGGCGCGACGGCGGTGTTCATGGCGCTCGCCGCCGGCGCGGCGTCCTGGCTACCGGCGCGGCGCGCCGCGCGTATCGACCCGGCGAGGTCCCTTCAGGACCGCTGAGTCCGCGCACACTTCCAACCCTCCCGTACCCGTCCCCGTCTACTTCCTGTACACCGGAGTCTACCGTGTAGACGGAGAGGGATCGTGGGCGACGCGTCGTTGGGTGAGTTCGAGCAGATGGTCGTCCTGGCCATCCTGCGGCAGGGGGATGGAGCGTTCGCCCTCGAGGTCCGCCGGGAGATCGAGGACGAGTCCGGACGGGCGGTCTCGCGGGGTGCGTTCTACACCACCCTCGAGCGGTTGAAGCGGAAGGGGCTCGTCACCTGGACCAGGGTCCAGCCCACCGACTCCCGGCGTCGGGAAGCCCACCGTCTCTTCTCCGTGACCCCCGACGGAATGGAGATGCTCCGAAGCACACAGCGGCAGCTGCATGCCCGCTGGGCTCGCCTGGACGATGCCCTGGAGGGGTCATGATCGAGCGGCTCGCCGACTTCCTCCTCGACAAGACGCTGCCCGGCGGGGAGACGGGACGGATCATCCGGGCCGATCTCCACGAGGAGTGGGCCGATCTCCGGGAGCGGAATCCGGGGCGGCAGTTCCGGCATTGGCTCCTCTGGGAATCCCTCAAGCTCGCCCTCCACTTCGGTCTCCTGGGGCTCGGGGAGAGGACGAGTCCGGGCCTCGGACGTGGCGCCCCCGCCTCCTTCGGCGAGCGCGCGCTGGGATCCGTCGTTCACGACCTACGGTTCGCCGGACGCTCCCTCCAACGCCGGCCCGTGTTCAGCGTCGTGTCCGTCCTCACCCTGGGCCTCGGCATCGGATCGGCCGCGGCCATGTTCAGCGTCGTCGATGGAGTCCTGGTGCGGAGCGTGCCGTTCCGGGACCCCGGACAGCTGGTGGACGTCTGGCTCACCTCCGAGGGCGCCCGCGGAGCCCCGGGACTGGTGGGCCGAACGTGGAATCGTCTCCCGCTGTCCCTGGCGGAGTTCCGTGCGTGGCAGGCACAGAACACCGTCTTCGACGGGATGGCGGTCCACAACGCCATCGTGACCACGCTGACCGGCGACGACTCCGCAGAGCGGATCACCATCGGGTACGGAAGCGCCACGCTGCTCTCGGTTCTGGGCGTCCAACCCATTCTGGGCCGTTGGTTCCTGCCGTCCGAGGAGGGCGAGGTCACGGGGGGCGCGGCTCAGGTCACGGTCATCAGCTACGATACGTGGCGGAACCGACTGGCTTCCGACCCCGGCGTGCTGGGACGCGCGATTCTCCTGGGCGGAAGGTCGCACACCATCGTCGGCGTCCTGCCCCCGGACTTCAGGCTGCGCCACCTCGGCATGCACTGGCTGGGGGAGGACCAGCGGGGCGAACGGGACGTGTGGGCTCCTCTCGGCTCCTCGGGGGGGCTGGGAAACGGCAACAACCTCGAGGCCATCGCCCGCCTGGATCCCGCCGTGCCCCTCGAAGACGCGGTGTCGGAGGCAAGTGCCATCCTCCTGGCCGACCGTGAGGGTGGCGAGGTGCGGATCGTGCGCCGCTCCGAAGACGAGACCTCGGGGCTGGCTTCGCCGCTCCTCCTCCTGCTCGCGGCCACCGGCGTTCTTCTCCTCATCGGATGCGCCAACATCGCGACGTTGGCTCTGGGAGAGCTCCACGCCCGCACGCAGGAGCTCGCGACCCGGGGAGCGCTGGGCGCGGGCAAGGGCCGGATCGTCCGACAACTCATGGTGGAGAGCCTGGTCCTGGGCGGCATGGGGACGGCCGTGGGTGTCCTTCTCGCGCTCAGCGGGACGGCGTTGCTCGTGGATCTGGCTCCACCGCTTCCGCGGCTCGAGGCCGTCGGGATCGACCTGAGGGTCCTCGGCTTCTCCGCTGCGGTCGGTGTCTTCGCGGCGGTGCTCTTCGGCGCGCTCCCGGCCCTGGTGTCCGCGCGTACGTCGGCGGCGGGAATGGCCGCCACGACCCGGACCACCACGGTACGACGAGGGGAGTTCGAGCGGTGGCTGGTCTCTCTGGAGGTCGGGCTCACCGTGGTCCTGCTCGTCTCGGGCGGACTCCTGGCCAGGAGCCTCGGGCGGCTCCTGGCCGTGGACCCGGGCTTCCCGGCGGAAGGTTTGGCTACGGCCAGCGTTTACCTCCCCGGGGATCGCTACCCGACGGGTCCGGAGATGCTCACGGCGTACGACGAGATCCTCGCGCGGGTGCGGGTGCTGCCCGGCGTGTTGAAGGCGTCGGCCATCACGCGGCTCCCCTTCCCGGGACTGACCAACACCAACACGCTGTGCATTCCGGGCACGGGGGGCGAGGAAGACCGTCTCGTCAGCGCGCAGCAGCTGGTCGCGATGCCCGACTACCACGTGACCATGGGGATCCCGCTCCAGGCCGGGCAGCCGCTGCCGAACAGCGGACCCGACCAGCCGTTCGGGCTCGTCGTCACGGAGAACATCGCGCAGAGGTACTGGCCCGGGAGCTCTCCTCTCGGCGTCTCGTTCAGGATGTGGGGGGGCACGGCCACCATCGTGGGAGTCGGCGGCGACGTGAAGCGCAACGCGCTGGGTGCGGCGCCGGATCCGGCCTTCTATACGTCACTCCGCCAGCGCCCCGCTCGGGAGGTCAGCCTCGTGGCTCGGACCGCCGGCGACGCCCGGGCGCTCGCCGCCGAGATGGCGGACGTCGTCCGCACCTTCGACTCGGGGATCCCCGTCCGCCAGGTCACCACCCTACCCGACCTCATCCGAGCGTCGGCGTCTCAGGAACGGTATCGGACGCTCCTGATGGAGGTCTTCGGGATCCTCGCCACCGCGCTGGCGGCGGTGGGCGTGTTCGGAATCACCGCCCGGGGCGTCACGGGAAGGGCCAAGGAGATGGGGGTCCGCTTCTCCCTGGGCGCCGAGGAGCGGGGCCTCGTGGCGATGGTGGTGAAGGAGGCTCTCCTTCCGGGGGTGATCGGAGCCGCCGGAGGGCTCATCGCCTCCGCGTGGGTCGGCCGCCTGCTCGCGGGCTTCCTGTTCGGCGTCGAGGCATTCGACCCCCTCACCTACGGGGTGGTGGCAGCGAGCCTGGCGGTGGTCTCCCTGGCCGCCAGCTATCTGCCGGCGCGGCGCATCGCGTCCCTGGATCCGGCGGAGGTCCTCAGGGCTCAGTGATCCCTGGCCCGCCACGCCGCGCGCGCGGCGACCCCGTTTCGATCCTCGATGCCCTTCGCCAGATTCGGTGAGCCAGCACACCACGGCCCAAACTAATCGGACCCGGACACCCCGGGCCTTCACCGGGAAGGGACTCATGACCTTCGTATCCGACCTCGAGCCGAAGCCCCTTTGGAGCTATTTCGACGAGATCCTCACCATTCCCCGGGGGTCCAAGGAAGAGGGGGAGATGCGGGCCTTCGTGGTTGGCGTCGCCAAGCGGAACGGCCTGGAGCACCGCATCGACGCCACGGGGAACGTGGTGGTGAAGAAGCCAGGGACGGCGGGCAGGGAGAACGCACCCGCGACCATCCTCCAGGCGCACCTGGACATGGTGAACGAGAAGAACTCCGACGTGGACTTCGACTTCGCGACGGACGCCATCAGACCCGTGCGGGACGGGGAGTACCTGACCGCCGACGGGACCACGCTGGGCTCGGACAACGGCATCGGCGTCGCAGCCATGCTCGCCTTCATGGAAGCCACCGATCTGGTGCACGGCCCCCTCGAGTTCCTGTTCACCATCGACGAGGAAACGGGGCTCACCGGGGCCATGCGACTCGACGCCTCCCTCCTCTCCGCGAAGCAGCTCATCAACCTGGACTCCGAGGAGGAAGGCACCCTCACGGTGGGGTGCGCCGGCGGTGCCGACACCGACCTTGCGCTCACCCTGGACACCGCCCCCGCCCCCGGAAATGCCACCGCGCACACGGTGAGGCTCTTCGGCCTCAACGGGGGACACTCGGGCGTGGACATCCACCTGCAGCGCGGAAACGCCGTCCAGCTCCTGGCCCGCATGCTCCACGCCGCCGAGCAGCCGGGCTTCATCGCGGCCATCGAGGGCGGGAACAAGCACAACGCCATTCCCCGTGAAGCCTGGGCGACCGTGGTGATCCCGGAGGGCGCGGCCGGGGACTTCTTCGCGCGACTCGGCGCTCAGTTCGAGCACGTGAAGGCCGAATTCGCCGTGCCCGAACCCGGGATGAAGATGGCCGTGGACGAGGTTGCCATGCCCGACTCCACATGGAGCGGCGATGCCAGCGCTCTGGTTCTCCAGCTCGTCGTGGCGCTTCCTCACGGCGTCGCGGCCATGAGCAACGACATCCCGGGCCTGGTGGAGACGAGCACGAACCTGGCGGCCGTGAAGAGTTCGGGCGGGACCCTGAAGGTCCTCATGAGCTCCCGGTCGTCGGTGGCCTCGGGCCTGGACTGGATCAGGGACAAGATCGAGGCGGTGGCGGCGCTGGCCGGCGCCGAGGTGGACCATCACGACGGCTACCCGGGGTGGAAGCCCGACCTGGACTCGAGGCTCCTCGATGTCGTCCGCTCCGTGCACGAGCGGGTCCTGGGCGCCGAGCCGCACGTGGAGGCCATCCACGCGGGCCTGGAATGCGGGCTGATCGGCGAGATGGTCCCGGGGATGGACATGATCTCCATCGGGCCGCAGATCGAGTTCCCCCATTCTCCCGGCGAGCGGGTGAAGGTGGACTCCGTCGGGCGGTTCTGGGAGCTGATCACCGAGACATTGAAGGAGCTGGCGGGGTAGCCGCGCGATGGTACGAGCCGTGATGCAGGCCCCCGCCCGGACCCGGCGCCTCTCGCGAGCCGGGGTCGTCGTCGTCCTGGCGGGGTCCGTGCCACCGCTGGGCGCGGTCTCCACCGGCGCCGGCCTCGAGCCTGCCGGGCGGACTTCGTCGGTGGCGGCGGCCCAGATCGGCGACACGGTTCCGGCCCCTGCCATTCTGACCTGGCGCCCCGAGCGGCCTGCCGAGGGAACGCTCATCGTCCTGCGCGTGACACCCGCGCCCGGCACTGCGCTGGAGGCTGTGACCGGACGGGCCGGCGGAGAGGCCCTCCACTTCTACGCGGTGGACGGCGGCGCCCTGGAGTCGCTGGCGCCCGTACCTGTGGACGCATCGGACAGCGTGGCGGTGGTCCTCGTCCTCCACCCCGCCTCCGGGTCCACCCGCTCCCTCACGGCTTCCGTCCCCGTGGCGGCCCGGTCCTTCCACCACGAGGAGCTCACGGTGGCGCCCGAGCTCGGCTCACCTCTGAGTGAGGAGAACCGCGCCCGGCTGGCCGGAGACCAGGCCAAGGCCCGAGCGGTCTCACTCGAGGCGGAGCGGACGGACCGACTCTGGACGAACCACGGCGTACTCCCGAGGGACGATCGGATCACGGGGGGGTTCGGCGACGGGCGCATCTTCAATGGTCAGGTCTCCAGCCGACACCTGGGCCTCGACCTCGACGGCGATCCCGGCGACACGGTGGCTGCGGCCGCGCGGGGTGTGGTCGCGCTGGTGGACCGCTTCCTGTTGGCGGGCAACATCGTTTACGTGAACCACGGCGCCGGCCTCATCAGCGGATACTTCCACCTGAGCGAGCAGCTCGTCGAGGAGGGGGATACGGTGGAGGCGGGCACGCCCATCGGCCTCGTCGGGGCCACAGGTCGGGTGACGGGCCCGCATCTCCACTGGGTGGTGCGCTACGGCACCACGAGCGTGGATCCCCGCAGCCTGCTCCGGGCGCTGGATACCGGTCGTTGAGGCCCGGACGCAGCTATCGACTCAGATCGCGCGATCCGTTCGGGTCAGCCTACTCGACGGAGGGAAACCGGTAGCTCTCGTCGCGTCATGGACCTGAGACCAGCGTGCTCCTTCCGGTCGGCCTAGCACCCGTGGCTACCACGACGGGCATGGTGCGGACGGCACGCTGGACCCTGGTCTTGAGAAGTCGGGGCAGAGGTCGGGCCCACCGTCTCGATCGAGGGGTTGCACGAGACCCTCGAGTCTCTGGAGCGGCGAGCCGAGCGGGCGGCCAGGGCCGTCATGGCCGCGGTCGACGGCATCGTGGGACGCTCGGGCGACGAGATGCTCGTCCACGCGAGGTCACGGTCCCGGCACCTGGCGGACGTTCTGCTCGATACGATAGGGACGGCGCGGCCGGCGGAGTCGAACGCGGCGGTGGCGACCCGCTTCGACCATGCGCTCGCCGAGGAGACATGGGCCGCCCTGGACGCCTGGTGGAGCCGCAACGGCCCGGGGATCGTGGAAGGTCTCCTTGAGGAGATGGGAAGGGCGTCCGACGACCTCCTGCAGGCCCGGCGTGAAACCTCGGCGTGGATCCGGGAGGCGTTCGGCGTCGAGCTCCCGGAAGAGCCTCGCATCGAGGCCTTGAAGGAGTCAGGGAGCTTCTATCGTCGGGTCGAAGGGGTGACGCCCCGCCTGACGTGGATCTGTTGGTTGGGCTCCTGCCTCGGAGGGCATATCGCGCGTGGATCCGGAGGAAGGTGCCCAGGCCGGCGGAGCGCGCCCTCGACATGGGAGCTGGCCAGGTTCGAGGCGACCTCCTCTACCGGGCGCGGGAGACCGCTCGCGCTTTCGCGGCTGAGCTCCGGTTGTGGACGTTCGTCGGGACGGAGGGACTCTTGGATGGGGTCGGCCGAGCGGCGGCCCTACGCAAAGCGACCCGTGCCGCCGGAGACGACCGCCGTCGCGAGCTCGATGAAGGCTTGGGCGAACTGCAGCGTTTGTCCCGAGAGGGCCGGTGACGGATCTTCAGATCGCCGCCGAAACCGGGGCAGAGCGCTGACAGCCCCAGTGGCGTCCGCCCCGCCTTTGTCAGCGCGGGATCGGCGGTGGCGTGAGCACCGTCAGCGGCCGAACACCGCCGCTCCGCCCAGCTCGCGCTCGATTTCCAGGAGTCGGTTGTACTTCGCGATCCGTTCCGAGCGGCAGGCGGAGCCCGTCTTGATCTGGCCCCCGCCCATGGCCACCGCGAAGTCGGCCATGAAGGTGTCCTCGGTCTCTCCGGACCGGTGGGAGATGACGAAGCCCCACCCCGCCCGGCGGCACATGTGGATCGCCGCCACCGTCTCGGTCACGGTCCCGATCTGGTTCAGCTTGATGAGCGCGGCGTTGCAGGACTTCTCCTCGATGGCTCGCTCGATGAAGCGCGTGTTCGTCACGAGGATGTCGTCACCGACGATCTGGACGCGGTCGCCCAGGACCGCGGTATGCTCACGGAACCCGTCCCAGTCGTTCTCTGCCAGGCCGTCCTCGATGGAAACGATAGGGTACTTCTCCACCCATTCCTGGAAGAGCGCCGTCATCTGCGAGGAGGTCTTGTCCCCCTGGCCGCTCCGGGTGAGCCGATAAAGGCCGTCCTCGTAGAACGAGCTGGCCGCCGGATCCAGGGCGATGGCGATGTCTTGGCCCGGACGATAGCCGGCCGCCTCGATGGCCTCCAGGATGAGGTCGCACGCCTCGTCGTTGCGCTTCACCTGCGGGGCGAAGCCGCCCTCGTCGCCCACGCTCGTAGCGTATCCCTTGCGCGCCAGAAGCTTCTTCAAAGCGTGGAACGTCTCCGCGCCATAGCGCAGAGCCTCGGCGAAGGTTGGCGCGCCCACCGGGAAGATCATGAACTCCTGGAAATCCAGCCCCGAGTCCGCGTGCTTGCCACCGTTGAGGACGTTCATCATGGGGACCGGCACGTGGACGGCGCCGGAGCCTCCCAGATAGGCATACAGCGGGAGCCCACAGCTCTGAGCAGCGGCCCGCGCCACAGCCTGGGAGACCCCCAGGATCGCGTTGGCACCCAGCTTCGCCTTGTTCTCGGTGCCATCCAGCTCGATCATGGCCCCGTCCAGCTCCGCCTGGGCCCTGGCATCCCGTCCCACCAGCGCCGGGGCGATGACCCGTTTCACGTTCTCCACCGCCTGGAGAACGCCCTTGCCCCCGTATCGAGCCGGGTCTCCGTCGCGCAGCTCCACCGCCTCGTTCTCGCCGGTGGAGGCGCCGGAGGGTACGGACGAGGTCGCAGTGACTCCGTCGTCGAGGACAACGCGGACGCGGACGGTGGGGTTGCCTCTGGAGTCGAGGATCTCCAGGGCATCGATGGACCGAATGCAAGGCGACATGAAGGACTCCTGAGAGGGCGCTTCGGCCCTCCGATTCAAGCGTGTCGAGGCCCGGCAGGGCCGAGCGGAATGGAATCTAGTCCGGCGCGCGGGTCTGCAGAACCGCCGCCCCGCTCGGGCACGAGAACGCCGACTCGTCTGTCCTCCGCCGGCTTCAGGCCACCGACGCCTCGTAGATGCTCTGCACGCTGGCATCGAGGGCCGAGTTGAACTCCTCGTCGCTCTGTTGGGCGGTCAGGCCCTCGGACAAGGCACGCGAGAAGCTCGCGACCACACCGGGGTTCCGGGCGAGCAGCTCATTGGCCTCCCGCCGACTGTAGCCGCCGGACAGAGCCACCACCTTGAGCACGCGCGGATGGTCGACGCACACGCGGTAGAAGTCGTCCTCCGTGGGCAGGGTCAGCTTGAGCATGACCTGCTGGTCCGAGCCCAGCGCGTCCAAGGCGGCCAGGAGCCTTTCTCTGAGCAACGCTTCGGCCCGGGCCTTTTCCGGGCTTCGGATATCCACCTCGGGTTCGAGGATCGGCATCAGTCCCTGCGCCAGAATCTGAGCCCCGATCTCGAACTGCTGATCCACGATCGCGGCCACACCGCCTTCGTCCGCCTGCCTGATGAACGAGCGCATCTTGGTGCCGAACACGCCCTTGTCCTTGCCCCTGGCCATCAGGTCTCCCAGGTCGGGCATGGGCTTCATCATCTGAACGCCGCGGGCCTCGTCTGCCAGTCCCTTGTCCACCTTCAGGAAGGGCACGACCTGCTTGACGGACCAGAGGTAATCCGCCGTCTGACGCCCTTCGATGGTGCCGTCCATCGTCCTCTCGAAGAGAATCGCGCCGATGATGCGGCCGCCGCTGAACGCGGGGCTCGCGATGATGCGCGACCGCATCTCGTGGATGCGCTCGAACATCTCCGTATCGTTGGCATAGGTGTCGGCCTCGACACCGTAGAGCTTCAGCGCCTTGGGAGTGCTCCCGCCACTCTGATCGAGAGCCGCGATGAAGCCGTCGCCGGCACGGATCTTGTGCAGTTGTTCTTGGTTCATGGCTTCTTTCCGACTCCGTCTTCCATATCTGAATCTCTCGTACCCGTTCGGATCATGTCGCGCCGCCACGTGGCGGGGTCGGGCACCCTTCCGGAGCCTTGAATTAGACGGAATCGACGCGCCTCCACAACTTCTTCGTCACGGTCACCTGGAGGCCGCCAACGGAATCGGGTGGGTCGGGTCCGGAGACGGCGGCGCCTCACCAGGCCATGTCGGACAATGACGCCAGGCCAGCACGACCTCGACGCGCTCAGAGCGCCGGTGTCGGACCACGCCCTTCGGCGCGCCGAGGGCGCGCACCTTCCGTCAGGTGGGGTGGGGACCGCGCCGTGATGTTCCTCGCCGTCGCGGCGCTTTCGTGCTCCACACCTTCAACGACCTGAAGCCGCTGGATCGCACGCCATGTCGACGACCCGCCCGTTGTTGCCTTCGGTCCGCTCCGCCACGGACCCGTCGGGATCGACGATGACCGATACCGACACGGAGTCGGCCACCGTCACATCGAAAGTGTGAGCCCGGCTGCCCCCCCGGGGCGAAGCACGCGGTCGGGGTCGAGGGTGGCCAGATCCAACTCCGTCCATGGCTCACCGTCTCGCGAGAGCCGCAGGATCGTCCCCGGTCGGTTCCATGCGTCCACGGGGAGGGTGGCGGGTCCACCGTTGCGAACCTCGGTCACGACCCGGCACCGCTCGTCCAGCGCCAACCGGGTCACCGCCAGATCGGGCAGGCGGTTGTACGCCACCTCCTGGAGGACCTTCCGGACATCGCTCGAAGCCTCCGACCAGGTGCGACCCCAGTCCGCCGAGCGGAGCGCGGTACCGGACCAGCCCACTGCGACGAATTGGCCGTCGGGCCCGTCCGTGACCCCGGCGAGACGTCGGGTGGTCCCGGACTCCACGACGCTCCACGACGAGCCCCCGTCGTCGGAGCGGAGAACGGATCCCTGCCACCCCACCGCCAACACGACGCCCGTGCTATCCGCGGCCACGCCTTCGAGAGCCACATCGACGCCGGTCTCCACAACGGCCCAGCTCCGGCCACCATCCTGCGAGACGGCTGCCGACCCCTGGGGGCCCACGGCCACCCACCGGTCGTTCCCCAGGGCCGCGACGTCGTTGGCGTGCTCCCCGTGACCGAGTGTGCCCGCCTGCCAGTCCTCACCTCCGTCGGTGGAGCGGAGCACGATTCCCTGAACTCCCCCAACGATCCACGTCCCGGCACGGTCCGTGGCCACCGAGAGCAGGGTCTCATCTACGCCGGAATCGCCAGCCTGCCACGTGATACCGCCGTCCACCGACACGTAGACCACGCCCTGCGAGCCTACCATCACGAAGCGCCCGTCGTCGTCCCAAGCCACCGCGTTCAGAATCGTCTCGGCGTCGAGCCCGGGGCTCACGTCCCGCCATGTGGTGCCGTTCTCGGAGACGAGAACCGTGCCCCGCGCCCCCACGGCCACGAACCGGCCCCGGTTGTCGGATACTACGCCGTTGATGTAGGCCGTCGTGGGCGACGACGCGGCTGACCAGGTGTCCCCGCCATCGAACGACTGGATGATGGCGCCACCGCGCGCCACGGCGACGAAGTCCGGGCGGTGTCCCGGACCCGCCTGCGCCAGGGACGGGGAGGGCCAGGCCATGACGGCCGCCGAGAGCATGACGGCCGCCGAAGGAAGGGAGGTCCATGGGACGTGCTTCGAACGCATGCCTCGGCTCCTATCACGTGTCGGTTTGCCCCAACAACAGCTTGGGAACGGCGATCGGCTCATCGCACGCCCGGGGGAGGAAGCACCACGCGGACCGTGAGGGTGTCCGTGACGGTGCCGAGCCGGGCGGTGATGCGCGTGGCGACGGTGTCCGCCGGATGAGTCGTGGGCAGGCCGATGAAGGCGAAGGCCACACTGGGTCCCAGGGTCCGCTGCGTCGCCTCCACTCCGGCGACGTCCTCGATGTCCCAGCCCAGGGTCTCGCCGCACGCATCGCCCAGCACCTCGGCCTGGACCACGAGGTCACGAAGCGTCCCTCCGCCGGACGCGCTCGTCTCGTACACGGCACCTCGGTCCGGCGCGACGATGCGGACGCCGCCCGCCCGGCAGGAGCCTCCGCCCCGTCCCGCGCCGAGCTCGGTTCCGGGACGGGTGGGCAAGCTGGACATGCCCGCGTCGTCCACGGTCCGGGGCCGCTCCCCGTCCTCCAGCACCGTCACGCGGAATTCCTCGTCGACCAGGTCCACAGTGTCGTCCTTCTGCACGATGAGGCAGGTGGAGGCTTCCTCTCGGCACCGCCACACCCACGAGACGTCCGCGCCGATGACGCTGACCCGGTAGCGGCCCGGTCCGAGGTGCAGCGGAGCGCACTCCGGGGGGGTGACGGCACCCACCTTCATGCCGCCCTCGAAGAAGACGTGGGTCTCCCGGTAGGACCCGCTGCCGGCGTCTCCGGGGTCGGGGTGGGCCGGATCCATCAAGGGGACCCGGCGTGCGACGCACGGCCCGGTGAAGCCTCCGCGCGGGTACGCCTCCTGGCCTTCGAAGAGCGTCTGGAAGCCTTCCTGGCGAGTCCCGTCGACGTCCAGGCCGCGCTCCAGCAGGTCCAACGCGGACGCCGCCTCCGGCGACACCGCCGCGCCCAGGGCTTCGACGAAGCTCCGGTCCCCGGTGAGGGCCGCGGTCGCGACCGCGAGATCGCTGGCGGTCTCTCCCTTGCCGTTGGCGAGGGATGGGTCCGCGTCGAACGCCACGAGAACCCGTACGGCGTCGATCTTGCCGGCGAGCAACGCCACCATCAGCGGCGTCCCGTTCCCGGGCTCGGTCCGGTAGTCCGGATCGGCGCCGAGCTCGAGGAGCGTCCGCATCGCGTCGACCCGTGCCAGCCCCGCCAGGAAGCCCAGGGTGGACTGCAGTGGCGTGCCGGGTCCAAGGCTCATGACGTCGGGGTCCGCGCCGTGCTCCACGAGCACCCGGACCATCTCGGGGTGCCGCCCCATGGCGGCGAAGCCCATGTGGAAGGGCTCGATCTCCGTGCCGGAAGCCAAGAGGCGCTCGACCTCCGGGGTCCGCCCCGCCGCCATGGCGTCCAGGAGAGCCTTGGCGCCTCGTTCCTGGGCGGTCACGGCGCCCGGCGGCGCCAGGGAAGCCATGACGCAGGTCAGTAGCAGGATCGTCCGTCGCGTCGACATGGCTCCTCCTCCTCGGTGAGCTCCAGCGGGGGGGCTCCGCTTCGCTTCGTCACACCCCAACAACCGGAGGGGGCGAGCGGATCGGCTCGCGGGTCACCGGCGAGTCGGAGCGGGTGCCGATGAGCCGACTGCGCATCCGGATCTGTGGAAGAAGCGGACACCCCGAGACGAGGAGATTTGACATCGTGCCGAGCCGTCGGGCAGGTTGCCGGCATGCCCGCCGATGGAGAGGTGACGGCCCTGCTTCGGCGATCCGGCGCAGGGGACGCGGACGCGCTCGACGCGTTGTTCGAGCTTCTGTACGCCGAGCTGCGTTCCATGGCCCAGAGCCAGCGCTCCAGGTGGGACGGCAACTACACGCTCAACACCACCGCCCTGGTCCACGAGGCCTACCTCAAGCTGGTCGAGCAGGACCGGGCGTCCTGGAACGATCGCGCCCATTTCATGGCCGTGGCCACGCGAGCCATGCGCCACATCCTCATCAACTACGCGGAGCGCCAGAAGGCGGAGAAGCGTGGGGGCGGACAGGAGCCGGTTCCGGTGGAGAACGTCAGTCCCCTCTCGGACGAAGCGGCGGACGAGGTCCTGGCACTTCACGACGCTTTGCAGCTGTTGGAGAGCATCAACGAGCGCCAGGCCAAGGTCGTGGAAGCCCGGTTCTTCGGCGGCTTCACCATCGAGGAGACGGCGGACCTCCTGGAGATCTCCGTAGCCACGGTGAAGCGGGACTGGGCTCTGGCGGGAGCCTGGCTCCACCGCGAGATCCAGGTCTCCCTGAGTTGAGGCACCACCATGGCTGAACCGGCCTGGTCCAGGGTGGAGGCCATCTTCGACGTGCTGCTCACCACGCCCGAGGAGGAATGGGAGCGGGTCGTCACCGAGGAGTGTGGAGGCGACGAGGCGCTTCGCAGGGAAATCGAGTCGCTCCTCGAACACGCCCTCCATCGGGACCAGTACTTCGACGACCTGGCCCGCCGGTGTGGCTTGCGCGCCTCCGAACCGCCGGCCGCAGGGCTTGTGGGCCGTTCGGTTGGCTCCTACCGGTTGGAGCGGCTGCTCGGACGGGGCGGCATGGGGGCGGTCTATCTGGGCCGTCGGACCGAGGGGGACTTCGAGGTGCGCGCCGCCATCAAGCTGGTGGCCCTGGGGGTGTCGTCGGCCCACGCGCGGGATCGCTTCCTGGCGGAACGGAGGATCCTGTCCGGTCTCCGGCACCCGAACATCGCCGGTCTCTTCGACGGGGGGGTGACCGAAGACGGGACGCCCTACTTCGTCATGGAGTATGTGGACGGGCTGGCCATCGATCGGTACTGCGACCAGTGCCGGGTGGATCTGGCGGGCCGCCTCGGGCTCTTCCTCGACGTGTGCGAAGGCGTGAGCTACGCCCACCGCAACCTGATCGTCCACCGGGACCTCAAGCCCGACAACATCCTGGTGGACGCGTCGGGGCACGTGAAGCTCCTCGACTTCGGCATCGCCCGGGCCCTCTACGCGGCCGAGGGATCCTTCCGCACCGCCACGGCGCACCCCCATCCCATGACCCTCGCCTGGGCGAGCCCCGAGCAGGTCCAGGGACTCCCCGCCTCCACCGCGACCGATATCTACGGGCTGGGGCTCCTGCTGTACCGGCTCGTCACCGGCCGACACCCCTACCGCGTCGGCGGAGGCTCGTTCGCCGAGGTGGAGCGCGTGGTGTGCCACGTGGATCCCACGCCGCCCCACGAGGCTCCGGGGCACGCGGACCCGAATGTGGACCCGGGGGAACCGAACGAGGAGGGGATCGCCCGCAGGAGGGGCACCACGCCCCAACGATTGAGGCGCGCACTGGGGGGCGATCTGGGCCGAATCGCGCTGATGGCCCTCAGGAAAGAGCCTGAGCGGCGGTACGATACCGTCGCCGCCCTGGCGGAGGACGTGCGGCGATACCTCAAAGGCTTCCCGGTCTCGGCCCGACCCGACACGACGGCGTATCGCCTGCGACGCTTCGTCGACCGCCACCGGGGACGTGTGGCGGGCTTGGCAGCCCTCGCCCTCATGGCCGTCGCTCTCGCCGGCCTGGGGGTGCGGTACACCCTGGACACCCGATCCCAGGCAGCGAGGATCGAACAGGAAGCGGCGGCCACGGCCGAGGTATCCTCCTTCCTCCTGGACATCCTGCGGTTGGCGGATCCGGGTGCGGGGACCGGTGACACCCTAACGGTCCGGGCGGCGCTGGCTCGAGGCGTCGAGGGCCTCGAGGCGCGACTCTCGGACCAACCCGAGCTCCGGGCCCGGATGCTCCGGGTCATGGCGCAGGCGTATTCGGGGCTCGGCCTGGAGGTCGAAGCGGCGGCGCTCCTCCACCAGGCCGTCGCCGCCCTCCCCGAGACCGGGACGCTGGCCGATACGGCCCTGGCCAACGTGCTCGGCACCCTGGGGCAGAACTTCCAGGACCGGGGCCGCCAGAGCGACGCCTTGGCCCTGTTCCGTCAGGCCCGTGCGGTGCTGGAGGCCCTGGGCGCGGACTCGGCCTCCATCGCCGTCATGATGGTGGGGGAGGGGACGGCCCTCCAAATGGAGGGCGAGGCCGAGGGTGCCCGGGTCCTCCTGGTCGCGGCAATGGATGTGCTGGAGAGAAGGGCCGGGCCGGCCGACCTACGGACCCTCAACGCCCAGCTGTCCTATGCGCGGCTCCAATATGCCATGGGGGATGTGGACTCGGCGGCGGTGTGGGCGCGCACCGTGGTGGAGGGGGGGAGGGGCGCCGGGGAAGACGGAGGCCCCCTGATGGCCCAGGCGCTCAACAACCTGGCGTACTACCTGCGCCGTGGTGGGGACCCGGCCGCGGCGGAACAGACCTACCGGGAGGCGCTCGACGTCTACGGGCGGTGGATCGCGCCCTCCGAGCGGGTCGTGGTGTTGAACAACCTCGCCTCGGTACAGGACGTGCAGGGCGACACCAGCGCCGCGTTGGGCACCCTGCGGGAAGGGGTGGAGTTCGCTCAGGGGGCATGGCCGGACGGCAACTGGCGGACGGGCCTGAGGTGGGCGGTTCTCGCCCAGGCCCACATCAAGTACGGGCACATCGCAGAGGCCGAGGACCCGCTTCGGGAAGCCATCGACTCCTACGCCACGACGCTGGGGCCCGGGCACCGATGGACGGCGAGCCTGGAATCGCAGCTCGGCGACCTTCTGGCGGCCCTCGGCCGGCCGGACGAAGCCGAGCCCCTTCTCCTTCGCGCGTACGGGGAGCTCCGCACGGATCCCGGATCCGAGGACCGCGAAACCCGCCAGGCGGCCCGCCGGCTGGCCGCGTTCTACGAGAGCCTGGGCAGAGATGTCCAGGCGGAGCGATACCGGATCCTGTCCGAAGCCGGCCGGTGAGGCGTGGACGCGCCGTGGTGAGCCGAGAGCCGACGCCGCTTCCCGTTGGTGGGTTCATCGAGGAAGATCACGCCGATCGGCGCCGGAAATCAGAAATACCGGGCCAGGTTTCCAGGATTGATGGTCTGGCTCGTGGTCCACGAGCTGGTCGAAGGGTACTGCGGCCGGACCTCGGCGGTCGATGAGCCGTTTCGGCTCACCGCATGCCACGAGCCGGAGTCATCGCCACAGGTCTTCGATGGCCTTCTTCGTGTAGCCCGCGGGGATCTCGAAGATGTCCGGCGACACCGAGGTCCGTTCCATCGAGAGGATCTCGGTGACGCTGTAGGCGAAACCACCCCAGGACCCCATTCGGAGGATCTTCGTCCGGACCGGGATCCCTTCCTGGCAGAGCAGATCCTCCAGCAAGGGGCCCTCATCCTCGAGCGCGTCCTCGTCTTGGGCGAAGTCCACCACCTGGTCCGCGACGTGCTCCATGGCCGCGCGCATCCCGGTGGGATCCTCGGCGCACCATCCCATCCCGATCTCGCTTCCGGCTTCGGCCTCGAAGACCTCGGCGGTGTGGCCGTTCACCTGCTCGGTCCGGCCCACCGCACGCACCCGCGGGGTGAAGCGGACGCCGCCCTCCTCGTCCCCGTACTCGTCGTCCATGTCGCCCGTCGGGACCTCCTCGGGGTCCACGCCCATACGGGCCATCATCTCCTCGGCCTGCCTCGCGGCTTCGTCGGCCGCGGCCTGTGCGTCTTCGGCGCTTACCTCCACGTAGGAGCGAGTGGAGGGGTCCACCATCCGTGTGGTCATCGTGGACAGGTCGGTGATCACGTACCCGCCCGTGGAGGCGTCCTCGTAGCGCAGCATGGTGCCACGGATGTGGACGGTGAGATCCGACTCTTGTCCCCCGGTCAGATCATCGATGGGGATGGGAAGGAGCTTCCCCGCGACGAAGCGGAGCCAGTCCGCCTCGGTCTCGAAGTCGGGCTCGTTCTCCGATTCGGCGTAGATCAGCCCGTAAAGGGCGTCCTCTTCAAGGTCGAGGGTACGCTGCCTGATCACGCCTTCGAGCGCCTGGCCCAGTGCCGGCATCGGCACTGCGAGTAGAGCCGCTGCAGCGAAGGACAGGGTGCTGCGGCAAGACATGGTGGCCTCCGGTGGTACGGGTGGGGGGGCGAAGCGCCGGTGCGGTGTTCCGCTCGCCCCAGAAACCGGATCGCCGACCCCGATCGGCTCACATGCCCGGCGCCCCTGGCCGCCGAGCCCGACGCACGGGGTCCTGTGAGTGCCTGTTCTGCCGGTCCCGGAAGTGAGACTTGCGCCCCACTGCCCGGCGGAGAATCCTCAGCCGCGCGCGACCCACCGCCACTCCGCGACGCGGCCGGACACATCCAGGCCAAAACCGGCAGGTTCGGCGTCTACGATCCGCTCCACCGCCGGTTGTTCGTCACGGGCAAGGGGTTGGCCGGGTACATGACCACCCGGAGCGGCCGGGTGATCGCCTTCGCCATCTACCTCAACAACTTCGCCACCGATCAGCCCGACCCCGCCACCATCGCGGGCCAGGTCCTGGGCGAAATCGCGGCCATCGCCTGGGACGTGATTCGTCAGGAGAGGACGAGGAGGTCCCTGAACCGCGCCTCACGGCGCGTTCCCGCTCCCGCAAACCTCTTCGAACCTCGGGTCCACCATGCCGAGGCGCTCCACCAGGGCCCGGAAGCGCGGCTCGCATCGGAGGGGATCGACGCCCGGCATGACCAGGCTCCAGTCCGGGAAGCCGTATCCCACCTCCGCAGCCCGTTCCATGTACTCGTAGGCCAGCCCGGGCTCCCCCAGAAGCACCAGCAGAGAAGGCGTCTCGTTGATCTGGAAGAGAACGTCGGCTTCCGGATCCGTGGTGGAGCGCTGAGGGAGCCGGACGATCCGTTGAGCGATGGCATGGGCGTCGCCCTGCCCCTCCAGGGCGGCGAGCACGTCCTCGGCCTGACGTTCCGCATCGGGCCCGGCGAGCGTCGCCCACCGCATCAAGGCAGGGCGAGCCCCGTCGGGCCCGGATTCGTGGAGCCGTGCCAGGAAGTCGGCGCTCCGGCAGAGCCAGGTGTTGGTGTCGTTCTCCACCGCAGCCCGGCAGACGTCGATGGCGTCGGAGTACCGCTCCGCCACCAGGAGCATGTTGGCGTAGTTATCTGCGACGACCGCCGATTGCGGATCCAACGAATACGCGCGCTCCAGCGCCGCCAGCCCCTCGTTCAACCGGCCTCTGGGCACCAGGGCCGTGCCCAGCCACTGATAAGCCGTCGCGAAGGACGGGCTGAATGCGATGGCGCGCTGGAGCAACGCCACCCCCGTCGCTTTCCGCCCACTGGCCACCGCGACGTTGCCCAGGGCCGCAAAAGCCTCGGGGAGCGTGGGGTCCAGCGCCAGCGCTCGCTCGCCTGCGTCCTGGCTGAGCGCAAAGGAAGAGTCGTAGGAGATCTGCGGCGTGTAGTCCGGGAGGACCCCATAGGTCAGGGCGAGCCCGGCATGGGCCTTTGCGAAACCCGGATCGATCTCGATGGCCCTATTGAAGTCCTCCACCGCGTCCAGCAGCCCCTGTACCGACCGTGCCTGCCAGAGCGCCAACCCCTTCAGGTACAGGTCGTACGCCTCGGGGTTCACGGTGGCGGGCGCGTCGGTGCCCGATCCCCGTTCCCCTCCCACCCGGACCTTGAGCTCCTGACCGATGGCGCCTGCGATCTCGTCCTGGACGGCGAAGATGTCCTTGAGGTCGCGGTCGTAGGTCTCAGACCAGATGTGGAAGCCCGTCTCGGCATCGATGAGCTGGGCCGTGATCCGCACGCGTTCGCCCTGCTGGCGCACGCTGCCCTCCAGCACCATCCCCACCTGGAGCGCGCGGGCGATGTCGGGCAGCTCCAGGTTCTGTCCCTTGAACGCGAACGACGACGTCCGCGCCGCCACGCGAAGCTCCGGCGCACGGGCGAGGACATTGAGGATCTCCTCGGAGATCCCGTCGGAGAAGTACTCCTGGTCCGGGTCCCCGGACATGTTCACGAATGGCAGGACCGCGATGGAACGGGTGTCCGCGGTCGCCCCGGGAGCGCGGAGCAACTGCGGGACGTACCAGCCCAACACCGCCAGGCCGACGACGGTGCCGACGACGAAGACGCCCTTGTTGCCGGGGGTCGCGTCGGCGCGGATGCCCTCAGGCGTGATGTCGAAGATCCACGCCAGCACCACGGCCAGCGGAAAGCCCAGGAGCACCAGAAGGGTGATGAAGCGAGGCGCCCACTCCGGCAGGCCGAGCTGAGGCGCCACGGTGTCCGCCACCTGGATGACGACCCAGGCCACCACCAGATAGGCTACGCCCACCTTGAAGACGCTGCGGCGTTTCAGCTCGGAGAAGAGCGACATGGCCCCCTGGGGTCCTCGGGCGTAGGCCCAACGGGCAGTTGGGGCGGGCGGATCTTCGTTCTTCGGTCTGCGGACGGCAAGGATGGTGACAAACGGTCACCCACGAAACCCGGTCGACGCCAGACCGTTGGCGACGCCGTGCCGCGGCCGTATGACCGCCGGCGAGAGTATGCGAAGACGGCGCGCGGGTCCCTTCACTCGTCGCCGCCCCTCGTGTGGGCGCCCGCGATCCCCGCGGGCGCTGCGCAGTTCGAGATTCCCGCCAGCTCTGCCTCCTCGTCGGGGAAGTACCGCGCTCTCCAGCGCAGGGCCACGTTGACCAGGCCGATGAGCACCGGGACCTCGACGAGGGGGCCGATGACCGCCGCAAAGGCGGCGCCGTGCCCGATGCCGAAGGTCGCCACCGCAACGGCGATGGCGAGCTCGAAGTTGTTGGAGGCCGCGGTGAAGGAGAGCGTGGTGGTCTTCCGGTAGTCCGCCCCGAAGCGTCGGCTCGTGAAGAACGTCACCACGAACATCACCACGAAGTACACGAGGAGCGGCACAGCCACCCGCACCACGCCCATCGGCTGCTGGAGGATGGCCCGCCCCTGGATGGAGAACATCACCACGATGGTGAAGAGGAGTGCCACCAGCGTCACCGGGCCGATCCTGGGCACGAATTCGGCATGGTACCACGCCTTCCCCTTCAGCCTCACGCCCACGAAGCGGGTCGCCATGCCCGCGAGGAAGGGGATCCCCAGGTAGATGAAGACGGTCCGCGCGATCTCCCCCATCGTGATGTCCACCACCGCCCCCTGCAGGCCCAGCCAACCCGGCACGACGGTGATGAAGAACCACGCATACACGCTGAAGAACAACACCTGGAAGACGGAGTTGAACGCCACCAGGCCCGCGGCGTACTCCGGATCGCCCTCCGCCAGGTCGTTCCAGACGATGACCATGGCGATGCAGCGCGCCAGCCCGATGAGGATCAAGCCGATCATGTACTCGGGGTAGTCGCGCAAGAACGTGACCGCGAGCGCGAACATGAGGATCGGCCCCACGATCCAGTTCTGGACCAGCGACAGTCCGAGGATCTTCCCGTCCCGGAAGACGTCCCCCAGCTCCTCGTAGCGTACCTTGGCCAGAGGCGGGTACATCATGAGGATGAGCCCGACGGCGATGGGCAGCGACGTCGTCCCCACCTGTGTGCGCTCGCTCACGGTCCGGATCGCGTCGGGCCACAGGTATCCGATGCCCACCCCAACCGCCATGGCCAGGAAGATCCAGAGCGTCAGATATCGATCGAGGAACGAGAGCCTCTTCGACGTCGTGCTCATTCCGGGCGCCTCCTCGTCGGCATCATCGTAGTCGTGCACGCCGTCACGAGCAGCACGACGGGCCACAGCAGGTCGGCTCTCCAGCGTCCTCGCCTGCCCCCGCTCCCGCCGGAACCGGCTTGCGAGCCCTCACGAACGCGGAGAGGATGCGCCCACCCACAGCCGCCGCCACGGCGTCCACGTCCAGGCCCGCCTCGTCGAGGAAGGAGTGAGCGTCCTCCGGCTCGTAGACCCGCGTCGGCTCCAGGCTCGGGTCCTGGAAGCCCACCTCACGGAGCAGAGCCTCGAACTCCTGCTCCTCCAGGGCGCCCGCCACGCAGCCTACCCACAGCTCCATGCTCCGGCGCACCTCCGGAGGGATCTCGCCGCGAACCACCACGTCCGAGACCGCGAAGCGGCCTCCCGGCTTCAGTACCCGGAAGGCCTCACGGAGCACCTGCCGCTTGTCCCCCGAGAGGTTGATGACGCAATTGCTGATGATCACGTCCACGCTCTCGTCGGGCAGGGGGATCGCTTCGATGTCCCCTTTGAGGAACTCCACGTTCGTCGCTCCGGCCTCGGCGGCGTTCCTTCGCGCCAGCTCGAGCATCTCGTCGGTCATGTCCAGGCCATAGGCCTTTCCGGTGGGCCCCACACGGCGGGCGCTCAGCAGCACGTCGATGCCGCCGCCGCTTCCCAGGTCCAGCACTACCTCACCCTCCGCCAGCTCGGCGAGCGCGGTCGGGTTTCCGCATCCCAGGGACGCCAGCACCGCCTGCTCCGGGAGCGACGATGCGGTCACCGTGTCGTACAGGTCCCGGGTGATCGGGTCGGCGAACCCGCCGTCGGCCTTCGCATCCCCGCACCCACACGACGTGCCGCAGCACGTGCCCTTCGCTCCGGACTGCGCCCGGACGGCCGCCTCCCCGTACTTCTGCCGCACGATCTCTTTCAGGTCGTCGCTCATGCCACCTCCATATCAAGCAATGTTGATGTGTACTCACAAAAAAACGGGCTCAGGAGCAGCAGGGCCCGTCGCGTCCCGCCGCCGCTTTCCAGCCCTCCTCCGGCTTCACCTCGCCCAGGAACGCCCGCATCTCCTCCAGCGCCTGAGGCACGAGAGAGTAGTGCACCCATCGGCCATCGCGACGGTCCGAGACGACGCCCGCGTCTTTGAGCTTCTTCAGATGGAACGACAGGCGCGACTGTGCCGCGTCCAACTCGGCCTGGAGCTCGCACACGCACCGCTCCCCGTCCGCCAGCAGTTGGACGATCCGAAAGCGCGTCTCCTCGGCTACGGCCTGGAACCGTTGGAGGACGATGTCGTTCTGAACGACGGCGTTTGGCATAGGCCGAGCATATATCAAGATATGTTGATGCGTCAAGCCCCTGCCGCCTCTTGTGATACATAGAACTGCAATGTATACTACCTCTATGTATGCCCGACTCCGTCGCTCATGAACGTCGGCAAGGACCTCGTAGCCGCGTCCGCCACGCCGCTGGTGCTTGCCATTCTCAGCGAGGGTGAGAGCTACGGCTATGCCATCATCAAGCGCGTGGACGAGCTTTCCGCCGGTGAGCTGCAGTGGACCGACGGAATGCTCTACCCGGTTCTTCACCGACTCGAGCGCAACGGGTTCGTGAAGGCCCATTGGGGCAGGTCGGAGTCCGGGAGGCGTCGCAAGTACTACCGGCTCACCGACCTGGGGTCGGAGGAGCTGTCGAACCAACGGCGCCAATGGCGGATCGTGAACGCCGCGCTCCGCGGGACGCCGTTCCAGTCGTTTGAACTCGTGCCGCAGGTGATCTGATGGCTGCAACCCATGGAGGTGCACCCGTGCTCGAGGAACGCATAAGCGAGTGGCGGTCGTATGTGCGTCGACGGCAGGCGATCCATGCCGTGGACGTGGACGAGCTCGAGGACCACCTGCGGACCCAGGTGGCGGAGCTGGGGGAGGCGGGCCTCGACGACGACGAGGCCTTCCTCATCGCCGTGAAGCGCATCGGTGATCTCGACACGCTGTCCCGAGAGTTCGCCCGGGAGTATTCCGAGCGGCTATGGAAGCGCCTCGTCGTGGAGCCCGACGCCGGAAAGGACGCCGGGCGCTGGAAGACGGAAGGCCTGCTGGCGGTGGCGCTGGCCGTCGCGGCGGCGGTGGCCATCAAGCTCCCCGCGCTCTTCGGCGTGAGCCTGGAGGGCCCGGAGGGGCTCAACCTGTTCTACGCCCGGAACTTCAGCCTCTTCGTGCTTCCATTCCTCGCAGGTTTCTTCGCGTGGAAGAGGGCACTGGCGCCGGCCGGGCGCTGGTGGCTGGCGGCTCCGTTCGTCGTGGCGGCCCTCGTGATGAACGCCTTCCCCTTCACCGAGGGCGGGTACACGGAGCTCCTGGCCGTCCTCCACCTTCCCCTGGCGCTCTGGCTGGTGCTGGGCTTCGCCTACGCCGGTGGTCGGTGGCGCGAGCACGACCAGCGGATGAACTACGTGCGCTTCTCCGGAGAGTGGTTCATCTACTACGCACTCATCGCCTTCGGCGGTGGGGTGCTGATGGCGTTCACGTTGTTCATCTTCCAGGCCATCGGTCTGGACGCGGAGTCGTTCGTGCAGTTGTGGTTGATGCCCTGTGGCGTCGTCGGGGCGGTGATCGTCGCAGCGTGGCTCGTGGAAGCCAAGCAGAGCGTCATCGAGAACATGGCCCCGGTGCTCACGATGCTCTTCACGCCGCTCTTCACGCTCCTCCTGCTCGCGTTCCTGGGCACCATGGCGTGGACCGGGAGCGGGATCGACATCGAGCGGGAGGTGCTCATCGGGTTCGACCTCATGCTGGTCCTGGTGGTGGGCCTGCTGCTGTACTCCATCTCGGCGCGGGATCCACAGGCGGAGCCGGGGTTCTTCGATGCGCTCCAGTTCGTGCTGGTGGTATGCGCTCTCCTGGTGGATGCACTCGCCCTCTGGGCCATCGCGGCGCGGATCACCGAGTTCGGGTTCAGCCCGAACAGGGTCGCCGCCCTCGGCGAGAACATCATCCTGATGGTGAACCTGGCCTGGTCGGCCGTGCTCTATGCGAAGTTCCTCGGCAGGCGTGTCGCCTTCGGTCCTCTCGAGCGGTGGCAGACGTCGTACCTGCCGGTATATCTGGTGTGGATGTGCGTGGTGGTGGTGGTCTTCCCGCTGGTCTTCGGCTTCCAGTAGGGGACGGCCGCGGCCGTATTCACCGCGTCGACGCGCCACCGGACCGCGCGGACATCGTCCCGACCGCTCCATGTCCCTCGACCGACGCTGAGCTCGCCCCGACCCACACCCACCGTGGTCGACGTGGACTCCATCGACGCCGTCGTCCCGAACGGTCGAGGGCTAGACGAAGTCCTCGCACGCCGAAGCGCACCCGGCGTCGACGAGGATGACCGGGGGCACCGACGCGGACCGCCTCGCGCACCCCACGAGGGAACCCGTACTTTCACCCGCTACACGCGGTGCATCACCCACCGCCGCCCTGAAGGAACCAGCCATGAAACGCCTCATCTCCGCCGCGCTCCTGACCGTTCTGGTCGCCCCCACCCCGTCCCGCGCCCAGCAGCGCGAGACCTTCGACTACTGGGGACCCCAACGGGAGATGATCCGGCGGGGACAGCAGGCCATCTTCATGTGCAACGGCCTCTTCACGTCCAACCGGACGCTGGAGCAGATCTACGCCCAGGAGCTGGCCTTCCTCCCCGCGCCCATCGGGACGCCACAAGGCGGCGACTACCGGGTGGACCAGGAGCGGAAGGCCGTGGCCGTCGGCTCACCATGGGGCGGCGCCCCGGTCATGCGCGCCGCGTTCCGTGAGGGGATCGGGTGCGTGATCCTGGCACCGGACCAGGGCCTCGAGGACATCGACGACCTGCCCATCCTCGCCACCCCGCCCCTCCCCGGCGACCCGGCCACCATCCCGTGGCCCGACGGCGACCTGGTGAAGGACGAGCCCCCACCCTCCAACGTGGACGCCGATGCCCTCCAGGCCGCCTCGGACTGGGCCTTCGACCGGCCCACCCCCGAGCAGGTCACTCTGAGCCTCATCGTCCTGCAGAACGGGAAGATCATCCATGAGCGCTACGCCCCGGGGGTGGATCTGACGACCCGTACCCGCACGTGGTCCACCGCCAAGAGCATCGCGGGCACCCTCATCGGGATCCTGGCGGACCAGGGGAAGATGCATCTGGATGAGCCCCTGGGCTTCGAGTGGCAGCCCCGGGCCCGGTCACCGGAGACCGACCCCCGCAACGCCATCACGCTGCGTCACGTCCTCAACATGTCCAGCGGCCTGTATCCCATCGACAATCAGGGACTGGAGTACGCCACGGGGTCGGGGATGTCGTATTGGGCCGGTGCCAGCTCGGTGCAGGGCGCCCTCCACAAAGCGTTGGTGCGCGAGCCCGGCACGGTGTGGGACTACGAGAACTACGAGACGCTCCTGGCCGTGTACAAGATGAAGCAGGCCATCGGCGATCCGCAGGCATACCTGGCGTTCCCCCGCAAGGCACTCCTGGACAGGATCGGGATGCGCAACACGCTCCTGAGCACGGACCGCTTCGGCGACTTCATCCTCAGTAGCCAGGTCTACACCAACGCACGGGACCTGGCGCGCTTCGGGCTGCTGTACCAACAGGGTGGCGTGTGGAACGGCGAGCGCATCCTGTCCAAGGAATGGATCGACTTCGAGCGCGCGCCGGCGCCGGCCACAGCCAAGATCGGTAACGCCTACGGCGGCCAGTGGTGGCTCGTCCCCGACGACCGGAAAAACGAGGTGCCCCCCGATGCCTACTCCACGGCAGGCAACCGGGGCCAGTTCGTCATCGTCGTGCCGTCGAAGAACCTGGTCATCGTGCGCCGGGGTCTGGACTGGGGTCGCCAGGGATTCGACCGGTGGGGCCTGACCCGCGAGGTGCTGAAGGCGATCCGATAGCCGCACTTCTGGCGGGACTCTTCGCCTCCCCCTGCAAAGGACCGGTACCACCCACGGATACCTGGACGGGTGCCTCCATGCCGGGGTACCGACGGATCCATGGTCAGCGGTCCGGATGCCGCATGCATGCGGGTTTTGCGGCCCGCCAAGCCCTTCCTCCATATTGCGCGCCGTGAGCGATCTCTACGACGTCATCTTGTATGGCGCCACCGGGTTCACCGGGCGCCAGACCGCCGAATACTTCGCGGCCCACGCGCCCGCCGGGCTGCGGTGGGCCGTGGCCGGGCGAAACGGGGCCAAGCTCGACGAGGTGGCGCGGGAAACCGGCGCGGCGGGCGCCGTGGTGGCGGACAGCCGGAACCCGGCCACCGTCGACGAGATGGTCCGCCAGGCGCGGGTGCTCCTCACCACCGCCGGGCCTTTTTCCAAGTACGGAACGCCGGTAGTGGAGGCGTGCGTGCGCCACGGCGTGGACTACGTGGACATCACCGGCGAGACCTGGTGGGTCAGGGAGCTCATCGAGCGTCACCACGATGAGGCCGCCAGGCGGGGCATTCGCATCGTGCCGTTCTGCGGCTTCGACTCGGTGCCATCCGACGTCGGTACGCTCTTCCTGGTGGACCACCTTCGGCGGGCCGGCAGCGACGGCGCCCGAATGGTCAGCACGTCGTTCAAGATGCGCGGCGGCTTGAACGGCGGCACCCTGGACACCGTCCTCACCATGGAGGAGCAGGGGAAGGAGCGGGAGGTGGCTGACCCCGTGCTCCTCAACCCCACCGGCCGGCGGAGCGAGGAGGAGCGGGCCCGCAGCCGGGACCTCCGGAGCGTGGTCCGGGATCCGGTGCGCGACGTGTGGCTGGCGCCGTTCATCATGGCGCCCATCAACACCCGCGTGGTCCGGCGCAGCAACGCCCTGTCCGCGGACTACGATCGCCCGTACGGAGCTTCCTTCACCTACCGAGAGGCGATGGAGTTTCGCCGGCGGAGCGCCGCGGTGGCGATGGCCGCCGGGATCGGCGCCTTCTACGGGCTCGTCGGCAAGCCCTGGGGACGCCGGCTGGTGCGACGACTCGGGCCGAAGCCCGGGGAGGGTCCGTCGGCGAAGACCATGGACGAGGGTTTCTTCCGGTGCCGGCTGCTCGGAGAGGGCGAGGATGGGCGGCGCGCCCTGGCCACGCTCTCCTTCCAGGGCGACCCCGGCAACCGCGCCACGGTGACCCTGCTGTGCGAGTCGGCGGTGCTCCTGTGCGAGCCGCGCGACGCCCTGCCGGGTGGCGCCGAGCGGGGGGGCATGCTCACCCCCGCCACCGCCCTGGGCCTCCCGCTTCTGGAGCGGCTCCGCGCCGCGGGCTTCACGGCCGCCGTCCAGGACCTGCCCTCCTAGGGGAAGCTCTGCACAGGTGTGATACCCCGCGCGCAGTAGCTCGCCTGTGCGATCCAGAACAGGTTGGGCGAGACGCCTGCGGCGTGAGATCACCCGGCCACCCCTTCCCGTGAATCGGGATCCGAGCATCTGGACCATGTCGTGCAGCTTCGTGTCGAGCATCTGCGCCACCTTGTCGATCTTCGGGCTGCCGTATTCCTTCAGCAGCGTAGACGGCG
>Ga0307423_1000254_pt1 | contig 36005 bp, 31 predicted proteins | sample SalMarWE160310MG_FD_202154 | JGI IMG/M metagenome (GOLD analysis project Ga0307423, IMG submission 202154) | Salt marsh sediment microbial communities from the Plum Island Ecosystem LTER, Massachusetts, United States - WE1603-10 | ecosystem: Environmental > Aquatic > Marine > Intertidal zone >... | reverse complement strand
TGGGTAAAATCATTCAGTGGCGCTTTAACTGTTTTTTGTGTGATTGGACTTTTTCTTTTACCATTTTCTTCCAACAGTCCTACTTTTCAAAATGTCATGTTACGCACTTTTACACATGCGTTGATTTTCTCAATATTTGCAGCTAGTTGGGATTTTCTAGCAGGTATTGCAGGGCAGGTAAGTTTTGGACATACAATATTTCTTGGGGTTGCAGGATATATTTGTGCAATCTTGGTTAAATTTCTTCTATTTCCGATTTGGATTTCTATTTTTATAGGAGCGTTTGCTGCAGTATTATTTGGTTTGATTATTGGGATTCCTTGCTTAAGGTTAAAGGGACCCTACCTTGCGCTTGGCACTCTAGCATTTAGCCTAATCATTTTATTGATATTAATTATGGGATCCCTTTCAGATTTTTTATTTGGAGGTGCTGGGATTCCCGCTTTGCCAAGATTATCTAATAATCCTACAGAAGAGTATCTTTATGTACTGATCTTTATGTTGATTTCTTTCATTCTGTTAATTCGTATTAGTAAATCAAAATTTGGAACAATCCTAAAATCAATAAGGGATGATGACACTGGTTCTCAGGCTTCTGGTATTAATATAACACGCTATAAAATTTATGCTTATATGATCAGTGGGTTTTTTGCTGGTATAGCAGGATCATTATATGCACTTTTTATAACAGCTGTAAATCCATCGGGTAATTTCGGACTTATTAATTCCTTCTTCGCTATTATTATGGCATCTTTAGGTGGAATTGCAACAATCTCTGGTTCAGCATTAGGCGCTTTCTTTTTCATTTTTATAGAATATGTACTAATTCAATTGGGATTTGGCAATTGGGTTTATCTAATATTTGCGATACTTCTTATTTTAGTAGTTAGATTTGCTGAACACGGCTTATTAAAGCCTATTCTTGAAAGATTAAAGGATCTATTCGATATAGTAATAGGAAGATAATAATAAATTAAAATAAAAGAAAGAGTAATTAAATATGGGAATAATATTAGAAATAAAAAATTTAACAAAAAAGTTTTCTGGATTAACTGCTGTAAATGATATGAGTTTTGAGATTAATCGTGGTGAATTTGTTGGATTAATAGGTCCTAATGGTGCAGGAAAAACCACAATTTTTAATATGATATCTGGTTTTGAAAAACCTTCTTCAGGGACAATAAGATTTAATGGGCAAGACATAACAGCCATGAAACCATTCAAAATCGTGAATCTGGGATTAGTAAGAACGTTTCAATTAGTAAGATCGTTTAAATATATGACTATACTCGACAATATTAACGTTTCTAGTTTATCACATAGAGGAAAAAAAATAGCAAAAGAATATGGCATTGATGAATATTCTAGCGCGATATTAGCTTCTGTAGGTCTTGTGGATAAAGCAAGGATACCCCCAATCATATTACCTCATGGAGATTTAAGAAAATTACAAATTGGTAAGGCATTAGGAACAAATCCTGAATTATTACTTCTTGATGAACCTTTTAGTGGATTATCTCATGAGGAGTCTATTAGTGTTACAAATTTAATAAATAGTTTACAATCAGATGGAGTAACCGTATTTGTTACAGGTCACGTTTTACGTGAATTGATGCATCTTGTTCCGAGAGTTATTGCTATGCACCAAGGTAAGTTTATAGCAGATGGACCCCCATTAGAGGTTGCTAATAATAAAATTGTATTAGAAGCATATTTAGGAAAAGGTGAAGGATTTGCTTGAAATAAAAAAGTTATACCATTATTATGAAAAGGCGAAAGCCCTTGAAGAAATAAACATGAAAGTGGAAGAAGGAGCACTAGATGCGGTCATAGGTCCTAATGGTGCTGGAAAATCTACTCTTTTGAAGGTAATTTCTGGATTGGAAGAACCAGATAGAGGTAAAATAGAATTTTTAGGGGAGAGGATAGATGGCATGAAACCACATCGAATTGCGAAAAAAGGAATTGCTCATTGTCCAGAGCGTAGGAGACTTTTCCCCGATATGACTGTTTTTGAAAACCTTGAAATGGGAGCCTACATGCTCAAAGACAAAAAGAAATTTGAAGAATTGCTAAATTTCGTTTTTGAGGTTTTTCCTCGTCTTCGAGAGCGTTTAAAACAAAGAGCGGGAACTTTAAGCGGTGGTGAACAACAGATGTTAGCCATTGCACGAGCTCTGATGGCTAATCCTAAACTTCTGCTTCTTGATGAACCTTCTTTAGGATTAGCACCTAAAATTAAAAATTTTATATTCGAAGTAATTAACAAGATAAAAGAGGAAGGTACCACCACTTTATTAATCGAACAAGATGCTACTTTAGCCATGAACGTTGCTGAAAATATTATTGTCCTCGAAGATGGAAAAATTGAAATGAGAGGCACAAAGGAACAATTAGTAAAAGAACCCAGAATTAAAAAGGTATATTTAGGAATATAGGTGATCAAATTGTCAGCTTCTTTAGAACAGTTATTAAGGGATGCAAGGGTAGATTTAGTTTTATCCCGCATTGAAAAAGATCCAACAATTATAAATGAAGTAATAAATCAAGTTGATAGCGAAATCAGATCTATTCGATTTAATTCAATTTACGTGCTAGGTGAATTAGGAGAAAGAGCTAGCCTTCAAGCTGCTGAAAAAATCATAGAATATTTGAAAGACGATGATTGGAGTATACGACGAGAAGCAGCTAGAAGTTTAGGCAAGATTGGACCAATTGCCAAAAATTCAATTCCCTCTTTAGCTAATCTTATAAACGATAAAGAAGATAGTATTCGCACTGCATTGGTTATCACATTGGGTAAGATCTGTGAGCCTTCCAAAGAATGTATAAATACTCTTAAACTTGCTTTAAAAGATAAAAACGTTGAGGTTCGTACAGAAGCAGCTAAATCTCTCGGTCTTTTAGGATCTGAAGCCTATGAGATAATCCCGAATTTGATGGATAGTATGAGAGATCCAAATTGGACTGTAAGAACAGCATGTGCTGTAGCAATAAGTGGAATTGGGAAAGGTACGATTAAAGCGATTCCTACCTTAATTAATGCACTTAATGATAGAGATTGGAGAGTACGCTATAGAGTAATAAACACACTTTCAGAAATTGGAGAACCAACAGTTCCTTCTCTTATCGATAGTCTAAGCGATAAAGATAAATTCGTAAGGGAAGGCGCTCTTGAAACCTTAGCAGAAATTAAAGTATCTAATCCTGAAATTTTGGAAAAAATTTACGGTTTATTATCCGATAAGAAAGAAACGGTGCGTGGTAAAGCTGCAGATGCTCTTAGAACTATTGGAAAGGATGCAATTCCTACTCTCCTTAAAGCTCTTGATAACCTAAATAATAAAATGAAGGTATTAATTATCTCTTCTTTCGGGGGAATCGGTGAAGGAGCAAACGAAGTAATTCCTCAATTTTCTAAATTAATTGAAAACGGGAATTCTAAAATTCGATTAGAAGTGGCAAGAACATTAGGTAAAGTGGGGCAAGGAAATAAAGAAGCTCTGCATTCTCTCATTAAGGCGTTAAATGACAAAAAACCCGAAATAAGAAGAGAAGCAGCACTCTCATTAGGAAAACATGGATCCCTTGCAGCCGAAGCAATTCCTTCCCTAATCATTGCCTTAGAAGATAAGAATAAAGATGTTAGATGGAGAACTACTGAAGCACTTGGAAAAATTAAGATTAATACCGAAGAAGTTATTTCTGCTTTAAAAAGCGCTATTCACGATGAGTGTGATTACGTTTGCGAAGCTGCAGATTTAGCAATAGATTCTATTACTGGAAATGAATAGTCTTTTTCTCAATAATATATATACCAAAAATATTATAATTTAAAATTAATTGATATATGTAATAAAAATAAAGTGTGATTTTGCAATGAGTGAAGATCCTTACGTAGAAAAACCTTGGTTAAAAAATTATGATCCCGGCGTTCCACATCAAATAGATTACCCAAAAATGAACATTTATGAATTTCTTGATAATTCTGCAAATGAATTCGGGGGTCGAACTGCTATATGGTTCATGAAGAATAAAATATCATATAAAAAATTAAAAGAGCTTGCTGAGAGATTAGCAACCGCTTTAGTAAATTTAGGTGTGAAGAAAGGGGATGTCGTAGCTATCATGATCCCTAATTTTCCTCAATTCATCATAAGTTACTATGGAATTTTAAAAGCAGGTGCAATTGCAACAGCTTGTAGTGTATTACACACGGAGCATGAGCTCGCATATCAATTAAATGATTCTGGAGCAGAAGTAATTATTGCTTGGGATAATCAAGTCGAAAAAATAAATAATATTCGTGATAGAACAAGATTAAGACATGTAATTATCACAAATGTATTCGATTTTTCTCCAATGGCTCCTCGAAATCCTTCAGAAATTTCAGGAACTAAACAATTCCTTAATTTAGTGAATAATACCAAACCCGATCCGCCGAAATTTGAGACTGATTTTGAAGGTGTTGCTTGTTTACAGTATACTGGAGGTACAACGGGATTACCCAAAGGAGCTATGTTAACTCACCATAATATCGTTTCGAATTGCGTAGCTGTAGGAGCATGGGCAAGCACTGAATTTAGAAAGGGAAAAGAAACAATTTTAACAAACTTACCATTATTCCATATTTATGGGCAGACTGTGTGCATGAATCTTCATGTTTATATGGGTTCAACAATCGCGTTAAATCCAGATCCACGTGATCAGAAATCATTGTTTGAAATGATAAAATTAACCAGTCCAACAATGTTTCCAGGTGTTCCAACAATGTACATGCGTCTTCTTGAACGTGATGATCTTGAAGATTACGCGAAAGACATGAGATCAATACGTGTTTGTAATACTGGAGCAGCTCCAATGCCGCCAGAAGTATTAAAAGAATTTGAAGAACGAACAGGAGGAATAATAATAGAAGGTTATGGTTTAACAGAAACTTCTCCGGTTGCGTGTACTAATCCCTTTTTTGGTGAGCGAAAAATTGGATCTGTCGGAATGCCCATTCCCGATACTGAATTCAAACTTGTTAACATTGAAGATTATACTAAAATTGTCCCACTTGGAGAACCAGGAGAGATCATGATAAAAGGTCCGCAAGTTATGAAGGGATATTGGAATAAACCAGAAGCAACTGAAGATCAAATCAAAGACAGGTGGTTACTAACTGGTGATATCGCTAAAATGGATGAAGATGGTTACTTTTTCATCGTGGATCGAAAGAAAGACATGATCGATGTATCTGGTTTTAAAGTATATCCTAGGGAATTAGAGGATTGCCTATTTGAACATGAGGCAGTGGAAAATGCAGCAGTAATTGGAGTACCAGATCCAAATCTTCCCGGAAGCGAAAAAGTCAAAGCTTATATCGTTTTAAAAGATGGATATAAAGAAAATGAAGAAATGGAAGCTGAAATAAAGCAATTCTGCCGAGAAGCCGTAGCACCTTACAAAGTACCAAAATTCATAGAATTTCGTAAGGAACTTCCCGAAACCCTTGTAGGAAAGGTTCTTCGTAAAGATCTAAAAGATATTGAAGCTCGACGTCGTGGAGAGGAAGTATAACTTTTTTTAGCTATTTTATTATATATTTTTATTTTTTTTCTAGTACAAATGAAATTCCAACTATAGAGAAATTTCTATGAAAGATGTTGAAATCATTAAAAATATCAGAGAATTTGTTGTAAATCATTCTGATGATGATGATATCCATGGTTTTGCTCATGTTCAAAGAGTTTATGATTTATGTGATAAAATAGGTACAGAATTAAAAGCAAACATGTTAATTCTAAGAATTTCAGCATTACTTCATGATATTGGACGAAATAATGAATCTTCAAATACCTTAAACAAAAATCATGCTACTATTTCTGCTGAAATTAGTAAAGGGTATTTAAAATCCCAATTTTCTTGTCTTTCTGAACAAGAAATAAATCAAATTCTTCACTGCATACTAGCTCATTCATTCTCAAATAAAATTCAACCTCTATCTTTAGAAGCTAAAATCTTGTCGGATGTGGATAAATTAGATGCTTTAGGTGCAATAGGGTTATATCGAACTATAGGCTTTACAATAAGAAATAAGGGGGGAATAAAGCAACTAATCAATCATTTAGAAAACAAAATTCTAAACTTGAAGAATTACTTGTATCTTGATATTACAAGGGAAATTGCAGAAGAAAGAATTCAAATAATTCAAGATTTTTATAATAAAATTAAAAATTAAACTAAATGGTGAAATTTCTCTGAATTTAGAATCATTTCCTTTAAAATTTGGAAATTTTCATCTGATCCAAAAATGAAGAAAATTCTATTTTTTAACGGGATGACAGCCTGATAGCCAGCTTTCCACAAATTTTTTTTTAGTCTGATTTTTATTAAAACCTTATTTCCGTTGTACCCATCAATATTTATTTCTTCAAATTTGACATCTTGAAATCCAGGAATTTTATCCTTCCTTATTTCATATTCGGTTTTACTCTTAAACATTTCAAATGCTTCCCTAATTAGTCGAGAATCATCTTCAATAATTCTATCATACTCAATAATTATGAGACCAGAATCTTTTGGAAAGCCTTTAGGTCCTTTTAGTTCATAATCATATGATAAAATAGGTTCAGAACCAGCAGTATGTTCAATTACTTCTGATTTGATCTCAAATTTCTTACTAATTAAAGGTTTTAAATACTTGTAAGCACCGGGATGAGCAGTGTCAAGAGTGAGCTTTTTAGCACCTTGAAATGTTTTCTCTAAATTATCTCCCGCAAATAAATTACTTTGTTTCTGTTTATTAAGTTTGATTTCATTCTCACTTATAATTCTATTAAATATTTTAATTGGAGAATTTGCCACGTACATTATTCTTTTTGGGTTTTCTGAAATTTCCTTAGAACTGATAAATCCCTTATCAGATAATCTCTCCATTATGGCATAAATTGTCGTTCTACCAATTTCTAGTTCGCTTTTAATTCGTCCTACTACTTCACCACGAGGACCTCTTTTTATTAGTGATAGATAAACTTTCGCTTCATCTTCAGAAATTCCAAAGTTCATTAGATGAGAGAGGTATTCAGTTAATTCTGAAATTGTTACTTCGTTTGATGTCATTAATTTCTCATAATACACATAATTATGTAAAAATTATGTCAACAATTCATGACAACTTGATTAGATTTAAATATAAAATTCATCTTTCTTAACTTAGATACTAGATTCATTAAAATTCTTAAAAGATGTTTATGATAGGAATGATTGAAGAGTTTAAATTAGGACTGAAAATATTTTAAGTGAACTAGTGAATTTAGAACTTTATTACCAAAATTGAACGATAAGAGGTGTAAATAATATGAGTAAATCTAAAAAGCTGATATCCCCAAGAGTTCCAGAAGGTGAAGCAATGGAAGAGCAAGAGGATTTAACAAGTGAAGAAATTAATATACAATTCAAAAGAAGAATGAAGGAATACAGGAAATTTGTGAAATTTATATCAGAAGATCTCAAATTAAACGATTATTCCAAGGTTCTTGAAATTGGACCGGGACCCGCTTGGATTAGTATTATTTTGGTTCAAGAAAATCCTACAATAGCTTTGACGGGATTAGAAATATCTGAAGATATGATTCGAATAGCAAACCAGAATGTTATTGATGAAAAAGTTGAAAATAATATTGAGTTCATTCACGGTAATGCAAATAACATGTCGATGTTTGGAGATAATTATTTTGATGCTGTAATCGCACATGACAGCTTGCATCATTGGGAAGAACCATTAGTAATTTTTAATGAAATAGCTAGAGTTCTTAAACCTAATGGCGTTTTATGCATAGCAGATGGAAGGCGTGATTTAGGAATTGGTGCGAAAATCATTTTTAACATTGTTAAACGATTTATTCCAACACAAATGAGTTACTACTGGAAAACTTCAATTATGGCGGGTTATACGCAATCAGAAGTGCAAGATATTCTTGATCAAACGAAATTATGTGGCAAATTCGAAATAAAAACAGATCTTTTTGATATTAAAATCTACAATAAACAAGAATAATCAAAACCTTGATTTGAAAATTTTTTTTTTCTTTATATTATTTTAAATTTTGTATTATGTTAAGCAGATATAGAAACTTTTGTTCAGAACCCCAAATAACATATACTCTATTATCAAGAGGGATGGCAACTAATTTGGCGACGTTAATCCAATCATTTCCAAGATTGTTTGCGTTTTCAGAATTTTCAATGAATTTAATATTCAATTCTGCTCCTAGGTAATTTTCTATTTTAGTTTCAACGATCTTAATCTCTTTTAAATCAGAAATCCTATGATCTTCTATCTTTTGCTTTAAACTTTCAGAATATAAACGTAATTTAACTCTATCCAAATTTTCTTCATCTTTTATTAATCGATCATATTCAAAAATAACAATCCCACTATCTTTTTCGAAACCAATTATTTCTTGAATATTAAGATCAAAGGGCTTTTTTAACCCATTTGTATCAAGAGTGTCGATTTTCCAGCCATTTTTATAACCTTCACCTAAAATTAGCTTGAATCCTTGTAAAATTTTTATTTCTTCCTCTTTTTCTGCGATAATCTTATTTAACATCTCAATGATAGGCCTAGCGGCATAATATTGTGCTCCCGTAGGAACTTTCGAGATTAGTTCAACCCAATTCTTCTCGACAAGCCTATTAATTATACGATATATATGAGTTCTTTTAAGATCAAGCTCCTTATCTAAATTACCTATTTTTTCTCCCTTATCACTTTTTCTCAGTAAGGTTAAATAGACTTTTGCTTCATCTTCGCTTATCCCAATCTGATACATTACTAATTTTTCAAGAGCTCTTGAAGTATTTGATAAAATCTTTGGAGTTAAATCAAAATTTTCAGCCTCTTTTCCAAGAACTTTTTCGGAGTTAATATATGGTTCTTTTTTGTCAATATCAGAGAGAACTCTAGCAAGGTTAGTCACTGCTAACGGTAAAATATTAGTTACTCCAATTGGTAAATAACTTTCTTCTGATAACTTGATTAGAATTTTTCTTTCAGCATCCTTAAATCCCACAATTCTCTCCTTGAAAATTGATTTATTTGTTTTGTCTCTTTCTACCTTTACCGCTACAAGTAATTCATCTGTATTTCGTAAAATTGAATATTTTTCTCCTGAAATGAATAATTCTCGTTTTTCTTCAAAACCCCATACTTCATTGATATGAATTAGATCTTTGCTAACATCCCAATTATTCGTAGAATAAACAATTTCTTGTTCTCCTTCAATAACAACTGTTGCGTTTATATCTTTAACTGGTTTTAAATTATTTTTTATCGCATTTAAGATTCGTTCCATTCTATCCATTCACATTCTTATAATATTATTAAAATAGAAAAAATTTATTCAACTTTTTTAATCTTATCCTTCAATTCACGTAATAGATCTTTCCTTGATTCTAAATCTTTTAGATGATGAATTGAACTATACCTATCTGTGATCATAAGATCTATATAATTGCATAGTATTGCTTCTGGTAATTCGATGCAGGGATATCCATCAATAACCTTTATCTTATTCATTGATAATCCTCCATTTTGTTAGATGCATCTATGAATTACTCCAGGCCCCATTTCTTTATATTCTCTCCTCGTGATCCACATTCGTGAAAATGTTTTAAGCGATGCAAGAATTGAACCCCCAATCCATACCGAATACATTCTTTCTGGAGGAGATAAAATGCGAACATCAACAGAATCAGGTATTAACTCCTTGATCTCTTTTGTCAATCTCTCTTTAATTCCAGGAAACATTGTTGATCCACCAGATAACACAATATTACTAAATAATTCTCGTCTCAAATCAACATCACATGCATTTATTGCATCAACGAGAACATCATCCAAAGGGTCCAATTCTTTTCCTAAAACTGATGGATTAAAGAAACTTTCTGGAGCTAAAAACCTTTCAATACCAACATCAATTATTTCTCCATCAGGAAGCATGTAGCTTTTTTCCATTCCAGATATTTTTTTAGATAACATTAATTCTTTTTCTGGATCTATCGCAACATAACATAATTTTTCTTTCACATCTCTTACTATCTCTTTTTCTGCTGAGGAAGTAAAGACGTATCCTTTTTGTCGAAGTAATCTTTGCAGATAGTTTGTAACATCTCTACCAGCAAGATCAATTCGTTCAATTGCATGAGATAAAGCGAATCCATCAAATATTGGGACCACGTGAGAAACACCATCACCAATATCTAAAACACACCCAGTCGCGCGACCAGATGCATAAAGAGATAATATCGCTTGAGTTGCTATATAAAGCGCTGGAACATTGAATGTTTCAAACATAATTTCCGCAATTTTTTCCCTATTTAATCTTGGATTCAATGGTGCCTCTGTTAAAAGTACGGGATGTTCTGAAGGATCAATTCTTAAATCACTGTAGAATGTATAATGCCATATTCTTTCCATTAAAGTCCAATCATCGATAACGCCGTGTTCAATTGGGAAACGTAACTTCATAAGCCCTTTTAATTCCATGGCTTCTTCTCCAATATACCATTCTCTCGAATATTCTTTTACTTCCGGCATGATATGGCCATATTTTGGTTGACCTATTACGGTTGGAAATACTGAGCGAGGTTGATCCTCTCCAGCATAGCCATTCTTAGAAATTCCCGTTCCATTATCCAAAACAACTGCTTTTCTACCGACAAAATCTTCATTGACTGACATATAAAACCCCTTTTATATAATTATTTTACAATTTTTTTCCTTTTTTTATTTTGTTCGAAACTGTAAATGTATTGTTAATATATTCATATTAAAATATGTATTTAAATGTTGTCACAACTATGTCACCATTATTGTGACAACATTCTTCAGTTAATTATAGCGATGATGGAGCTCAACATAGAAAAATTTAGTAAGATTGTTACAGTTTTCAGTAAAATTCTTTCTTTATTAACAGTTTTAAATCATAATTTTTATGAAAAATAATACTTTTGAAGTTAGATAGAATCTTTTGATTTTAGGAATTTATTAATTATTAACCTTAATCCGGGATTAAAACGATTTTACTTTTTTTATATTAAGATTTTTAGAGGTATGAAACAATTTTGATATTTTTTACTTCTTTACGAAATTTGTGGCAAGCTTTAAATAAATTATTAGCAAAATATCATTTATGTCCAAATCTAAAATAATAATAGGAATAGTTTTAATTGTTGTTGGTGGGGGGTTAGTACCAACAGGATTTTTTGTAAACCAAATGTTCGTTGACCAAATTGCAGATGGAGTTCCTGACGCGCTTCTAGCTATTGAAGCGGAAGCCCTTCCATCTTTAGAAGATCAGTTACCCCCTTTAGGCACGCCAAATGTACTTTTGGGTGTTGAAGACGCAGCACTTACTTCCTTAGAATCACAACTGCCCGTTCTGACAACTCCTGTTGTCTTAGATGGTCTCAAAGAAGAGGCAGTAGCAGCATTACCGGCGATAATCAACGGTTCAGGAGCAGCTATAGCAATAAATCAAACAATAGATGGTATTGCTGGTTACATTGGTTATCCTGCTGCTAAGGAACAATTCTTTAATAGCCCTTCGTTTCAAGCAGATTTTGGATATGTTACGCCCCAAGGGGTTTCAGACTATTATGATACGCTAATGGGTGATTTTGATATGGTAAATCTTGGATATACAGTCACAGCTCAAAATAATTTATTGTATGGCGTGGGTCCTTTACCAGGATTAATAACCGATCTTGATTTAGGGATGGGTCTTTTGGGTTACATGCAAATCTACGTTGAAGTGGTATTAGGTGACCAGTCGCTTAATGCAACCATGCAATCCCTTTACAATGCTACATGGACTCAACTTGAATATCTTGCGGGTTATATAAATAACTATCTATGGGATGTTGTGGTCAAATATGAATATTCTTCACTAGGTTATACCATAGAACAGTATGCTGAATTAGTATTTTACTCTCAATGGGCTAATGGCACGATTGTGGATGATGGAATTGATTTAAGTCTCTTCAAGGATACACTTCCAGCAGATACTAAAGGTCTTGAAGCAGGTATTCCAAATCCCACTAACATTACAATACCCACATGCATAGATCTTTGGGACGTCTCAAATCCATTATCATTTGTAAATGATAGTGGGATTTTAGTATGGGTTGGTGCAATGCAAGGAAATGCAACCCTCCAAGGTTATTTAATCGGAGCATTTTCACTCAATGGAGCTCAATTAACCATACTACTTGGTTGGCTTGGGAATTTTTTAACTAATCTCGTGCCACTTTTACTATTTGACGAAACAGGGTATACTGTACCAGAATTAGCACAACTCGCATTCTATGAACAATGGGCTAATGGGACAATACAAGGAGCAGCTATTTTACCTGATGGATTTTTAAATGAACTTAGTTCTTCCTTTGCGGGTGCTCCATATTTCGAAGTTGGGTTACCAAGTGCTAGTGGACTTTCACTTGTTGAAACTATGAATTTATGGAATGAAGCGAATGCTTACGCTTTTGTTAATATGGATGGTATTTTAGTCTGGCTTGGAGCACTTTCAAACACTACTCTTCAAAGTTTATTAATATCAACATTTGGCATATCTGCAGGTGAATTAACAATGCTTCTGACCTGGTTGGGTTCTTTTCTCACAGTGCGAGTTCCACAACTTATTGAGTATGAAACAGGATATACTGTACCAGAACTTGCTCAAATTTCATTTTATGAACAATGGGCTAACGGCACTATTCAGGGTCTAAGTATATTACCTGATGGATTTTTAAGTCAACGTGATCCACCTATTTTAGGGCCTCCCTACTTCGAAGTAAGCTTAACAACAGGTTCAACAGGATTAACAGTTTCACAATGTGACGCACTTTGGAACGAAGCAAGCGAGTATTCACTCGTAAGTGCAAGTGGAATCAATAAGTGGTATAAAGCATCTTCATCCACTACTACGTATGAAGATTTAAGAACCCAAAATGGTGGTCTTTCTCCAATGCAAATGACCCATATTCTTGTTTGGTTAACCCCATTTAGGGATGAAATCGTAAATACGTTAGCAAAAGAGGAATTATCTTTACCAATGGAACCATATGCTCTTGGAAATGCACTCCTTATCGGTCTAGGTGCGGGAGGAGGAACATTAGCAGCTTTAGGCATAATAGTATTAATATTATCTAGGAGAAAATAAGATTTCCAAAATATAATCTACATACTAAATTTAATTTTTTCTTTTCTTTTTTGTATTCAAGTATTTAATTTTTTTTGTTTATAACCAAATCTTGGATCTGGTTGTGGCACTTAAGCAAAGCGGAGTTAGCCAAGCATTAACCGAAGGATACATATTTAATGCGTGGTTACCCGTAGCGGCGCAATTTAGAATCATTTCCTTTAAAATTTGGAAATTTTCATCTGATCCAAATATGAAGAAAATTCTATTTTTTAGCGGGATCTTAAATTACAGGATTATTTCAAGGTTCTTGAAATTGGACCGGGTCCTGCATGGATTAGTATTATTTTGGTTCAAGAAAACCCTACTATATCTTTGACGGGATTAGAAATATCAGAAGATATGATTCTTATATCAAACCAGAATAGCATTGATGAAGAAGTTGAAAATATTACTGAGTTCATTCACGGTAATGCAAAAAACATGTCGATGGTTGGAGATAATTATTTTGATGCTGTAATCACACATGACAGCTTGCATCATTGGGAAGAACTATTAGTAATTTTTAATGAAATAGCTAGAGTTCTTAAAACTAATGGTGTTTTATGCATAGCAGATGGAAGGCGTTATTTAGGAATTGCAGCGAAATTCATTTTTAATATTGTTAAAAGATTTATTCCAACACAAATGAATTACTACTGAAAAACTTCAATTATGGTAGGTTATACCCCCTCTGAAATACAAATGTTACTTGATCATACGAAATTATGTTTGGCAAATTCGAAATAAAAGCTGATCTTTTTGATATTATTATCTATAATAAATAAAGTCCAGATTACAGAGAAAAATTGCTTAATCAGAGGATTCGAGATTGTTATTTATTTCACCTAACTTTTTATTGAAGAGTTCATCCCGTTTTCTCAAATCTTCAGAATACCATTTCAAGAATTTTTGTTTTTTTATACTCCTATATAAAAAAGTTAAGGGTATTGTTGCGCAACTCAGATATATTACATTAACCCATATTGAAGCAATCCCCCATTCATAGTTTAATGCTGTTCCATCAAATGTTATAATAATACCTATATCAAACGAAATTCTTTTGATCTCATTAATATCATCTACTTTAAATATCACATCCGCGAATCCTTTACAGGTTAGATTGTCATTTTGATAAAGATTTGTTTGTAATTTTGGTGTAATACCAATAGAATAAGAAATGATTGGTATACTATAGTTCATAGTTAGAACTTTTTTAATGACACTCGTACTTATTATATAATCTAAATATGTAATGCCCTCTAAATATGAATCAGGGGTTGAAAATGTCGTTATTTCCATGTCATAATCATGTTCATTGTATGTGATGTGAAGAGCATGAATTTTTAAATTAATACCACCAGTCCCCTCACTAAATGTTGTAGTAAAATTCTTTTCATTATGATAATAGCCAATACCAAGAAGCTGTCTATAATTAAACACGAGAACAAATCCTAATATGTATAACACCAATATGATGAGATATATCTCAGTCTTTATTCTCTCTTTATTACGAGCTTTCATAAGTGTTTAAAGGAAATTTTAATTTAGAAAAAGTTAACTATCTAAATTTGAAAATGATAGTATCTTTAAAAGATTACAGATTTAAAATAGCTAATTTTTTACGCAATTTATTATTGTCAGAAAATTGATATCGTTTCAATATTAGCCTTCTCATATTTTTATATTTCGAATTTTGTGTTCCGCTTCTAAACTAAAAACCTTTATATAATTTTAAAATTTTTTAATTACTTCAATAAATTTGAACTAGAACCAAATCCAACTCTTTTAAATTTAATGAAAATATTAAAACAATTATATTTTAGGGGATATATGTGATGTTCATATTAGCTGATATCATGTTAAATGAGATTTTTTCATTAATTTTGCTTCCAGTATTGATTTTTTGTGCTAGGGTGATGGATGTAATGCTTGGAACTTTAAGGATTGTATTCATATCTCAAGGCAGAAAAAAATTGGCTCCAATTGTAGGATTTTTTGAAATATTAATCTGGTTGGTAGCAATGGGTCAAATTTTTTCTAATTTAACCAATTTCATTTATTATCTCGCCTATGCGGGAGGGTTTGCAATGGGAAATTACGTTGGTTTGATTGTTGAGGGAAAAATCTCATTAGGATTATTGAGTTTGCAGCTAATTGTAAGGGAAAATCCTGAAAAATTAATCAATATTTTGAAAGAGCAAGGATATAGTATTACGACACAAACTGCTGAAGGTCCAAATGGATTAGTCAAGATGGTACTTATAGTAATAAAACGAAAAAACTTACGTACTATTCTAGAAATTATTCGATCTAACAATCCTAAAGCTTTCATATCAGTAGAACAAGTAAAATCAGTAAGTGGGGGTAATTTTCCAGCAACGAAAAGATGGGATTTATTGAAAAGAAAAAAAATAAAATAAAATCATATAAAAAGATCAGATTTATTCTGTTCGCTTTTATTTTGATTTGAAATCTTTTTGATGGCATCAAAAAAATCTTGATTTGTAATTGTATCTGAAATTCTTCTAATTGCAAGCATTCCTGCTTCAGTACAGATCCCTTTTATACTTGAACCGGCCCCTCCTTCAGTTAATTTGATAAAACTTTTAATATCTAAAGTTTCTTCAATATTTAGATTTCTCATGTGTATTTTAAAGATTGCTTCTCTTGCAATTTCATTAGGTAAAGGAAACTCAATGAGTCTATCAAACCTTCCAGGTCTTAAAATTGCAGGATCGAGGGTGTCTATTCTGTTTGTTGCTCCAATAAATTTTACGTCTCCTCGATTATCGAAACCATCTAATTCACTCAACAATTGCATTAACGTTCTGTTTACCTCTCGATCTCCAGATGTCGCATCTTCGATTCTATTTGTACCAATGGCATCTAATTCATCAATGAAAATAATTGAAGGAGCCTTCTTTTTTGCTAAACTAAAAATTTCTCTTATAATACGAGCCCCTTCTCCAATAAACTTCTGGACTAATTCCGAACCAATTACTCGGATAAATGTAGATTTCGTTTCATGAGCAACGGCTTTTGCTAATAAGGTCTTTCCTGTGCCAGGGGGACCATAAAATAATGCACCTTTTGGGGGATCAATACCAATTTTTTTAAATAATTCGGGTTTCAATAGAGGTAATTCTACAGCTTCTCTAATCTCTTGAATTTGATTATCTAATCCTCCCACATCTTCATAGGATATATCGGGGGGAGTTTCTAATAGTTCCATTCCTTTAACATAAGGATCGATATTCGTAGGTAAAATATCAACAATAGTGAATGAACGTTGATTTAAAGCGACACTGGTTCCAGAAAATATCAAATCTCTTCTTACTTTTTGCATTGTCTTAGCAACATATTCCACATTGGTAGACGCTTTTACGATAACTCTTTCTACGTTCTCATCCAATACATCAATAATGGTTCCCAACAATAGGGGATTTTCAACAAGACTCTCTATTTCCTTCTTAAGTGCTCGCAGATCATCATTTATTTTTGAGATTTCAACTCTTTTAAGCTGATTATCGGTTTCGACACCTTTAATCAGATTTTCAAGATGATGAATGTATGAAGTGAGATATTCAATATTATCATCATCTTTTATCTTCCTTTCTTCATCTTCAGCAGATTGTATTTAAGTGCACCTTTCTTTTAAATTAAAATCATTGCAATCCAAGCCGCCTTTCAGCGGTATTAAGTATTCTTTCTAACATTTCCTGATAACTGAGCCCTCCCATTTTAGCCATTTTTGCGAGATGGCCGTCCCAACACCAACCAGGATTAGGATTTACTTCAAGAAGTTTTGGATTTCCTTCTTTATCTAGTCTCCAATCAAATCTGACGTAATCTCGACATTCTAACCTTTCGAATAATCTAATAGAACAACTTTCTATCGTTTGTGTAACATGATCAGGAAGTTCTGCTCTAATTGATGTTATATTCCAATAGGGTGAATCAGGTTGCCACTTTGCTTCATAACCACATATTCTAGGTAAATCTGGGGGGAGATTAGAATAATCTTCTTCGAGTATTGGCAGAACAAGGTAATTTTCTGGAGAATCACCAATAATTCCAATAGTTAAATCCTTCCCAGTCAAGAATTGCTCGACCAATATAGGTTTATCATATCCGAATTTTTCTCTTATTTCTCTGATTGCATTAAGCAATTGTTCACCATCATTCACAACACTTCTTTGGGTTATTCCAAAGCTTGAATCTCCTAAGTTTGGCTTCACAATCGCAGGAAAGTAAAGTGGTAGATCTATCACATTATCTTCTGGTTTGATAAAAAGCGCTTCTGCTACTGGAATATCCAATTCTTTCGCAATGCCTCTTATCAACGATTTATCATAACAAAAAGCCAGACTTTGAGGACCAGAACCAGTATAAGGGATCTTAAGAATGTCTAATAATGCGGGAATGTGTAACTCTTTATTTGCCTCATTGAAATACCCTTCATCACATAGATTCAAAACAAAATGGGTATCATTTTTTAGATTTATCAAGTCCTGGACCAAAGTATCATGATTATTCAAATATGTAAATTTATATCCTTTAATATCTCTCAACGCAGCTTTTAATTGATCAATAGTGTAAAAATCATCATCATCAAATTTTCTGAAGGGTTTTAATATGTCAGGTTTATTAGGATCACCAAAAATCACAACCACTTTCTTTGTAGTTGATTTTTGCTTCGTTTTCACTTCTGTCCATTCTTTTTTTACGTTTGCACTTACGATAATTCTTCTTTCCATCATACCTAGATCTTGAGCGCGTTTTGAATCTGGCTCAATCGTTCCGTGAAAGGTGATATCACTAAACCCTGCTTTTTTTAACAAATCAGAAATCATTTCTTCAGAATACAAACGCTCAGCGTAGAATTGATCAACAAGTACCCCCTTATTGGTATGATTTATTACTTCTCGAGAAATTAATCGTTGTTTATCTAAAGATAATGACCTTTCACGACAAACAAATAGCGTTTTATCAATCCATTCCCATGATCGTGGTTGAAAATGAGTTTTTATATATTCCCCATCAGCTAAATCGATAAATACTTTTCCCCAAGGCTTTAAAGTCCTATATATTTCTTTTAAAACCTTTAAATCATCGGAAATGGATTCAAAATAGCCAAAACTATTACCTAAAATTAATACAAAATTAAAAGTATCTGGTTTATAAGGCAAGTTTCTTGCATCACCTTCTCGAAAGCGACAAATAACCCCTTTTTTCTTTGATGTTAATCGTGACTTTTTAATTAAATATCGTGATCTATCTAAACCCTCAACGTTTCCAAATCCTCTACTCGCTAATTCAATAGTATGACGACCTTGACCACAACATAAATCTAAAATAGAATCATCAGTATTAATATCTAATAACTGCAAAAAATAATCGATTTCTCCCGATGTAATTCTATCATCTTCAACAACATCACCATCTGTTTTTAAATAATACGCATTGAAAATCTTATTCCACCAATCTTCTTTAACGTACTCTTCTAAATTTGAGATTGGACCGATGCAAATAGGTTTAGGGTTAGTTTTTCCTTCAATATTTAAGTTTTTATTATTCATTTTTTAATAATCAATTTATTTTGAGCTTTATTTTATTTCTTTAATTAAAATTATGTAATCATAAGAAAGTTGCATTAGTGATAACTTTTTTATGGTTTTTTTTCATATTTTAGAATTTTAAATAGTAATAATAATTAATATTGCTGATGTATAAATCTATTTGAATAATTAATAAGCTTTTTTATTTACTTATGTAAAGTTAAAGGAAATAAAACCAATATTTAAAAATTAATAGTTTTTCGTTTCTCATATATTAAACATCAATAATTTAACTAGTAAAGATTTATTATTAGGAGAATGTTTTAACAAAATAAATTTTTAAAATAAAAGATTTACTTATAATTTAGGTACTTCCCTGTGATTGATTTTACATCTTTAATTATTTCTTGAGGTGTACCCATAGCAATGATGAATCCACCTTTTGGACCTCCTTCTGGTCCCATTTCTATGATATAATCGCAAAATGAGAGAATTTCTGGATCATGCTCGATAATTAAAATGCTGTTACCGTCTTGTTTTAATCGCTCGAGTAATTCCATTAATTTAATTGCATCGTAGAAAGATAAACCAACAGTAGGTTCATCTAAGATGTATAGAGTATTGCCTTTTCGAATTTTTCCAAGTTCTTTTGCTAATTTTATTCTCTGAGCTTCACCTCCACTCAAAGTTGGTGCGGGTTGCCCAAGCGTAATATATCCCATCCCAATCTCATCTAAAATTTTAAGTACACTTGAAATGTTATCTTGTGATTTGAATAATTCTAAAGCTTCACTAACTGTCATATTGAGTATTTCCGATATGTTTTTACCTTTATACTTTATCTCAAGGATTTCTGATTGATATCGCATTCCTTTGCATTCTCTACATGGAATAGTAAAACTTGTAAGAAAAGATATCTGTAGATCCTGTACGCCTTGTCCCTTGCAAGCTATACAACGACCTTTATCAGAATTATAAGAAAAATGTCCGGGAGTATATTTTCGTTTTTTCGCTTCGGAAGTCTTGGAAAATAAATCCCTTATCTTATCCCATATTCCTATAAATGAACTCGGCGTCGACGTTCGGACTCGTGAGATAGGTTTTTGATTAACAACCACTACTTCATCTAGGTGTTCCCAACCTTCAATTGCTCCTGAATATTCCTCGAAATCATTTTCTCCATCTTCTTCATCATCCTCTCCATTTGTTTCATTTCCATTTTTAGGTTTTTTGTTTTTTTCTCCACGCTTAAAATAAGGCTTGAGTAAGGGTACTAATGTATCTGAAATCAGAGAACTCTTGCCAGAACCTGAAACCCCTGCGATACCTACCATCATTCCAAGAGGGATTTTTACTGTTAAATTCTTAAGATTATTTGTAGAAGCATTTCGAAGGATTAGAAATGGTGTTTCTTTACAAATTTGCTTTATCATTCCATCTGTTTTCTCTGGTAAGGAAAGATCCCCATTCAGATACTGCCCGGTATATGAATTTTTCACTTTTTTTATATCGCTTAATGACCCTTGGTAGACTATCTTTCCACCATGAATACCTGCTTTAGGACCAACATCAATAATTTCATCAGCAATCTCAATGAAACGCTTATCATGCTCCACAATAATCACGGTATTACCCAATTCCATTAGTTGTTGTAGAATCCTAATTAGAGAATCCTTTTCACGTTCATGTAAACTCATGCTTGGCTCATCCAGAATATATATTAAAGAATCTAACCCTGCATCTAAATGGGTCATTAATGTCAACCTTTGCAATTCTCCACCACTAAGCGTGGGTAAAGAACGATGTAGATGTAAATAAGACAAGCCAATATTAACCATTCGGTTAATCCCTTTTTTAATACTCTCCAATATTGCTTTTCCTTGAGGACTTTGGATCCCTAAATCTGAAAGATTATCAAAATAATCAATAATTTCATCAATAGTCATCATTGCTAACTCTCCAATGTGTTTCCCCGCAATTTTAATTTCTCTTGCTCCTTCATTTATCCTATAACCTTGACATTCTTCACATTTTTTCTTCGCCATATAATCGTTAGTGATTTTTGTTCTTCGATATGCACTTTTACTTTCAGTCATAGCTCGTTTCAAATGAGGAATTATTCCTTCAAATTTACGTTCTAGTTCTCCTTGAAAGGTTTTAGATTCCCATTGAAATTTAAATTTTTTACCTTCACTTCCATAAAGATAGAGCTTTTTTATTTCATCAGGTAGCTCTCTATATGGAGTATTTATATCAAAATCGAAAAATCTTGGTAATTGTTCCACAAAACGTATTTGATCTGCGAAACATCCCGAACCTGCTCTGGTAATTTGTAATAAATTAAGGTTATAATCTTTTACAATCATTTCATCAGTGAAATGCATTATGTAACCCCGCCCTTTGCACGCCAAACACATTCCAGATGGTTCGTTGAAAGAAAAATGCTTAATCTGCTTACGTTCTACCACCATTCCGCAAATTTCACATTCAAGAGTATTCTGGTTTACAGCCACCTTACAAATAGGGCAAATAAGGATACCTTCCGTTGCATATAACATTCGAATTAGGCCATATATCCCTGTTTTAGTTCCTACAGTGGAACGAGGATTAAAAACTCGTGTTGTTCTCTGTTCTACAGCAACTGTGGGACTTAAGCCTTCAACAAGATCAAAAGGTTTTTCTTCATCAAATTTAGGTGGAAAACCAATGGATTGAAGATATCGATTCATTCCTTCATCAAATATGATATCAAAAGCTAAACTTGATTTACCCGAACCAGATACACCCGTAATTAAGATCATTTTCTTTTTAGGAATTTCTACATTTATATTCTTTAAATTATGCAATCTTGCTCCTAATATCTTTATCTTATTCATAATTTTACCAATTTTAATATTTTAATTACTCATAACTTACATCCAAGAAGCAATTTTTGGAGTAACCGCAAGAATATCAACGAGATTTTCGTAATCTATGCATTCGACCCTGTTGTCTATTTCATTAGGATTCAATCCCCTTGCTAATAGATCAGGTTTCATCCCATATATTTTAATTGACAAATTAAGTAATTTTTTCATAGTTTCTGGCATTATTCCTTTCTTTGTGAGACCAATTACTCCATCATGAATTAAAATAACTAAAATTTTCGCATCCAGTTTTAATTGTTCCTCTATTAGCGATATGAAATTTTCCATTCGATCAGAATTTCTTGGAGTAAATCCATATAAATATACCAATTCATTATTTTCTACCATTTTAAACACCTCAAAATTTATACGTGACATCAGCATGCAAAATATAAGCTGAAATTTCCTTTAATGTAGCTACGTGTATATTTCCATAATCCAACAAATCTTTATCATTAATACCTGCAGTCTTGAGCGCTGAATCTAATGCATAAATTTCAATTTCCGATAATTCTAACATATGGAAAATGTTATCCAAGCTATCCATATTTATACTTTCTGGATTAAATGATTTATTTAATAAATACACAGAATCTCCCATAAAAACAATTTTGCATTCATCTAAATCGCCTAAAACCATAATACCAGCACCCATTCTTATAGCCTCAATAGCAGAGTTTTTACCGATGGGCGAATCCTCACATACAATTACGACCGTTTTAATCATATTATTATCCTCCGGCTCCAAAAAAGATTACCCTATCTGATTGAGCCATCCACTCTGATAACCCTCCAAGTCCTACTTGGCACGCTCCAGGGATAAACACTTCATTTTTCAAACCCGTAAAATTAATCCACGTACTGCAAGCAGAAAGACCGATTGTATGAACATTGATAAATTCCTCCAATCGTTTTGGAAGATTTCTCATTGAAGAACCTACATTAATGTCTTTATTAATATTATATACTCCACTTCCATAGAAGAATATTCCCAAGATTTGATGTCCTTTCTTAATAATAGCTTCTCCTAAATTAAGTAAAGTATCAACAGCTTCAAATTTATAAGGCTCAACACATACCACAAAAGTGAATACAACCATAATTTTTTTCATATCTCCATTTTAATTTGATACTTAATATATCTCTATTGAAAATTTGTTTTAATTTTAATTCATTATAATTTAAAGTGTGTTTCTTTTTTTCTGTAATATATAATGCGCACAATCGCTATCATTAGGATTGGCTTTTACCCATTTAATTTCTGCTTCAATAGTATTTATATTTTTCAAAATATGAGAATTTTCTTTTCCTTCACGGATTTCCTTAATTTTTTTTTCCAAGGGTGCATAATAATTAGTCCACCAACAACCCTTAGCCCAATTCAATTGTTTGATGAGTTCAAAACCATACTTGGTGATCAAATCTTGATTTTTATTCATAAGTTTAATGGATTGCGCAAGTACTAGAAATCCTCCAAATTTCAAAATGCGATTGCACGCTTTGAAGCTTTCCTTAAAACCAATTATATGCACTACACCTTCCTCCCAGATAAGGTCAAAATAATTATTTGAAAAATCATTTTTTAATAGATCCATTCTAATTGTCGCGATTCTATTTGTTAGGTTTCTTAACTTTATTTTTTCGTTTAATTGATTTAAGAGTGTTTGATCAATATCTATCCCAATAATTTCACCATTGCTTAAGCTTGCAAGTTCGATGGTAGTAAGACCAGATCCACAACCTAAATCAAGTAATCTCGATTTTTCCATTTTTGGGAGCAACTTAAATGCCTTTCTCGTATATTTAAGAAAGTGTTCCCTTAAGTCTTGCGTGTAAAATTCTTTATATGACATTTCTTTTTTCGTATTATTTTCTATTTGGATTTATTTTGTTTCCACAATCAAAACATTCAGCATCATGAACGCAAATTTCACCCCCACATTGAGGGCATGCGTAAAGTTCTTCTTGCTCATAAAGCCATGTATCAGCTCCAATTTCTTCAATTCTTTTTAAATCATTAATCAAATTCACTGAATACTTCTGTTGATAATGGTTATCAAGCTTTTGTAATTTTTGGCAGGGAAATGAATCACATTCGTAACAAAAATCTATTTCATTCTTCCTTAACAAAGAACAATCTCTCCGAATAAAGACGCACTTCTTATTTCGAATACGACATCCCTTGCATCCTGATTTGTATCCCCTTTCCTCAAGCAAATCTTTCTTGAAGAGGAGATATGACCTACAAGCACCACAATATATGCCACAAGGAGCTGCTAAATTATTATCCGTTCTTTCACCACCTCTAAATTTTTAACTTATTTAATTTATTAAATAAAAGTTCTTCTTGGTTAAGGATGACGAAGGTAATACTCTTTAATTCATCTAAATTGATAAAATCTAAGCAATCATCTTTATATTTTTCACTGGCATCTTTTAAAGTGTCCGCAATAATAGTCCATTTACGAGCAGATTTACTAATAAGAGGTATGCATTCTTCTACTAATCTAAAATCTTCGCTATTCCATGCTTTAGGTCCCTTTTTAATTTCAGGATGAGTTAATAATTCTTCTAAGAATTTCCTATAAAGATTACGAAAGTTTGCTCCACCAGTACCCCAGGTTTCAATATATCCATATAACAACTCAAACATCAATCTTGCTCTTGAAATTGCTTTTCCCTGAGGATTTTTTGATTCTCCAGCCAATTTCTCTGTCCATAATGGAATTGAATTTGCAAATTGTTTCAATCCCTGAATACCATTAGTATTTGCTGAGGGTCGTAACATATTACTTACCACTTTCTGAATTGCAACTTTTACCCCAGCAGCTAAAGGAGGATATTTGCCATCGGGTCTTCTTATCATAGAAAATTGGGTGTTTCCAGGTTGCATAAATTTAGGTCCATATTCTGAACTTCTTGCTTTCTTTAATTTATCTATCGTTACCTCTTGAAATCCATCTAAATTTGTATCGCCCACATATGCAATTCCTTTCTCCTCATCATGCCCCGCTAATGTAATTGCATGACCTCCAAAATGAAGATCGCCCTCTTCTTCAAAATATGGTAAAAATCCCAAATCCACCTTTAAGATTAAAGGGACATCTTGATCTAACATCTTTTTTGATTCATTCCATGCTTTATCAGCACTTGTAAATGATTGCTTTCTTAAATTTATACCTAATAACCGACAAGCTAAAGAATCGGGTTCAATAGTTCCTTGCTTACCTCCAAGAAAAAAGGGGATCTCGGATTCTGGAATGAATGAAACACTATTAGTAGTATCGAAAAATCCAAAACCCATTGTGGCATCTAAACCAAAGGCCATGGGTTCTGACATTGGGAAGCCATGAAATTCAAAAAGATCTCTCATTGCAGATGATTCACAGTGATGACCTAGTCTATGTAAAAAACCATCTATTATATGTTTCATAGTTTCTGACATCTATTTTTTCTGTTTTCTTATATATTATTTTCGCTCCGACCCATAACATCCTTGATGTTGTTTAATACCATCTCAAGGAATTCTTCATCAATTTCAAGAATTTTAATTGGGTGTATGAAGAGCCCGGTTACATTTAAGGGTATTTTTGGATATTTAGTTAAGTTTTGATTCAACATACTTTTTAATTCAATTTTATGTTTCCTTATCAATTCCAAAGAATGACTGAAAACCTCAATCTGCTGCTCAGATATTAGTATTGGAAACATTGAAAAAGCGACATAGAAATCTTTATCATTTCTTCCATAGTAATCGAATAATACATTATAAACCTTGTTCCTCAAAATTTTATAACCAAAATTTGTGATTTTATAGGTTTTTCGTATTCTTCCATCAATTTCTTCTTCAAAATTATCTACCAAATGATCTCTTTCTAATCTATCTAAGGTTCTGTATATTGTGGATAATGAGAAGCCAGCCCCAATGTTAGTCCAATTTCTCATTCCTCGTTCTTCAATTCGTTTATTGATATCATATACATGACAACCACCTTCATGCATTTTCTCACTGATAAGACCTAAAATCACAAATTCGCGATGTTTTAATTTATAGTCTGCATTCATTGAAGAATTACAAATAGTTGCATTTTTAATTATTTGACAATATATGCAAAATATGAAAAATGCATATATAAATCTTATCATTCATCAAAATAATTAAATTAGCACCAATAATTAGTATAAATACAGAAATTCTAAAATTACTAAAGAAAATTGTATAGATGAAGATTTTTGACTTAATAGATTATTAGCATTTTTTTTTTAACCTTTGAAAGGTAAAATATCATAATATTATAATTGAATAGAAATAAGAGTGATTTCTCTTTGGTATTATCATTAAATTCTAAAGTTGAGTTAAATAATGGAGTGCAAATACCTAGATTAGGATTTGGTACATGGGAATTAGCACGCCAATCCGTGATTGAGCCTGTAAAATGGGCATTGGAAAAAGGAATTCGTTTAATTGACACGGCTTCAATATACGCCAATGAAAAATATGTTGGAAAAGCAATAAAGGATAGCAAGATACCTCGAGATGAAATCTTTGTCACAAGTAAGGTTTGGAACACGGATCAAGGATATGAGAAAACTCTCAAAGCTTTCGATGATAGTCTTGGTAGGTTAGAGCTTAGTTATCTAGATCTTTATTTAATTCATTGGCCTAACAAATTATCAACAGAAACTTGGAAAGCTTTAGAGCAGATTTACAAAGATGGTAGAACTAAAGCAATTGGAGTTTCTAATTTTACAATTAAAGATTTGGAAAAAATCCTTAAAGATTTTAAAATTGTTCCCGTGTTAAATCAAATAAAAATGCATCCTCTCAAACTTTCGGAAAACAAAAACTTAATAGATTTTTGTCAAGAAAGAGATATTAAAATCGAAGCTTACAGTCCTTTAACCCATGGAGAGAACATTGGTCATCACAAATTTAAGGAAATTGCTGAGAAATATAATAAAACAGTCCCACAAATTTTAATTCGTTGGAGCATACAGAAAGGATTTATCTGCATTCCTCGTTCATCGAATAAAGATCATATTGAACAAAATGTCAATATATTCGATTTTCATCTTTCAGAAAAAGATATGACGTTACTAGACTTCGTATAACTTGCTTTAATTTCAGTTAAGAATGAATTATTTTAAATAATGAAAATCATTCATTAATATCATATCAGATACAACACCACAAAATAAAATTGATAAAGCTAATAAGCCACTTCCTCTTTGATCAATAGTACTCCTTCCAGTATACATTTCAGTCTTATTTATAATCTTTCTTTTCCCTCTCGCTCAAGATTGGACATGGATTGAAGCATGGTTATTCATAATATCATTTGCAATTAACATAACAATAATATACTACCTCATTAATAAAAAGAATCCACGTGTCATTCGAAACCGAATGAAGTTGAAAAAGGTAGGTATTACAGAGAAAACAAGAAGTTCCTCAAAATCAGATATATTTATAATGCCGCTTCTTAGCATCGGATTTATTGGTGCATTAAGATTACCTCCGTTCGATTATCGTTTTCATTGGTCTACAATTCCTTTCATGGTGGAAATTTTGGGATTCGCAATTATGAATATTGGACTAATAATTATGGGTATCGCAATGGTACAAAATGCTTACGCTTCAAAAATACTGGATATAGATAAAGGGCAAAAGATTATTGATACGGGTTTATATAGACATGTTCGACATCCACTCTACTCAGGAGCAATTTTGATGATCCTTGGATTACCCATTGCATTGGGTTCATGGATTTCATTATTTCCTGCAGCACTCGGAGCATTAATTATAATAATCCGAATAAAATTCGAGGAGAACATGCTCATTAAGGGAATGGACGGATATGATGAATATCGAACTCGTGTAAAATACAAAATAATGCCAAAAATCTACTAATTAAATTCTATTATTTTTGGTCTATTTATAATAAACTCACATTTGGGACAAATTTTATAATACCGATATTCCTGCATAGTACTAAAAAAGCTTGAACCAAGAATACCCGCAGGTAAAATAAAAATTGAAACTCCAAGAAAAGCAAGTGCGATAGTAAAAAAACGACCACTTGTAGTTATGGGATATACATCACCAAATCCAGTAGTCGTAAATGTAATAATTCCCATCCATAATGCAGTAAGTATATCTGGAAATTTGTCTGGTTGTGCGCTTCTCTCTAAATAATAAATTATTGTTGAAGCGAATATAAGAAATATCCAGCAAAGAATGATTGTAACAAGAAATTCTCTTTTTGTTTCCTTAAAAATTATTTTTGCAACTCTAAAAACATCGATGAAGTGCCCTATTTTAAATATAACTAACATCCTCAAAAATTGGAGATATAGAACTATAATAGGAAAATAATTGAAAACAAGCAGGAGAGATAGATCAAGAAGGATAATTAAATCAATAATGGCTATTGGACTTAAAAGATATTTTATCCTTCCTCTCAAAGGGTCTCTATATTTCTCTTTTTTTATAGCGACTATACACCAGATCCGTAATAGATATTCAAGGGTAAATATAATTAGCGATAATATTAGCAGAGAATTCAAAAAAATTCTAAGCTCTAATGATAAAAGTTTATCAGTTTCAATCATTATTGCCAGAATATTTAAAGTTATAATACTGGTAAAGAAAAAAAATACAATCTTCTGTCCTAATTTTGTTGGAAACCTAAATTGAATTAATTGAATTAATTTCATATTAAGGCGTTCCTTATCATTAGATTTTATCGCTTTTTTTTCATCCCTTGATTTGTTTATTTCTCTTATAAACTCAGATTTTTGAATAATTCCTTGACAATTGGGACAAATCTCAGAGGATGGTTTCCTTTCTTCAATTTCATCAAGAAATCCTGATACAATAACACTAGTAGGTAATAAAAATAATGTTATTCCAGCAAAGGATATTATTCCTGATAGAATTTTTCCAAATGGCGTCAATGGTACAATCTCACCATACCCTATTGTAAAAAGATTTATCGCTGTAAACCACATAGCGCTAAAAAGGTTGGGAATTTTATCAGGTTGTGCTTCATGTTCGGCTATATAAATGAAGATAGTCCCAAAGAACATCAAAATTAAACAGAGCATTAAAGTTATCAATAATTCTTCTTTTTTGCGTCTTATCACTGCGAAAATAATTTTAAATGACCCAAAATAGCGAGTAAATTTAAGAAATACAAAAAAGCGCAAAATTCGTGCAATCTCCATAATTTTATAATCAAATATACCTATTAAAAACATTATGAATGAAATAGCACTAACTAAATCAATTATCCCCGTGATGCTGGTAAAATAATTCCATTGTTTAAAAATGGAATTTTCTTTTCCAACTTTTTGATTGTAAGTCCAAAGACGCAGAAAATATTCTAAAATAAATATAAAACCAGTAGTACAAGACAAAATAATAAAAACCAGATAAAAATTTTGCCAAAGTTCCATGTTACTATCTAAGATTGCGATAAATCCGTATACAAGGCTTGAAAATATCAACAAGGTTGCTGTTAACCTAGCTGAGATGGTTCTTACTTTAGGAAAGCCCAGTATTTTATGAATTCTCTCCTTAATCATATAACTTTAGTATCTCTATTTTGTTATAATAATATAACTTGGATTTTGAAATTTTTTAAAAGTGTCCTCAATTTTCATAATTTTACAGATTTTGAAAGAATATTTACATTCACGATCTTTGAGAGATAATCTAGCAATGGCAAATCGAAATTTGCTTGGGTTTATAAAAACCCAATAGATAATATAATAACATTGCTCAATGGTAATACAATCTTAAATTCATTTTTTATTTTAATTTTTTATTAGAATATTCAACTAATTTTTCATAATAGAGACTTATTTTTATTAATTAATGATATTGGTGAGATTTAACAAAGCGTTGGATCGTTTATTTATAAAAAATTAATAATTTTACTTTTAAATACTAATAATACTAATAATGACCTACACTAATAGTATTTTAATGTTCCTCCATAGGATTAATGGCTTTTATAGCTCTATGGTTCTTCATAGTTTTATCTCCCTTTTTAGAATATGCACACTTTTTATCAGGCTTGGGATTAACATATAAAGGAACTATTTCGGATATCTTAGAAATATTATTTTTAAATGTTACTTTTATTGGAACGATAGTGTGTGGTGTCTTAGCTCTTATTTTTAGGATAATAGCAAGAAAATCTCTGAAGTAGATTAGGAGCTGAAATATTTCATAATTGTTGGTTTTTTTAATTTTTATTTTTTTCTTAAAAATATTTTCTGAATTTGATTAGAAATCTCTCTACCAAGGGATTCTTAGTTAAAAAATCCTTGTACTCCTCTGGAGAGTGAATTTTAAAAAGAAAAATGAAAAAATAGAAAAATCAGTATATTAAATAAATTTAAAAATAAATAAACCAAAAAATTTAAAAAAAACTTAAGTAGAATTTAATATTTCAAACTGACTATTGTATAATTCAGCGTAATATCCATTTCGGGTTAACAATTCTTTATGTGTACCTTGTTCCACGATTTCTCCATCCCGAATAGCGAGGATCAAATCGGCATTTCGGATAGTAGATAGGCGATGAGCAATGACAAAGCTTGTTCTATTCTGCATTAAGGCGTCCATAGCATTTTGAATTAATATCTCTGTATGTGTGTCTACTGAACTGGTAGCTTCGTCGAGGATGAGTATTGGTGGATCCGCAAGAACAGCACGTGCGATTGTGAGTAATTGCATTTGACCTTGAGATATATTTGTTATTTCTTCGTTTAATATCATATTATATCCATCAGGTAAGGTTTTTACAAAGTGATCAACATTTGCTATACGTGCTGCAGCTTGAACATCTTCGTCAGATGCTTCTTGATTACTGAAACGGATATTATTCATAATAGAATCATTATAAAGCCATGTATCTTGAAGCACCATTCCAAACATTTTACGCAAATCTTCACGAGTCATCTCTCGAGTGTCATACCCATCAACTAAAATTACTCCACTATTTAATTCATAGAAGCGCATGAGTAATTTCACTAGCGTAGTCTTGCCCGCACCCGTTGGACCTACAATTGCAACTTTTTGTCCTGGTCGAGCTACTGCAGAAAAATTTTGGATGACGATCTTATCTGGATTATATCCAAAATTCACGTTACGGAATTCTACTAACCCTTTAACTTGCTTCAACTTAATGGGATTAGATACTTCAAGAACCTCTTCTTTTTCCTCGAGGAATTTAAATACACGTTCTGCTGCAGCGGCTGTTTGTTGGAGAACATTCGAAACGTTAGCAAGTTGGCTGAGAGGCTGAGTGAATGAACGGATATATTGGATAAATGCTTGAATATCTCCTATAGTTATAACATTCTGGATAGCTAAATACGCTCCAAAAATAGTAACAATAACATATCCCAAATTGCTAATGAAAAACGTAATTGGTATCATCAATCCAGAGAAAAAATTGGCTTTCCAGGATCCTTGATACCACTGATTATTTATTCCTTTGAATTTTTCAACACTTTTTTCCTCTCCACTGAAAGCCTTTACTACAATATGGCCGCCATACATTTCTTCTACATGCCCATTAACATGTCCTAAATAATCTTGTTGTTGTTTAAAATACTTCTGTGATCGACCAATGATGACGCCTATTAGTAGTAGTGTTAGTGGAAGCATCGCAAGTGCTATTAATGTCATCATCCAATTTATACTTAACATCATAATCACGATACCAACAACCGTAACTACTGATGTAATAATTTGAGTGAGACTCTGACTCAATGTTTGGTTTATAGTGTCTACATCATTCGTAATACGAGAAAGTACTTCTCCCTGAGTCGTTTCATCATAATATTTAAGGCGTAAATGGTTAATCTTTTCCGAAATATCTCGACGGAGTCGGTAAGCAACATTAGTTGAAATATTTGCCATAATCCAGCCTTGGATAAAACCAAACGCTGCTGAGACAATGTATATTATCAATACTTCTAATAGAATTTCTCCAATTTGGACAAAGTCAATTTCACCTGTACCACTAACTTTAGCTATTACACCATTAACCAAAGTCGTGGTAGCATTTCCTAGTATTTTTGGTCCTATTATGTTTGCTGTAGTAGAAGCTGCCGCAAAAATAAAAACCAATAAAACTAACCATTTATATCTACCCATATACCGAAATAATTTTCCCATAGTTCCCCGAAAATCGGTTGCTTTTTCACGAACCCCTAACCTTGATCCCGGCGGACCATGACCTCTCATGGGTCCTCCAGATCGTCCCATCATAATGATTCCTCCAAATTAAGTTGTGAAATGGCTATATCCCTATATATAGCACAATCTTCCATTAGCTCAGTATGATTACCCTTTCCAACAATCTTTCCCTCATCGAGAACGATGATCTGATCAGCTTCTATAATAGTGGAAACCCTTTGTGTCACTATAAGGACTGTACTTGCTGATATAGATTTTCGAAGGGCCTTTCTTAAAGCAATGTCAGTTTTAAAATCCAAGTTAGAAAAACTATCGTCTAAAATGTTAATTGGAGCTTTTTGCACTAACGCTCGAGCGATCGAAAGTCGCTGTTTTTGACCCCCAGATACATTCTTACCTCCTTGGGCAATTTCAGTAGACATCCCCTCAGGCTTAGAATTTACAAACTCAGTAGCTTGAGCGGTCTCAATTGATGATTCAAGATCATCTATACTCGCGTTTTCATTTGCAAACAAAAGATTACTTGCAATTGTTCCTGAAAACAACACGCTATTTTGAGGCACATATCCAATCTTATTATGGAGTTCTTGTTGATTAACTTCACGCACGTCGACGCCATCGATTAATATCGCTCCTGATGTGACCTCATATAGTCGAGGGATCAAGTTTACAAGCGTAGATTTACCAGATCCAGTTGGTCCAATAAGAGCTGTAAACTTTCCTGCTTGGGCAGTAAAAGAAATTTCATTCAGAGCATTCTCTGGCGCTCCAGAATAACGGAAAGAAACATTTCGAAATTCAATTTCTCCCTTAAATGGTTCATCAAAATGTCTTGGATTAGTTGGATCTTGGATCATTATATCTACTTTTAAGACCTCAGCAACACGATTTAAAGATACTAAAGCTCGAGGCAAGATAATAAACATTAACGATAGCATAAGGAAGGCAAAGGTCACCTGTATAGCATATTGCATAAAGGCGATCATATCACCGACTTGTAGAGTTGCATCAGCTACGCCATGTGATCCGACCCATATGATAATAATCACGAGAACATTCATTAGCATCATCATTACCGGCATCATAATCACCATAACTCGATTTATAAACAGTGAAACTTTAGTAAGATCAATATTCGCTTCATCAAATCGATGTTCTTCAAATTCTTGTTTATTAAATGCCCTTACAACCATTAACCCCGCCAAACTCTCTCGAGCTACGAGATTAATGCGATCTACTAACTTTTGGATGCTCTTAAACTTCGGTAAGGCTATGTAAAAAACTACCAGGATAAGGGAAAGCAATATTCCCACTGCCATTGCTAGTATCCACCACATTGAGGGAGCTAATTCAAGAGCGTGGATTATTCCACCAACCCCCAAAATGGGAGCATAAAACACTAAACGGATGACCATCATTATCGCCATTTGGACTTGAGTTATATCATTCGTTGAACGAGTGATCAAAGATGCAGTGGAAAATGTATCAAATTCAGTACTCGAGAAATTTTCAACCTTCTCAAATATATCCTTGCGCATATCGCGAGACATTCCGGTGGCAATTTTAGCGGACAAATATCCGACTCCAATTGTACAAGCCATTGCAAGAAATGTAAGAAGAAGCATCAAACCACCGTAGAAGAACATGTAATTAAGTTGCATTTGATCTACATTTATGCCAAGTTTTTCATACTCAATTCTTACAACTTGAATTGCTGCTTGTATTATAAAAGCTTCTCCAAGGGAGCTAAACCGTGAGTTAACTAGAGCATTAATAAATGCCACTGCTAAAGGTTGTCCTGCAAGAAATTCAAATAAATCTCCACTTGGAAGAGAAATATTTAATTGATAATATAATGTAGAATTTACTTGCATAAATAATGTAGCATTTGACATGAGTAATTCGACGAAGGTGACCGTTAAAAGCCCTCTAGCCATAATCGGGTTTAAATGTGTAATTGTGTTGCTATCAGAATCGGTCAATACATAAATAGACTGGTTAAGCAGAGCGGGATATTTTTTGAGATAATTATCTGCTTCTGCAGTTCCGTTTTGCACGAATGTATAAGCATTAAGCACATCTGTCTGATTCTCAGGAGTAAGAAATAGCAAAGTATGGTTCATTTCGACCCCTCGGATTGCTTCGGGCACTGCATTCTCTATTCCTTTTTGTTGAATGCCTACATTCACGATCTTTGCAAGATAGTCAGGTAAAGTGAGGTTAAAGTTCGCTTGGCCAAATAACAACACAATAGAAATACCAATCATTATAAGATAAGGCTTTGAATACTTTATCATTCTAACTTTCATTATAAAATCACCATTGACTTATTTTGTCTCTATTTCTTTATCTTCAGTTTCAAGGGAAAGAGGATTGTCCATTAGATATTTTTTTAACTCTTTTTGACCTTTTTCCATCTTACTAAGAATATGAGTCAAAAAATCTGCTTTAAGTAAAAGAACTACATTTTTTCCCTCTGTCCCCATAACAATTAACTTCTCACCTGCTTCAACCTGCATATTCTTTCGCAACTCTATTGGTAAAACGACTTGTCCTCGTTCACCAACGGTTGCGCTACCAAAAAATTCTAATTTTCCAAAAATAATGCATTCCCCTAAAATAACTAATTATAAATTAAAAAAGATAAGGAACAATTAAAGTTTTTCATACAATTCATATTTTTCATACAAATCAGAATAAGTCGAATGAAAATATTATGTCAATATATCCCTCCAAAATTAAAGATCTAGCTCTTATGGGTTATAGGAAGTTCTCAATAGGAAAGAAATCTTTATTTAATTCATTGACATAACAAATTAACTTTGATATTATAACTTAATTAAAAACTTTTATCGTTTATTCTGATAATTGATAGTCCCATTAAAAGATTGAAATTGGATAGATAAATAAACTTCTCACGTTTAAGGAGGGATTAGAAGAAAAATTGAATTTAACTATAAAAATGATTACGAACCAAATATTACTATATATCTTTTTGATACCATTTAATGAATTTAATGAATCATAAAAAAGGGATAAAAAATGTCGAAATACCAAAATATGAGTTCAATCTTAGTTGTCGGAATTATATCTTATCTGTTTATAGAATCATTTTACAATGTAATAGTAGATATCAATGCACATATTTTTATGAATTTTTCACATATTCTTTCCATAATGCCTACATTGATAATAGTTGCATCTGTTTTAGTTGTTGAGTTTTTCCTATTTATGTTCAAAAAGATCAATAAAAAAAATAAACCTTTTATCTTATTATATCTTATTTGTGGTTTGCGAATAAGCTCCCAGTTTATCTTTCTTCCAAGCATGATATTTATCGTCAATTTTTTGATGCTTTTTACAATTCTGCTTTTTTTTATGGCTTTTGTTATTTTAATCGAAGCAAACGATGTTTACATGTCTTTTTCGCAATTCCTGGGAAGTGCATTAATTGGATTAGGAATTTATTTTACATTATTAGTTGTTGATATCTCATCAAATCTCACATCAGACGTTATCAAAATTATTCCCACCTTTATCTTTGTTGGAGTAATAATTTTCGTGAATCAAAGACTTTTTAATCCTAAAAGTATTGAGAAATTACTCTCTGATGTTGATGCTAAAAATGTTCGTAATCCAAATAAAAAAAACATATCGTTGTTCCATTTTATAATCTTAGGAGTTCTTTTCATATTTTCGATGATGTGGATCTTTAATCCAATGGCACTTTCTGCATATGATATAATCAACTTGAATATTAATGGATTAATTTCAAACTCAATGAATATTTGGGCAACTTACGGTTTTACATATTATATCTTGTTGATATTACTGACTGCTATAGTGAGTTATTTTATAATTGTGAAGTATTTACTTTCCCTAAATCAAAAAATGCTAAGGATAATTGTTATTGCTTCCATTGGAATGACTTGCATATTAACAATCATAGCGATATTCGTAATCCAAAATGATCTTACCATCATTTCTTCGATATATACATCTTTAATGACAATTACTGGTGTATTTTCAATAATGCTATATCTATCCTATTTATTCAATTTCTTTACGTTTGGTTCTTCGAAGAAGTTGTTTATAG
>Ga0307423_1000253_pt1 | contig 36089 bp, 27 predicted proteins | sample SalMarWE160310MG_FD_202154 | JGI IMG/M metagenome (GOLD analysis project Ga0307423, IMG submission 202154) | Salt marsh sediment microbial communities from the Plum Island Ecosystem LTER, Massachusetts, United States - WE1603-10 | ecosystem: Environmental > Aquatic > Marine > Intertidal zone >... | reverse complement strand
AAAGAACTCCTGTAAGCAATGCAACAACAAAAGCTATTACTACAGCATCAATTTGTACAGATGTTGGAATGAATTGATCTACAACCATGCTTAAGAGAACGGCTGCTAACAAACCAACTGCTCCGCCGACAAGACATATCGTAGATGATTCCAGTAAAAATTGCGCAAGTATAGTTCTTTTTTTAGCACCAATAGCTTTACGTATCCCAATCTCTCTTGTTCTTTCACGAACCGAGACAAACATTATATTCATAATTCCAATAGCTCCCACAAAAAGGGAGAGTCCGGTAATAAATAATCCTGCAATTTTAATAACACCAACAACAGAGTTATATTGTTCCATTAAAGCTTCCTGCTGATTTACGGTGAAATCATTTTCTTCATCATATTTTAATCCACGTACTTTACGCATCACACCAATTGCTTCGGCTTTAGTCTCTTCTATCATCGCCGGGTTTTGTGCGCGTACATTAATTGTAACACTTTGCCGGTGATGAGAGATAAAATTTTTAAAAATTGTACCTATAGGAATAAATGCCTGGTTATCAGGATTATATGAACCTAAAATAGAACTTCCCTGCTCATCTAATACGCCAACAACTTTAAAATTGGCCCCACCTATTTTTATCGTTTTATCAAGAGCATCTCCCCTCGGGAATAAATTTTTAGCAACTTCACTTCCTAATACAGCTACCTGCCTTGATGCATTACTTTCAATCTCGCTATAAAATCTACCCTGGTCAAATGTGAAATTCGTTGTTTTAACATAATCTGCATTCGATCCATTTAAAACGACATCATCTACTCTTCTGTCCTTGTATTTAATTATTTGTCTTGAACTTGTTACAGGCGCTACAGCCAGAGGAAGTTTAGCCAGTTCTTTAAATTTTTCGAAATCCTCCATGTCAATATTTCTTCTGTTTCTGAGCTTCCACCATTCCTGGTTTGTAAACCACGCCCATTTATCAATATATAGTACATCGGTACCCAGAGCGCTAATTCCTTTTTGGAATGAATTATCAATACCTTTTATGGCAGTAGACATCAAAACAACAACGGTAATCCCAATAAAAATACCAAGCATGGTTAAGGCGGAACGAATTTTATTCGCCCTGATTGCACGAAGAGCAATCAATAAGCCTTCTTTCAGTTCAAATAAAAAGTGTCTCATAGCTTAACTTTAAATGTTTTATTGTAAAATATTTTATACAAATATAATTTCAACACATTAATTTATTCCGTAGCAGAATTAACCTTCAATACTTTCCGGGATTCAACGCGCTCATCCTTTTCTACTAAGCCATCTCTCAATCTTATAATTCTCGCAGCGTGTTCAGCAATATATTCTTCGTGTGTAACAAGTATAATTGTATTACCTTTTTCATGCAGTTCCTGAAACAATCCCATTATTTCTTCGCCTGTTTTTGAATCCAGGTTTCCAGTTGGTTCATCTGCAAGAATAATTGAAGGTTGTGTAACTAATGCTCGTGCAACAGCAACTCTTTGTCTCTGTCCGCCTGAGAGCTCATTCGGCTTATGATGCATTCGGTCCCCAAGACCAACATCTATGAGTGCATGTTTCGCTTTTTCTCTTCTTTCTGAATAAGACATTCCTGCATAAACCAGAGGCAATTCAACATTATGAAGCGCATCTGAACGAGGAAGTAAATTAAATGTCTGAAAAACGAATCCTATTTCCTTGTTTCTTATTTTGGCCAGGTCATTATCGGTCATTGTGCTAACGCTTTCGCCTTTAAAATCATAAATACCTGACGTCGGAGTATCCAGACATCCCAGCATATTCATCAAGGTAGATTTACCGGAACCGGAAGGACCCATAATCGCCACATATTCATTCTTATCTATTCTTAAAGAAACATCTCTCAGTGCATGAACTTTTTCAAGACCGACCTCGTAAACTTTAGTTATGTGTTCAATATTGATGATATTCATTTTAAAACCCTGAATTACTTAGTTATTCACTATTTGTTCGTTTTCAAAACCTTTACGTTTATTATCAACACGCACTTTCGATCCATCTTCCAGTTCTCTTGATATCGCTCTATAACTTCCCGATACAACGCTTTCACCACCTTCCAAGCCTTCTTTAATCTCCAGATAATTATCATCGCTTATTCCGGTTTTTACAGGCACAACCTTCGCCTTTCCGTCATTAACAATGAAAACAACTTCTGTTGGACCTTTATTATCCATATTCATTTCGTTTTTATCTTTATTTTCATTCTTGGTGCTGTCTTTCATATCTTTTCCCGGGATTTTCACATTTTCTCTTGTAGTTACACTTTGTATCGGCACACTAATTACATTTTCAACAGTCTCAGTTTGGATATCAGCATTACAGGACATACCGGGTCTGAGATTATCATCAAGATCAAAAAAGTTAATTTTTACCTCAAAGTTTACTACCTGTTCCTGAGTTCCTAAACCAGAAGATTGAGCACTGTTTCCAATTTCCGTTACCATGCCGCGAAATTCACGATCGCCAAAAGCATCTACTTTAATTGTTGCCGTATCACCTATAGAAACGAGCACAACATCATTTTCATCCACGTCAACTACAGCCTGCATACTACTCAAATTAGAAACAGTCATAATATTTGTACCCTGACTAAATCCACTTCCAAGCACCCTATCTCCTAATTGAACATTTAACTGTGTAACCGTACCCGCCATTGGAGCGTAGATTGTGGTTTTATATAACGTTTCCAACACCTCTCTTAACTGTGCTTTACTCTGCAAAACATTTGCCTGTGCCTGTTCATAGGAAGCTTTAGCTGATTCATAATTGCTCTGAGCTGTTTCAAATTCGGAATCACTTGCCAACCCCTTACTGTGTAATTCCTTAGCACGATCAAATTCCAAAGACAACTTGTTTAGCTCAGCCTCTCTGATTTTTAATGTGGCTTCAGAACCTTTTAGATTTGCTTCTAGCCTGTCTTTTTGTGCCTGATATTGATCGCCCTTGATCTGTATCAGCAAATCGCCTTTCTTTACTTTGTCTCCTTCTTTAACCGGTAGATTTATTATTTCTCCTGTTACCTCCGGAGTTATAATAACTTTAAATTCAGGATCGATATTTCCTGTTGCAGTAACGGTTTGTGTGATATTTCTCTTTTCAACTTTTTCAGTTTGTACGAGAACGATTTCTTCCTTACCACTACCGATAAGCGTAATTATTATAAAGATTGCAACAAGCAACCCGATTGATCCAAAGATGATTAATTTCTTTTTCGATTTTTTATTCGATTTAGCCATTGGCGTAATCTCCTCTTAATTTAATTATTCAAATTTTGAGTAGTCTAATATTCCCAGGTAATATTTTAATTGTTCACTTAGTACTATGTAAGCGAATTGTGCATTGATTAAATCCGTTAATGCAGTCGTATAATTTGAATTGGCAATTAACACATCCAGTAATTTCCCGGAGCCAAGAGAGTATTTTTCCTGTTCGATTTTTAAATTCTCTTCTGCAGATGCAACATTACTTTCGCTCACCTTCAAGCCTTTTTGCGCTGCCTGAAGATTTAAGAAAGTTGTGTTGAGTTGTCTTTTAATATCTCTCTGTAAATCATTTAAATCAATTTCTTTATTCTTAGCGTTCACTTCAGCATATTGAACACTGTTGTCAATTGCCCAGCCGCGGAAGATCGGAATGCTGAGTGTTAATCCAAATGAGAGCGTTTTAGAATTATCTATCTGAGATAATTTATCGCCTCTCCACGTGTAGTATCCATTTGCTGTAAGACTTGGCAAATGTCCCGATCTTGCGATTGTTACAGCATCAAGAGAGCTTTCCAGACTAAGCTGGGCGCTCTTATAATCGAGTCTGTTATTCAACGCTTCATTAACTAATACGGACAAGTTATCATAATCTTTATAAAGATCTGAATTAAGAATATTTTGTTCTTCTTCTGTAAGTTCATCGGAAAACTTATAATCGGTTAAAACATCTAAGCCCAGATAATATAAAAGGTTATTTTTTGCAGTTTCTAAAGCATTTTGTGTTTGGATTATCTGCAGTTCAGCATTTCCTTTGGCAACTTCCTGCTGGTAAACATCCGCTAATGTCGCCGCACCTAACTTATTTCTTTCCCTTATTGTTTCAAGGTTTTTCTCATTCCACTTTAAATCGTCTTCTTTTACTTTTAAAAGTTTCTGATTATTTATTACATCGTAGTAGAGACTTGTAGTCTGAAATACGATATCCTGTTTCAATCTTTCTAATGTAAATTCCGCAGATTTAAGATCGCTTTTACTCTGGGAAAGGGTGGCAATATTTGAAAGTCCATCAAATAGTGTCCATGATGAATTTACATTCCACTGATAATTTCTACTCTGATTTGTAGTTGACAAACTTTGCACTGGGATACCGCCTACTATTATTGTTCCGGCACCTTTTGTTTCTGAGCGGGTCCAATCCCAGCTACCGCCAGCACCTAAAGTGGGTAAAAAATTTCCATAAGCGGCTAAGACATTCGACTCATAACTGTCTATACCATTTGCACTTTTTTTCAACGATGAATTTTTATGCAAAGCAATTTCTATTGCTTTAGATAGAGTTAGCTCGTCCTGGCAGAAAACCGGGATGGAAAGCAACACTGATAACAAAAAAATTAAAATACTACGCATTATTATCTCCTGGATTTTGATATTTCGTATTAGTTGAAATATTTGACAATTTAACAGTAAAAATAGTTACTTTGAAGGACTTAGAAAAAATAGTTCGTTAATAGTTTCCATTTATGCTTCTACAAAAATATGATAAGGTAATTCTATCCGGAAAATTTCTTTATAAACGGTTAGATAATTATATTAACGGTTTTACAGGTATACAATAATGACTAAAAGAAATATTTTTGGGAACGTAAAACTACATTTAGAAAAGAAATCAGCTTTTAAAGCAAGGGTAAATCTTATGCTTGCTTTCAATTAAAAAATTGATATATATTGTTGTTATATTCAAAATCAATACGGCATAAAATTGAAAAACCAGAAATCAAAATGCAATTTATTTGTTAATATTCTATTGGTGATCACTTTCGGAATTTTATTACCAACCGCAAATTGTTTTTCACAAAATGTTCTGGTGATAAATGAGAGAATTGGCGGTGGTGATAGTGGAACTACTGAAGACAACAATGGTTCCGATAACGCCGCCTTATTTGTAATAGGCGCTCTACTTATCGGTGGATTTATAGCTTATTCACTACTTAAAAACGATACAGAAAAATCCGATTCTTCTGATGCTGTTGACAAATCTTCCCTTATAAACCGGGATAATAATTTTGACAGCTTTAACTCCAAAATCCAAAAAGCAAAAGATGATTTTCCGGTTAATTTAATACTGGGAGTTAGGAAAGAAAAAGCATTTATTTCAGAAAGAACTTACCTGGTAGGAGTGTCTGTCAGATTTTAATTAAAGATAGATTTATTTCGGGAAATCATCTTTAATTTTCAGAAGATACTCATATGCTTCTTCATATGTATTGCCGATTTCCCCGTTTAAAATCGCTTCTTCAATGGCGTATTTTATTTCACCAACTGTTTTAGATGGTTCCAGGTTGCAAACCTCCATAATCGTTTCACCTCTCACCGGAGATTGAAATTCCCGTAACTTATCTTTTTCTTTTACCTCTCTAACTTTATTCATAACGTTTTCATAGTTTTGAAGATACTTACTTACTTTATCAGGATTTTTACTGGTTATATCAGCCCGGCATAAGGTAATTAAATCTTCAAGATCGTCTCCTGCTTCCACAATTAATCTTCTTATTGCTGAATCCGTTACTTCATCTTTAGCAAGAGCTATTGGTCTTAAATGTAATCTTATTAGCTTCTCCACATAATTAATTCTATTGAACGGCAGTTTCAGCTTTTTGAAAATCTGTTTCACTTTTCTGGCGCCTAATTCCTCGTGTCCATGAAAAGTCCAGCCGGTTCCTTCAACAAACTTTTTTGTTTGAGGTTTTGCGATGTCGTGAAGCAAAGCAGCTAATCTTAAAAATATGTCATCTGTTTTTTGCGAGATGTTATCGACTACTTCGCAGGTATGAAAAAACACATCTTTATGATGATAATCATTTCGCTGATCAACTCCTGCAAGATTAGCCACCTCCGGAAATATCACCTCCATTACCCCTGAACTATAAAGCAACTTCAATCCTACAGATGGAGCAGGAGATGCAAGAATTTTCAAAAATTCATCCGTAATTCTTTCTTGCGATACAATTTCCAAACGAGCTTTTAACTTATTTGCAGCGATATTGACAGATTCATCTACCACAAAACTTAGTTCAGAAGCAAATCTGTAAGCTCTTAAAATTCGTAAAGGATCATCATTAAAAGTAACCAAAGGATCAATAGGAGTTCGAATAATTTTTCTTTCTATATCATTAATCCCGTTATAAGTATCAATCACCTCTCCAAAATTATCCCTATTGATTGAAAGAGCTAATGTATTAATAGTAAAATCTCTCCGGCTGATATCCTCAAGAAAGGTCCCTTGTTCTACTTTAGGTTTTCTGCTGTCTCTTTTGTAGGATTCTTTTCTCGCAGCAACAAATTCAAAATTCATATCATCATAATTGAAGTGAGCAGTTCCAAAATTCTTATAGAAAATAACATTTTCAATCCCCAATTTATGAGCAAACTTCTGGGAATAAAGTTTAACATCTCCGACTATTAAAAAATCTATATCATTTCTAACACGGTTTAGTATTATATCTCTTACAAAACCGCCGACTAAATAAACCGGAAAATTTAATTCATCTGATAACTCCTTCGCTGAAATAATAAATCTATATTTGTCGATTTCTTTTGTAAGGTTCATTTTAATCGTTCAAATGAGTTTTATACGTTTTGTAACTTTGGTGCTTTGCTGCCCATAAGAATTGCTATTGGTTTCAGTGCTTCAATATTTGTACAAAGTATTTTAACTAATGAAGCAATAGGAACTGCAAGAAACATCCCTACTATTCCCCAGATCCATCCCCAAAAGATTAATGAAAAGAGAATAAAGACCGGGCTAAGGTCCATCTTTTCTCCCATAAATTTAGGTTCCAGCATATTACCGAAAATGTTTTGTGCTATTAAAAGCAGTGCGGCTAATGAAATTGAGGCAAATCCGAATCCAAAATCAAGTAAAGCAATCAGAACAGGAAGTAATGTTGCAATTAGTGAACCGATATTTGGGATGTAATTCAGAACAAAAGCGAGCAATCCCCATATCAATGCGAAATCAATTCCATAAATTGTGAGTATCACAGTAAACGTTATCCCAGTAGCAAGACTCACCAGTGTTTTAATTATTAAGTACGACTGTAGCTGATCATTTATTGCCTGAATTTGTTTATCAGTATCGAAAGAACTTTTCGCAAATGCAATCTTCAATCTTTGTTCAAATTTATCTTTTCCCATAATCATAAATACCCAGAAAAACATCACAATTAAGAAATTGCTAAGTAAATTTGAAAAAGAGGAAAAGAAGCCCTGAAGGATTCCTATATCAAATAATTTTTTCAGTAATTGCCCGACATCAAACTGCTGAATGTGAAACCCAAGAATTCCCTCAAGCTCTAACAAAGTTAAGTTGAAAGGTTTTAATATATCCTGAACAACAATTGTTAATTTATCTCCATAGTATTGAATCTTTTCAGAAAAACCGCCAAAGCTCGAGAAAAAGATTAATCCCATAAGATAAAACACAGCGAAGTTCAAAATGAAGATTAATATCAATGCAAGGAATTTCGGGATTTTTAATTTTGTTCTTAATATTTCAAGCAATGGATGAAACAGGTAAGTTAAAAATATTGCTATGGTAATCGGGATAAGTACATCTTTAAAGGTGATCAGGATTACGACCACAAGAACGAAAACCATAAAACCGAGAAAGTATGTAATAGCTCTTATATTTTTTTCATTTGTAGTGATCATTACAGATCCCTTTAGTTATTAATAACTATATTAATTCTTTCAATAAGCAAATCACCTTTCTTATTAAACCAATCGGCTTTGTTCGAATTTTCCTTCAGGACAGAATAGAAATATTTGTCTTCATTGTATCTTAACGATAATCCTGAATACTTCCTTGCATTTTCAAAATCAAAATTATACAAAAGATATTGAGATAATTTGTAAGCAGCATAGCTGCTGATGTAATTGTTGACAATAAATACTTTGTTCAACTTATTTTTAAAGATAGAAATGTTTTCATCGAGCTCCTGCGATAAATTAATTACTACAGGCAACGAAGCATAGTCATATTTCACTTTATTCAGATCAACCAAAATTGAGTACTTATCGAAACTACTTCCTTCCAGATAATTCTTAATTCTATTCTTTTCTATCAATGAATTACGCATAAGCGATAAATAATAAAATCCTCTGCTCGGGAATTCATTTGCGACCTTTTTATAAATTGAATCAGCACTCGCAAATTGATACGCATTTGCATAAAGATCTGCCTGAATAATTTCAAGATTATAATAATAAGATGTATTTTCATATTTCTCCAAGCTACCTGATAATACTTCAACCGCCTCGAAAATGCTATCCTGTTTTTCAAATGATCTAACTACACCAACAAGGGCTGAATAGGAATCACTCAATCCAAGAACTTTATTAAATGATTTTCGTGCTCCCTGATAATTAAAATTATGATATTGCTCCCACCCAGCAGTTAAAATTTTTGAAATTGCTCGCGGACAAACTTTCTGAAAAATAGATTTTCTTCCAAAGTAATAATGTGCCTCATCTTCGTGAAAATCATTTTTCATTTCCGTAAGAAAGGAATAATAATCATTCAACACATCAATTAATTCAGCCTTGTAAGTTACAGTAAAATCACCACTTGAGTAATATTTCTTGAAATTCTCAATTCCAAAATTTTCTATCAGATATTGGATGAACGATCCTGCATAGATGTAAGAAATAGTTGAATTTTGACTAAAAAATCCAATTTTTGTAAACAAATGATTCAAATTTACTTTGTAACCTGTTTTGAAAGCTAATGCAGCCATATAATGAACAGTATTTTCATCAAATTGTCCGTCCGCAGCTTGAGCAATTCCTTCTATCAAACCAGGATTCCAGCCCGAAGCAAGCTTCAAAATTCCTGCTCCGAAAAGCGCACTAAAACAATGTGCAAGTTCATGTTTTAAAGTATTTTTCCAGCTGTCCTGTGTTATATATATCTGGTTAAGCCAGGGTTTTGCTACATCAGCATTTTTTGAACCAAAGAGTTTTCCCTTCTGATCATCATCATAAAAGACAAACGAGTTAATTTTTTCAACAGGATTACAATTAAGATATGCTGTTAATTCCTTGTAATAATATTCATGATTTAATACTATTAATTTTATTTTCTTTTCACCAATACGTTTGTCAAAATGAATTATAAAATGTTCGGTCTCCACAGATTTGTTAAGATTTTTTGTCAAACTGTCTTTAGTTGTTGAGTATCCTAAATCAGGTGAGAAGAAATAAAATAATATTGGGAATAATAACAGATAGTTTGTAAAAAATAACTTACGACTTTTCTTTCTATTCTTTAAAATCTTTACTGAATAAAAAAGTGCAATGCCAAAAAATAAAATGTTAAAAGCTCTGTACAAGATTAACTTCCCTGTGATAGAAATACCCTCATCATAAACAGTTCCCGGGAAGAATACAATTATTGGGTTGTAAATATAAACTTGCGGATTAAAATAAATTTCAGCTGCTATTATTAATAAAATTCCAATATACAATACAAAAAGAAAAATAATGTTGAATCGCTTTAAGTAAACAACGGAAATCATAGCGAGAGAGCCAGCAATCAATACTGATGGTACAGTAATTATTAAATAATATATTACACCATCAGAAAATGAGCAGAATCCGTTTACTATAGAATTAACAACAGAAACACAGAACGGTATTAATAGAAATAAAAACAAAGATTTGTAAAGTTCTTTGGTAAAATATTGTTTTTCTTTTTCAAAAAGATTTTTGTAAAAGCTGATTGAATAAATGCCACCAAGTAAAACAATCAATACAGAATTAAGAACTGAAAATTCATATCCAAAAACATGTGTTAATGGAAATTTTAACAATAATAGATTGTAAACCAGTAAGGTAAGTAAATAAATAAGAATATAATTTCGCCATCCAAATATTTTTTTCATAAATATTTCCGTTAATATTCCTGTCCGGCTTCCCTGATGATATTTGCTCCGAGTAAATGAAGCTTTTCTTCAATCCTTTGATATCCCCGATCTAAATGGTAAACTCTTAATACTTCAGTTGTACCTTTAGCTGCTAAGCCAGCTAAAACCAGAGAAGCGCTTGCCCGCAAATCTGTAGACATAACTTTTGCACCTTGAAGTTCTTCAACTCCTTTTATTATTGCAACGTTTTCATTAATCGTTATGTTAGCTCCTAGTCTTACCAGTTCTGGTACGTGTTTAAATCTATCAAAATAAATTGTATCCTTTACATAAGAGACTCCATTAGCAAGCGACATAAATGCAGCCCACTGAGCCTGCATATCTGTAGGAAATCCCGGAAATATCGATGTTGAAACATTAGTTGGAATAATCTCAAGATCTGACGCATCAAGAGTTATTTCATTTGCTGTAACTTTAATCTTACAACCAGCAGCTTCTAATTTTACCAACACAGCGCTGAGTAAATCAGGAGAAATATCCTTCAGTGTTATAAGTCCATTTGTTAAAGCTGCTGCAATCAATAATGTACCCGCTTCAATTCTATCGGGAATCGTATCAATCTCAACCGGATGAAGATCTTCAACTCCTTCAATTGTTAAAGTTTTTGTTCCAATACCGTCTATTTTAGCTCCCATTTTACGTAGATATTGAGCTAAATTAGCAATTTCCGGTTCGATTGCTGCATTGTTGATTATGGTTGTTCCTTTTGCTAAAACAGATGCCATTAAAATGTTTCCTGTGGCACCGACGGATGAAATATCAAAATAAATATTTGCTCCCCGGAGTTTTTTAACGTTTGCCTCAATGTATCCGTCTACAAGATTTATTTGCGCACCCATTTTTTTAAGAGCATCAAGATGTAAATTTATTGGTCTTGGTCCCCAGGCACATCCACCTGGTAGAGAAACTTTTGCTTTGCCGAATCTTCCCAGTAAAGGTCCAAGAACATAAACAGAAGCTCTCATTTTTTTTACATGTTCATAAGGTGCGGTCTGATCATTAATTTTTTCCGTATCTATAGTAATTACATGATTACTAAACTCTATTTCAGCACCCATATGTTTCAACAATTTTATCATTGTAAAAACATCGTTCAGTTCGGGAGTATTTTTAAGACTGGATTTTCCGGCAGCCAAAATTGATGCAGGCATTAATGCTAATGAAGCATTCTTGGCTCCGCTTACTTTCAGTTCTCCTTTAAGAACTTTACTGCCATTAATAATGAATTTATCCAAGCAGATTAAAAAGTGCGATTAGTTTTGAATTTTTATTTTATTCGCATTCAAATTATATATATGAAGATGTAAAATCAATTTTTGAAAGGTGTGAATGATCTACAAGGTTCTTTTTCTTGAGGAAAGTAACTCTCTAAATTTTAACTAATTCACCTTCTCAATTATGATCATTGAATAGTCATCCGGCGCACCTTTTTCCTGAATCAACTTATCAAAGATATCCGTACATTTATGTAATTCTTCATTCCTTAATATCTTTTCAATATTGGAATCCTTAAGCACATCATGAACCCCATCTGTGCACAACATAAATCTATGTTTGTCGTTGGGGTTTAGTATCAACTTGCTCATATCAATTTCAAGCAATTGATTTTCGCCAACTGCTTTTAAGATTACATTTTTATTAGGGTGATCTTTGGCAGCCTTCATAGAGAGGTAACCTTTATCGAGCATTTGCTGGATGAGTGAATGATCCTTGGTAAGTTGATTTAATTTACCGTTTTTAAGATCGTAAATACGCGAATCGCCAATATGTCCCCAGTAAATAATATGACTATCAAAAAATAAGACATCCGCTGTTGTGGCCATTGCCGATGTTTCACTTTTTGATGCTGAATAATCTACGATAGATTTATTCGCTTCAACAATTGCGTCATTAATATTTTTTAGATAATCTTTACTGGCGTTGTTGAGGAAATAGTTAATTACAATACTTGCGCACATCTGAGATGCCTGCTGGGGAGCAAATGCACTGCTTAATCCATCACAGACAACACATAAGATTCCATTATCAATTTTAACAACCTCAATAGAATCTTCATTATGTTTTTTTCCATTACCAGCTTTAGATAATGAGGTATACTTATAATTCATTTATAGTTTAAGAAAACGCATTAGGAGAATTTGGATTTGAAATATAAAGTAATTTATTCTTAAACCCTATTTCCCTTCTAAAATCAAATAAAATACATCTTCTTTAAGCAGTGTAGTTGTAAGATCACCATTTGTCTGTGAATTGAAATACAAATAATGAGGCAGTATATTTATAGTTTATTATTACATAATTTTTCCGTTTCAATAGTTCTATTGATAAAACAAATTTTCTCGATAGTTTCAGAAGACTGATTTATTTGCGAGGATGGCGGAATTGGTAGACGCGCTAGACTTAGGATCTAGTACCGATAAGGTGTCGGGGTTCGAGTCCCCGTTCTCGCACACATTTCAAAGCTTTAATTGTATCATTAATTAGTTCATTTGAGGTAAAAGTGGAGTTAAGCGAAAAAGAATTATCTTCATCCGAAAAAGAAATAGAAATAACTCTCGGATATGAAGAAGTAAAAAACGATATAGAAACCGAGGTAAAAAAACAATCTAAGAATATACAGATACCGGGATTCCGAAAAGGTAAAGTTCCAATGACAATACTAAAAAAACGATTTGGTGATACCCTGGAATATGAGGCTTCTGAGAAAGTAGCCAATACCAGATTCTGGAAAATCGCAGATGAAAAAGAATTGAAACCAATTGGGCAACCGACTATTACCGATTTTAATTTCAAACCCGGCGAAAACTTACGTTTCAAAGTTAAATATGAAATTGTTCCTGAAATTGATGCCAAAGACTATACAGATCAAAAAATTGAAGTTCCTGATTTCAAAATAAAAGAAGATGAAGTCGATAAAGAAATCGATTATATAATTCAATCGAATAGAACGCTGGGAGATGCAGAGGTTATTGGTAAAGACAGAAATTATCTTCTTGATGTTATACTTTATCGCTTAAAAGAAAATGGCGAAAAGGAAAACACAAAAGGCGAAAAAATAGAAATCGATTTATCAAAAGAAGGAGTAAACAAAGAAATAATTGAAAATGCCAAAAATAAAAAAACTGGAGATTCATTTAGCTTTGGCTTTGATGATGAAAGAACAATTAAAAATGATAAGGGTGAAGATGAAAAAGTAAAAGAGCATTTTGATTATGAAGTTGAAATAAAGGGTATAAAGAAAATCGTGCTGCCGGAATTGAATGATGAACTCGTTAAAAAAGTAACTAAAGACAAAGTTTCAAAGGTTGAGGATTTCAGAGCAGATATACAGAAAGATATTCAGAGCTATTATGATCGACAAAGTGAAGAAATCCTGAAAGGTAATTTGATCACATCAATAATTAAGAATAATGATTTTAATCCACCAACAACTCTCGTTAATAATATCTTAGATCAGATAATAAAAAATGAAATCGAACATCAGAAACAACATGGGGTTCACAATCCCGATATAAATGCCTTAAAGGAAAGATACCAGAAGACAGCCGAGAACGATGTTAAATGGTTTCTATTAAAAGATGATATAGTTAAGAAAGAAAATATATCCATCCCTGATGAAGAACTGAAGGAATTTGCAGAGAAAGATGCAGAGAAAACGGGAATATCAGTAGAAAAATTATTAAATTATTACAAAAATTCGGGACAGAATGAAAAACTTCTGGATAAAAAACTATTCGATTTTCTCAAAGAAAAAAATAATATTGTAAAAGTTGATCCTGAAAAATATAACAAAAGTGAAACAAAGGAAGAAAAATGAAAAATCACCCGGAAATATATAACCAATTAGTTCCATACGTAATCGAGCAAACCGGACGCGGCGAACGCGGAATGGATATTTATTCAAGATTGTTAAGAGAAAGAATAATATTCATCGGTATGCCGATTGACGATCACGTCGCAAGTTTAACAATTGCACAATTAATATTCCTGGAAGCAGAGGATTCGGAAAAGGATATCAATTTATATGTCAATTCTCCAGGTGGCAGCGTTACCGCAGGCCTAGCAATTTATGATACCATGCGCTATGTTAAACCGAGTGTTGCAACAATATGTGTAGGCATGGCTGCCAGTATGGCGGCAATACTTTTAGCAGGCGGCGCCGAAGGAAAGAGATCGGCACTTCCAAATTCTAAAATTATGATCCATCAACCATGGGTTGGAGGTTTACAAGGACAAACCACAGACATTGAAATTCATGCAAAGGAAATGCTTAAAACAAGAGATACTCTATATAATATTCTTTCAAAACACACAGGTAAATCTCTTGAAGAAATCACCAAAGATTGCGATAGGGATTATTTTCTGACCTCCGAAGAAGCAAAAAGTTATCACCTTATCGACAACATACTGGAAACAAGAGTTCTGCCTTCTAAAAAATAGATTGATGAGGAATTGCCTTTACGGCATTCTCCAATAATCATATTATCCTGTTATTGCTTTATTCGCTTTATTCTAAGTCACATTGATTAAATATTCGCTTGTGTAAAGCTGAAATAAAATATATCTTCATTATTGACATTATTTGACAAGAATAAAATATTTTCATCAGGAAACAGATATTAAAAGATGATTGGTCACAGGTTCACACAATATGTTCCGGATGATTTCAATAAATCCGGATTCGAAAATCTTCTTAAATTATTTCTTCAGCTAATCGTTGTAACTTCCGGCGATGTGTTCGAATCACTAAACTGGATGAATGAGCTGGATAGGAAATATAATCTGACTGATGATAATTACAGCATGGGTGATTTTATTGAAGATTTGAAGAAAAAGAATTTTATAAAGGAAAATGAAAACGGCCAGGTTTTAAAGATTACAGCTAAAGGTGAAAGAACTATCAGGAAGCAATCACTGGAAGAAATTTTTACCAAATTAAGAAAATCAGTGCGCGGTAATCATTCAACACCTTATTCCGGTCAGGGTGATGAACTTACCTCGGAAAGACGTGAGTATAATTTTGGCGATACTCTTGATCAGATAGACGCAACCTCATCTATTAAAAATGCACAGATAAATCATGGACTTGATGATTTCAAGCTAACTGAAAACGACCTTGAAATTGAAGAGCACGATTACAAAGTTATTAACTCAACCGTCCTGATGATTGATATTTCGCATTCAATGATTTTATACGGCGAAGATCGAATTACACCAGCTAAAAAAGTTGCAATGGCTTTATCGGAATTAATAACGACAAAATATCCAAAAGATACACTTGATGTTATAGTTTTTGGTAACGATGCCTGGCAAATAAATATAAAAGATCTGCCTTATCTGGAAGTTGGACCTTTCCACACCAATACAGTTGCCGGTTTGGAATTAGCAAACGATATCTTAAGGAAGAGAAAAACGAATAACAAACAAATATTTATGATAACAGACGGTAAACCAACCTGTCTCAAATTCGGAATAAAATATTATAAAAATAGTTTTGGATTAGATCGCAAAATTGTAAATAAAACACTGGATCAGGCTGCAAGATGTAGAAGACTTGGTATTACAATTACAACATTTATGATTGCTAGAGATCCCTACTTGCAGCAATTTGTCCGTGAATTTACGAAAACAAATCATGGAAGAGCATATTATAGCAATTTAAATGGTCTCGGGGATTTTATTTTCGAGGATTATATAAGAAACAGAAGAAAGCATTTACATTAAATTAAATTGATAAAAATGAATATAGATTCAATAAAAACTTTAGGTGATCTTAAAAATAGCAATTACAGACCACGTTCAATAAAAGATGAAATGCGGGATAATTTAATAATATGTCTGAGGAAAAAAGAAAATCCTTTTCATGGAATTATCGGTTATGAAGATACTGTTATTCCTGAATTACAAACGGCAATATTATCCCGGCACAATATTATTTTGCTTGGGCTGAGAGGTCAGGCTAAAACAAAAATCGCCAGACTGATGATTAATCTTCTGGATGAATATATACCGGTTATAGATAACACAGAGATAAATGACGATCCGTTTAATCCTATTTCAGTTACAGCAAGACGAATAATACTGGAAAATGGGGACAATACACCGGTAAGATGGATGCACAGAAGTGAAAGATATACAGAGAAGCTCGCAACCCCCGATGTATCGGTTGCAGATTTAATCGGTGACGTTGACCCGATTAAAGCAGCTTCATTAAAGCTTCCTTATTCAGACGAACGTGTCATCCATTTTGGACTTATACCACGTTCACATAGATCGATCTTTGTGATTAATGAACTGCCGGATTTACAAGCCAGAATACAGGTTGCTTTGTTCAATATCCTTGAAGAAAGAGATATTCAAATTCGTGGTTTTAAAGTAAGAATGCCTCTCGACATCCAGTTTATTTTTACTGCAAATCCTGAAGATTATACAAATCGGGGTTCAATTGTTACCCCGTTAAAAGATAGAATTGATAGCCAGATTCTAACGCATTATCCTAAAACTCACGAATATTCACGCGCTATAACAGAACAGGAAGCAAATCTGGCAGAAGAGCAGAAAACAAAAATTGAAACACCGGAATTGTTAAAAGATTTAGTAGAGCTGATTGCTTTTGAAGCACGTGACAGTGAATATATTGATTCCAAAAGCGGAGTTTCTGCACGACTAACAATTTCAGCTTATGAAAATCTTATCAGTACCGCAGAACGCAGAAATTTACTTAACGGTGATGGAAAAACTACTTCAAGAATAAGCGATTTGTTCGGAGTTATCCCTTCAATTACCGGCAAAATAGAATTAGTTTATGAAGGTGAACAGGAGGGACCTTATAAAGTTGCGCAAATATTAATAGGGAAAGCAATAAAACATCATTTTGCCAGCTTGTTTCCAAGTCCGGAAAATCTTAAGAAGACCGAAAATACTAGTCCCTATCAACCGATAGTAAACTGGTTTCAAAAAGGGAATAAAATAGATTTGATTTCTGATCTATCAAAAAAAGATTATGAGAAAAACCTGCAGAATGTACCCGGACTAAGCGATATAGTAAATAAATACTATAAAAAAGAAAAAGATGAAGATAAATTTCTACTGATGGAATTTGTATTGTTTGGACTCTCAGAACATTCACTACTAAGCAGGTACAGGTTAGAAAACGGAATTCAGTTCAAAGATATGTTAAGTTCTATGTTCACAATGCCTGCTTCCGATGATGAGAACCTTGAAGATGATGATCATGATATATTTAATAGTTGATATATTTGCGACAATAGTTTAATATTTTTTTGATCTTACCTCAATTATTATATTAGTTGTATTCTAATGCTAATATTTTTCCAGGGTCATACAATATTTGGACTCTTCTAATAAAAAACAAATAATCATTATAGGACCTTCATATCCTTACAGGGGCGGTAATTCTCTCTTTGTTACAAAAACTTATGAAGTTCTGCAAAAAGATTTCGATGTAAAAATCTTTAATTATAAATTACTTTATCCTTCTTTTTTATTCCCCGGAACAACACAATTTGATAGAAGTGAGCGAAAGGTTTTTAAAGTACCAAGTGAAAGAATTGTCAACTCAATTTCTCCGGTTAACTGGTTCATTGTTGCCGGAAAAATAAAAGAAGAAAACCCTGATCTGATAATTTTCGATTGGTGGCATCCATTCTTTGGATTCTGTCTCGGTACTATTTCATTCTTGCTAAAAAAGGAATTCAGGAAACGATTATTATTTATTACTGAAAATGTCGTATCGCACGAATCTAATAAAATTGACAAAATCCTGACAAAGATCGGTATCGGGAATGCTTCTATGTTTCTAGCACTTTCGGGCAAAGTTGTAAAAGAATTACAAAGATTTTCACAAAGTAAGAAAATATATCGCTCAGAACTTCCTATATATGATTGTTATGAAGCAAATGATTCTGATACAGTTTCAAATCTGAAAACTAATTTAAATATAAAAGAAGATCACAAGGTTCTGTTATTTTTCGGTTATGTTAGAAAGTATAAAGGGCTCGATGTTCTTCTGGAATCATTCCCGGGAATATTGGAAAAACATCCGGATACTTTCCTGTTAGTTGTTGGTGAGTTTTATGATAATCCTGAATTATACCTGGATCTCATAAAAAAATATAACATTGGTAATAGAGTAAGAATAATAAATGAGTTTGTACCTAATGAAGAAGTTTATAAATATTACCAGGTTTCAGATGTTGTCGTTCTTCCATACAAAAGTGCAACACAAAGTGGAATCTTAAATATTGCTTATGGATTCAACAAACCAGTTATTGTGACTGATGTAGGTGGATTAGCAGAATTCGTTGTTAACGGGAAGACAGGAATTATAATTAAACCGGATTCTACCCGGGAAATTGTCGATGGATATGATAAGTTTTTGAATTTACAGAAAGAAATAAATTTTATTGAGAATATAAAAGAACACAATACTCAAAATAGTTTTAATAAACTACCAGAAGTAATTAATCAAATTGTTGAAGAAATAGAATAATATATTACTCAGCCTCAGAATTCTTACCTAATTTTAATATTATATTTTTTTCATCTATTGTATTCTGGTTTGTTTGTTCACTTCTAACAGATTTAAATAACTGAATAATATCCGATTCTCTACCTTTTCGTTTTAGTTTATTCTGTTTCTTAATCTTCATTTTACTTTCATTCTGTAAGTCTTTCAGAAACTTAGTAAATAAATCGTCTTCGTTTCTTTTTTGAGAATTAATTTCTACAGCTTTTACAGATCCATTCTTTTCAATTTTAACTTTATGTGATTCAACGGGTTCAGCACCTGGAGAATTTCGAAATTCGTTGTACTTAGCTTCCTCCTCCTTCGTCAGATTTGTACGTGGCTCATTTTTCACCTCTTCATCGAAAAGATTTATTTCTGTTATTCTGTGTTCACGGAATTTATATTGATACATTCTATCATTTAATTTAGATTCCGCAGTTGGCTCTTTAACAGGATTCTCATCAGGGAAAAGTTGTTCATCTGATTTTTCTTCAACTCTAAAATCATGGATTACACCTGAATGAAGCTTCTTACTACCATTCGCTAAATCCCTCTCTGCAGTCTTATTTTCCCGTTTTACCCGGATAATATTGGAAGCATTCTCCGGATTTAGTATTGGCTGACTTATATCCTGCATTTTGTTTTCAGGTGTAAAAATGACACTCCGTTTTAACTCATCAATATTTTTTGAAATATGCTCAGCCTGAATATCTTTTATTAATAATGATTCAAGATATGCTGCATCGTTTTGGTTAGTAGCTTCCTGAATTTTCAAATCGTAAAAAAACTCCTCTGTGTAATTCGCTGAATTCCCGATTTTATTTATTGTAGAATATCCAACTCTCTGAATTTTGAATTTAAACTGGTCATTAGAGTTAAACTCAAGATATTCTTCTATTGTTTTCACAGCATATACCGGATCGGTAAATATCAATTCTTGTTCACTATTAACATGAATTACACAACCATAATTAGTTGAAGGAATCAGCATCTCGGGAAAGTTTGTCATTATACGATAAGCAATCAGATTTTTGGGAAAATATTCTGTTATGAGTTTTTTTGTATAATCAAAACTGATTTTTCTGTGATATAATTTGGGATCGTTCTTAAAAATGATCCTGAAATTATAGTCTTCATCTATCGAATTACGTGAATAAATAATGATATCATTCTTTTTAATATTTTTTGTTTCTAACAGCATTTAAAAAAATTAGAATTTCATTCTAAAGAACGCTATTCAGCGTACAATTCAAATATTGTTAAATTTAATAAAAAAAGCCGGAATGCGAAAATTCCGGCTTTGGTTTGAAACTGAGGTTTAACTGATCTATTATTTCAGATATACCATTTTCATTATTTTAGAAAAGTTATTGCCATTATTTCCATGAGCTTTTAATTCGTAGAAGTAAATACCGCTACTTACGTTTAAGCCACTGTTATCGGTACCATTCCATATAAACGAATAATTTCCGGGATTAACTACTTCATTAGCTAGTACTTTAACGATCTGACCCAACAAGTTATAAACAGTAAGTGTTATTTTTGAATTCTCCGGGACCGAAAATTTAATCGCTGTACTAGGATTAAATGGATTTGGATAGTTTTGTTGAAGAGCAAAACTATTAGGCAGAGAATTTGATTTATTGCGATCTATTGAATTTATTTCACCTCTACTATAACCCAAACCTCTTATACCTGGTAAACCCACCTCGCCTATAACGGTTCCGGATCCAGTCGACTTATTTATTGAGAGCAATTCATTAATAAAACCGCCACCCTGTATTCCATATAGTCTGCCGGCTTCATCAAAAGCAATATCAAGTACAGTCTCGCCCAAACCAGTTTGACCGATCTGAGTAGTATCCCCGGTTGCCAGATCTATCTTAAGAATAAAATCCTTTGGAGAACTGGGTTTTCTGTACGATGCCCATAATTCGTTGGTTAAAGGATCGAATGCAATAGTTACAGGCATAACTTCCGAGGTAGTAATTAATTGATAATCGCCTGTGTCCAAATTAATTTTATATATTTCCCGATTACCAAATATACCATACAAATCGCCATTATTATCAAATGCTATTGAAAACAAACCGATGATTGGTATTGTTAACAAAGAGTAAGTATCTCCAAGCTGAGAATTAATTCTTAAAATTTCAGATTCGGTTGTAGTAGACCTCATACTATAAATTATATTCGTATTAGGATTAATACTTATACTTCTAAGATCGGTATATTGTGATGGACCAACATTCGTTCCAGCTCCATTACCCTTATCAATTTTTACAATATTTCCATTATTCTGAGCATTGGAAAAAGCATATAATTGATTAATTTCAGCAGGATGTATAATCCATCCATACCCTTTTAAATTTACGCCCGTAAAATCTGATGAATTGTTAGTTATTGTATAAATAGTATCTTGCTGCCCTTCTATTGTTGGTGTATATTGTAATTCAATAGTAAGTGAATCATAAGTACTTAAAGTTATCGGAAGTGTTGGAGAGTTAAGTAAATGATAGTCTCCCACAGCTGCCGGTATAGCATTTATAGTTAAATCGTCTGTTCCGTAATTTGCAATTTCTACACTAACTGTATCGCTTCCTGTCCCAACCTCAATCTTACCATAATCTATAGACTCGGGATTAGCATAAGCAAAAATTCCTGGAACTGGTACCATTCGGATTTTTCCAACCTGTGTTGACCACTCATTAGTTTCAGATACATATTCGGTATGCATCCAAACATCATAATTGTTTGCAGGATCCAAGCAAATACCCATATAATCTCCCCAACGGTTTCTACCACCACCATAAGTTATAACATAATTACCTTGTCCTTCAGCAAATGATCTACTTGGGCTAAGACCGGGAGGATCGACAAAATATTTAGTAGAATAATAAGCCCCCATATATTCATCGTCTGCTGAACGGCTGAATGTAACCGCAATATTATAATCCTGATCTATTGCAAGAGCAGGATATATATAGTAGTATCCAACTGCTCCAAGTTCAGCTTGCTCATAAATACTCGATCCATATAAATCGTATATAACGTACTTTACACTTGAATAATTTGAATTTGTCGAATTACCGACTGAATGAGTCATAAAAAGTATCCCATCTTTCACAATTGGAGCAGTTATGCAGGCACTACTACTGCCTTCAATTAGTGGAGAACCCCCACCTAGCTGATTAGCATCAGGAGTCGCTTGGTAAGTCTGTACAGGAATGACACTGCCTCTTAGTCTTGGATTATCTGAAGTCGGATTTAACACCTGGAAAAGACAATAAAAATTAGCACTGCCAGAATTAGACCAGAAGTGATAGCCCTCGTCATCGATTGAATACGAATACGTTGGATGAATACTAAATAATGCTGAATGACTTGTTCCATCTCCAGGTCTTCGAATATCCCAAAAATCTTTGTATCTAACTTTTCCACCGTTACTCGCATATAATTCTGCCTTGTTAATAATCCTCATATTCACATACTGAAAATCATTAGACCAACTCCATTGGTTAGTATTTATATAAATTGCCTTATCATCAAAACCCAACTGAGGATAATCACCCCAACCACCCACGTTTGGGAAACTGTATACATACCAGGTACCTAAGGGATCGTCATCGTCCGAATACGAGATAAGAGTAGCTGCAGTTTGAGTAGCGTCGCTAAGATACAACCAGGCTAGTACCCATCTTTCTTCAAAGGGATCATAAATTACTTGAGGATCTGCAGTTGCACTGGGAGAAACATCTTCCCACCAATCATCAGTTGGTATAGATTTTAACAAATTCCCTGCCTTATCAAATATTCTAAATTTACCTGGTTGACCATTTGCACAAAGTATAACGTGATTTGGCCCCACTGCAAGTGTGGGATCAGGAGGAATTACTAGATCGGTATTAGTATAACCTGGAAAACTTTTTAATAATACTGTTTGATTTTGTACGCCGGATGATTGTTTGGTAACATTTTTATCCTCTACATAAACGTATTTCGAAAGCTTAGATTTATCTTGATTAATAAACATATCTTTTTTCGGGAGTTTCTTATTAGGTATTTTCCGAACATTCTTTTTTGCAGACGTTAACATTGTAGTAGTAAAATTATCAGTCGTTTGCACTGCCCCGGTAAGGACAGTATCCAGTCTGGGTCCCAGATAATAAACTGAATCCAGCTGTGCAAAAGAACTACCTGATATCAGTAGTACCAAAGAAAAAACAAAGTAGCGATAAATCTTCATGTTATTTCCTATTATATGTTTTTAATTTTTCAAATTAACAATATTTAATAATTTCAACAAACATAGATTACAAACTAATTTTATTTTACATAGGTAGTTAAAGGAAGGTCTTATTTTTATAAACTCCCACTTTTTGATTCTAAAAAATTGATAAATTACTTATTTTTATCCAGATCCTCTTTAACCCTTTTAAGAATATATTCAGCAACAGCTTTAGCCTCTCTTGGCTTTAAACCTGGATTAGGCATTGGCGGATAATCCGGGTTAACTTTAACCGGATTTCTTATAAATGCAATCAGTTGATTTTCTTTTCCAAAATATTTTGGGACTACTTTATCATGGGGTGGTCCGACAAGCTTGGAATCTAATCTATGACAAGCAGTACAATGGATTTTATAAATTTCTTCCCCGTTTAATTCGGCCGGTTTGTTTTCTCCTTTTAATTCCGCAAGCATTTTTTCATACTTATCAGCAAGTTTGGCAGAACTAACCTCCGTGGCATTACTTATAACGAATTGATCATTAATTATTATTGATAACACAAGAAATAAAAGTGTAAAGAACAGTAATGCCGTAAACTTGCTGCTGAATTTAACGTAAATCATATAAAGAAAATGATAAGCAAGAAATAATAGCAACAAGCCAAGTATAACATATACGAACATTGCACTGGAAAGTAATTGTGCTGGTACAACAAGCATATTAACTAATAAAATAACCGGTAACAATATTGCTGAAGTGAATACTACTTTTATAATTTTGGATCTGACAAATTTTCCATACTCGCCATTGCTATCATATTTTTCAAAATTCATATAAAAGAACCCAAAAAGTACTGCTCCTCCCGCTAACATAAATGAAACAATCAATATTAAAATCAACCTCAGTATTACAACCGGATGAAACAATACACCAAAAAATCCGCTGGGTTGCCACTGATTACCGAACATAGCAGCAGAAATGCCGGCTGAGAAAAGCCACAACGCTATGAAGAGAATTAAAGCTCCATAAATTCCCGCCTGATCACTTATCCTTTTGCTTTCTTCAGAAAATTTTAAATAATCCCCCTGTATTTCTTTGTCGTCTGTAGAGTGATTCCCAAATGCCTGAAAGATTCTATTGAATGACAAAGAATACCTGTAACTGTAAATAAATATCAAAGCTATAGCAACAAGAATAAGAGTATAAGCAAAATAATTTAACTGAGAAGTTCCAGAGTTTTGAAAAAGTTGCGATAAAATTAAAATTGCTGTGAATAAAGGAACGATTCCAATAATAAAACCAACACCTTTATTGATTGTAACCAGTTCCATCACTTCTTTTGATAACTTATTATATTTGTCGTCTCCTGATTTTCTTCCAAGTCTCTTAAAATATAACGAAAGCGAGGTACCGCCGAATATGGAACTGATAAACGGAATAAAAAGAAATAATACCAGTATAAGCATAAGGTGAAGCAGTTGAATATGTTCAGCCGATTGAGGTAACGCTATATTTTTCAGAAACTCCATTTATATTCTCTTTGTTAAAAGATTATTTTATAAGTTTATCGATTGAAACTAAAACAGCAAGCAATAATGCAAACAGGTTAATATTCCTGAACGTAAATCTGAACGAGATATTTTCTTCCTTCCAGCTCAAAAGTTTAGTCGCACTCAGAGTCAGGAAAATGCCCGCAACAAGCAGCACATAATAAACGACAGAAAAATCCATTAACCTAAAAAATGGTATTAAGAAACCCGTAATAACTGTTGCAAAAATCCATACAAAAATGATTTTAGCTAGTTGTATTTTACTAAAGTACTTTGTTATAGTCGGCAAACCTGCTTGCTGATAATCTTTATCTAATGACATCATTAATAACCAGAAATGTGGAATCTGCCAGATGAAAAAGAAAGATGATAAAATTAAAATCTCCTTATCAAATATATACCCTCCTGCTGAGATCCAGCCGACTGCGGGTGGAATTGCGCCAACTAACGCACCAGGAATAATTGCCAGTGATGATTTCTTTTTTAAAGGGGTATAGATCAGATTATACCAAATCAAATTCAATAAAGCCAATCCCAATGGTAGTATACCCGATCCGAAATACAACACAATGGAACCGGTCAATAGTAAAACACCGGCAACTAAGTTTGCATTCTTTACAGATATTCTTCCTGAAGGAATTGGTCGGTATTTAGTTCTGCTCATCAAAGCATCAATTGATCTTTCCTGAATGTGGTTAATTACAGCCGATCCGCAGGCTAAAAATAAAATACCGAAAACAGGAAATAATATCTGAAGATTAAATTCAGCTGCATATGCAAGGTATCCAACGATCGTTGTTAAAGTAACAAATGATGTTATTTTTATCTTCGTTAGTTCGGTTAATATTTTCAGTTTGCTTTTCAAATTCATTTAAGATTATTCTCAATTAAGGGTTCGGGTTTTCACTATTTAAAGATTTATTCATCTGTTGTGAACTATCCTGTTTAGCAGCATACCAGGTATTAAATTCATTATCCGGCATAGCGACTATACCTGAAAACATGTTAGAATGATTTAACCCGCAGTACTGGGCACAGGTGATTACATATCTTCCGGTATTTTCCGCAATAAACCAGGCGGTACGCTGCGTTCCCGGAAGAACATCTCTTTTTATCCTGAATGCCGGTACAAAAAAACCGTGGATTACATCTACTGATTTCAATACTAATTTTACAGGTTTGTTAATCGGAATATATAATGAATCAGTCTGCCTTCCGTTTTCATATTTGAAGCTCCATTTCCACATTTGCGCCGTAACCTCTACCGTCATCGCATTTTCAGGGACATCGACCATTTCCTTATACCCGACCCAACCATACCAGAACAAAATCAAAACAAGAATAGTCGGAATTGTAGTCCATGTAATTTCAAGCAAAGCGTGCCCGTGTATATTAACTGCCTTCTTATTTTTCTTCCTGTTATACTTAATCGAAAAAACAATTATGAGAGTAGTAATTAATACCAGGAAGAAAACACATATTGCAACCGATAATAAGAATACACTATCTACAGTTTCTACAAAGTTGGAAGCACCACTCGACATTTTAATCCCTTATTTAAAAGAATAATCTGCAAACAGCAGAATGAATGAAATCACTAAAAATAAAAGCGCAACAAATACAAATACTCTGAACGTTTTACTTTCACTTCTTAAATGCATAAAAATAGTAAGTACAAGATATGATTTAGCACAAGCAATAATAATAGCAGTAGCAACGGTAAACCTGCCGATGTCGAGACCGGCTACGGCAACTGTTAATGCCGTTAAAGCAAGTAAACCAAGCCATACTAAAATATAAATTCCGTAACCATGAGAATGTTCTACCTGAACATTATTTTCTTTCATATTACAACCATTAAGTGATAAGATAAAATAACGGGAATAAGAAAATCCAGATGATATCGACAAGATGCCAGTACAAACCGGTATTCTCCAGCTTAATATAATCGTCGTGCTTAACCACACCTTTTGAAGTAAATCTCATCATAACCGATATTAATATAATTCCTACTATTACGTGAAGTCCATGCAAACCGGTCATAACGTAATACAATCCGAAGAATAATATTTTACCTGATTTTTCATTCAACAATGTTTCGGAGCCGGGATAAATACCATGATGAATTTCGGCAGACCATTCAAAAAATTTGTTTACCAAGAAAAAGACAGCAAGAAGAATTGTAAGAAACTGGAAGAACATCGACAGTCTTTTGTTATTTCTCTGGATAGCAACAATAGACAATGCCATAGTCATACTGCTGGTAAGAAGAACCATCGTGTTAAAAGTGCCGACAAGCGTATTAAGCTCTTTTGCAGCTATATGAAATTCTGCCTGGTGTGTAAACCTGTAAACAGAATAAACCAAAAACATTCCGCCGAAAAGAATTAGTTCCGTAAAAAGGAACAGCCACATTCCAAGACGCGCGCCGACATCGTCCCTGTGAACATGCTCCGTCGAATGTACCTGTGCTTGTGTCGTCAAACCTTTTCCTCCTCTACGGCTATCTCATTGTCTTTATACACATAAGGATAATCCTCAACAACAGGAATTTCAGCAAAATTCTCAAATGTAGGTGGAGTATCGATCTGCCATTCAAGTGTTTCGCCACCCCATAGATTCTTCTTCGTAATCTTTTCACCTCTTCTCAAGGAAATAACAAAGTTGGTAAACATAATTATCAAACCTATAATTAAAATCCAGCTTCCTATTGTCGAGATAAAGTGGTACGGATGAAACTGAGGTAAGTAATCATAATATCTTCTTGGCATTCCCAACCATCCCATAATAAGCATCGGGAAATAAAGAACATTAAATCCTGTAAAGATAATCCAGAATGCAACCTTGGCTCTTTTTATATTGTACATACGTCCGAACATTTTAGGCAGCCAGTAATGCAGCGCCGCAAAAAAAGCAAAACCTGTTCCACCGAACATAACGTAGTGAAAATGACCAACAATAAAAGAAGTATTATGGACCTGAATATCAATCGCTATTACACCTTGCATTACGCCTGTTAATCCACCGATAGAAAACAGAAAAATGAAAGCAAGAATATAAAGCATTGGCGGCGCTAGCTCTATCGAACCTTTGTATAATGTTGCAGTCCAGTTAAATACTTTGATCGCACTTGGAATCGCAACTACCATTGTCAACAAAGAGAAAATAAATTCCCCAGCATCGCTCATACCAACAGTAAACATATGATGCGCCCAAACCAGCGAACCGAAAAGTGCAATAGCTATACTTGAAAAAGCTATAAATTTATAGCCGAATATCGTACGGTGAGCAAACACCGGGATGATTTCCGAAACGATTCCCATACCGGGTAAGATCATAATGTAAACAGCAGGATGAGAATATATCCAGAACATGTGTTGATATAATACCGGATCGCCACCCAAAGCAGGATCGAAAATTCCAACGTGTAAAACTCTTTCAATTACAACCAATAGTAAAGTTATCCCGATAATGGGAGTTGCCAAAACCTGTACCCATGCTGTTGCATAAAAAGACCACACAGATAAAGGCATCTTGAACCAGCCCATACTCGGCGCTCGTAACCTGTGCACGGTAGTAATAAAGTTTAAACCGGTGAGTATTGAGGAAAACCCAAGAACAAATGCAGCCATTAAGGCATATATCACGTTTGTATCGGTTCTTACACTATAAGGAATGTAAAATGTCCAACCCGTATCTGCAGGACCACCCGGCATTACAATTGACATTAATGCGAGTAAACCGCCGGTAATATAAAGATACCATGAAAATAAATTTAATCTCGGGAACGCAACATCTTTAGCCCCGATCAGAATCGGAAGAAAGAAGTTACCGAAGATTGCAGGAATAGCAGGAATTATAAACAGGAAAATCATTATTACACCGTGAAGTGTAAAAAACTTGTTATAAGTCTCTGCATTTACAATCGTTTTACCCGGAGCAATAAGTTCCAATCTCATCAGGAAGCCAAATACAACTCCCATAGCAAAGAATGTAAGTACAGAACACATATAAAGAATCCCGATTCTTTTATGATCGGTGGAGAGTATCCAGCCTAAGATTCCTTTATGCTTTCCCTTGTACTCAAGATAGCTTGGTTCGTGTCCGTTGGTTTCTAAAGCAACTGAATCAGTTATCATTTAACATTACCTTAATTTTTTAAATTCTTTTTTTGGTTTGAATTTGATAAACAGGAAAAAAACAACGGCAAAAAGTACTATTATTGCACCCGAAATTCTTGTTACATCAAATACATAACTATTGCTTGCGGGATTATATTTATAACAAAACTGTAACACCTGTGCAATAGTAGGTGTTTCCTTTCCTTTTGTAGCTTCCAGCACTGCCATCTTAAAATCGAGTGGCAAAATATCAAATCCTAACCTGTTTGTATAATCCGGAAACAGGTACCTGCAGATTTTCCCATCTGTATTAATAAAAATAAATGCGCCGGAATGCCTGAACTGATCACCTTCTCTTTTAAAATAAAATCCTGCCGCATCTGAAACTTTATGTATGTTCACACTGTCACCCGTTAAAAAAGTCCATGCATGTTCAGGTAAGTTTTTATCGAATCCTTCCAAAAATCCTTTACGTTTTTCAGCAGCTATTTTAGGAGTTTCACGATTGTCCATACTTATAGTTATGATCCTGTAATCATAACCGATTTCCAGATCAGATTGATTTGCAATACTGGCGATCTCAAACAATAAAGGGCTGCAAATTCCGGGACACCTGTAATAATTAAACGAGAGAACGATAGCTTTTGTATCTCTAAATAAATCACCCAAAACAACATCATTACTGTCCGCATCTCTGAAATGCACATCAAGAGGTATCTTAGAACCCAATTGCTCATCGATTCCGACTTCGATATGTTTATCGTTTTCCGCGAAAGATGTAAACAACACTAAAATAAGAAGCAATAATATTTGAAAGATTTTATTCAATTTTAAATTTCAGTTCTGTCTAAATTATCTTAATTAAATAATTGTACAACGTATTCCATTCAGAATCACTTAAATTAAATACCGTTCCGTTAAATCCATCCTGGTTAACATTGACGGTTAAAAAATCTACAAATGTCGACTCACTTTTTCGCCACGAATCGGAATTTACTAAATATGATAATGCTGTATGTGCATCATTCGTCACTTCATTAAAGAGCTTCGCGGAATTTGTGTTCGATTCCTTCATAATCAGATTCACAGCCTTATCGACTTTTTTAATTTTAGCTTCATTCTCTTTTATGATAAATTCTTCGGCATATTCAATCGGGATTTGTCCGGGAAGCTTCACACCTGCAGAAAGATTATACTGCTGATCGAGAGTTTCAAGATCGGATTCGGAATCAACCGGTGGATCTTTCATAAATGTTGAACGGATATAATGAATAACATCCAGCTTTTCTTCCGGTGTTAAATTTTCGTAAGCTACCATTCCGCTGTTAGGAATACCTTCCATTAATGTTGTGTACATATCGGAAATTGTTCTTCCGTTTATCCAGCCCTCGTTCTGTGTAAAATTCCTTGGTGGAGGATTTAATCCTGCTGCGCCCGGTCCCTGTCCGTTACCCTCAGTTCCATGACAGGTAGAACAAATATTTGTAAATATCGTTTTACCTTTTGCAATAAGTTCATCGGTTGGCTTGCTCATTTTAATAATATCAACAGGGGGAACTGTCCTAGGCTCCTGAAGCTTTAAATCAGTTTCCGTCTTAATTTCTCTTATATCAGGTGGGACAGTTTGTCGTTCAACATTATTAATATTACCAAGATAATAAATACCAACTACCAAAATTGTAAGTAATATGTAAGGATATAACAATCCAAACACTGCCCCGGGATTTTCTTTTAACTGCCTCAGTTTATCTTTGTATTTATTAAAATTCTCAATCATTTTATTTTTCTTAAAGATGAAAATCCAGACCTCGTTTTAATTTAGGATCGCCAACAGGAACCAGGTTAATCTTCTCAGCCACTTTTTTGAAAACTATTAATAATACACCTACAAATACAAAGGGAAATACAAAATCGATCCAGCTTAAAGAATATGCATGATCATTTTTCGACATACTTGGCATAATCAGCCAGTAAATGTCTAAGAAATGAACACATAAAATCCAGATTGAAATAAACTTCAATTTCTTTAAATCTGTTTTAGATTGATAAGACAATAAGTAAAAGAAAGGAACAATAAAATGTGTTACTATTAAAAGTATTGAAATAATTTTCCATCCACCTTCCCATCTCTGCATAAACCAAAAAGTTTCTTCCGGTAAATTGCCATACCAGATCAACATATACTGTGAAAACGCAATGTATCCCCAGAATGCTGTGAATGCAAACATTAATGTCCCAAGACTGTAATAATGATCTTCTTTAATCGCAGGGTGAAGAAATCCTTTTTCTTTTAATTTAATTGAAGCCAGCGTTAAGGCCGCAAGAGATGACCACGCAACTCCGGCAAAAAGATAAACTCCAAATATTGTAGAAAACCATTTCGATTCGAGACTCATTATCCAATCTACAGCAACAAGAGTAATCGTAATAGCGAATACAGGAATGAAAATTACTGAAAGAGTTATGTTCCTTTTTGTTAACAACTGGTTGCTGGTTTCGTCTTGTTTTCGTGAATTCTTTATTATTAATGTGTAAAAGAAAAACCAGATAAGGATAATTGCAAACACCCTTACCATAAAAAACGGCGTATTTAAATAAGCAGATTTTGCCTCAAGCATTTTATCTGAATGAATGTAATCTGCATGCGACCACTGAAATAAACTGCCGGTGTTAAACATAAGGGGAATAGCGAAAATTAATAGCAATGGCAATCCGGCGGCAAGAAATTCACTTACCCTTCTAAACGGGGTACTCCAATCTGCGTTAGCCGCATACTCAAGAGCTACCAAAAATAAAGAGCCAACAACTATACTCAGAAAGAATATGAAAGAAACCAGATAAGCAAAAGAAGCCCGATAAGAATCAACAAGAAAACCTGCAACACCTAAAATTAACCCGACAACAAGTAGTATCCCTCCAACATTAAATAAATTATCAGGTAAATCTTTTTTTATGTAACCGGAATCATTTGGCGACATTTGAAGAAGACTCCTTTTTAACTTCCTGAATATCTGATTGACTCGGATTCTGAGCCCTTTGTAAAACTCTTACATAATCTACAATCGCCCATCTTTCCTCTCTATTAATCTGATGCATATAAGATGGCATTACATTCTGTCCGTTTGTTATAATGTGATAAATCATTCCATCAGGATAGTTATTTATTTTACTCGAAACTAAAGTTGGGCCTGTTGGAAACTGTCCATGAAGCCTGCTTTCTCCTTGTGCAAAATTTCCGTGACAAGGACTACAAAATGTTAAAAATTTTCTTTTACCTAATTCAAGAACTTTCTTTGTGGGAAGAGTCGGATTACTCAATACTTCAGGCGGATTTGGCTGTCCATAAAATGGGTACGGAAGTTCTCCTCTTGCTACGGTTCCCTCTACAGGAAGTCTCATACCTTTCCCATCAGCAAATATATCACTCTCTTCCTGGGCATTTAATTTATCCTGAACCTCCATCCAGCTAAACGGAACAACATACATTAATTTATTAAGTGTAATATAAGTAGCAGCACTCGTTACTACAGCTAGAATGATAAGAAATATTACAAATCCAGATGAAAATAATTTATACGTTTCTTTTTCAGGTATATAAACATCAGCTACCTTGTAAGCACCAAGGTTTTTAAGAAAATCAGTAACTCTATCCCGGTTAAACTGTTCATCATCAGCCTCGATAACCAAACCAAATTTATCGCCTGAAACAGCTTTCATATAATCTGTATCGTGAAGCGGATGACTGTTATGAGGCAACTTGAAAAAAACAGCTATCATTCCTACAAATGTTGAAATAGCTGCAAACAAAACTGTTGTTTCAAAAGTAATGGGTATAAAAGCCGGTGCTGATAAAAATGGTTTCCCGCCAACTACAATGTTGTAACTTGAAGCAAAAGTCCACCACATAAATAAAAAGATAAACACGGCACCTGACAAACCGAAAAATAAAGTCACATAACCTATTTTCGATTGTCCCATACCCATTGCTCTATCCATTCCGTGAACAGGATAGGGAGTGTTAACATCAAATTTTTTGTAGCCGGCTTCAGTTGTTTTTCTTGCCGCATTAATGATTTTATCCGGAGTATCAAAAAGAGCTGATACACAATATAATTTATTATCAGCCATTATGATCACCTTTGTGATGCGTAGGATGTGCTCCTTCTACAACTCCTTTAATTTCCGACATAGTTACCACCGGCAATGTTCTTGAGAATACAAGTATGAGTGTGAAGAATAATCCAAAGCTTCCCAATAAAATTGAAAAATCAACCCATGTGGGAGTAAAGTAACCCCAGCTTGATGGTAAGAAATCTCTGTGTAATGAAGAAGCGATAATTATAAATCTTTCAAACCACATTCCAACATTAACAAGAACAACCACCAGGAACATCACAGGAATTGATCTTCTGATTTTTCTGGACCAAAACAATTGCGGGAATAGTGCATTACAAGCAACCATTATCCAGTATCCCCAGGCATACTCTCCAAAAGCTCTGTTTACGGCTACATATTGCTCTGTTGGTACACCACTGTACCACGAAATAAAAAACTCCATAAGGTAAGCATAACCAACCATCGATCCTGTAAGAAGTATTATTTTATTCATTCTATCTAAGTGGTCAATTGTGATAACATTCTCCAAACCGAGAACTTTTCGCATAAAAACGAGAGCTGTTACAACCATGGCAAAACCTGAAAATATTGCACCTGCCACAAAGTAAGGAGGAAAAATGGTCGAATGCCAGCCAGGTAAAACGGCAACAGCAAAGTCAAAACTTACAACTGTATGAACTGAAAGCACTAGAGGAGTAGCAAGTCCTGCCAGAATCATATAAACTTTTTCGTAATGTCTCCAATGTCTGTTTGAATGCCTCCATCCAAGACTAAAAAACGAATAAACAAAATTTTTAACTTTTGATACAGTTCTGTCTCTTAGTGTAGCAAAATCAGGAATGAGTCCGACATACCAAAAAATTGCAGAAACAATAAGATAAGTAGATACAGCAAATACATCCCATACTAATGGTGAAATGAAATTAGGCCAGAGATGATGTGAGTTAGGGTATGGAAGTAAATATCCTGCAAGCCATGGACGACCTGTATGAATAATTGGAAAAATTCCTGCACACATAACAGCAAAAATCGTCATAGCTTCTGCAAACCTTGAGATACCGGTTCTCCATTTCTGTCTTAATAAATAAAGAATTGCTGATATTAATGTACCGGCATGTGCAATACCTACCCAAAAAACAAAGTTTGTAATACCCCATCCCCAGGCTACGGGTTGATTATTTCCCCATTCGCCAATTCCAAAATAAAAAGTAAGTGAAACGCCAAGTACTCCAAGCAGCAATAATCCGGAAGTAAATGCCAGTGCGATAAAATAAATTTTACCCGGTCTGACGCTCATTGGTTTTGCAATGGCGTCATCAAGTTGCGCCATTGTAAGTCTGCCCTGAACTAAGGGAATTTCTTTGCTATAATCTACGCTCACTATACTTTCTCCGAATCAGTATTTCGTAATTTAGCCAGATAAGTAACGTTTGGTTTTACGTTTAATTCTTCCAGAACATAATAACCTAATTCATGATTTCTGTATTTATAAAATTCGGCGTTTTTATTATTGATATCGCCGAAGTGAATTGCATTTGTACCACAAGCATCCTGACAAGCCGTATGAACATTTGATCCGATCACTTCCCTGTTTTCACGAATTGCATTCTCGCGCTCAGTCGCAATTCTCTGAATACAGAAAGTACATTTTTCCATTACTCCTCTTGAGCGAACTGTTACTTCAGGATTATAAACTAGATCGAATATTCCTTCCTGCTGGAAGCTATCTCTGAAATGATCTCTGAAATTAAAGAAATTAAATCTTCTAACTTTATAAGGACAGTTGTTGGAACAATATCTTGTACCCACACATCTGTTATAAACCATTTGGTTCAAGCCATCCTTACTGTGAGTTGTTGCCGCAACCGGGCACACATTTTCACATGGGGCATTATCACAATGTTGACATAACATAACCTGCTTGCTTACAATTGGATCATCTTCAGAACCAGAGTAGTAAGCATCGACTCTGAGCCATTGCATTTCCCTTCCAACTGCAACCTGATCTTTCCCTACAACGGGATTATTATTTTCAGCGATACATGCTATAACGCAATCACTACAACCGGTACATTTATTAAGATCGATTGCCATTCCCCATTTTACACCGGTGTACCAGGCAGGATGATCGGGATAAATTTGATCTACTTTTTCTTCCTCATGCATTTCGGAAACGAAATGAGAATTTTCCAAGTACTCTTTTACTGTGCCCTCTCTTATTATCTTTCTTTCACCCAAAAGATTTTCGTTTGGCGTACGATCAAATAAGTGATGTTCCTGTGCTGACACTAACTGATATGTGCCATCACCTTTTTTGACTGATGAATTTGTAAAAAGCCACTCCGAATCTTTTGATAATAAAATATTTGCATTGAAACCTGTTTCTTCACCGACTCTTCCAACTACGGTTCTTCCATAACCTGTTTCTATTGCAATGGTATTATCAGCACAACCCGGTTGAATAAATACAGGAATTTCCAAAGATCTTTTTCCGATAGTAACTAAAATTTTATCGTTGTTCTTTACACCAAGTTCTTTAGAAGTATTTTTTGAAATCGAAGCATAATTGTCCCAAGTCATCTTAGAAACAGGATGAGGCAATTCCTGAAGCCAACCGTTGTTTGCAAATTTCCCATCGCCGATTGAATAATGTTCGCTTAAAATAACCGCATAACCAGATAGATTTGTGCTTGTATTACTTAATCCGTTGAACGCTGAATTGTTGAAACTACCAAAAGTATTTGAAGATTCATTAACAAAAACAACTCCATCGTGAAGAGCGCCATACCAGAATTCTATAAATGCAAATTTCGATTTAAGGGAAGGATAAATATTCTCCTGCCAGTTCTTCATCAGGTACTCGTGATATAGAGTATCCTTAAACTCGCCTTTAGCTTCATCGATCCAATTTAAAAGTACGGCTTCCTTTTCTCTTGTATCATAAATAGGAGCAATAACCGGCTGTTGAAGTGAGTAAAAACCTGTTCGTGATTTAGCATCACCCCAAGATTCAAAAGTATGGCTTATCGGTAAGGTATAATTCCCTGCAGCGGATGAATCGTTAGCACTTTCTGTTAATGATACAACTGTTGAAACTTTCTTTAACGCATCGGCATAACCTATATCTTCAGGAAATTTGAAAACAGGATCAGAATCGAAATGAATAAGTAAACCTACTTTGCCCAAATTCATATCAGATACAAGATTTTCAATTTCCGATTTGGAACTTAAAGGCAGGTTTGAAACAGTCGCTGAATCAGTTCTATATAAATTTTTATTGCCGAGAATTTCATTTAAATAATTTACAGCGATGTGAAC